>Ga0183260_10001813_pt1 | contig 17768 bp, 19 predicted proteins | sample AntDrymUQ4972206_2_FD_129768 | JGI IMG/M metagenome (GOLD analysis project Ga0183260, IMG submission 129768) | Polar desert sand microbial communities from Dry Valleys, Antarctica - metaG UQ497 (22.06) (version 2) (version 2) | ecosystem: Environmental > Terrestrial > Soil > Desert | place...
CCGTAGATCCAGGTCGGGCGGATGATCGTGGAGGTGATTGCGCTGGCGTGGACCGCCGATTCGGCGCGCCATTTCGCGCGGAACCAGTGTCGGCGCGCATCGGCGGCCGCACCCGCCCCGGACAGGTACACGATCCGCTCGACTCCGGTCGAGCGGGCGGCTTCCGCGAGGCGCTCCGTGCCGGCCGCGTCGACCGCCATGAACGTGCGCCCGCGTCGTGGCGCCTCGACCGGTGAGTTGCGGAAGGCGAGGGCGATCACGAGGGCATCGAGTCCGTGGAGGGCGTCGGGCAGGCCTGTCCCGTCAGTGACGTCGACGCGGCGCATCTCGATGGCGTCGGGGAGCGGCCCGCGAGCGGCCTCGCCGCGGTGCGAGAGGACGACGACGCGATGACCTCGACGGAACAGCTCGGCTGCGATGGCGCCGCCGACGAAGCCGGTCCCGCCCGCCACGCCGACTGTGAGCGGACGTGGGCTGGTTGAGGGGGTCTCGAAGACGGCGGCGATCGTCCGAGCCCGGTGCCGGAAGATCTCGAGGAGCTGCGAGCGAACGGCAAGGCGGTGGGCGACGCCGCCCAGGGGGCCGAGCGGCAGCTCGTACGTCAGCTCGTCATCAATCCGTGTCCCGCCGTCGATGGCGGTGAAGGTGTGGTGGTGCTCCCAGCGCCGGTACGGCCCGCTGAGCTGGGTGTCGCTGAACTCGGTTGGCGGATCGAACGCTTCGATCCTGGTGCGCCACCGAAGCGGGATCCCGAGCAGCGGCCGGATCCGATAGTCGATCTCGAGGCCGGAGCGCATGTCCGTGTCCGATGACACGAGCTCGAAGCCGAGGCCGGGTGGCGTGATGCGCCCGAGGTTTTCGGGGTTGGAGAAGAACGCGAAGACCTCCTCGATCGGTCGGTCGACGGTCTGGCTGGCAACGAGCCGATGGGTGGTCATGGCGGGCCTCGAGAAGGGAAAGCTGCCGGACCCGTGGGTCGCATGGGCCCGGCAGCTGGGAGGGAGGGGAGGGGACCGCCTACGCGGTCTCGGTCCGACCGGACGCCCAGTGGGCGAGGGTCGGCAGCAGGGTAACGCCGGACACGCCGACGAGGATGTAGACGATGCTTGACAGGACGTTGGTCTCGCCGAAGGCATTGCCGGTCAGGGTCGCAACGAGATCGAACTTGGCGATCCCGATGAGCAGCCAGTTGACGGCGCCGACGATGACGAGGAGCAGGGCCAGGACGTTGATGTAGCGCACGAGAGCGTTCTCCTTTCGGTGGCCGGTACTTCGAGTGAGGCCCTTGGCGTGTTTAATGTCTGTCCATACTTTACGCATCTGGTTAAGGGCTTGTCAAGAGTTTGTTTGCCGCTATGCTGGACGAACCATGTACACGATCAAGCAGGCAGCAGCGCGCACCGGGGTCTCCGTTCCGTTGCTGCGCGCCTGGGAGCGGCGCTACGGGATCGTCGAGCCCGCGCGCACCGCGGCGCGCTATCGCCTGTATGACGACGCCGCCCTTTCGCGGATCCAGGCGATGCGCCGGATGGTTGCCTCGGGTTGGTCCCCAAGCGCAGCCGCGGCAGCGATCATCGGCGGGCAGGCCCCACCGTTCGACGACGCTGACGATGGATCTGCTCGGGGCGACGCCCGGGCCACGCAGCCGGGGGGGTTGGCCGGCAGGGTGGACGCAGGGCCGGCCAGGGCGATCAGCCAGGACCTGGTCGATGCCGCTGTCGCGATGGATTCGGATTCGGTCGAGCGGACCCTAGACTCGATGTTCGCGATCGGTAGCTTCGAGCACGTGGTCGACGCCTACCTGATGCCGGCTCTTGTCGCCGTCGGCGACGCCTGGAGCGCGGGCCGGCTCGGCGTTGCCGGCGAGCACGCCGCAAGCCATGCCGTGCTGCGTCGCCTCGCGGGCGCGTTCCAGGCCGCCGGCCGCGCCCCGGCCCGTGGCGCGGTGGTCGTCGGGATGCCGCCGGGTGGACGGCACGAGCTCGGGGCGCTGGCCTTTGCCGTGGCGGCAAGACGCGCCGGCCTGCCGATCCTGTACCTGGGCCCCGACCTGCCCGCCGACGACTGGGTAGGCACCGATCGGCGGGTGCACGCACGGGCCGCGGTCATCGGGAGCGTGCTGGCCGACGACGCCGGGCCGGCGGCAGGGGTCGCCCGGGCCCTCCGCGTCGCGAACCCACGGCTGCCCATCGCCTTCGGCGGGGCCACCGCCGAGCGTGCCGCGACGGAGCTCCAGCGGCTCGAATTCAGCGCCGGCGAACCCGCCGATGCAGCCGCAGGGCCGGTCCTCGTGCTGGGCGACGGCATCGCTCGTGCCGTGGAGAACCTTCGGTCAACGCTGCGCCGGCGGGGTTGAGCGGCAGATAGCATCAGCGCCCAACACCTGAAGGAGGAGGGCCGGCATGCGGCTGCAGGACAAGGTCACGATCATCACGGGCGGCGCGAGCGGCATGGGCCGGGTGGCCGCGGGAATGTTTGCCGCGGAGGGTGCCAGGGTCGTCGTCGCGGACGTCACCGAGGAGGCGGCGCAGGCGGTGGTCGACGAGATCGTGTCGGCCGGTGGCCAGGCGGTCGCGGTCGCCGCCGACGTGTCGAAGGAGGCCGACGCGAAGCGGATGGTCGACGAGACCATCGCCGCCTTCGGGCGGGTCGACGTCCTGTACAACAACGCCGGGATCATGCCCCAGGCCGATCATTCCGTGATCGACACCTCGGTCGAGGATTGGGATCGGGTCATGGCGGTGAACGTGCGGGGCGTCTTCCTCGGCTGCAAGTACGCGATCCCGAAGATGGTCGAGCAGGGCTCGGGCTCGGTCATCAACATCTCCAGCTTCGTCGCGCTCATTGGCTGCTCGAACCCGCAGGACGCCTACACCGCGTCAAAGGGCGCGGTCCTCGCGCTGACGAAGTCCCTCGCCGTCCAGTTCGCGCCGAAGGGCGTGCGCACCAACGCGATCTGCCCTGGCCCCGTGGAGACGCCGCTGCTCATGGACTGGCTGGTCAAGGACGAGGAGGCAAAGCGCATCCGGCTCGCCCGCAACCCCACGGGTCGCTTCGGCAAGCCCGAGGAGATCGTCCACATGGCGATCTACCTCGCCTCGGACGAATCACGCTGGACCAACGGCGCGGCGATGGTCGTGGACGGCGGCATCACGGTGAACTACTTCTGACGAGCAAGCCGCCCGGTCGACAGTTGAGCGGCGCCAGGCCCAGACCGACGCGCCGCGAAGCGAAACGCACCTGCAAGCGGATGCGGTCATTGCGTGGGGGACCGGGCACCACCCATGCCTGAGTCTTGTACGAGCCTCACGCCCGGTGGACACCTGTCCCCGTGCCCAATTACGGGAGACCGCCCAATGGTCACGCAACCGATCTCCGACTGGGGCGACGCGATCTTCGTGTCCCTCTCCAACGCCCTCAACGGCTTCCTGAGTGCCATCCCGCTGGTGGTGGGCGCGCTGGTCATCCTCGCCATCGGCTGGATCATCTCCAACCTCGTGGCGCGGCTCGTCCGCGAGCTGCTGGTGCGCGCGGGTGCGGATCGCCTCTTCGCCGAGCACGGCGGCGAGGTCTACGGCAAGACCTCGCGTGAGATCAAGCCCAGCACCGTCACGTCGGAGATCGTGAAGTGGATCATCCGCTTCGTCTTCCTCGTGGCCGCCGCGAACGTCCTCGGCATGCCCCAGGTCAGCCTGCTGCTGAACCAGGTGCTGCTGTGGATCCCGAACCTCCTTGTCGCCGCCGTCATCCTGCTCGTCGCGCCGCTCATCGGGCGCTTCCTGCGGGGGCTGATCGAGGTTGGCGCCGGCAACATGGGCTTCTCCAACGCCCCACTGCTGGGCCGCATCGCGGAGATGGCGATCATCGCCTTCGCGGTCCTGATCGCGATCGACCAGATCGGGATCGCGGCTGACCTGCTCAACATCCTGTTCATGGGCGTCGTCGGCGCTCTCGCCCTGGCATTCGGGCTGGCGTTCGGCCTGGGCGGTCGGGACGTTGCAGCTCGCGTCACCGCGGGCTGGTACGAGGGCACCCAATCGGCCGCGGAGAAGGTCCGCGCCGCTGCGGACACTGACGACGAGCCCGCCCGAGCCAACAGCTCACCGACCGCCTCGCGCACCTCGATGGAGCCCGAGACACCCCGCACCCCGCGCACCGAGCCGGGCTCGGCCAGCTGACACAGGGGCTGACCGGCCCAGCCTGTCCAGGATCGCGCCCTCGCCGCACGGCGGGGGCGCGACGTTGTCCGGGTGCAGCCTCCAAGAGGCAGCCCAGGTCCGCGGGCTCGGCGCCCTGGCCCGCCGCGTCAAGGGAGAGCGGGCCGGGGCAGGACGGGCACCCGGGCGTATGATCGGAGGCCAGCTCAGGGCCGATGTCGGCCTTGTCCCGGCTCCTCGTGGGGAGCCGTCCTGAACCCGAGAGGACCCACCTTCATGGCTATCGAGCAGACGGCGGCCGGCGGCTCCGGCACCGAGATCAGCACCCTGCGCATGGTCATCGGCGGCGAGACCGTGGATGCCTCCGACGGACAGACATTCGAGGTGATCAACCCCGCGACGGGCGCGTCCATCGCGACTGCACCGCTCGGCGGCAAGGCCGACGTCGACAAGGCGGTCGCGGCCGCTCGGGCGGCATTCGATGCCCCGAAGGGCTGGTCCACATGGGCCGCGGGCAAGCGCGGCCGCACCCTGGCAAAGCTCGCCGCGCTGGTGAAGGACCACACGGAGGAGCTTGCGCAGCTGGAGAGCCGCAATACCGGCAAGCCGATCACCGGCGCCCGTGGCGAGATCGTGGGCGTGAGCCTGGTGTTCGATTACTACGCCGGCGCTGCCAACAAGATCTTCGGCCAGACCATCCCTGTGTCGAAGCCCGGCCTCGACATCACGCTGCGCGAGCCGATCGGCGTATGCGGCCTGATCGTGCCCTGGAACTTCCCGCTGCTGATGGCCTCCTGGAAGCTGGGGCCGGCGCTCGCCGCGGGCAACACCGTGATCCTGAAGCCTGCCTCGTACTCGCCCATGACCGCGCTGCGGCTTGGTGAGCTCGCGCTGGAGGCAGGCTTTCCGCCGGGCGTCGTCAATGTCGTCACGGGGCCGGGCGGCACGGCCGGAGCGGCCATAGCGGCGCATCCGGGCATCGGCAAGGTGGCCTTCACGGGCGAGACGACCACCGGCCAGGAGATCATGCGGCTGGCGTCCAACAACGTGAAGAAGATCAGCCTGGAGCTTGGCGGCAAAAGCCCGAATGTCGTGTACGCCGACGCGGACCTCGAGCGGTTCGCCGCGGAATCGCCGTACAGCGTGTTCGACAACTGCGGCCAGGACTGCTGTGCGCGTTCGCGCATCCTCGTCGAGCGGTCCGCGCACGAGCAGGTAGTCGAACTGTTCGCCGAGGCGACGCGGAAGATCAAGGTCGGCGACCCGGCGGACGACGCGACCGAGGTCGGGACGCTCGTCAGCTTCAAGCAGCGCGACCGCGTCAAGGACTACATCGAGATCGGGCTCGGCGAGGGCGCCACCCTCGTCGTGGGCGGCGAGGCGCCGGATGATCCGGCACTGGCAAAGGGTGCGTATCTCTTGCCGACGGTCTTCGATGGCGTGACCAACGACATGCGGATCGCGAAGGAGGAGATCTTCGGGCCCGTGGTCTCCATCATCCCGTTCGACACCGAGGCCGACGCGATCCGGATGGCCAACGACACGCCGTACGGCCTGTCCGGCTCGGTCTGGAGCCGGGATATCGGCAAGGCGCTCCGAACTGCCAAAGGCATCCAGGCCGGGGTCCTGTCGGTCAACTCAAACAGCTCGGTCCATACCGAGGCGCCGTTCGGCGGCTACAAGATGTCGGGCATCGGCCGGGAGCTGGGCATGGCCGCGATCGACCTGTACACGGAGACGAAGAACATCTTCATCGACCTTCGGTGACGGCAGGCCGGGCGAGAGTCGACAGCCGACCATGGACCACCGCCGCGGCCCGCGCGACGCTCCCGACGAAGCCGTCTTCACGCCTGCCCCGCTTCGGCCTCGAGGCAGGCCGCCGATCCTCGTCGCGGGCGTGACGCTCGTGAGCGTCGCGCTCGTGGGCGCCGTGACACTCGATCGCCTGGGCGGCGATCAGCAGGTTCCAGCCGGGATCGAGCCGCTCGTGACGCAGTCCCATGCGGTCGCGGCCGGTACCCAGCCGCCGGCGCGGATTTCGTGGCCGCCGAGATCCCCGGACCTGAGCGTGGTGCCAGAGCTGATGAGGATCGACATGCGCCCGAACGGCCGGCACCTCTTCGTCCACGGCGACGTGTTCAGCCTCGAGGCGTTCATCGTGGTCGTCTCGCTCGAGGACCGGGGCGTGGTCACGGATACCGTGACCGTCAGCATGCCGGGCGGGAGCACGGCGTTCCTGACCGACGCGAACCCCCGGTTCCACGCGCGATTCGACATGCCCGACGCAGCGCCGATCGGGTCCATCTGGGTCCGAGCCAACGCCTACGACACGCACGGCGACCTGATCCTCTCGCTGCGGCAGGCGATCCTCTGATGCGCCCGATCCGCCGGGAGTCGCCGCTCGGAGGCGAGCCACAGGCCGCCCGGGCGCCGGAAGGCGCGACCTTCGAGGCCATCCAGATCGGCGCGCGCCGCCAACGGCCGCCGATCTTCGTGCTCGCCTTCGCTGCCCTATTCGCGGGCCTGGTGGCAATGGGCCTCGGGACCCGGAATCCCTCGGGCGGCCCGGCGGAGCCCGGGTCAGGGGTCGCGCTCGCGTCCGGGCTTCGCACGCCCGCCCCGGTTTCCAGCACTCGCAGCATCGTGCCCGGGTCGCGCTCGCCGCTATTCTCGCCGGACATGGCGCCGGTCGTCACCAACGGTGACGGGCCCATCGTGATCCACGCCCGCCGCCACCCCGAAACGATATACGTCCACGGTGACGTGTTCGTCGAGCAGGTCACGTGGGTGTTCGTATCGCTCCAGGACGTGTCCGGCAGGGTCGCCGGCTGGGCATCGGTGAGCGTCCCCGGCGCTGCCGGGTCCGGGGTCGACGATGGACCCACGCTCCGCTTCGACGTCGAGCTCACCGTCCCGTCCGACCTGAACAACGGATCATTGTGGATCCAGGTCAACGCCCACAACTCGGCCGGCAAGCTGGTTGCCAATACGCGGCTGGAGATCGATCGCGATGGCCGTGGACCGGTGAGCGCCGCGCCGGGCGCCAAGCCGGGGGTCTTCTTTCCCTTGCTCGACGCCACGTGGGAGGACGTTCGGTAGTCCGGCAGCTCCGGTCGAACGTTCGCCACGGGGCCGGGATCGGCGACGTCCGGGTCGAGGCGTCCTCCGAGTCGGCGGGCGATGCCCCGATCTGGGCGCGAAGCGAGCCAGCAGGGGCGACGTTCGAGGCGCGACGGGTCTCGCAAGCCGGCCGGGGACCGATTCGCGCAGCGGCCCTCGCCGTCGCCGCCCTGGGTGCGCTCGTGGCCTTCGCGAGCCTGAAGCCCTCGACCGGTTCATTGGCCCTTGACCCGGCATCAATCGCCGACGCCGGCATCGCAGCAGCTCCCGCGGCGACCAGCCCGCAAGCCCAGTTGCCGGCCGGCGGCTGGCCGCCGTCCCGCGCGGGCACTCTGGCGTTCGTGCCCGTGAGCCTCGACGTCCCGCGTCCAGCCGACGCGATCACGACCGGCTACGTCGCCGTGCAGGGCACACTTCGAGGGCGCGCCGAGGAGGTACGCATCACACTCCAGACGCTGGACCGCCGGCCGCTGACCTCGACCGTGGTCAACACGGCATTCCTCGATGGCGGCATCCGGCCCGTTCGGACGCCGACGATCGATGTCCGGCTCGAGATCCCCGCGCCCCGACCGGTGGGCCAGCGGCTCTGGGTCGTGATCGTCTCGTACGACGGACTCGGCACCCCAATCGGCGCGATGCGTCGCCCGGTCAACATCGGCGCACTCACAGCAGAAGCGCCGGGCGCCTGATCCGGCCCTGAACCGTCAGCGGGCTCGTCCGTCCTCCCACCGCCCGGCCGGAGGTTGGAGATCCGGCCGCCGCAGGGCGAGCCAGTCGGCCAGGGCGAACCAGGTGGTCCTGAACGCGATCTCCGGCCACGGGATGTCCTCCGGCGCGAACGGGCGGACCTCCAGCGCCTCCGGGCTCGTGCGCGCTGTGCCGCCGATGACACGTGCCTCGTAGGCGAGCACGATCACGGCGGCCTCGAGTCGCGCATACAGCCCGATGATGTCGCCCGGCGTCACGACGAGCCCGGTTTCTTCCAGCGTCTCCCGGGCCGCGCCCTCGGTGGCCGTCTCGTCGACCTCCAGGAACCCGCCCGGCTGCGCCCACCAGCCGCGGCCCGGCTCGAAGCCCCGACGAATGAGCACGACGTCGCCCGCATCCGTGACCGGGATCGTCGTCGCGACCAGGCGCGGGTTCACGTAGTTGATGTGGCCGCACTCCACGCACCGGAGCCGGTCCCGCTCCTCGCCCGGAATCGGGCCAGATTCGAGGCGCCCTCCACAGCTCGTGCAGTGATTCAGCGTCGCCGCGAGCCAAACAGGAACGCCGGCGCCAGATGGGACATCGGTGGAGCGACCGTCCGGTCCGCGGTCCGGCGGGGTCACGCGCGCCGGCGGGGTCACGCGAGGACGATGACGCTGGCTACGCCGATCACGACGCCGATGCCCAGGAGCGCGGCGACGGTCCACACGATCCGGAACAGGCCCCGGCCGCGATCGGTCGGCATCCACGCCCAGGCGCTGCGCCAGAAGCGCAGGGCCGCGTCGGCCGTCGTGAGCACGAAGAGCGGCGCGCCGATGATCACGCACAGCTTGACCAGCGGACTGGTCATCGGGGTCCCGGCCTCGAGCGCGGTGATGGCCACGAACCCGGCGACGAGGGCGATCGCAGAGAGATTGATGTAGTGCTTCTGGAGCGGCGTCGGGGCCGTCTCCGGGATCCGGTCGGGCGCGCGGGCCCCGATCGGCTGCCGATCGAGGACGGGCATGCCCGGCTCCCAGCGCTCGTCGTCCATCACGGCGGCGTTTCGTTGGTGGGGTCGTCGAGGACGACGCGGGTCATTTCGGCGCGGTAGCGCTCCAGCCGCCGCTCCAGGTCCGGGTCGCTGAGCGCGAGGATCTCCACGGCGAGGAGCGCCGCGTTCTCCGCGTTTCCGATCGCGACCGTGGCCACGGGGACGCCGCGCGGCATCTGGACGATCGACAGGAGTGAGTCCAGCCCGTCGAGTGCCTTCGTGGGCATCGGCACGCCGATCACGGGCAGCGTGGTCTTGGCCGCGAGCATCCCGGGGAGGTGGGCCGCCCCGCCGGCGCCCGCGATGATCACCCGGATGCCCCGGCCGCGTGCGGATTCCGCGTAACGGTAGAGGAGGTCCGGGCTCCGATGAGCGGACACGACCCGGATCTCACACGAGACCTGGAGTGATTCCAGGGCCGCGACCGCCTGCTCGAGGATCGGGAAGTCGGAGCGGCTGCCGCCCACGACCCCGACCAGGACCTCGGTCACGGCGCGATCCGCTTCAAGCTTCCGGCGCCCAGCCGACGTGGCCCGCCGCCTCGCGGGCACGCGCGAGCGCCTCCTCCACGGAGGCGCCCAGCGCCGTCACGTGGCCCATCTTCCGGCGCTCGAACACCGTCTGCTTGCCGTACAGGTGCAGGTGCGTATCGGGCACCGCGAGGGCCTCGAAGACGCCAGTGGGATGCGCAGTCCGCGGCGCGCCCTCACCGAGCAGATTGACCATAGCGACGGCAGGGGCGCGCATGTCGACGGGACCGAGCGGCAGGCCGCAGATCGCGCGGAGGTGCTGCTCGAACTGGCTGGTGACCGCGCCCTCGATGGACCAGTGGCCGCTGTTGTGGACGCGCGGCGCGAGCTCGTTCACGACGAGCGAGCCGTCGGGCATGAGGAACAGCTCGACGGTCAGGGTCCCCACCATGCCCATCGAGGTCGCGAGGCTCTCGGCGAGATTCGCCGCGGCCGTCTCGACGTCCGGGCTCACCCCGGCGGGGACCGTGCTCTCGACGAGGATCCCGCGGTCGTGCCGGTTCCTCGCCACCGGGAACGTGCGGCTCACGCCATCGACGCTCCGCGCCACCACGACCGAAAGCTCCGCCTCGAACGCCAGCTCCCGCTCGAGCAGCGCGGGCCACCCCACGCGCCCGTCGAGGGCATCCATGCCGGCAGTGTCGTCCAGGCGCGCCTGACTGCGCCCGTCGTAGCCGCCCCGGATCGCCTTGAGCCGCACCGGGTAGCCCAGCTCCGCCGACGCCATCAGGACCTCCGCGGGGCCGGAGACCTCTCGCCACGGCGCCACGGCGCCCTCGTTTGCCTCGACGAACCGGCGTTCCACGAGCCGATCCGCGGTGAGCTTGAGCGGGTACGGGCCGGGCCGGACCGGCCGGCTTCGATCATCCAGCGTGCCGACCACCGCCTGGCCGACATGCTCCAGCTCATAGGTAATGACGGCGCAGTCCGCGGCGAGTCGTTGGGCTGCGGCGACGTCGTCGTAGGCGCCGATCTCGATCCGGTCGGCGACCCCGACCGCGGGCGCTTTAGGATCGGGATCGAGGACCGCCACGCCGTAGCCCATCCGGCGCGCCTCCAGCGCCAGCATCCGGCCGAGCTGGCCACCACCCAGGATCCCGATCGTCGCCGGGGCCACGATCGGCGGCGGCGCGAACCCGAGGCGCCGGTATACGCCCAGGATCCAGGCGGTCTTCGAGTGCGTATAGCGCAGGCCCTCGACGGCGCCGCCGATGGTGATGCCCCGCTTCAAGCCTTCGTACTGGCTGCGGAGGTCCGGGTCATTGCGGAGCGCGTCGCGGAAGGCGATGTCGCGCGCGAAATCGCCGCCGAGGGGCTGGACGTGGAAGTGGACGCGGTACTGCTTGCCGTCCAGCTCAAGCGAGCCCACCGGCATCGGCCGTGTCGACGGCCACGGGTCGGGGCCGGGCTGCGGCCCGAAGCCGAGCTCGTAGAGCATCGCGACGATCCGGGGGATGGCCTCCGGCTCCGCCTCGATGGAGAGATCGACGATCCCCTTGCCGGGCAAGCCGGGCACCGCGGTGCTCCCGATGTGCTCCGCGACGAGGTCAGGCCGGCGCTCCGCGACCAGCGCGGCGACCCGGGCCGCCACCTCCACCGCGCGCGGGTCCCACTCGTGGACCACCGCCGACAGCCGCTCGTACGGCCCGATCGGCTTCGCCATCCCCGAGTCCGCCCCGCCCTCGCTCACGCCCGCCCGCACCTGCGTCACGGCGGGAGTGTAGGCGAGCGGCAGGCCATCTTCGGAGGACGGAACGTCCGGCGGATGACCGGACGGAGCAGGGGCGCCGCAGGGAGCATCCTACGCAGGTGATCCACGGGCCGGGACAACAAGCTGACAACCCGGCGAAGGACGGGCCGCCTGCGTCGACTGACCCGCATCGCGGAACGAGGAGGGCTGCCGCGGGTCCGGCGAGCCGTGGACGTGAGGGCGGGCGAGCGTCAACCCCGAAGGTGGAGCCCGAGCTCGCTCCCGGGCTACACGGCCCGGCGACCCCCGAGCCGGGGTTTACGTATCGAGCTCTGCGCGTGAGCTGGCGGCTGCTCGCCGGGCTCCTCCGCGTCCGGCTCGTCCTGGAGGGGGCAGAGCACCTGCCGCGCGACGAGCAGGGTCGGCCTCGCTGTGGCTGGATCGCCGCGGTGGTGCCGCATCGCACGTGGATCGATCCGTTCGTGCCCTGGATCCTCCTGCCGGCGCGGCCGCGGTTCGCCTTCTTCGGCGACGCCCGGGTGATGGCGCGATCGCCGCTCCGCCGGTTCGTGGTGGGCCGGCTCGGTGGCGTCATCCCCATCTCTGCCAGCCGCGATCCGCGGGCAATCGACGTCCACATCGAGGCCGCGAAGGCGGTCCTGGACGCCGGCGCCGTGTTCATGGTCATGCCCGAGACCGGGCGGGCGTCCGCGCTCGGCGAGCTGCGACGGCTCGGCGGGGGGATGGCCTATATCGCGCTCCGGACCGGCGCGCCGATCGTGCCCCTCGTCCTCGGCGGGAACGACGAGCTGTATGTCGGGCGCCGCATCGTGCTCCGAGTCCTGCCGCCCATGGACCCGCTCGGGATGGCCGGGGTCGCGAGCCGGGATCGTCGTCCCGAACCGGGCTCGACCGCGGAGCGCGACGCCGCCCACCGGCTCACCTCGGCATTCGCGGAGGGCGTGCGCTCCGCCGTCGCGGACGTCGATCGCTCCGCCCAGCCGCCGACTGGCGCCCGGAAGCGCGGCCGCTTCCTCACGAAGCTGTTCCGGTAGCCATCCTTCGGCCGTACGGTATCCTGCCGCGCATGATCCGCTTCGTCGTGGGACGCCGCCTGCTCGAGGTGGACGTCGGCTAGGTTGCAGAGCTCCTCGCCCGCCATGTGCGGGTGACGATCGACGTCGGCACGGGTGACGGGCGTGCGGTCCTCGCCACCGCAGCTCGTGACCCGTCCACGCTCGTCCTCGGAATCGACGCCAGCGCGGCGGCGATGGCCGTGGCCTCGCGCCGAGCTGCCGGTCCCGCGCGAAAGGGTGGCCTCGAGAACGCCCGCTTCGTGCTCGCCGCAGCGGAGGCCGTACCGGCCGACCTTGCCGGACGCGCCGATCTGGTGACCGTGCTGTTCCCGTGGGGCTCGCTGCTCCGCGGCTGCGTCGGCCGCGACGAGGCGGTTGCCCGCGGCTTGATCGCGCTGGTCGCGCCGAGTGGCGCTCTCGAGCTGATGCTCGCGCCAGCCGACCGCGACGGGCTCGGCGGGATGCCGACGACGACCCACTCGATCGTCGAGGCCACGGCTCCGGCATTCGACGCCGAAGGCTTCCAGCTCGTCGTCGCCCGCGAGGCCACGCCCGCCGAGGTCGCCGCTACGGGTTCCAGCTGGGCTCGCCGGCTCGGCGCGACGCGCTCGACCGGTGCACATGGCGTGAACGACGCGAATCGGCGAGTGGCCACCCTGATCCGGCTCGCACGTCGCTAGGATTCCCGCTATGCCCGGCAAGGTCCCCGTGGTGCTCGACGTTGACACCGGGATCGACGACGCCCTCGCGCTGCTCTATGCCTGCGCCTCGCCGGAGCTGGAGCTCCTCGCGGTCACGTGCATCGGTGGCAACGTCGACGCGCGCCAGGTAGCCGAGAACACGCGCGCCGTCCTGGAGCTGGCCGGACGGAAGGACGTGCCGGTCGTCCTCGGGCGGGAGCGGCCGCTCGTCAAGCGGCTCGAGACGTCGACCGAGACGCACGGGCCTCGGGGCCTCGGCTACGCGGAGCTTTCGCCTGCCTCCCGGCCGATCGAGCCGGACGATGCGGCCGATCGGATCATCGCCGTCGCGCGCGAGCGCCCCGGCGAGGTCCTGCTGGTGACGCTCGGGCCGCTGACGAATCTCGCCGTCGCGCTGGAGCGGGAGCCCACGCTTCCGAGGCTGCTCGGCGGCTACGTGCTGATGGGCGGCGTCTTCGGGGCGCCCGGCAACACGACGCCCACGAGCGAGTGGAACATCCACGTCGATCCGCACGCCGCGAAGCAGGTCTTCGCGCGCTGGGCGATGCCGGGCGAGCAGACAACCGCGCTGCCGCTGGCGATGGGCCTCGACGTCACGGAGCGGGCGCGCTTCCTCCCCGAGCAGCTGCGCCACCTCGCGGTCCGCGCCGGCGCGCTACCGCTCGACGCTGCGGCAGCCGGTACCGAGCCGGTGCGGGCGATCGGGTCGGTGGCGGCGAACCCGATGCTCCGGTTCCTCGTCGATGCCCTGCGCTTCTACTTCGAGTTCCACGCGAAGTACGACGGATTCTACGGCGCCTTCATCCACGATCCCTTCGCGGTCGCTGCCGCGATCGACCGATCGCTCGTGCGGACCCAGCCCACGTTCGTCGACGTCGAGATCGGTTCGGGGCTAGGGCACGCGATGACCGTCGGCGACTTCCGCGGCTTGCTGCGGCGGCCACCGAACGTCGACGTCGCGCGAGAGGCGGACGCCGACCGGTTCATGGACCGATTCATCGACCGCGTCGGGGGCTTCGCAGCGCGCGCTCCCGGCGCGGCGCGCTAACCGCCAGGCCCAAGGAGGATTCGATGCGCAGCCCGGTCGTCGTGCGGGGTCTCGTCGCCGCCCTGGCGGCGCTCGCCACGGCGGTCGTCGGGGTGATCGCCGCTGGCGCGTTCGATCCCGTGCCCGCCCCGAATGGCGTGCCGCCGGGCTCGAACCTGCTCATGCTCGTGCTCGCCATCGCGCTCGTCGTGGGCTTCGTGGCCTACGCGGCCGTCGAGTGGGCGCAGACGCGCCGGCTGGACTCGATCGCGCGCCAGTTCAGCACCCGGACGATCGTCCTCATGGCGCTCGCGATCCCGCTCAACATCGTCCTCGGCCAGACGGTCGCCTCGGCGCTCAAGCTGCCGGTCTACCTCGACTCGATCGGCACGATCCTCGTCGGCGTCCTCGCCGGCCCGATCGCCGGTGCGGCCACCGGGATCCTTTCGAACATCGCGTGGACCTTCGTGCTCGCCGGCACGCCCTTCGGATCGCCTTTCGCATGGCCGTTCGCGATCGTGGCGGCGGAGATCGGCTTCGTTGCCGGGCTCTTCGGCTACGCGGGCGTCTTCCGAAGCCGGCCGAACACGCCGTTGCCCAGGCTGGTCGCCGGGATCGGGTTGGCGGTCGTGCTGCTCGGTGCTCTCGCGTGGTGGGGGGTGCTGCCCTTCTATCAGGACCTCTGCGAGCCGGGCCGGGGCCCTCGGCAGCTCTGCTTCGAGCTGCTCAGCCCGACCGTCGCGGCGGATCCCGTGTTCCTCACGCTCGCGGCCCTCGCCATCGGCCTGGTCGGGCTCGGGCTCGTCGCCGGGGTGATGCGACTGGTTCGAAACCGCGACCTGGGCGTTATCGTGACGCTGGCCGCGGGCGTCATCTGCGGCATCGTATCGGCGTTCATCGCGGCGCCGATCGCCGCGCTCGTCTTCGGCGGGGTCACCGGGTCCGGCACGGACCTGCTGGTGGCGCTGTTCCAGCAGGCCGGCTCCGATCTGCAGCAGGCGGTCCTCCAGCAGTCACTCATCTCCGATCCGATCGACAAGGCGATCACGTACCTGCTCGTGTTCACGCTCCTCGGCGCCGTCTCGCGGCGGCAGGCCGCCCGCTTCCCCCAGGGCGAGCGGGCGCTCGGGACGGACGGACCCTGACGTCGGGGGCTGGCGCGGCAGGAGGGGCAGAAGCGGCCGACGGCGCGGTGGCGCAGGCGCAGCGGTCGCTCGCGCCGGAGGACGTGGAGCTGCTCGCCCGTCTCGCTCCGGCGGCGCCCACCGCCTATCACCGGCTCAACCCGCTCACGAAGGCGACTGCCGCGGCCGGCGTCACGCTCGCGGCCATCGTGCTCGGGGGCTACGTCGTGCCGGTCGCGCTGCTCATCGGCGTCGTGCTGCCGAGCGCGGCCGCCGCCGGGGTCCTCCGTCGAGTCGCTCGGCTCTCGCTCGCGGCGAGCGCGCCGATCCTCGTCTCCGTCGTCCTCGTCTCGGTCTTCACGCGAGCGGGCACGACGGTCCTCTTCGAGATCGGCCCGTTCGACGCGACGCTCGAGGGGGTCGATTTCGCGGCTCGGATCACGCTGCGCCTCGTCGTCGTGGCCATGGCCCTCGTGCTGTTCGGGCTGACTACGGATCCGCGGTCACTCGTCGCGGACCTGGAGCGGCGGGGAGTCGCGCCGAGGCTGACCTTCGCGATCGCGGCGGCCCTCGAGGCCGTGCCGGCCATGGTCGAGCGGACGCGGGCGGTCGCGGCGGCGCAGCGGGCGCGCGGGCTCGATACCGAGGGGAGCGTCGGTGCTCGCCTCCGTGGCATCCGGCCGCTGGCCGGACCGGTCGTGCTCTCGGCATTCGCCGAGGTCGAGGAACGGAGCCTGGCGCTCGAGGCGCGCGGCTTCGGCCGGCCGGGACACCGCGAGCCGCTGTGGACGCCGACCGACAGCCCGGGGCAGCGCGCGGCACGCTGGTTCGTTGTTGCCGGCGTCGCGGCGGCGCTCGCGGCGGTGCTGGTGGCGCAGGCGGCAGGCGTCCTCGCCGGCCTGCCCTGAGGCGCCGTCGATGCTCGAGCTGCGCGGAGTGTCCTATCGATACCCGGGGGCCGCGCGCCCCTCGATCGAGGGCATCAGCCTGGCGATCGCCAGCGGCGAGGTCGTCGGCCTGACCGGCGCGAACGATGCGGGCAAGTCGACCCTGTGCCTCGTCGCCGCGGGTCTCGCCCCCGCCTCCATTGGAGGTGAGCTGACGGGCGACGTGCTCGTCGATGGCGCCTCCGTCCGCGCGCTGCGGCCGAATGAGCTCGCGGGCCACGCCGGAATCGTGTTCCAGGACCCGGGGACGCAACGATCAGGCGTGACGGGGTCCGTATTCGAGGAGGTCGCGTTCGGGCCTGTGAACCTCGGCTGGCCCGTCGCGGAATCGGTGGCCGCGACGCGCCAGGCGCTCCGCGCGCTGGGGATCGAGGACCTCGCGGAACGGCATCCGGCCCGCTTGTCCGGCGGCCAGGCCCACCTCGTGGCGATCGCGTCGATCCTGGCGATGCGCCCGGGCGTGCTCATCCTCGACGAGCCCACGGCGCAGCTCGATCCAGAGGCGACGGGGCAGGTGATCGGGGCTCTGAAGGCGATCGTCGCCGGCGGGACGTCGATCCTCATCGCCGAGCACCGGACCGACGTGCTGGCCATCCTGTGCACGCGCGTCGCGACGCTCAAGGGGGGCCGCGTGGTCGCTGACGGCCCCACCGTCCGAATGCTCGCGGACGCAGCTCCCGCCGACGGGGCGCCGCAATGATCCGCTGCGACGGCGTGACCTTTGACTATCCAGACGGAACCCGTGCGCTCGACGCCCTTGACCTCGAGATCGGCGCCGGGGAGCGGCTCGCAATCACAGGTCGCAACGGATCGGGCAAGTCGACGCTGGTGCGCCACTGGAACGGGCTCCTTCGGCCATCCGGCGGTCGCGTGTTTCTGGACGGGTCGCCAACGGATCGCCGACGGGTTGCCGAGCTGGCACGGACGGTCGGGATCGTGTTCCAAGACCCGGGCGCACAGCTCTTCGAGCGCACCTGCCGCGCCGAGGTGGCGTTCGGCGCGAGGAACGTCGGGCTGCGCGGGCCGGCGCTCGACGCCGCGGTCGAGGAGGCGCTCGCGGCCGTCGGGCTCGCGAACGCGGCCGGGTCCAACCCGTACGACCTCGGGCTCGCCCAACGGAAGCTGCTCACGATCGCGTCCGTGCTCGCGATGCGCACCCCGGTTGTCGTCATCGACGAGCCGACTCCAGGTCAGGATGCTCGCGGCCTCGGGCACATTCGCTCGGTCCTGGCGAACCTCGTCGCCGAGGGCCGGACCGTGGTGGCGATCAGCCACGACCGGCGGTTCATGACTGAGTCGTTCGACCGGATCGTGGTCCTCGACGCCGGCCGCGTGCTCGCGGATGGGACGCCTGCCGAGGTGCTTCGACCCTGACCCTGGCGGTCGTGGCGCCCTCGCGATGCTTCGATGCCGTGACTGCCAGTCAAGATTCCGGCCGAATCCTGGCGTCGGGCGCCTCGATCGTGCTCATCGAGACGCTGTTCTTCCTCGTTGCGCTCGTAGTCGGTCCGCGGAGCAGGCTGCTGGCGGGGCGTCGGGCTCGGCGCGAGGCGCCAGGCACCGACTGAGGCTCAGCCCGGCAGCTTGTCGGCGATCACGTCGAGCTGGCGGATCTCCGGCGGCGTCGCGAACAGGTCCGGCGCATTCGCCATGAG
>Ga0183260_10001818_pt1 | contig 17751 bp, 25 predicted proteins | sample AntDrymUQ4972206_2_FD_129768 | JGI IMG/M metagenome (GOLD analysis project Ga0183260, IMG submission 129768) | Polar desert sand microbial communities from Dry Valleys, Antarctica - metaG UQ497 (22.06) (version 2) (version 2) | ecosystem: Environmental > Terrestrial > Soil > Desert | place...
AGCCGGTGATCGAACGTGGTCAGGCCGAGGGAGCGTCCGCCAGCGGGCAGTGTGGACACGGGTTGAGCGTAGGCGCCCACGTGGCCAGACGGCTTCTCGGTGCTGGCCCGGCCTCATCGATCTTCCGCCCGAAGCATGCGCCCGGGTGGCCTCGCCCAGCCCGGCGAGCTCCTCGTCAGTCTGCGGTTGGCGGCGGTATGACCGCGGAGGGGATGACCGACGCCGAGATCCTGGCTGCCTACCCCGATCTCGAGGCGGATGACATCCGCGAGGCGCTGGAGTACGCGGCCGCAGCGGTTCGCGAGCGGGAGCTGCCGCTCGTTCCCGCCGGTGGAGCGGGCAGTGGTCTCGGCCGATACTGACTTCGGCACGCTGCTCGCCCTGCGCCACGCGCGCAGGCCGTCCGTACTCCTCTTCCGACACGGGGCGGAGCGACGGCCCGATCGTCAAGTCGCCCTGGTGCTCGCCAACCTGGATGGCATCGAGAAAGAGCTCATCGAGGGGTGCGTGATCGTGCTCGAACCTGGACGCCTTCGACTGCGGCGCCTACCCATTGGCGAGATATAGGCATGCGCACCGCATAGCTTTTTGAAGCCCCGCGGCCCGGCGGGCGTGCCTACAGTGCGTTGGAGACGGGTCGCACCGCGCTGTGCCAGTGCCATCCCCGAGCGCCTGCTCCGCGACGGACGCTCCTTGCGCGGGGTCGGGCGCATAGTCCGCGTGAACGAGGTCGTACGACCGTCACGAAAACGAGCTGCGCTTGTGGGGTTGCCGCGCTGCCGGCTACCGGCTGCTTCAGCGATCCTTGCCCACATCTCCTCGACTAGCGACCGCGGCAGGCGAGCGGCCACGACCATCCCGTGTGAGCGCGTCGAGACGTACGGCCACGACATTCGGCTACGCCGTCAGCGTGACGTCCTGGTCGTCGAAGACGGCATGGATCTCGAGCTTGCCGCCGAGAGCTTGCACGTAGCGCTCGAGGGTCGAGAGGCGGATGTCAAGCTCCTTCTCGATGCGTGCAATGTTTGGGCGTGACGTGCCAAGCGTGTCGGCAACCGAGCTCTGGGTGGCGCCGCGCATCGCCCTGAGTTCGGCGAGCGCGATCTCGAGTTGCATAGCGCGCTTGATCTGGTCGACGCGTGCACGGCCTTCGGGGGTAAGCGGCCGGCGGTTTCGGATGTCGTCGATGGGACGGGTGGCCATCACGTCAGCCCTTCCGCTCGTAGGTGCTGGTCATAGAGGTCGTCGGCGATCGGGATGGAGCGCTTGTACCAGCCGGTCCAGTCCCCGGCCTTGTTCCCGCCAAGGAGCACGATCGCTCGACGCTTCGCGTCGAAGGCGAAGAGCGCTCGGAGGAAGCCGCCGAAGGAGCGCAACTCCTTCATGTTGTGATGCCGGGAGCCCTTGATCCGGTCGACCGCTGGTCGGCCGAGAGTCGGCCCTCTCTCCTCGAGCAGCTCAATCGCAGCCATAATCGCTTCGTAGTCCTCGTCGTCCAAGCCCATGACCCATTCCTCCGCGACAGCGGTGAAGTAGACGTCCCAAGCCACCGGTCCGTCTTACGTTAACGCGTGCATTGCGGTAAGGCAAGCATTACGCTGCGTTACGGCCGTTCCACGCGCTCCATAGCGAAAGAGATGGGCTCAGGGCCGCGACGGAGCTGCGCTCGCGATCCTCTAACTGCTGGAGGACACGTCAACGGCCGGCGGGAAACGCCGGGAGCGGCAGCTCAAGGAGGAGGAGGTCGTTGCGGCGACCGCTCGTGAGTTGGTCCGTACGGCTTGGATCGGGCGGGCGCGCTTGGCTACATCCCGCGTCGAAGCAGCACGTGGGGGACCGTGCGCAGGAGGATCTTTACGTCCTGCCACAGGCTCCAGCTGCCCACGTAGAGGTAGTCCATTGCGACCATCTCGTTGAGGGGGACGCGAAGCCCGGTGAGAAGCTGCCAGGGCCCGGTGACCCCCGGCTTGATGTTCAGGCGCCGGCGGTGGTAGCCGACCACCAGCTCGTCCTCGTGTGCGACCAGCGGGCGTGGCCCGACGAGGCTCATCTCGCCCTTGAGCACGTTGAAGAGCTGGGGCATCTCGTCCAGGGCCGTCTTGCGCAGGAAGCGCCCGACACGCGTCACGCGGGGATCGTCGGCCATCTTGAAGAGGCCGGCCGTTTGGTTTTGCTCTGAGAGCGCGTGCCGGCGCGTCTCGGCTTCGACCTCCATGCTGCGGAACTTCAGGATGGAGAACGGGTTTCCGTCTCGCCCGATGCGGGTCTGGCGGAAGAAGATCGGGCCGGGGGAGCCGAGCCTGACCGCGAGCGCGACGAGGCCGAGCAGCGGCGCGAGCACGACCAGGCAGATCGAGGCACCGGCGAGGTCGAAGGCCCGTTTGAGCAGGCGCGAGGACTGCGATAGGCCGAAGCGGCGAAGGGCGAGGACGGTCTGGCCGCAGAGGTCGTCGAACTCCACGCTCGATCCCACCACCTCGAAGAGGCGCGGCAGGACGCTGACCTTGACGCCCAGCGCCTTGACGTTGGTGACGACGTGGATCGTCCGGTCCGCGTCGAGGCTTCCCGCGGCGATGATGATCCGGTCGATGGCGTCGCGATGGACCAGGCGCTCGAGGCGCTCGAGGGCCGTCGACGATTCCTCAAGCGCCCTGCCGCCGTCCTCCTCGACGGCCACTCGGCCGACCAGCTCGACGTCGGGAGCGCTCGTGGCCAGGTTGTCCTCTACGCGTTGCAGGGTCGTCTCGTCGCCGAGCAGGAGGCATCGCTCGGCGGGAGCCATGCGCCGCGCGGTCTGGCGCATCAGCGCCCGCCCGAGGATCAGCGAGACGAACAGCGACAGCCACAGCCCCAGAAGCTGCATGCGGCCGATATCGCCATCGACGAAGACGGCCTCGAGCAACCAGGTCGACAGCGCGTACAGCGTCGCGAGCTGGAAGAGCGCCGGCGCCTCGTCGAGCGTCGTCTTGCGCAGCAGGAGCTCGTCGCGGTCGTAGAGGCCGATCGCCTTGCTCACGAGCACGACGAGAGGAAGGATCGCCAGCGTCGCCAAGGTCAGGTGGTCGTCGCCCAGCACTGAAACGCTGAGCAGGAGCGCGAAGCCGGCGGCCACCACGTCGGCGGCGGCGAGCAGGCGCCGGTAGAAGGCATCCCTCCGGGCCGCCGGGTTCCACGCGGTGATCGGCGCGATGAGCCGAAGGGGCGATCGCGACCGAATGGTCGGGCTGGCTTGTCGCCGCTGGCGTGGCTTCGTGACATCGTCGCGCGGCGACGGCGCCACCCCTGAGTTGGTCGGCATCTATGCGTACCTATGTCCGGGTCGTAAACGAATGATCAGCGCTGCCAGGATCAGGACGTCGGCCGCCGCGAGGCGGCTTCCTCGACCATACCGATCGAGAAGCGTGGCTCGTCGCTCAACAGTCGGCAAGTGCTCGGAGGGCCGCGCAGATCTCCTCGCGCCGCTGTCCGACGTCGCCGGCCCGCTCGGCGAGTGCAGAGCGCCGTACCCGCTGCAGGTTGTCGAAGGAGGCTGCGCATTCGACCGCCAGGCCCTCGTCTTGGCCCAGGCGCATCTCAGTCGGGATGTCGCGCACGGTGCGACTGACCGGGGCCACGACGATGCCCGCAAGCACGCCCACAGCTTCCGACCGGGTGACGACGAGGACCGGTCGCCGTTTGTCCTCGGTCTGCGCCCACCAGATCTCCCCCTGCTTGGGGACTCTCACCAGGGTTCCTCCTCGACCAACGCCCGGGTGGCCTCGCCCAGCCCGGCGAGCTCCTCGTCAGTCTGCGGTTGGCGGCGGTATGCAGCCGCAATCTCCTCCCCGACCCGCGCGCGGCGGTGCTGGTCGACGAGACTCTCCAAGCCGAGCCGCACGGCCTCGGAGCGGTTGGCCACGACGCCGTCGGCGACCAAGCCGTCTACCTCCGCCGCTAGTCGGTCGTCCAACCGCGTAACGATCTGAGCCATGCACTGAGCATACCAATATGCATTGCGTGCGACGCGTCCCTGAGGCCGAGCTCGACCGCTGCCTACGATTAAGATATGGGATTGCCGTACGCCGCTCGCAGTTCGTGGCCCTGGCGGGCAGCCGGGGGTCGATCACCCTCCCGGCGGACGTGCGCCGTCGCTATCATCTGGACGAGCCGGGCGCCCAGGTCGAGGTCATCGCCGGCTTCCGACGAGTTGTGATCGACCAGTTCATGCCAGCCGCCGTGCGCCACACGATTCAGCCGGGCTCGGCGTGGCCGAAGGGCCTGCGCGAGCCAGCGATCCGCTGGCGCCGCGTCGTGCGGGGATGCTGAGCGCTCTCGGTCGTCTTCGCCGCCGCGTCGGGCGACTTCCCGAGGGCTCGCCGGCGCTGGCCGGCTTACGGCTCGGATACCGGGTGGCCTACCTGGCGCTGACCGCCTACTGGCGCGTCTGGCATCCGCATGGTCGGGGGGCGCAGCTCGTCCTCCTCGACGGCGACCGGGTCATCCTGGTCCGCCACACCTACCGCGCGCCCTCGACGTGGATGCTTCCCGGTGGCACCGTGCGCCGGGGCGAGGCGTTTCGGGCGGCCGCGGTGCGCGAGGCCGACGAGGAGCTCGGGCTCTCGCTGCACGACCTGACGCTGCTGCTCAGCTACACCGTCTACCGCGAGCACAAGCACGACGAGGTGACCGTCTTCGTCGCCGAGGTCCCGCAGGAAGGGGAGGTCGTAGTCGACCGCGCAGAGCTCGCCGAAGCGCGCTGGTGGCTGACCGACGGCCTCCCGGGATCGCTCGACGACGGTGACCGCGGGGTTCTCGAGGCGCTGCCCGCAGACCTTCTCGAGGAGCTCGTCACCCGCGCCGAATGAGGATGAGTTGCTCGGAGCGATGAACGATGACTTTCATCGGCTGCTGGGGCACTCGCAGCAGTAAGCCTCGCGCACCCGGTCTGTCAGCGCATGCCTGACTCGTCGTGGCGCGGCTCTGACCCATCGACAGGGCAATCGGCGGTCGTGTCGTCGTCCCCCCGGGGAGGGCTCCGTCGCCGTCTTGGGTGTCGCAGTCGCCGGCGGTGGGCGTGTCGCCGCCGCCGTCTCCGCCGTCTCCGCCGTCTCCGCCGGCGTCAGTGCCCGGCCCGTCGACTTTGCAGTCGGCGTTCATGTCGCGGTCCTTGGTGTTGGCGACCCCGTCGCCGTCCATGTCGCGGTCCCGGGCGTTGCCACGGCGATCGCTGTCAATGTCGCGATCGAACTTGTTGGGGATCATCGCGTCGGCGTCGATCTCGGTGTCGCGCCTGTTGGCCAGCTTGTCGCCGTCTACGTTCCGGTCGGCGCCGTTTGGCTTGCGGTCGCCGTCGATATCGGGATCGACGATGTTGGGCACGCCGTCGCGGTCGATGTCGCGGACCAGCTCCTTCTTCTTGCTCCAGTCAGAGTCAGACGAACAGCCCGGTCGGGGCGGAAGCCTGACGCCGTTGGCCTTGGGCCGGCCCTTCGCTCCGGCCTCAGTGACGACCAGGACGGGGATTGCGGCAAAGGCGAGGCAGGAAAGGCTGAGCAAGAATCGGGGCAGTCGATGCACGGTGAGGTTCCTCGAAAGATCGCTGTGACGGTTCGCCGCGTGTATCGGACGCTCCACCGTCCCCCGTGCACTCCTTCGGCGATCCGTAGACGAATGGAGGGCAGATCAATCGCGGCGGGAAGCCGCTACCGCGACGAAGCGTGGACCGCGAAGTCCGGCCCGAAGCGGTCAGCGAGCCACTCGGTGGTCTTCTCGATGCCTTCTCTCACGTCGATCTGCGCTTCCCAGGCGAGCAGGCGCTTGGCCTTCTCGACGGACGGCCAGCGGCGCTGGACGTCGACCTGGAAGCTGGGGAGGTGCTCGAGCTCGAAGTCCTGGGGTGGGCGGCCGCAGGCCTCCCACACGATGTAGGCGATCTGGGCGACGGTGAGCTCCTCGGCGGCCGAGATGTTGAAGTCCTCTCCCTCGGCGGCGGGTGAGGCCATGGCCGTGACGATTCCCTCGGCGATGTCGTCGACGTGGGTGAGGGTGCGCGTCTGCTCTCCCGAACCGAAGATCTCGAGCGGGCGCTGGCCGGCGAGCGCCTTGGCGATGAGGTCGGGGACCGCGTGGGCGATCCCGGGCTCGTCGTCGGGCATCTCGCCCGGTCCGTAGGCGTTGAACGGTCGGCAGATCGTGTATCTGAGCCCGTGCTCGTCGGCGGCGGCGCGGCAGTAGACCTCGCCAGTGAGCTTGGAGAACCCGTAGGCAGAGCGGGGCATCGGGCACGACCAGATGTGCTCCTCGGTCGTCGGGAACTCGGTCACCCGCTCGAAGACCATCGAGCTCGAGACGTAGACGAAGCGCTCGATGGCGTGGTCGAGCGCCGCGCGGATCACCGCGTTGTAGAGGCCGTTGTTAACCTCGGTGAGCGTGTGGGGAAGCTTGTGGAAGTTCGCGATGCCGCCGACGATCGCCGCGCAGTGGATGACGTGGCTGCACCCCGAGGTCGCCTCGCGCGCGTTGCCGAGGTCGCGCAGGTCGGCGGTATGGATCTCACAGCCCTCGCGCATCCACTGCGGCGGCTCGCGCTGATCGGAGACGCGGACCTCGAAGCGCGCATCGGCAAGCAGGCGCCGGACGATCGCTGAGCCGATGAAGCCGGCGCCGCCGGTGACCAGGACGCGGTTCACGGGCGGCGGAGGCTATCTGGATGGCCGCGGACCGCGACGATCGCGCCGCTGGTGGCCGAGGCGGGTGGCCGCTCGGCGGTAGGCCTCGAGATCTGCCCGCGGCCCGGCGGCGATGACTGTGATCAGCGCAATGGAGCCGTCGGATGGGTCGTTGCGATACACCAGGCGAAAGCGCGGCTTGGCTCTGCGCGACGGGAGATCGAAGCTGACTTTGCGGCAGTCCTTGAGCACCTCGAGGCGCAGTCGCTCGCGCATCTCCTGCCCGAGCCAGGGATCGAAGTGCAGGTCCCGGACTAGCTTGGCAAGCACGCGGCCCAGTCCCGGATCCACGGCAAGCAGTTCGGGGACGTCGAGATCCTTGATTTCGTCGAGGACCCGGACCGGGTAGTCCAAGAGCTACCCCGGCAGGTCGGCGGCGAGGTCGTCGAAGCCCAGCTCGCGGATGAAGTCGGCGCCAGACGTTGTCTTGCCGGGCGACTCCTCGAGACGCTGCATAAGGAAGAAGCCCAACGCAATGTTCTCCGCCTCCTCCTCCAGCTCGTCGACGCGCATCTGGAGGCTCTCCTCGCGGTCGATGGCCGCCTCGACGTCGACGGCCGGCACCAACCAGACCCCGCCACGATTGCGCGGGCCAACCTCGACCGCGTGATCGGCCAGCGTCTCTCCGGGCTCATCGACGGCCACCAGCTCGTTGACCAGCCTGGGGAGCTCAGTGCGAGCCTGAGTGGTTGGGAGGCTCCGCTTGGGGCGGATGACATGCGTCTTGGGCATCTGTGACTCGATCGAACTCCGAGCAACAACTCGTACGGGTTCTCGAACCATAGCAACACGCCCGAAGGGAGGGCGGGCGGGTGCTGCCAGATGAAAACGCGGGCGAGGTATACGAGGTTTGTGGAGGTTGGTGGGGTGTTACTTCGCAAAACGCGGGAGAAGAAGGTCGCATTCTTCGGGATCGGGGGTATCTGTTCTCCCATCATCTGCGGTTGGCGCAGGTGGAAGTCAACCCAAGAGGCCCCCATGTCAATCACCATCCGGGAGATCCGTACGGGTCTCCGGCAGCGCCTGGAAGCGCTCGAGAGGGAGGCGTCGCAGATAAGGCAGGCGCTCACTTTTCTCGGCGAGCAAGGTGATCGGGACCTCAGGCCCCCTCCCCGGCTGTCGCGGGCGCACGGACGGAGGGGCGCCAAGCGCGCTCCTCGCGGGCAGAACAGGGCGAAGATCATCGACGCGATCGGCGCCTTCCCGGGCGTCGATCTCGATGGGATCGTCGTCGAGACGCACATCGCAAAGCCCACCGTCCGCGCGGCCCTCCACAAGATGGCGCAAACCGGCGCCGTCACCGTCGACGAGGGCCGGTACCGGCTCGTCGAAGACGCCGGCGCCGTCGAGGGCGCCGCGGCCTGAGATTCGATCGGCGGTCACCGGTCGCGCCAAGAGGACACGGCGCGACCGGTCTCGGTGCTCCTCGGATAGCCTGGCGCGCGCCATGGCGAAGCGCGCGCTGATCACCGGGGTGACGGGCCAGGACGGCTCCTACCTGGCAGAGCTCCTGCTGGAGAAGGGCTACGAGGTGCACGGCATGGTGCGCCGCGCCTCGACCGAGAAGTTCGACCGGATCGATCACCTTCGGGACCGGATCACCCTGCACCAGGGCGACCTGCTCGACCAGCGGTCGCTGGTCGATGCGTTGCGGGCCTCCGACCCACACGAGGTCTACAACCTTGCCGCGATGTCCTTCGTGGCCGTCTCGTGGATACAGCCGACGCTCACCGCGGAATTCACGGGCGTGGGGGTTACGCGCATCCTCGAGGCACTACGCGAGGTGTGTCCCGAGGCCCGCTTTTACCAGGCCTCCTCGAGCGAGATGTTCGGAAAGGTGCGCGAGGTACCGCAGACCGAGACCACGCCGTTCTATCCCCGCTCACCGTACGGGGTGGCCAAGGCCTATGGGCACTTCATCACGGTGAACTACCGCGAGTCCTACGACCTCAGAGCAACCTCTGGAATTCTGTTTAACCACGAATCCCCCCGCCGCGGGCTGGAGTTCGTCACCCGGAAGGTGACATGGCACGCCGCGGCGATGCGGTTGGGATTGATCGGCGAGCTGCGGCTTGGCAACCTCGACGCCGAGCGCGACTGGGGCTATGCGAAGGACTACGTCGAGGCGATGTGGCTGATGCTCCAGCAGGACGATCCCCAGGACTACGTGATCGCCACCGGCCAGGCGAACTCGGTGCGCGAGTGCGTCGAGATCGCCTTCGACCAGGCGGGACTTACGGTCGACGAGCGTGTCGTGATCGATCCCACGTTCCTGCGACCCGCCGAGGTCGACCACCTGATCGGCGACTCTTCCAAGGCCAAGCGCGACCTCGGCTGGGAGCCGCAGACGAGCTTCGAGCAGCTCATCCGGCTCATGGTCGACGCCGACCACGCCGTCCTGCAGGGGAAGGGCCCGGCCACCGCCGCACGGGCCTTGCCGTAACGGTCCCAGCGCTGTAGTCGGGTAGACTACATGGCGCTACATGACGCAGCCTCAGACGCAGAAGCCCTTCTCCATCCGAATGAGCGTGCGGACGCTCGCTCGCCTCGACGAGGGCGCTCGTCGCCGCGGGGAGCCAAAGGCCCGAACCGCCGAACGGCTCATCGACGAGGGCCTGCGCATGGAAGACCACCCGGGGATCGCGTTCCGGGACGGTCCGGCCGGGCGGCGCGCCGCGCTTGCCGGCGGGCCCGACGTGTGGGAGGTCATGGAAACGCTCAAAGGAACGGGACTCAGCGGCGAGCAGGCTGTGGCGGCTACGGCCGAGTGGGGAAATCTCACCGTCGCGCAGGTCCGAGCCGCCGTTGGGTACTACGCCGACTACCGCGACGAGGTCGACGAAAGGATCCTGCTCAACCGCCGGGAGGCTGAGCGCCAGCACGCCGCCTGGGAGCGAGCGCAGGACGCGCTCGCTTGAGGCTCCTCATCGACGAGATGTACCCGCCCGCCATCGCGGAGCAGCTCCGTCGCCGTGGCCACGACGTCGAGGCAGTGACCGCCCGAGCGGAGCTCCGCTCACTCTCCGACCCGGAGCTCTTCAGAGCGGCACAGGACCAACGGCGTGCCGTGGTCACCGAGAACGTCGCGGACTTCATCAGCATCGTGGGTGGCTATGACCATCGCGGCCAAGCGCATCATGGCCTCGTGTTGGTCGATCCGGCCAAGTACCGCCGCGGACACAGACGCACGATCGGGCGCATGGTCACAGCGCTCGACCGGCTGCTCCGCGAGACTGGTGGGGAGGGACCCACGAGCGTGCGCCATTGGCTGTGACGCCTCTGGCGTGGGCACAGCGCTCTGTTGAGTCATCGGAGCCAGCGTCCACCTCCTCGGGCACCATTGCGGGATGCGCCCGGGTGACGATCCGCCATCCTCGGCCGGGAAGACGTGGAACGATCGCGAGCGAATCGCCGTGCTCGAAGAGCTGCACGGGCCGGGCTGAGGTTTCGCGGCGGTGCGGATCTGCCTGGTATACGACTGCTTGTATCCGCATACGGTCGGCGGCGCGGAGCGGTGGTACCGGGCGCTGGCCGAAGCGCTCGACCAGGCGGGGCACGAGGTCACTTACCTGACCCGGCGGCAGTGGCCGGAGGGCGAGCGACCGGACTCGCCACAGGGCACGCGAGTCATCGCGGTCTCCCCCGGCGGTCCCCTCTACACCTCCGACGGCCGCCGGTCGATCGGCTCGCCGCTGCGTTTCGGAGCCGGAGTGCTGCGCCACCTCGCCGTTCACGGCGACCGCTATGACGCCGTCCACGCCGCCTCGTTCCCGTACTTCTCGCTTCTGGCGGCAGCCGCGGCGCGGGCGGGGCGGGAGGGAGGCGCCTTTCGCGGTTCTGCGCCGGCTCGACCGCGCTATTCGCGGTTGAGACGGCGCAGAACGGTTCGAGGCTTCCTACTACGTCCCCTCGCCCGCCCGGGAGGCTCGGGGTCAGGCTCGGGCTACCGACTGGTCGTCGACTGGCACGAGCTGTGGACGCGCGTGTACTGGCGCGAGTACCTCGGCGCGGCGGGCGGTGGTGTCGGCTGGCTCGTGCAGCGGGCCTGCGTGGCGTTGCCCCAGCGGGCCTTCTGCTTCTCGCGCCTGCACGAGCGCCGGCTTCGGGAGGAGGGCCTGCGGGGCCCGCTCACCGTGCTCGAAGGGGAGTATGCGGGGTCCAAGTCGCCGCCGGCGCAGCCGCGGGCGGTCGAGCCGCTGGTGGTCTTCGCGGGGCGCCACATCCCCGAGAAGCGCGTGCGTGCGCTGGTGCCCGCGCTCGTCCTCGCCCGTGAGCGGATTCCTGGGTTGCGCGCCGAGATCCTGGGCGCGGGTCCGGACCTGGAGCGTGTCCGCGAGCTGGTCGCCGACCACGGGCTGGGTGACGTCGTCGCGTTGCGTGGCTTCGTGAGCCCCGAGGAGGTCGAGGACGCGCTCGACCGCGCGATGTGCATGGTGCTGCCCTCGCGCCGGGAGGGCTATGGGGTGATCGTGGTCGAAGCGGCGGCTGCGGGGACGCCGAGCGTCGTCGTGCTCGGCGAGGACAACGCGGCGACCGAGCTGGTAGACGACGGAATCAACGGCGTGGTCGCCCCCTCGGTGGCCGCTGAGGACCTCGCCGAGGCGATCGTCCGCGTTCACGCCGGAGGGACGGCGATGCGAGCTTCTACGGCCGACTGGTATCGCCGCAACGCCGAACGGCTGTCTTTGGGTCATTCGCTCGAGGCGGTGGTGGGCGCCTATGGGTGAGCTGCCGGCGCGTAGCGTCGAAGGATTGGCGCGTGACCGCGCTCCCCCCCGAACCGCTCGCGGAGGTGGTTGCTAGCCTGCGGATCGTGCAGGATCCCTCCCTCCACCAGCGCTCGGTCGCTGCCTCGCGGGCGCTCTTCGCAGCCGCGGTGGCTGGACTGCTGCTCATCCCGTGCATGTTCCTGACGTGGTTCGGGCCGAGCGCGCTGGCGCGGGAGAAGAACCTTGCGGGGCCGGACCTCAACGCCTGGGAGGTCTTCTCCAAGCTCGACGTGATCCTCGCGATCACCGCCGTGCTCGGCGCCGGCATGGCGCTCACGATCGGCGTGATGGCCAGACGTCGCGCCGTACCGGGGTGGCCGATGCTCGGCGGGTTGCTCGTCGGCGCGATCGGCACGGTGGGCGCCGCGCTGCTCCTTGGGCGCATGATCGACGCTCCCGGCGACGATGCCCTCCAGAGCGTCCTCTTCGGCTCCTACCTAGGGCTGGCGCTCACCGTCGCCCTCGCTGCGGCCGGATGGGTCGCCGCGGTGGTCGGGCTCAACGCCGTGCGCCGGGGCTATGTGATCTCGATGGCGCCGATCGTCGGGAGCCCGGGCGCACGCGGGCTCGGCCCCGGGCCGTCTGCTCCGAGCGGGCCGACCGCGCCCAGCGCGCCGCGCATGCCGGGCGGCGGCCCCGTCGGCCGGCGCTGAAAGCGCCCAGCGCGACGTGCGTCCCGCGCCGACCCGGTTGGGCGGCTGCTTAGCAGCGCCCTACCGCGCGTCGTCGTAGACGGCGCTCAGGCGCTGTGCGACGACGGCCGGCGCGCATCGCTCGCGGATGTGCTCCAGGCCGCGGCGGCCCTCCGAGGCGTCGCCGTAGCGCCGGGTGATCGCCGCGGCGAGCGCGGCTGGGTCGCCAGCCGCGACGAGGCCCTCGGGCGCGACGAGCTCCGGCAGCGCTCCGATCCTCGAGGCAACGACGGGGACGCCCGCCGCCATCGCCTCCGCCGCGGCGAGGCCGAAGGTCTCCGCCGAGCGGGAGGGGACGATCGCGAGGGCCGCTCCGCGACGCAGCTCGTCGAGCTCGGCCGGGGTGATGCGGCCGGTGAAGCGGACATCGCCGCCGACGGCGCGGGCGCGTGGCTCGTCGCGCTCGGCCAGCGTGGCGCGGCCGGTGAGGCGCACGTCTCTGCCGGCGACGCGGGCGCGCAGCTCGCCGCTCAGCGGCCCGTCGCCGCAGATCACGAGGTGGACCCCGGCGGCTGCACACGCGTCCAGAGCCGTCGCGACGCCCTTCTCGGGGGCGAGCCGGGTCGCGATGAGTGCGTAAGTGCCCTGCGCCGCGCGGGACTCCTCGGCGACGGATCGCACGACGTGCGGGATGACGGTGGCTCGGCCGCCCAGGGGAGCGCCGAGCTGGCGCAGGCGCTCGAGCGCGAAGACGCTCGGGACCACGAAGCGGTCGACTTGGGCGGCGAGGCGCCGCTGGTGGAGGGCGAGCCCGGCGCCGTAGACGGCCGCCTCGGCCCACGGGCCGCGGCAGGAAAGCGCGACCCCGGGCGCGGTGTTCGGTCCGTGGCAGCGAGTGCAGTCCTCGCCTCGGGTAAAGCATGTTCCGACCGCGCACACGAGGCGGTAGTTGTGCAGGTGCAGAATCGTGCGGGCGCCCGCCTCGTGCGCCGCCGCGAGCGCACGCCAGCCGAAGGCGGGGTTGAGGTTGTGGGCGTGGACCACGCGCGCACCGGTGCGCCGGACGGCCGCCGCGACGTCCTCGGGCCGCACGCCGCCGCGGAGCATCGCGACCGCGGCGCGCGCGCGGCCCAACGTAGCGGAGTCGCGCTCGATCACCTCGACGTCTTCGGAGAGGTGCTCGCGGGCCAGCCAGGTGAGATCATCGACGGCACGCTCCTCGCCGCCGGTCGTGCGGTAGCGGTTGTGTAGGACGAGGATCACGTGGCTCGCACCCCCGGCTGCGCCGCGGTCGGAGTGAATGGCTTGGGCTGCCTCACGTCGCTCGGGCCGCCGCCGCACCGGCGACCGTCGATGGAGGTGCCTCTTGGCTGTCGGCGCGCTGCCTCACCGGCGCCCGAGGAACGGGGCGGCGATGACGCCCGCGTTCTCCACCGCGCGCATCGCCCGCTCCATCGCGAGGGGCTCGTCGCGCCGAGCCGCGGCGATCGCCGCCCCCAGCGCGGACGTGCTCGCCTGGCGCAGTGCCACGGCGAGCGAGCGAGCGCGGCGGGCGCCGAGCGTCGCGCCGTAGTGAAAGCGGCGCTCGAGCACGCCTGATTTGGTGACGCGCGACTCGGGCACCACGTGCCAGACGAACGCGCCGGGGACGTAGCGCACGCCGCAGCCGGCGCGGGCGAGCGCCCGCTGGGCTTCGTCCTCCTCGGAGAACCGCAGGTGTGCGCCTCGGTGGCCGAACGCGGGGTCAAAGCCTCCCACCGAGCGCAGAGGGCCGCAGCGGAAGGACATGTTCGTGCCGTACACCGTGCGGACGAAGGGATCGAGGTCGAGCTCCTCCGAGCCATAGTCGAGCATGCTCAACACGGTGAGCATCGGGTCGGTGAGCCATGTGGGCCGGCGACCCCTGAAGCGAGGGCGAACCGGTCCGCCGACGCAGGCCACCTGAGCGGGAACCGTCGACCACGCGCGCGAGAGACTTGAGAGCCACCCGGAGCCGACGAGCGCGTCGTCGTCGACGAAGGCGAGCACCTCGTCGTCCTCGCACGCCGCGAGCGCGCGGTTGCGCGCGTGGGACAGGCCCGGGCGCGGCTCCCGAAGCACCTCCATGCCAGGCAGCTCGGCCCTCGCGGCCCGGGCGTGGGCGTCGACCTGCGCGTCGTCGAGCGCGCTGCACACGAGCATCGCGCCCAATCCGCCGCCCTGCAGCGCGAGGGCATCGAGGCACTCGGCGACCTCGTCTGGCCGCCGGTTCGTGCACACCGCGACGCGGATCGCCGCCATCGGGTCAACTCTTCATCGGCCAGGATCCCCGGAGGCGATCCGTGCTTCGACGTTGCGGGCGAGGGTCGCTCGGCGCTCCTCGTCGAGCGGAAGCAGGGGCAGGCGTGACCGCAGGACGTCGGGTTCGACGAGCCCGTGCCGTAGCGCCTCATCCAGGAACGACCAGTCCTTCTCCCGGCCGGCGACGCACTTCGCGAGCACGAGGTCATGCGACTCCAAGCACCATCCCCGCGCGCCGCGCGTGTTCTCGTTGCTGATACGGACGAGGCGGCCCTCCCAACCCCGCGGAGCCTTGGACGTCTCGGGGCCGACGCCGTGGGCGTAGTAGCCAAAGGTCTCGTGGAAGGGAGACCCTTCGCCGATCGCCCCTTCTATCGCAATGGCTCGCTCGGGATGGTTTCGTGGAAACAGGTCGGCATCGACCGAGGTGAGCATCGCGGGAGGGGCGTCCGGGTACCGACCCAGGATCGCCTGGCTTCCCACCACGATGATGTCGTCATCGTCGGAGAGGTTGGCGCTGGCGCGGATCAGGTGTTCCAGGTGCTCGCGACGCACGACCCCTCTAGTCATGGACCTCGCGCAGGATTCCCCATCGTTCCGATGGCGACAGCGCACCTGCGAACGGGGTGTTTTGGCGAAGGTCGCGCGATGCTTCGTCGTCGGTGAGAAGGATGGAGGCGATCTCGGGCGTCGATCGGTCGAGCACGGCTTTCCAGCGCCTGGCGTAGGCGGGATGGACTGGGCCGCCTTCCGCTATCCACGCTTCCACTCTCGCTCTTGCCTCGGCGAGAAGGGGTTCGTCGAGCCGCTCGGCCACGATCCGGTGGTATTCCAGGCTTCGAAGCTCGGCGGTTCGGTGCCCGTGCATCGTGTCGTCACTGTAGATGCGCCTCCTCGTAACCGGCGATCGAGCACGGTCCGCGACCGATAACCTCCGAAGGGCTGGATTCCACACTGCCACCCTCCCCGCCGTGAGCCTGCTCGCTAGCCCTGCTTGAACGCTTCGTAGCCAGGCTTTGGCGTGCCGCGCCAGTCGAACAGCCCGCTCTGAACGAACTGCTCACCGTCAGCTCCCGGCGGTGTGTCGTAAAGGTGGATGTAACTGAAGGTGTCGATACGCCGGTATTGTCGCGATAGACGGAGAGCGGCGCTGATCCACTCCGCCTGGGTTTCAGGCGTGACGTAGTAGCTGAACTCTTGCTCAGGCCCGCTGGCCAGCGTGTACTCCTTCGAAGCACGCGTGAGCCGGCTGGAGCCCGAGTTCCTGGATGCAACCGAGACGGCCGGCGAGACCGACGCGACGCTATCGGCTCACGTGCGCACCTTCGGGGTGGCCTACCCGATCGCGTTCGAGTACGGGCCCGGCGCCAGCACGAACACCAAGACTGCAACGGTCCTCGCCCAGAGCGGCAATGGCGGCAGCGCCACGGTGACCGAGACCGTCGCCGGCTTGAGCCCGTCGACGATCTACTCTTGGCGTCCATACGGGAGCGACGGCACGCGCACCACCGCCGCGGGGGCGCTGCGTGTGTTCAGCACCGCCGTTCGAGGCGAGCCTGGGTTCGAAGGACGCGCACCGCGGCGCGACACCCTTGCCCCCACGCTCAGCGCGGTCGCGATGTCGCCCACCAGATTCGCCGTCGACCCCAGCGGACCCGTTGAGGCGCAGGCGGCCAAGAAGAAGCGCAAGGCCGCCCGCAAGGCCACCACCTTCCGCTACACGCTCTCAGAGCCCGCCCGCGTCGCGATCGCCTTCGGGCGCGTCATCACGGGCCGCCGGGTTGGCAAGGGATGCGTCAAGGGGACGCGCAAGAACCGCTCGGAGAAGAGGTGTACGCGTTACGTCAAGGCCGGCGGGTTCGCCGCCGCCGGCAGCCCGGGCAGGAACGCCAGGAGGTTTGCGGGCAAGATCGCCAAGCGCAGGCTAGCCCCCGGCGCCTACCGCGCCACCCTCACGGCCACGACCCGGCAGGCAACCGCTCGCACGCCAAGCGCTTGACCTTCACCGTCGTCAAACGCTGAAGGACCATCTTTCGGCCCGCGCCGCGAGTGTGGTCGCGGATCTCGCAGCCGATCGGCGCACGGTGCGGGTTGTCAGTCTGGATACGGAGCTTCCAGGCTCGGGAGCATGGGGAAGAGCCGCGCGTACGATGTACAGATCGTACATCGTCTCCGCCTTTGGAAACCCTGGATCCGGCAGCTCTTGTTCGGCCTCGTCCGTGTCCGCTGCTTCGATGCGCCCGATGGCACCCAGGGTCAAGGCTGCGTTTCCTTTGCAGCCGTACACGGTTCGGGTGGTCTTCGCCGATGGCGAGGTCCGCGATGTCGACATGGAGCCGCTGCTCGCCGGGGCCGTCTTTCAAGCGTTGCGTGATCCCGACGTCTTCGCGAGCGTCGAAGTCGATGAGTTCGGGGACACGATCGTCTGGCCAAACGGGGCCGACATCGATCCCGAGGTGCTCTACGGATCGGAGGAGCCGGCGAGCCCTCCGGCTCCGCGTATCAGCTCTCCCCAGCGCGCAAGCCCGCCTCCGTAAACGGGCACTCCGTCTGTAACGGCCTCGGCGACCAGGCGGTTACCCTTGCGCAGGGCCGCGCGAAGTTCATCTCCGGTGTAGCCGAAGGGCTGCACGTGCGCCGGTCGGTCGGCCATGAGCAGCGCTAGTCGTTCGGGCAGCGCGTCGGGAAGCTTGTCGAGCACGATGACGACGTCTACGTCGCTCCAGACGTTGAAGTCTCCACGCGCGACCGAGCCGGCCACCGCCGCCGCACGTACTGGCGCTCGGCGGGCGAGGCTCTCGACGTAGCGCGCAGCCACGGCGAGCAGGCGCTCGCGCTCCCGGCGCCGTTCCTCAAGCGCCTTGAGCACGTGCGAGCTCCCACTGCTCGTCGATCCAGGCCAGGACTCCGCTCGCGAGCTCGTTTGCGCGGGCGGCCTGGGTGGCGGTGTAGTGCTCACCCGCTCCTCCCGATGGATGCGCATCGGGGTAGCGAGGGGCAATGTAGAACTGGCTCAGCTCCGCGAGCCGATCAGCGACCTCCTGCGGGACATCGATGCCGGCATCGCGCAGCATCTCGGTGAGAGCCACGAGGTCGTGGCCCCAGGGACCGCGCCCGAGGCCGTGCAGGAGCCCCTTCACGGCGAGCTGGGCCGCCTGCTCGGCTGCAAAGCAGGTCCAACCGTAGAGTCCTTCACGAGTCGCGAGCTGCGCGAGCTCGAGCGCTCGGTCGGCCTCCCCGCGCCACCGCTCGAACTCCTGGGCGTCGACCATCGAACGAGACCTTACGCGCCGGCGAGGCGGGGGGGAGAAGGCCGGCAGCGGCAAACCCACGGCGATCTCCTCAGAATGCCGACCCTCGAAC
>Ga0183260_10001819_pt1 | contig 17748 bp, 22 predicted proteins | sample AntDrymUQ4972206_2_FD_129768 | JGI IMG/M metagenome (GOLD analysis project Ga0183260, IMG submission 129768) | Polar desert sand microbial communities from Dry Valleys, Antarctica - metaG UQ497 (22.06) (version 2) (version 2) | ecosystem: Environmental > Terrestrial > Soil > Desert | place...
TGCAATAACGTCTGAAACGTTTCCAAATATATCCGGGCCCTTATCATCGACTATCATGCATTTGCCACCCATAGAATCAACCCAATAGATGCAGTTATAGCAAAAATAACCCGAATGAAGATCAGAGTCTTTGAATTCATCTTTTTCCATATACGCAGCCTTCAACTTGCTTTGTTTTTCAAATTTAGTAACATTACCTACAACATCTGCTGCTTTTTCAATTATGTTTTTATCAGACATACTGATTATTTAATCTCCTTTTCATTTGGTGTCCATAGAGAACAAACTCCATATGGTGCTATTGATTGTGACACATTGCCATCTATATCTTGTCCCTCATCTGTGACTATTGCACAATGATTTGGCTTCATATAGTAGATACAATTGTAGCAAAAATATCCTGTGTGTGTATCGGAATCTTTGAAGGCGGCAATTTCAACATATCCAGAAGCAACCTTTGTTAATTTATTTAGTTGTGTGGCCTCTTGGGGTATTCTTTGTGTGGAGATAAAATTGGATTTTGAACTCATAATGATTATAGATTAACAAACTATAAATACCAACAAAATAAACTTTTTTAAAAACAAATTAAATAAATCCCAAGTTTTAACAAATAAAAAGCATTTATCCTAATTTATAATAAAAATAAGTATTTATTGTACAAATCAGTCAAAGCATCTACAGAATACTCGGTGTAGAGATTTACAAAAGGTAGTCAATTTCAAATAAAAATACACATCTTGGAACAATCAGCACACAATAAAAAAAACAGTCCGTGAAGCATAGGAATCATAAAAAACACCACATAATGATTTGTTGGCCCCGGTAACTGTTTTAGCCCATTATTGCAATTTCATCACTAAAGGTTGTTGTATTTGTTACCTTTTCTTAATGATGCATAAAAATCTAACAAAATCTTAGTTGCCCTTATTATTTATTCATACATTGTAAGGTTATCGTCACCCTGGTTTTCTTTTTCTTCATAAATCATCAATGCCGAATAAAATATTTCATCACCCCTTACCACCATAGAATACTTTATATCAATTAACTCATTGTTGTCCAAGTCTTTTAGAAATTCATTTACCTCTTCCATAACCAAAATCTGATTACTAGCAGTATGAATACTAATTTGTCTCATTAACAAAACTTAATTAAACTAATATTTGAACATTGCAAATAAATAATCGAAACAACATCTTAACTTGAAATAGCATAATAAAATAAAGCATTTGAACAAATTACCCAAACATCAGATTGACAATCTTTAATGCAGTTTTCCTTGTTGATTATAACAGGCATATTCCTAAATTTGATTAAAGAAATACGATATATTATTATAGAAATTGCATTATTATGGATATAATGAGTGGTATTGAGGAGATTACAACAAGATATGATGAACTTATAAACGCGATAAACACACAACTACCAAAAGTAAATACAAAGTTACTATTAGAATTAATGCCCATTTTAAAAGAAGAAGAGGCACCCGGGTATACCCTCCAGGTTCACATCAAAGATAATGCAAGTAAAGATGAGTTAAAAAACATCGTATTGAAAGAATGGGGAGTGGTACCGGCTTTTTATGAACACAATCACGCGGTAATCGAACATCGCGTTAACCTTCAATTACTTAAACAACTAAATGACCTAGGTTCCGTCGAATCGATCAGTGGATCGCGATCTGGTGGCGGCAGGGCATCAAGAGGACCAGTGCTTGAAAGAGATGATGAGTATCCAGCAAAATGATCGATAAAACACCATGGTTTTGGGTTTCTGTAGATTAGTAATAGGTAACACCAACCAACCTTTTATACTTATAACCGTTTCATTATTTTCTTATCTAGCAAGGTTACATTTTAATTTTATTCTCATCACCAAAAGCCCCATGTAATCTTTACCCAGTGTTACTGCATAAAGGATTTTTGCTTTATCACCCGTACTTAAGTTAATGATGTTATTTGTGTTATAATGCAATATGTTTTTTGTTTACGGATATTATAGACCCAGGTTTTCAATTTTACACTTGTTTTAAATATCTATTTTAGTTACAGTTTATTAATCAGTAAAACTCTTTTCAAAGGAAACAAAAGGAGGCAAATGCAAATAACTAGAGTTTAAGGGCCAAAGGTTCTGACTCATAGAAAAGAGAATGTAGAGCAAAGGATCAACAGCAATAAAGCATATAAAAAAATTATTTGCGGTATTAGCAGCAGCTGGTTTTATTCCCATATCAGAACAACCCATATGAATTAATTTGCCTTTAGGCGATACATTGCGTATTTTTTAGATTGCGGTCAGAATAACCTATTGTAGGTGGTCATCTGAGATATGCATCCTTCGAACTAATTGATACATATTATCATGGCATTGACATTGACAAATTTTTATTGTTTTTGAACCATTAATGAATTCAACTATGTCACCGTTACACAAACCATGTTCGTTTCGGATACAATTTTCTGTTTTATCCACTTCTGTATAATACCCTCTTTGGGGAAATTTAACAGTTGTGAGCCAAATACACATGCACAGTGGGGTTTAATCCAAAGGTAGAGGCAAACGGTTAGGGATTAGAAACGGGTCATTGTAAATGGATTACATAAAATAGAACATTCTGCCAGGTGAGAAATCATGCTGTGGCTGAGGGTGTGGCTGCCGTCATCACCCCTCATCCTTATCATCGTTGTTCTTTTTCTGCTTCTTCTTCTTTTCTTTTCTTTGTCCAATTTTGTCTCTTGTTGTTCAGAATTTCAAAATTTTCATAAATGTGAGGTCTTTTTTCCCTCATCCCATCTACTATGGGCTGTGCTTTATGCCAAAAGGGACTAGGGTTGAAAATATCAAAGTAAAGGTCAGGGTCTATCAAACCATGATTCATAAGAACTCCAGAAAGCTCAAAGAAACCACAAACAGCAATAAAATGTGATCTTTCAATAGGTGAATTGGAATATTTTTTGTGATAATCCCCATAGCTATTAGCATCCAGTTCATCTAAAAACCAGATTCTGGAATCCCTATGGCTATCGTTAATCTTGTACAAATCCAAAATCGTATTTACTTTACCATTATCAATGGTATACATCATTGGTATTCTGAAGCAAAGATAGATAAATGTGTGCTTGCTCCATTGCACATTTTAGTGATTGTAAAGAATCTGGAGGTTAGGCAAAATGCTTTTCCATCCAAGGTGTCATTTCAAGTGTCTTTTAACTTTTTGTCCATTATCTTCAACATATTGTACTTGACATAATATAATGCAATCAATGACATTTTATAGCGACAATCAATACCTATCAAGGATTGCACACCTATTAAAAAAAAGCCGTAGAAGGCAAAAATTATTCCCATTTTATTTGTTAACAGAAATGAGTGTTCCAATTTTAGAAATCCGGCATATAGCAAAATTATTGAAAATGTAGAGTTAAAAAACTATACAATTATTAATAATTGCCCTCAACAACCCTAAAGATTCTCATCACAGATAATAAACATATTCAAATAGTATAAATGAGTACAAGTGAAAAGTAAAAACAACTTTATGGTCAAAACATTGGAATTGCAGATTATTTCTATTTCAGTTTTATTAGTGTTTACTCTGTTTAATAATGCAAACTTGGCATTTGCAAAAGATCATGATGAGGATGAGGATGAGGATGAGGATGAGGATGAGAAACATGATGATGAGGATTTTATGGACAAAAACCTAATTCAGATCTGTTGTAGCTGGGGCATCGAGTTATCAGATGGTGTTCTAACATACTCAATAGAAGATGGGGACGATAAAATCAAGGATTCGGTTAAAGAGGCAGCATACTCGTGGAATAAAGCGATAAATGGAATGGAATTTAAGGAGACTGATGATGATGATAATGAAGACATAACCATCTCCTTTAGAAACGATGGGAAAAAAATCGCAGGAAAAACAGTAAACTATTTTGACAATTACGGCTTTATTAGAAAATCCGTTATCACAATTTCTGAAGAATCATACAATCAAGAGTTCAGTCCTGCGCAAATAGAACAAGTCACAAAACATGAGCTCGGGCACACATTAGGGCTAGGTCACGCTAATTTTAAGGGCAACCTAATGACAGAGCGTGTTGACACGGGTAGCGGAACAATAACATCATGTGAGATTGAGGCCGTCAAGACAGCCAATTCATGGATATTAAAAGGTTATGGAAACGCACTTCATCCTCCAGAAGAAGAGAGTGTACAATGCTAAAATAATTTAACAAAATCTTATTCATTATTTTTGATTGGACTGGTTTTTTACTTTTTGATCACACCAATTTCCCTGGATAGATAATTTTGGCAAACAAATGGCACATGCAGTAATTTTCCCCATTGCAAACAACACCCAAGGTAGATTCAAAGTTGCGGCCCAAAACACCCAACAGCAGTTTAGCTTATTTTAAATGCAGCCTAGGCAAGAACCATTCCCTTATGTTACGGAGCATAATTCACAAAAAAGAGCATACAAATTAAAGTATCAAAACACTAAATCAAACTAGTTATGAGAATTTCTGACTTATGCAAAATGATAGAGGATACAATTCATTCTGGAAGATACCCATTGGAAGATAAGCAACAAAAACATTTTGCAAATTCCGTCAAGGTCATAAACAGATCAGATTCTGAAGATTTAAAAACTAAAGACATCAAAATAGAGGTGAGAATACAAGACCTATACACCATAAACAACTACCTGCCAAACATTCAACACCTACCAGGAGTAATAGAAATAGACGTTTTGGATTCTTTTAAAATGTTATGTAGACGGTTAGGAAGATTGGACACAGGCAATAACAACAACAGTTCTAAAAACATAACAATTTCAACATAGCAGATTCATTAAAGCACAACTGATTACACAGTAAAAGAGATCAAGACAATACCCACACCCGCAAACAAATATTGGTTTTGATAATACATATTGTGCTGTTTTTTTTGCATTGTTTGAGTTTAGAAACACAAAAACACAAATAAACAGTAATAATTTTTTTTATGAAGAACAAACAAATTTCATGTCCGAAGAAGTTTACAAAACACATTGCCAATATTGCAATAACCCCAAGAAAAGCGATTTTACACTCATGGGTTAATTGCAGTTACAGCATAATGAATCTGAAAATGAAGATCATTCTAACATTTCAAAACGATTTTAAAATTAAATCCATGGATAGATTCTTGTTAAAGGATATATGTTTTGGATCACTGTATGGTGCATGACCAGGAAAACCATTTAACACAAACAGATAGAGTTTTAAATGTTCATTAGTCTCATTGCAAAATTAACAGAAATGCCAAATTTGAGATTATTATATACCTCTATTCACCATAAATTTACTTGTTGAAGATAATGGTTTGTGGGTCTATCGGTTATGGAGGAATAGAAAAAATAAGAGGGCTGTACACAGTGCTAAAAGAAAAAGGATTTGACACAATAAACCACCTTTTAGAAAAAGATATGGATTATTCTCACATAAACGACTTTAGGGACAAAAGAAAACTATCACAGGCAATTGTTGAGCATGATTTAGATTGTATTGACAATGCAGACGTTTTGGTTGTTATTTTAAACAGTCCCAGTTATGGGACTGCAATGGAGATGCTGATTGCAAAAGACAAGGGAAAAAAGATTGTCCTGCTAGCCAAGGATTCGGTTCCAACGCCATGGCCCATTTATGTTTCAGACTTTATAGTAAGGGATGAGCAGGAGCTTTTTCAACTATTGTATAAATTCGGGCTACAAGCCCAATAAATTCTCCAACATCATCATCCGACTTGGTTGGCCTGATAGTCTATTTCATTATTCGCTTTCGTTAGGCGGGCCCCTATTTCAGGATCTTTTGTTTTTTCTCAGACATAAACGCGCCAAACAAATAACAAGTAAAACATCTTTAAAGTAAAGAAGGCAGCAGTACAGTAACCTACAATTTTTTAATCTGAATGTGTTTAAAAACATGACAATGATATTATTTTTGATATCTTGTTCCCGTTTTTTGGTTTTATGGACTAAATCGTCACAACAAACATTTTGATACAGGATATGTTTGGCGCCGTCAAATAAAAAAGCAAAAATTGCGACAGAATAATACAATACACAACAATCAAAAAATAAATAGCAAAAGTAAAAATTTCAACCCATTGGAACTGCCTTTCAACATCTTAGGATAGGACGGCCTTTAGTCACATTTTTGCAAATAAGTTTATTTTGATTATGTTTATAAATGCATTAAAAGGGAAATATCCCCTTAAAGGCTTAACCTAGTTGTCTATGACTTTAGAGATTCTAGAGGTAGTAACAAGTAACGCCTCAATTTCATTATTCATTTTCAAGAAAGTCATACCCTTCTCTGTTGTTTTGTATATTGGAGAGCCTTCTAAATATTCTATCAGATTATTCTCTATTAAAACTGAAAGATATTCTCTTAATTGACTATAGCTTAAAAAGGCTTTGTACATAATTTTTGTCTTAGTTGTGCCACCATTTGCCGCTTCAAGAATCATTGCTACAATTTCAGTTCTACTTCTATATTTCATAGTATAAATATATCATTAAACTATATTTAAGTATCTCTAAAAGATTCCTCTCCCAACCTTTTACCCAAATCAAAACTATCCCCATAACCACTAGGGCCTGATACCGCCTAAACACAACCAAGGCGAATCCACAGGATTACTCTTTTGCCTTCACCATCAAAATTGTCCATAAGTTTCCTATCGGAATTATCTCAACATTACCATAAGCGATTTTGCGGTAGAGAATGCAACTAGATACCCATCATCACTATACTAATCTGCAGAGTCATTGTTTTTTTGCAAATTGAGACACGCTAAAACACAAAAACAATCACATAAAACAAGGTATCACCTTTAGGAGAGTTTCATATCTTTTTTCGTTTAACAATCAGGCACCCAGACGAAATCCTATGCTATATAGTATAACAGCCAGTACAGAAGGAAAGGGTGTAGCTTGTTTCATTGCGCTGCTATTGCCATCACTATTCCTTCCCTCACTTCCACCACTACCACAATTCCATTCCCAAATAAACTGACAAATAAAATCATTATATCACGTTGTTGAATTATTTGTCTGTATTTTAGCATGTACGTATGTAACATCTTGTCTTTTCATTTTTATTCCTTAACCATTTAACTCGAATATTATTAATTTGATGGTACTAATATCGTATTTTAGATTAATCTTAAATTATAAAAGATAATTAACATTTATAAAAAATCTATTGTTTTTCCGGATTTGAATATTTTTATACCTTATTTTCAAAATAGAAACAATGAACCTAATGATAATCGCTATTGCTGCATCAATTTGTACGTTTATCGCAGGAGTTATCCATGTATCAATGGTCCCCACCAACAATATTAATTCTACAATCCTTTTTTTAATTGGCGGTTTGGCGCAAATATTTTGAGTTGTCCCTACAATAAAAAATTGGGGAAGGCTATGGGATTATATAGGTATTGCAGGAACTGCAGTTTTTGTAATTATTTGGATAGTAACAAGGATACCGGACAATCTCATAACCGGAAGGGGAGGAAGGATTGGAGATACAGCAATCATCATCGAAGTATTCCAAATTGCATTTATAATATTATTGTCCATTCTTAGTAGTAAAAGAAAGGCAAAAGAGAGCACAAAAAAAATTATAGAGTAAAAACAAATCAACTATTTTCATATCTTTTGCAACTACAACCAATGACGTATTGATAACAAAACCATATTTTCAAAGTACATGACTAACCACTAGAAGAAGTGTACATTGCCTACAATTTAGAAAAAAAACGAAATGTTAAAAGTAACCGATCCCCTTAAGGCAATAAAACTCCAATTGCTAGCAACAAGAGTATTGAGATGATAATCAATGCAGTAACTAACAAGGTAAAATACAAAATCCGTGGGTAAATACAATTTGCATATTAATGCAAACAATGTTAATGGCATCTTTTAAGATGATTACAAATCCATGCCAACAGCAAATTAAATATCACATGTTTTTGATGCGAATATCCATTCTCATTATTATAACTACGGGAATCAGGGTAATAAACGAGGTTCCCGTCTAAAATCAATTATTGGAATACTAGCAGATTTTTCTTTTAAAGATATCAACCGCAGGCTATTTTTTTAGTCTACGCTTAGACTTTAAGTTCTCCAACCAGAATCTGTATCCCAATTGTTCCAAAAAAAGGCCTGTTTGAATATCAGAATCCCTAGATTTATTTATCAAAGTTTTACTAATCCTCAAGGCAGCACTGCGATTATTACCGATTGTTTCTGCTATAGCAATACACTCTGAAATTAGCTTTTCTTTTAAAATTAGTTCTTTCGGTTCTGAGCCGTTGTTGAAGGATTTTCCTAAACCATAACCACCATCAAGATAAACAACTTTATCAACTAGTTTCATATTATGCGCCTCTTCTGCAGTAACTATTCGCCCTGTAAATATCATTTCTTTAGCTTTTGACACACCTACAATCCTTGACAGTCTCTGTGTAGATCCCCATCCTGGAGAGATACCTATTTTTACCCCTGTTTGGCCGATTCTAGCATTGCTTGACGCTATTCTCAAATCACATGCCAATGAGATTTGGCAGCCACCACCTAGGGCAAAACCATTGATAGCAGCAATCACCGGTTTATCTGAATTTTCAATTTTATTGAGAAGATCGTGAACGTGGTTGGCATAGTCTATAGCTTCTGATGGTGACATTTTGACGACATAGTTCAGGTCACCCCCCGCACTAAATGACTTTTCGCCCTGACCAGTTATTATTATTGAATAAACATCTCCATCACAAAAAACCATATCCATAATGTTCTTAAATTCAGTAACTAGGTCATAATTGATAGCATTAGAGACACCTGGCCTGTTTATTTTGATTATTAATATGTTTGATTTTTTTTCTGTGATGATATATACCATTTATTTATACAATACAAGACAGATTAAATTAAAATCCATGCCCATCAGAGTAGAAAACGCACATATCAAAAAAAAGCATAAGAATGTAAATTGTAGTGGATACACACCACAGAAAAAAATTTGTGATGTATCATTTTGAATTGGTCGCTTCAAATATTCCAAACATATTGTTTTCACTATCCAAACATACTGCAATAAAGCCCATTTCTGTCACTTTTGTTTTTGGCATCATCACCATACCGCCAGATTGCTCTATTTTAGAAGCATATTCATCAACAGATGAAACAGTAATGTAATTTGTAATCGTGTGTTGAGGGGATTGGCGTTTCATCATTCCACCCCCTAATCCAGGATTTCCTTCATCATCCCGGGTCTCAAACATATAGTACTCTTGTTCGGGATTTTCCTTATCATCCCATTTCTGTATGTTCCATCCAAACACTTGCCTATAGAATTTTTGTACCCTCTCCAAGTCGTCTGCTGGAATTTCAAAATACTGTACAGTTGGCATCTAGAAAACATCCCCCTTTATTTTAGTTGATTGCGTTTTAATCATGGACACTGATATACAAATCATGGTTTAAAAAGTATGCAAATAGGGAAAAAACATGGATCCAAGATTAAAGGCAAGTCAATGATTCAAATAAACAGTACAGAAATAATAGATATAGGAAACTCGATCTAAACCACAATCATTTGACATAGAACTATTATTGAGAAACCAAAAAACTTTGGATTAGTGTTTTTGCACCCTTTTACGTATAACAAAACCTTATTGATTGTATAACTCATGTCCTTGGATTTTTCTTCTGAAACTAGGAACAGTACAAAAATTCCATATGTTATATAGTATGTTCTTAATCTACTATTGTAGAACATGAAGTCAAAAAACAAGGATGAGTCACAAGAAACAGTACAGAAATTTGATGAAATTGAGAAAAATCCAATTGCATTGCCCGAAGATTATACTAAACAGATTATAGAACAGTTAAATACAGATATTGCAAGTCACTTCATAACCTTTTATCAATTAAAAAAGCAGCATTGGATAGTAGAGGGCCCAGATTGGAAGCACATAGCTGCAGCCTTAGATGAATATGCAAAAACAAATCTCGAACTTGCCGAGGAATTAGCTGAACGTATAACTTTGATTGGAGGCATACCGGTATCAAATCCATCACGATTTGAGGAATTATCTTATGTGCAGTTTGAGGGAGAAGACAAATACGATCTTAGAACCATGCTAGAAAACGATTTAAAGGCAGAACAAAAATTAATCACATCAATTAGGGAAAGGATTGACTTTGCAAAAGAAAATAGAGACCATGGAATAGATGATTTACTTAAGGATGTTTTAGAAGGTCATGAGGAAACTGCCCATGAGTTGCATCATTATTTGCAAGGTGAAAGTTTGGAAAAGAGCATATAGAATCCATTAGAAATTAACAATGAGGTTGCCAACATAGATATAGTACAATATAATTTATTATGCAGTTCCCATCACAACAATGATCTTTAGCAATAACTTGGAAAATAACACATGTAAAAATTCAAATCCTACTATTGATAGGGGCAGAAGCGAACCGTTTTAGGCAGGGATTAACAAATACCATATTAATTAAGAGATTTGATAATGTTTGACTAAAGACGGGTAAAACCAAATTTTTTTGTGTTATTAGTTACAACAGTAGAGATGATTTTATACAATGCTTATCAGCTATTTCACAATCATCACCAGTTTCCAGAAATTTATCAACTATAATTACGATCAATGCTTGTGGCGCATATTGGGACGCATAGCAATATTAGCAATAGAAAAAACAGGTTTTGATTGGCGACTTCTCACAAATCGGGATTTTCACCTGAAATTAGCAGATAGGCCGATGAATTAATGGTCATAACTACCATGGAAATCGGACACATACAGCTGGATAGTAAAATCAAAAAATTTTCCTTGGACGCAGTAACTATATTATTGGTGCGAGATATCGGTATTAACCATATTGATTTGAGATATTGATAAATAATAGAAAAAAGGATATAAAAGAATAGCAAACAGATGTCCTCACCAGATAAAAACGGCATCCCAGTTTGTAATACTGATATGGACAAAAAAACTGCAAAACACACCTCAGAAAGTATTGGCAATAAAGTTGATTCCATGATCTTGGGCATGCAAAAAACAAACCTTGTCCAGAATTCCTAAAAATATAGAGGCAAGGAACCAAGTCATAAAGATTTTAGATTTCATTTAGATTTCGTTTACACCTTTTTGGTGACTCCAGCATCCTCTACTTAGTATTTAGAATTTTCATAATTCTTTTTACTAATTCTTTATTTTCAATTGGTTTTTGCATAAACAAATCTTTATCCAGTTTGATAAATTCGGCCTTTCGAAAATGTTCATAGTATTCCTCACTCGCGGTCAAAAAACATATCTTTATTTTTTTATCTATTTTTTTTATTTCATTGTGAAGATCAAAGCCATCCATTTTTGGCATTTTTATATCAAATAACGCCATATCATAGTAGTTTGGCTTAAAGCTAGATAACGCTAGCAAGGGATCATTAAAAGTGTCGACTCTAAATCCCTCTAGTTCCAAAATCATATTACATGCAAAAGTAAGGTCAGGTTCATCATCAACAACCAGAATCTTTATTTTTTCCATTTATGCCATATACCCCTTAAGCCAAATTGCCCATATTCTCATTTTTGCTCAATGGTAAAATTATTGTAAATGTTGCTCCTTTTTCATTTTTGTTATTTCCAGCCCAAATCCTACCGCCATGCGCTTCAATAATACTTTTTGAAATATATAGACCAAGGCCTGTTCCAGTAATAGACTTGGTAGTAAACTTTGTAAATAGCCTTGGAAATATTTCCTCATGGATTCCAATTCCCGTATCTTTTATATCTATAATAACCTTATCTCCCCCATTGTCTTTATTATCTTTTTCACCCTTGCTTTCTTTTCTTATCGTTATAAAGATTGAGTCTGATTCTTCAGTAAATTTAACTGCATTGTCCAACAAGTTTGAAATAACTCGAGTCATTCTTTCTTTATCCATCCAAACAAGAAGATCACTCTTTTCTCCAGGAAATAAATAGGTAAATTCAATGTCTTTTTTTATGGGTAATTTTCTTGTTTGTTCTTTATATTCTTCCGCTACGGAAAAAACTAAATCGGCTATATTAAGAATCTCCTTTCTTAATACCAATCCCTGACTTTCAATTTTTGTAATGTCCAGTATATCACTTATTAGTCTATTTAGTCTTCTAGCATTTCTCTGGATTCTTTCAACTACCTCCTGCTTATCTGGGTAAAATGATAATAAATCTGCAAATGCCAATATTGCCTGCGTAGGTGTCCTGAGTTCATGAGCAGCAATGCTAATAAAGTCATTTTTTAGTTTGTCTAAATGACATAGTTTTTCATTGGTGGCCTTCAGGTGTTTTTCTTTATGACTTAACTCTTCTACGGCTTTTTCAAGATCTTTTGTTTTCTGCTTTACTATCTCTTGTAGATTTGTGTTTGCATATTCTATATTTTGTCTCATTTTGTCAAATTGAAATGCCAAATCTTTTATCTCGTCATTATGACGATTCTTTTTTCTGTCATCATAATTGTTAGAGGATTTATGATTGTTAGTTTCCTTTAACTTGGCATCAAAATTGCCATCTGATATCTCTTTAGCTGCGTTTCTCAGCTTTACTATAGGGTTAGAAATTGATTTTCCCACAACTATAGACGAAACAACAATCAAAACAGTAATTATAGCTACTGTTAAAATGATCAAATATTTTAGACTATCAAGTGGGGCAAAAGCCTCTTTCTTGTCTATTTTTATCACTAACCCCCAATCGGCAGAATCAAGATATCTGGTTGCGGCTAAAACCGGCTCCCCTCTATAGTCCATTGTATCGGTAATAATTGTTTCTTTTTTTAAGATTGTTGCTTGAACTATTGGCGTGTTGACTTCATTTTTGCTTACCTTAAAATTCAAAGGGGCATCGGAAACAAATCTTAAAGAGCTAATTAACAGCACATCACGGTTTTTGTCTTTTTTTGCCACATAAAACTCACCAGTTTGTCCTAAACCTTCATAGTTCTGAGACGCAGTAAAAAAGTTACTTGTTGCATCGGACTCAATTGCAGCTACTCCAATTGTCCTACCGTGAAGTATCAATGGACCTGTGAGATACTCCCTAATGGCGTTTGGGTCCTCCTCGTCTTTGAAGATGATTGTTACGTCATTATGTTTTAGTCCCCTTTGAAAAAATTCCTCATTTGATTTGTTACTGCCTAATCCTGATTTATCAGTAGACCCGACTACCTCCCCATTAACATCCAAAATATAAATATCTTTGAAACTATTTATCTCGGATTTTGCAGCATCTAACAACATGTTTATGAATTGGTGTGAGTAACTTGAATTTTGTTTGTTGTAATTGTCCAACTCCACTTTTAACTGGACTCTATTTGTAAACATAATCAGTCTTTCAATGTTTTGATCCAGCATATTTTGGACCCTATTCTTTTAGATAGAAGCAAAAGCATCCAGTTTAACTAGATTTTCCTTTTCTATATGTCGCTCTATTTGCAAATAGGTTATTAACGCAAATATAAATAATGGAATAAGGGAAACAGATAAAAATACAACAATGATTTTTGTTGTAACTAGCACATCATTTGTGTAACCTAGAAGTAGTTAACTTTTTTACGCGATACTTTTATCTTTTAATTTTATATATATCTGTAAAACAAAAGAACCAAAAATACATTCTGTCAATTGAAATTCTTTAGTGTCATTAAGATTGTTATTGAAAAAAAAGATTAAAAACACAAAGGAAAGTATCACATTCTATAGATAGTAACGCAAAGGACTTGGGAATTATTGAGAATGTATGGAGGTGGGTAGAGAAGCAACAGTACTCTTAAAATAACAAAAGAAGACGTATTGGGTAATACGCTTGTCATTGGGATTTATGAGATTAACATAGCCGTATCACACCCTATCAACAGAATCAACAAAAAGTATTCCACTAGGTACCTCTGGACATGATTCAGAAGGAGCAGAAGGAGAAGATCAAGGAGTAATAAAAACAACCTAAATCTCAAAAGAAAAAAATGAAATTTAATGTATTTGAAAGTACACAATCAGAACTGTGAGGATTACACATTGAATTATCGGCGTATCCTCAAAACCCAAGGTAAGAAAAAGAGAATGATGATATATTTTTGCATGCCAGTCAATAGTATAACCGTATTTTTTTATAAATACTGTTGCTACTAAAACCTATTCAAAAATTTTCATCTTTATATAATGCTTTTCTATTATCGATTTCTTTGAATAGTGTATTGGACCAAGATGAAAAGGTATTGGAAAGAATGTTTCCAAAGGACATCCGTCCAAAGGTATACCCAAAGGAAACAAGCCCCATTGATAACGACGGTGAGGGAATTGATGATATACTAAACAGCAACATTTTCAGTGTGATGTTAAACAGGCGTTCTCAGAGAAAGTTTGAAAACAAGGAAATAGAAAAATGGAAAGTTGAAATCATTTTTGCCGCAGCAGATACAGCGCCTACTGCAGGGGGTTTTCAGGGATTTGAGATTTTTCACATCATAAAAGAGGAACTAAAGGAAAAATTGGTAACCGCTTCAAACAAACAACCATATGTTAACGCCCCTCTGGTTCTGGTTTTTTGTATAAATCCATATAGAATCAAACTAAACTTTCCCGAAAATATCATACGCAAATTCTCACTCCAGGATGCCACCCTTGCTGCAGGCTATGCACAATTATCAGCCCATGCCTTAGGATTGAGCTCTATATGGATAGGCATGTTTGACGAACAATTGGTAAAAAACATCATCAAAACAGATCTTCAACCTTCTTCAATATTATGCATTGGATACCCAAAGAAAATGCTGCTACCAAAACCAAAGAGAAAACTAACAGATTTGATTCATACGGTTTGATTTGTTTAAAAACCATCATTATAGTGGAAAACAAAATTTCGTATTGTTCATCATCACGGTCCATATCGAATAGAATGTCCATGTTTTCTGAAAAAAGATCATTTATGCGAGACTTTCCTGCAGATTAAAAAGTTTTTAAATGGGCATGGATTGCAAATACCTTAACTATAGACGTAATGTAAATGAATAAAATTCTAGGAAAAAATGATATCCCTTCTACCAATCTTCCTGGTTTGTATATCGAGCACATGTCCATATTGAGACGGTATTACTCTTTTTGAATCAGCACGATAAGGCATTTGCGTTATTGAAATAATTAGACCAATAAACACAAGTATAATCAATACACACTATACAGAACAGCAGTAAATATTTTTTTATATTTTTATATACTATGTATTAAAAATTTAGAATAATGCATAGACTTTATCAAATTTATCAGTTATTTCATAGCCTAAGATAAGTTTACTCTATTAAATGCTTATAATATAGAACATTGTAATATCTGTAATAAGCGGGGCAAAAACGTTGCATGTACTCTAACAATAAAATAAAGATCATTGCATCGTTGTTATCTGCCTTTATGATATTGGTTGGCATAATAATCATATTAAGTTCATACATAGCAAATGATTTGCTTAAGGAGAGAATAGAAAACCAATTCTTAAGTGAATCTTTCGGCAGGGGAGAGGCAATTCGCTCATTGCTGGAGATATATTCAAATCAAATTAATCACTTAGCTTACCGTCTTTCCAGTGATGACGATATAAGGGATATATTATCGGCAAATGAACAGGAAAGGCACAGTCTATCTTTTCGCGAGTATAGTGGTTTATCCATTTTAGAGCAAAAGATTGGGGAACTAGGCACAACATTTGTCAATTCAACATATATCAAAAATATCAAGATTATGGACAGGAACGGGAATGTGTTATTATCTTCAAATCCATCAGAGATAGGGAAAAAGGCATTTTATTTTGACAACGAAAAACATTATTCAAATGCCACAAATTATGGTGTTACCAATATTGAATTAAATAAAGTCAGGGATGAGAACAGGCAATTAATAGTTTTTAATGTGCCCCTTAGAGAACAACATAACGCCTCAGATAAAAAAGAGAATTCACATAACAACTACCTCATTTCTGCCAGCCTGGATACAAACTCATTCAACAAGATACTGTTAAACAGGAAAGGTCTTGGTGAATCAGGAGAGGTGTATCTAGTCAACAGCAGCAAGGTGATGGTGTCTGAATCCAGGTTTTTTAACAACACAAATCCAATAGCTGTAGATACCTTACCTGTTAGGCAATGTTTTGAAAGTATCAAGGGTAAGGACGCAAGTGGTGTTTACAATGATTATCGCAATATTCCGATTATTGGTTTTTCATATTGTGCCAAAGACTTGGGATTTGTATTGCTTGCTGAAATTGACAAATCTGAAGTATTGCAACCAACAGACAATTTGAGGAACACCATGGTAATTGTATTTGTGATAAGTGGCTTTATCCTTATTGTCATATCCATAGTAGTTATTCACACGCTTTTAACATGGAATAAAAAACTGGAATCTGTTAACAAGCAACTACAAAGCCAGGATAAAATGCAAAGGGAGTTTATTAACATTGCAGCCCATGAGTTAAAAACCCCAATTCAGCCAGTCCTTGCCTTGACAATGCATCTTAGGGAAAAGACAAAGAACAAAGAGCAGATTCAGTTACTTGATGTAGTAATTAGAAATGCACAGAGACTAAAAAAACTGTCTGACGATATTTTAGATGTAACGAAAATTGAAAGCAATTCTCTGAACATAAACAAAGAGCAATTTATCCTTGATGAGCTGATATCAGATACAATCAAAGATTTTGAAAGTAACCTGAAGGATAAGGAGATAAAATTTGAGTATCATAACTTTAACAATGCGCACAACTTATTTGCAGATAAAAACAGAATAGGACAGGTCATTTCGAACATCATTGGCAATTCTGTAAAGTTCATCAACAAGGAAGGGACAATTTCAATAACTGTAGAAAAGAAAAAAAATAATGACAGCATTGGAGATAAAAAAAATGTGGTTGTTGTTAGTGTCAAAGATAATGGCAACGGTATTGACTTCGAAATGCTTCCAAAGTTATTCACAAAGTTTGCCAGCAAATCGTTTCAGGGTACAGGGTTGGGGTTGTATATCTCAAAGAAAATTGTAGAAGCACATGGCGGAGTGTTTTGGGCCGGAAACAACAATGATGGAACAGGTGCCACATTTTCATTTAGTTTGCCTTTGGAGAATTCAGACTAATTGATACATTCATCAACATGCAACAAACAATATCCAAAAGCCACCTACACATAACAATTGGGGTCATTGAGTTTCATTTTTGACCACATGCTAAATTGAAATTGATAAAGATGCACAGTATATCCGTAAAAAATATCAAGGACAAATATTCAAAAGAAACAATGGTAATAATAAAACATTTAATTATCAATAGCCACATAATTGGCTAAAGAAAAAAACTTGAAGAGAATCCAATTTAATACCGTGTTTGAAGCTTCAAAAGCAGGCAAGTTATTTAATTGGGAAAGAGATCATAAATACGGGGTTTTAATATTTGAAGTGTCAGAGGAGCAATACAATCTCCTAAAAGAAAACAAAATAGGTTTCTTTGATGAAGAAGAAAATCAACCATCAGACTTTTAAATTAGTAAAAAAGACAAATTTTGCTTTACATGGTTATTGCATGATACACAGAATGTCTAACCCCCGTAATTTAGCCTTTTTCTTCTTAAAGATTTGCTTTATAAAA
>Ga0183260_10001820_pt1 | contig 17747 bp, 19 predicted proteins | sample AntDrymUQ4972206_2_FD_129768 | JGI IMG/M metagenome (GOLD analysis project Ga0183260, IMG submission 129768) | Polar desert sand microbial communities from Dry Valleys, Antarctica - metaG UQ497 (22.06) (version 2) (version 2) | ecosystem: Environmental > Terrestrial > Soil > Desert | place...
GCGACCGGCGTCGTGCTCGGTCCCGGCGCGGCCGAGGCCGCCACGCAAGCTGGCCCGTTCGGCGCGTCCAGGGTGTATGTGTCCGAGGATGCGGCGCTCGAGTCGCCGCTGCCGCAGGCGCGCGTCGACGCGCTTGCCGCGCTCATCGAGCAATCCGGCGCGGACACCGTTCTCTTCGCAGCCTCGGTGCTGGCCGCCGACGTGGCCGCCGGCCTGGCCGCACGGCTCGAGGCCGGGCTCAACTGGGATTTGACCGATCTCGTCCTCGAAGGCGACGAGCTCGTCGGCAAGCGGCCCGCGCTCGGTGACACCGTGCTGGTCGACGTGGGCTGGACGGAGACGCCGCGGCTCGGGATGGTGCGCTCCGGCGCGCTCGATCCCAAGGAGTCGGGCGGCACTGCAGAGGTCGAGCAGTTCGAGCCCACGTTCTCCGACTTCTCCACGCTCGCGACGCTCGTCGAGCAGACGCAGGAGGAGTCGAGCGGGCCCTCGATCGAGGACGCGGACATCATCGTCGCCGGGGGCCGCGGCCTCGGCGCGCCGGACGCGTTCTCGCTGCTCGAGGAGCTCGCGGCGGCGCTCGGCGGCGCGGTGGCCGCGACGCGTGCGGTCGTCGACGCCGGCTGGTATCCGTACGCCACTCAGGTGGGGCAGACCGGGAAGAGCGTCTCCCCGAAGCTCTACGTGGCGTGCGGGATCTCGGGCGCGATCCAGCACAAGGTCGGCATGCAGGGCTCCGGGACGATCGTCGCCATCAACAAGGACGCGAACGCGCCGATCTTCGACTTCTGCGACTTCGGCGTCGTCGGCGACCTGCACCAGATCGTGCCCAAGCTGACCGAGCTCGTCCGCGCCCACCGCGGCGGCTAGCAAAATGGCCAGGCCGAGCGACTTCCCGCCGCCGTTCGCCCCGATCGACGCGATCGCCGTCCCCACGGATCCTCCCGAGGAGCGGATCGAGGTAGGAGTACTCATCGTCGGAGGAGGTCCCGGCGGTCTCGCCTGTGCTATCCGGCTCGGGCAGCTGCTCGAGGAACACCCGGAGATGAAGGAGCGGCTCGGCGAGGTCCCGGTCGCCGTCCTCGAGAAAGGGAAGCAACCGGGCTCGCACCTGCTCTCGGGAGCGGTGGTCAACCCGCGCCCGCTGCGCGAGCTCTTCCGCGGCCGTCTCACGATGGCCGACATCCCCACCTACGGCGAGGTGCCGGGCGAGGCCGTGCACGTGCTGACGCGACGCTCCTCGTACCGCATCCCGCCGCCACCGACAATGTGGAACCACGGCAACGTGATCCTGTCCGTGTCCGAGCTCGCCCGCTTCCTCGCCGAGCAGGCCGAGGCGCTCGGCGTGGCGGTGCTCCCGGAGACTGCCGCGGAGAAGCTGCTCGTTCAGCACGGGCGCGTGCTCGGTGCCCGAACCGGTGACCGCGGGCGCGGGCGTCACGGGGAACCCCTGGCGACGTTCGAGCCCGGGTCCGACGTCGTCGCCGGAGTCACCGTGCTGGCCGAGGGCACTCAGGGCCTGCTCACGAGCGCCGCGATCGACCACTTCCGCATCCAGGGCGAGAACCCGCAGATCTGGGCGCTCGGCGTCAAGGAGGTCTGGCGCGTGCGCCGACCGCTCAGGAAGATCGTCCACACGCTCGGCTGGCCGCTGCGGACAGCCGCCGGATACGGGGAGTTCGGAGGCTCTTTCATCTACCCGATGGGGGACGAGCTCGTCTCGATCGGCTTCGTTGCGGGGCTCGAGGCGAAGGACGTCGAGTTCTCGGTGCACGACGTGCTCCAGGACTTCAAGACGCATCGGCTCGTCTGGGACATCCTCGGCGGTGGCGAGCGGGTGGCCTGGGGCGCGAAGACGATCACCGAGGGCGGGTACTACTCGCTTCCGCGGCAGCTGCACGCGCCCGGGCTCCTGCTCGTGGGCGAGGGCGCGGGTCTCGTGAACGTGCCCCGGCTGAAGGGAATCCACTACGCGATCGAGTCCGGCCGGCTGGCAGCGGAGGCGGCGTTTCGCGCGCTGCAGCGCGGCGAGGTTCCGAGCCGCGTCGGCGCGCTCGCCTCGTACGACGAGTCGCTTCGCGGAACGACGATGTGGACGGAGCTGCACGAGGTGCGAAACATGCGCCAGGTCTTCGACAAGGGGTTCTTCGTCGGCGGCGCGCTCGCGGGCATGATGACCGCGACGAAGGGCCGCATGCCGAACGGGCGGTTCCCTACTCACCCGAACGACGAGGCGTCCCTGATCAAGACGGGGCGGGCTCGGCGCTATCCCAAGCCGGACGGGAAGTACATCTTCGACAAGCTCTCCTCGGTCTTCGCCTCGGGAAACCGAACCCGCGACGACCAGCCGAACCACCTCCAGGTCTCGCAGCGCGTGCGTCGTCCGGTGGCCGAGGCGTGGGCGTGGATGTGCCCCGCGCACGTGTACGAGGTGGGCCGCGATCTCGGTGACGGGATGGTCACGGTCGAGGTCACCCCGTCGAACTGCGTCCAGTGCGGCGCGATCTCCGCGAAGGGCGGGCGCCTGACGCCGCCCGAGGGCGGCTCAGGGCCCGAGTACACGCTGACCTAGCGGCCGTGGGGTCTGGCCAGTCTGACGTTTCGCGGGTCCGGGGTCAGGCTTCAGCCTGACCCCGGTGTTGGGGTTCGCTCGAGATCCAAGACCGAGGTCAGGCTGAAGCCTGACCCCAGCTTTTCGCATTACCGAAGGCTCTAGCGACCCTGGCGCGACTCCCACGCTCGTGCCATCGCGACCCGATCGGCGAGCGCCGGGTGCGTCCCGAGTAGGAGCTGCGTCCACGCGGGTGGATCGGGGTCGCCGAGTGACGTCTCCGAGAGCCCGATCATCGCTCCTTCGACGGCGTCTGGACCGCGGGTCACCTCGAGCGCCTTCCAGTCCGCCTCGGCCTCCATCCTCCGTGTGACCCAGTTCGCGGCGGGAGCCGTTGCGAGCTGGAAGAGCGCCACGACGATCAGCGCAATCGGGACGGCTTCGGGCGTGCCCATCCCCCCGCGCCCCTTGGTTGCGAGCATCAGGACAAAGGCGCCTGGCACGGCGAAGATCGCAAACCAGCCGATCCCTTCCGTCAGGTGCCGTTGCGAGTGGTGCGCCAGCTCGTGCGCGAGCACGGCCTGCTGCTCCTCCTGGTCGAACGGATCCTGGAGAACCGTGTCCCAGAAGACGATCCGCCGGGTCGGGCCGAATCCGTACGCGTACGCGTTCGCCTGATCGGTGTCCTCGGCCACTTCCTGGACGTACGCCGGCACGTCCGACAGGCCGAGCTCGCTCTCGTAGCGGTCGGCCGCCTCGAGGAGCGGCTCGTCGCGAAGCGGCTCCGTCGTGTAGTCGAGGTAGGGGGAGACGAAGGTGAAGAACGAGGCGATGACGACGAACACCGCAGCACCCGGCAACCACCAGTTGTCGCCGAGGCGCCGGGCCAGTCCCATCACGATCACAAGAGCGAGACAGAGCGAGACGAACTGCGCTCCCAGGAGGATCCAGTCGTCGAGGAGCCAGGTGATGTAGCCCTCGTCGGTGACGTCATAGCGCAGAGCCCACCAGTGCCCGACCAGCCGGAAGGGCAGGTTCACGAGCCACACGATCGCGAGCCCGAGCATCCCGAGCAACATCCCGGTGCCGATCGGGCCGGCTGCGGACTCCCGTGTGAACCCGGCGCCCTTGCGTGCGTAGATCCACAACGTCGCGAGGAGCGCGACCTGCGAGAGCACCCACAAGACGTAGAGGAAGCGCTCGAAGCGCTCGGCTCTCTCGACGAGCTCCGCGCCGAACACCGCTTGCTCGTCGACGTCGCCGAGCACGAGGTCGGTCGGAACCGCAGTCGGCCAGAGAAGCACCACGCCGACTGCGAGCCCGGCCAGGGCGAGAACCCCAACGGCCGTCTTCAGTGTGCTTCCTCGCGACTCGCGATCCGAATGCCGTAGGCCATCACCGGCAGGGGGATCAGCGAGCGAACGAGTCCGTCTCCCACATCGACGGCGCAGCCGTGCTCGGGGAGAACGGCACTGCCGACGCCGGATCGATGCCGTCGCCTGGCTCGGCAGCATGCGGATTCAACACGGGAGCTGCGTACGGATACCGGTCGGTCAGGAGTAGGAGATAGGCGTCGAGCTGAGCGCCGTAGCGCAGGCAGGCCACGCCCAGATTGCGGAGACCTTCTGGCATCCGTCCCGTGGCGACGGCGTAGAACCAGCCGAGGAGCGCAGCTACGAACACCACCCCGCCGAGGGCGCCGCCGAGGAGGACGGCGGGAAGAGCGAGGAAGAGGCGGAACCCCGTCTTCCAGCGGTTCTGGCGAGCCGGAGCGGCGATCTCGAGGTCGATGCCGTACGAGCCGGCGCGTCCCGTGAAGCCCGGGAACCTGCGACCGACGAGGTGCAGGAACGCAAGCAGGTGCAGCACGTAGCGCACGTACGCGGCGAGAAAGCGATGAAGCCCCGACGGCACGTGCCCGGTCGCGAGCGCCGCGAACCAGGCCCCGATTACGGCGAAGACAACGGCGACCGACCACAGCAGGAGCCACACGAAATGGGGTATCGCGAGCAACAGCCTGAACACGACCGTGAGCCGAGGCCGCTCGAGGTCGTCCGAGACGACGGTTCGCACCGGGTGCTCAGGGAGACGCGAGAACGGCTCGACCACTGCGGGATCCGAGCTCGGGTAGCGACCGGTCAGGAGAAGGAGGTAACCAGCCGCCTGTGCTCCGTAGCCGACGGCGTAGGTGACGAGGTCGCGCAACCCTCTAGGCGTCCGTCCGAGCGCGACCGTCGCAAACCAGGCCAGGACGGCGGCCGCAGCGGCCGCGCCGGTGGCCGAGACGCCGCTCCAGGCTGCGTCGGACGCCTCTCCGCTCGCCGAGCCCCACGAGCCGCCGGGGGAACCCAGCGAGAGCCCGCCTCCGAGCACCGACGCGAGAAGGAGCGCCGGAAGGGCAAGCAGGATCCGGAAGAAGGCCGTCCACCGGTTCTGCCGCTCCGGCGGGTCGATCTCGAGGTCGACCGGATACCCTGGGCGGCCGCGGAAGCCCGGGTACGGGCTCGCCGCGAGGTAGAGATACGCGGCGACGTGCGTGGCGTAGCGCACGTAACCGGCGACGAAGTCGTGAAGGATCTCCGGAGCCTTCCCCTCGATGAGGACGGCGAGCCAGAGGACGAAGGAGACGACGAAGGCGGCGATTCCCCAGAGCAGAAGCCAGACCAGGTGAGGAATCGCGAGGATCAGCCGGAAGACGACCGTCAGCCGATTGCGTTCGAGGTCGTCGTCCAGCACCAGCAGGCGGATCGGGCGCTGCGGCAAGGCGGCCACACGCAGCATTGTGGACGACCCGGCGATGGGTCGCGTGTCCGTCGGAGGGTCTTGGCGAAACGTGCCCCGAGTCGCAGGGCGGCGCTGGCAGCGAGCGCGGGCAGTACGAGCCGGATCGGCATCTCGGTTCGACCCTCACCCTGGCATCGATCCGGGTTCCCGTACGATCGTGCGGTGGGGTCTCTGCCGGTCGGTCGCGAGGACGTCGAGCGTGCGGAGAGAGTCATCGCGGGCCGCCTCCACCGAACGCCGACGCTCTCGTGCCGGACGCTCGGGCCGAATGTCTTCCTGAAGGCCGAGCTCCTCCAGCGCACGGGCTCGTTCAAGCCGCGAGGCGTCCTCACGAAGCTCGCTGCTCTCACGTCCGAGGAGAAGGCTCGCGGCGTGGTCGCCGCCTCGGCAGGAAACCATGCGGCGGCGCTGGCCTTCGGCGCAGCACTCGAGGGGACGGATGCGCTGGTCGTGATGTACCGGGGTGCGAGTGAGGTCAAGCTCCGCGCCGCCGAGGCGTACGGCGCCACCATCGACCTCGAAGCGACCGGGCCGGGAGACGTCTTCGAGCGTCTCGCCGAGCTGGAGGCGGAAACCGGGCGCGTGCTCGTGCATCCGTTCGACGACCCGCTCGTCGTCGCCGGCCAGGGAACCGTCGGGCTCGAGATCCTCCAGGACGTCTCTGGCGTGGAGCGGATCGTCGTGCCCTGTGGCGGCGGAGGACTCGTCTCAGGGATCGCGGTTTCGGCGGAAGACACCGACGTCGAGATCGTGGCCGTCGAACCGGAGACCTCCCGCGCGCTTCACGCCGCCCTCGCAGCCGGGGAGACGACCCGCGTCGAAGCCCGCTCCATCGCGGACGGGTTGAACGCCCCGTTCGCCGGCGCTCTCGCAGTCGACGTCGCGCAGACCCATGGCGTCCGAGCGGTGCTGGTCACGGAAGAGGAGATCGCCGAGGGCTTCCGCTTCCTCTACGAGCGGGCGAAGCTCGCCTGTGAGCCCGCCGGCGCCGCGGCGGTCGCGGCGCTCCTCGTGGGCAAGGTGGAGGCGGCCAATACCGTGTGCGTCGTCTCGGGCGGGAACGTCGCCACCCAAACTGCCGCTGGTATCCTGGCTAACCCATGAAGGCCGAAATCCACCCCGACTACGTGCTCGCGCACGTGACGTGCTCGTGTGGAAACGGGTTCTGGACGCGCTCCACGAAGCCCGATTTGCACGTCGAGATCTGCGCCGAGTGCCACCCCTTCTACACGGGGAAGCAGAAGCTCGTCGACACGGGTGGACGGGTCGAGCGGTTCCAGCGCCGGCTCGAGAAGGCCGGCGGCTCCAACCGCGTCTGAGACCGATGGCAGTCAGCTACGGCGGCCAGGCCGTTCTCGAGGGCGTGATGATGCGCAGCGCGTCCAACTGGGCCGTGGCCGTGCGCACGCCCGAAGGCGACATCACCGAGGTCATCCAGGAGATCACCTCGCCCATGTCGAAGCGCAAGCTCTGGCGGCTGCCGATCGTCCGCGGCGTCATCGCGCTCGGTGAGTCGCTCGCGATTGGCTTCCGCGCGCTTGCGATCTCGGCGAACGTGGCAACGCAGGAGACCGACGAGCACGGCGAGATCAAGACCGTCATCACGCGCGGTCAGATCCTCTTCTCCTTCGCGATCGCGATCGTCTTCGCGCTGATGCTGTTCAAGGTGGGGCCGGCCCTCCTCACGAGCTGGCTCCCGATCGAGTCGACGGGGTTGTTCGTGCTCGTGGAAGGGCTGATTCGCGTCACCGTCTTCATCGGCTACATCCTGCTCATCTCGCTGCTTCCAGATCTTCGTCGCGTGTTCCAGTACCACGGAGCCGAGCACAAGACGATCCACGCGCTCGAGGCCGGGGTCGAGTTGACGCCCGCCAACGTGCAAAGATTCAGCTTGCTGCACCCTCGTTGCGGAACCGCGTTTTTGCTCTGGGTGATGGTGATCGCCATCTTCGTGTTCGCCTTCGTCGGCCGGCCGGAGTGGCACTGGCTGATCCTGAGCAGGATCGCGCTCCTGCCCGTGATCGCCGGCCTCGCCTACGAGGTGATCCGCTACGCGGGCAAGCACCAGGACAACCGCTTCCTGATGGCGATGCTCGCACCGGGGATGTGGCTCCAGCGTCTCACCACCCGTCAGCCGTCCGACGACCAGGTCGAGGTCTCCATCCGCGCGCTGTGCAGCGTGCTGGAGCGCGATCGGGCGGAGACGCCGGAGGAGAAGAAGCTCGACACCCGCGTCGAAGTCATGGCCTAGCCGCGATGCCGCGAATCGTCCGCGAGGCCGATGTCGGCTGGCAGGGCACGATCTCCCGGGGAACCGGAGTGGTCGAGGCGACGAGCTCCGGCGCGTTTGCCCTTCCCGTGACGATCGTGTCGCGGGTCGGCGACCCGGAGGGAAAGACGAGCCCGGAGGAGCTCCTGGCAGCGGCCCACGCAGCGTGTTACGTGACGTCGCTCGGGAGCGAGCTCGCGCGCGGGCGGACGCCGCCCGAGCGGCTGAACGTCCACTGCACCATCACCATGGACGAGGTCGAGGGAATGGGGCATCGAATCGTCGCCTCGGCGATCGTGGCGAGCGGCGTCGTGCCCGGATGTGACTCCGCGGCGTTCGCGCAGGCTGCGGAGGTCGCCGACCAGGGTTGCTCCTTCTCGGCGCTCATCAGGGCGAGCGCAACCGTGACGATCGACGCAAATCTCGAACAAGGAGAGGGCTGATGGCTGCCGAGAGGACTGCGCAGGTGACCTGGTCCGGCGGACTGCTGGACGGAACCGGCACGATCGACCGCGTCGGGAGCGGGGCGTTCGGTCCTCTCGACGTGACGTGGGAATCGCGCAGCGAGGAGTCGAACGGGCGAACGAGCCCTGAGGAGCTCATCGCCGCGGCGCACGCCGCTTGCTTCTCGATGGCCTTCTCCGGTGCGCTCGCCAAGGCAGGCACGCCGCCGGAACGGCTCGAGACGTCGGCGACCGTGACCTTCGTCCCAGGCGAAGGAATTACGAAGAGCGCACTGACGGTGCGCGGGTCGGCCCAGGGGATGGACGAGGAGGCGTTCCGCCAAGCGGCGGAAGCCGCCAAGGAGAACTGCCCGGTCTCCAAGGCGCTCGCCGGCGTGCCCGAGATCACGGTCGACGCCTCGCTGTTGTAGCGCTGACCGCGGTTCGAACAAGGGGTCAGGCTTCAGCCTGACCCCGGTCTTGGACGTTCTGCGGTGTCCCGAACGAGCCGTTGATACAGCTCCTGTGCGCGTTTCCGGTCGACGTGCAGGATCGCGGGCACGAGCCTCGTTTCAAGGAAGGGAGGCGTGACAACGAGACCGGCGGTAGCGCGATAGCTGCTCCACTTCCAGTCCTCTGGGCTGTGCACGAGACCGGCGCGCACGGGATTCAGCACGACGTACGCGCAGACCTCGATCGCGTAAGCCTCGGTCGCTACCAGCGATGAGGAGAATGGGCCGGCGAAAAGATGTCCGTATCGACCGTGACGCTGGTTGAACTCATGCGCGTAGCCGCCGAGAAGGCGGCGCATCCCCGAGCCGAGTGTCGGTTCGGGGGTCTCCACGACGACGTGAAGATAGGTGTTCATCAGGCAGTAGGCATGGACGCGCCAAGCGGAGCGCTCCGATGCTCGTGCGAGGCCGTTGAGAAGTGCACGGCGGTCGTACTCGTCCACGACGATAGGCCTTCCTGCGTTGCCTCGGGCCACGACGTGTTGGATCGCCCCGGCGACGTCGACGCGTGGCTTTCGCGGCATCGTTGTCAGCATGGCGAGCGGGCCGCGCGAGGGCTAGATGGCCGCTCAGGACTCGTCCCAGTGATCCACCGCAAACCCAAAGACGGGGTCAGGCTGAAGCCTGACCCCGACGAAAGGCGGAAGTCTCACCCCGTCTTTGGGTTGCCGTTCGTTCTGACGTCGCCACTGTCGGGGCTACGATCAGCCCCGTGTCCACGATCGAGAACCTCGTCGACGACCTCGAGCGGTCACACGCGGAGGCGCAGGAGCGGATGTCCGATCCCGCCGTCTACAACGACCACCGGAAGGCCGCCGAGTCGGGGCGCCGGCTCAAGGAGTTGGAAGGGCCGAAGAAGCTCGCCGATGCGTGGCGGCAGACCCAGGCCGACCTCGAGGCATCCCGAAACGATCCGGAGCTCGCGACGATGTCCGCCGACCTCGAGATCGAGCTGGCTCGGCTCGAGGAGGAGCTGAAGCTGGCGCTCGTCGAGACGGATCCGGCGGACGAGAAGGACGTGATCCTGGAGGTGCGCCAGGGCGTCGGAGGCGACGAAGCCGCGCTCTGGGCGGCAGACGTATACCGGATGCTGGCCCGCTACGCCGAACGCCGCGGCTTCAAGACCGAGACCCTCTCGACGAGCGAGAACGAGTCGGGCGGCGTGAAGGAGATCGTCTTCGCGGTGAAGGGCCAGGGGGCCTACTCGGTCTTCAAGTTCGAGGGCGGAACGCACCGCGTGCAACGGGTTCCGGAGACCGAATCCCAGGGGCGGATCCACACCTCCACATCGACCGTGGCCGTCATGCCCGAGGCGGAGGAGGTCGAGATCGAGATCGAGGAGAAAGACCTCAAGATCGACGTCATGCGCTCGACCGGCCCCGGGGGGCAGAGCGTGAACACGACCGACTCGGCCGTCCGCATCACGCACGTCCCGACCGGGATCGTCGTCGCCATGCAGGACGAGAAGTCGCAGCTCCAGAATCGGCAGAAGGCGATGCGTGTCCTCCGTGCCAGGCTCTACGAGGCAGAGCGCGCCCGTCAGCAGGCCGAGCTCGCCGCCACCCGCAAGTCGCAGATCGGCAGCGGGGAGCGCGCGGAGAAGATCCGCACCTACAACTTCCCGGAGAGCCGGATCACCGACCACCGGATCAAGCTGACCGCGCATCGCCTCGACCAGGTGCTCGAGGGCGATCTCGGCGAGTTCACCGAGGCGCTCCAGGCCGAAGAGCGCCGCCAGGCGCTCGCGGTCGCGTCGGTGTGACGACGGCTGCGGCCGCCCTCGCGCGTGCCACCGATCGGCTCGCGACTGCCGGCTGCGAATCCGCCGACGTCGATGCCGAGATCCTGCTCGCACACGTGCTCGGAATGACGCGGAGCGGTCTCAGAGCGAGCGCCGGCCGCGAGCTGGACAACGCGGCGCTCGACGAGCTCGACCGCCTCGTTGCCCGCCGAGCGTGCAGAGAGCCGCTCGCGTACGTTCTGGGCGAGTGGGGATTTCGGCGCCTCACGCTCAACGTCGACGCGCGTGTGCTCGTTCCACGACCCGAGACGGAGATCGTCGTCGAGCGCTGCCTGGCACGGATCGAGGAAATCGCCGAGCCGCGCGTTCTCGACGTCGGTACCGGGAGCGGCGCGATCGCGCTCGCGATCGTCGACGAAGCCCCTGCTGCGCGGGTCACCGCGATCGACGCATCGCAGGACGCGCTCGAGGTCGCGCGCGAGAACGCCGCCCGCACCGGCCTCTCCGTCGAGCTGGTTCAACACGACCTGTTCCACGGGCTTCCGAACGGCCCCTGGGACCTCGTGGTGTCGAACCCGCCCTATGTCCGCGAAGACGAGATCGAGACGCTGGAGCCCGAGGTGCGCAACTGGGAGCCGCGCGCCGCGCTCGTCGGTGAGGGTGCGACCGACGCGGTCGCGCGGGGCGCGCGCTCGGTGGTGCGATCGGGCGGTGCTCTCGTGCTCGAGACCGCAGAGGGTGACGCCGGGCGCGTCCACGGTCTTCTGACTGCGCTCGGCTACACGGGCGTGCGAAAGACGAAGGATCTCGCCGGACGCGACCGGGTGGTCGAGGGCGAGCTCCGGCGATGACGCCCGTCGAGGAGGCGATCGCAGCGATCCGCGGCGGAAAGGTCGTCCTTCTCCCGACCGACACGGTGTACGGCCTCGCGTGCACGCCGCATCGCGCGGAGGCCGTGCGAGCGCTCTCCACGCTCAAGGGTCGTTCGCCGGAGCAGCCGATCGCGATCGTCGCGTACAGCGTCGAGTCGCTGGTCCAGTGTGTTCCCGAGCTGTCCGAGGATTCGCTCGCGCGTGCCCGGCGGCTGCTTCCGGGCCCGTACACGCTCGTCCTCCCGAATCCCGCCCGCCGCTTCCCCTGGCTCAGCGGCCCGAACCCCGAGACGATCGGCGTTCGCGTGCCGGAGCTCGCCGGGCAGGGGTACCACCTGCTCGAGGCGGTGGGATGCGTCGCCGCCACGAGCGCGAACCTCCACGGCGGCCCCGATCCCCGGCGCCTGTCCGACGTCCCGGAACGCCTTCGCGAAGCGGTCTCAGTGACCCTCGACGGGGGCGACCTGCCCGGAACGCCGTCGACGGTGGTCGATCTGACGGGCCCTGCGCCTCGTGTGCTCCGCGAGGGCGCGGTGCCGGCGGCCGAGGCCCTCTCGCTGGCCGAGTAGCATCCTCGCGATGGCCATAGCCCAGTTGACGCTCGAGGACCTTCGTTCCGCAGGCCTCGCAGACGTCGATCCCGAGATCGCCGATCTCCTCCAGCAAGAGCTCGATCGCCAGCGTGGGGAGATCGAGCTGATCGCGTCCGAGAACTTCACCTGGCCCTCGATGCTGGAGGCAGTGGGCAGCGTGCCGACGAACAAGTACTCCGAGGGGTATCCAGGGCGGCGCTACTACGGCGGCTGCGAGGTCGTGGACGAGATCGAGCGGCTCGCGATCGACCGCGCCAAGGCGCTGTTCGGCGCGGAGCACGCGAACGTCCAACCGCATGCCGGCGCGCAGACGAACATGGCCGTGTACTTCGCGTGCCTGAAGCCGGGCGACACGATTCTCTCGCTGGAGCTCGCGCACGGTGGCCACCTCACGCACGGCTTGAAGGTCAACTTCTCCGGGCGGCTGTACTCGATCGTCCACTACGGCGTCTCGCGCGAGACGAACCTCGTGGACTACGACGACGTCCTCGCGCTCGCGCGCGAGCATCGGCCCAAGCTGATCGTCTGCGGCGGCTCCGCGTATCCACGAACCGTCGAGGCCTGGCGCTTCCGCGAGATCGCTGACGACGTCGGCGCGTTCCTGCTCTGCGACATGGCGCACTTCGCGGGGCTCGTCGCCGCCGGCCTCCAGCCGAGCCCTGTACCGCACTGCGACTTCGTGACGTCGACGACGCACAAGACGCTCGCGGGACCTCGATCCGGCTTCATCCTCTGCAAGGAGGAGCACGCGCAGGCGGTCGACCGGGCGGTGTTCCCGGGGATGCAGGGCGGCCCGCTCAACCACGTCATCGCCGCCAAGGCTGCCTGCTTCCTGATCGCAGCCTCGGAGCCGTTTCGGCACTACCAGGAGAGCGTGCGCGCCAACGCCAACGCGTTGGCCGAGACGCTGCAGGAAGGCGGCCTCGACGTCCTGACGGGCGGCACCGACACGCATCTCCTGCTGGTCGACCTGCGCTCGACCGAGTGGACGGGCAAGGACGCGGAAGAGCGACTCGCGGAGGTCGGCATCACCGTCAACCGGAACACCGTGCCCTTCGACGAGCGCCCTCCCACGGTTGCGTCCGGCTTCCGCGTCGGCACTCCGGCGCCCACCATCCGCGGCTTCGACGAGGACGACTTCCGCGAGGTGGGTCGGATCATGTGCGAGGCGCTAGAGGCCGATGCTGACGTCGCTGCCCTGGTCGCGCGGAGCTCCGCCCTCTGCGAGCGGCGACCGCTGTACGCGGGCAAGGGCGCGTTCCCCACCTTCCGTGACTGACGAGATGGAAGCAAGGACAGACGTCGAGGTCGCTGCGACCGCCCAGGTCACGGAGGTGTTGCACCCGCTGGTGCAGCACAAGCTCGGGCTGCTGCGCGACGTCACGACGACGACGCAGATGTTCAGGCAGCTGGTGAACGAGCTCACGTTGCTCCTCACCTACGAGGCAACGAAGGATCTCGCGGACGAGGAGATCGAGATCGAGACGCCGCTCGAGCGAACAGCGGCGCGCCGTATCTCCGGCAAGAAGGTCGCGGTATGCCCGATCCTGCGCGCGGGAGTCGGGATGCTCGACGCGGTGCTCTCGCTCGTTCCGGGCGCGCGTGTCGGCTTCATCGGGCTCTTCCGGGACGAGGAGACGCTCGAGCCGGTCGAGTACTTCGTGAAGCTGCCGGGTGACATCGCAGACCGGGACGTCATCCTGCTCGACCCGATGCTCGCCACCGGAAACTCGACGGCTGCGGCGGTCGAGACCGTGAAACGGGCGGGGGCGACGTCGATCCGCCTGATCGCCCTGATCGCCGCTCCCGAAGGGATCGAGCGCGTCCACCGCGAGCACCCCGAGGTGCAGATCGTCGTCGCCTCGGTCGACCGAGAGCTGAATGACAAGGGCTACATCGTCCCGGGCCTCGGGGACGCAGGCGACCGCCTGTACGGGACGAAGTAACCGATCGTGCTGGACGAGCTCAGGGCGACCCCGGAAGTCCTGTACGGGCTCGGCATCGCGTTCGGCATCGTGGTGCTGCTCACGCCTGCCGTCGGCGGCATGGCGCGCATGCTCGGCGCGGTCGATCACCCCGACTCGCGCCGCCTGAATCGACGCCCGATCCCGCGGCTCGGCGGGCTTGCGATCTTCCTCGGGATCCTCGTACCCGCCCTCGCGTTCCTGGATCTCTCGGGCGAGAGCCGAGGCGTTCTGCTCGGCGCCGCTATCGCAACGGTCGTCGGTGCGATCGACGACTTCCGTGGCCTCTCACCCTCGGCGAAGCTCGGCGGCCAGCTCCTCGCCGCGGCGATCCCGCCTGCGTTCGGCGTCTGGATCGACCACTTCACGCTTCCGTTCGTCGGCGTGATGGACCTCCCCGCGTGGCTCGGGGTGCCGCTCTCGATGCTGTTCATCGTCGCGGTCATGAACATGGTCAACTTCCTGGACGGGCTGGACGGCCTGGCAGCGGGCGTCTGCGCGATCGCCGGCGCGACGTACGCGATCCTCGCCCTCTCGCTCGGAAAGGCCGACCCGGCGATCCTCTCCGCGATCGTCGCCGGATCCTGCCTCGGCTTCCTGCGCCACAACTTCTTTCCCGCCCGGATCTTCATGGGAGATTCCGGCGCGCTCTGCCTCGGCTTCATTTTGGCCTCCGTCTCCATCCAGGGCCTGCTCAAGACGGCCTCGACGGTCGTCCTCCTGCTGCCGTTGCTCGTTCTCGCGGTGCCGATCATCGACACCTCGTTCGTGGTCGCGCGCCGGGTGAAGCACTCGCAGCCGATCTACACCGCCGACCGCAGCCACCTCCACCACCGCTTCCTGAACATCGGGTTCTCGCAGCGGCGCGCCGCGGTGACGATGTGGCTCTGGTGCGCGAGCCTGGCCGGCGCAGCGCTCGCGACGCGCTTCGTCCCCGTGCGAGAGGGAGGCGACTGGCATCTCTGGAACACGGTTGTAGCTGCAGCGATCGCGTTGGTCGCAATCGCGTTCTCGGTCTTCGTGATCTACCTGCTCGAGATCGTCAAGCTGATGAACCCGCGCATCCGCCGCCGGGTAGCCGAGGGCTCGGACACGGAGGCTCCTGAGCGCCGAACCGCGTAGTGCCCAAGTGACACAGTGTCACTAAGTCTCTTGGGTTTCGGCTTGGGTTTCGGCTGACCTGAGCATGACGACAAGTTCCGCGGGATGTCGAGTTCCAATCGCGACGCCGATGGCGCGTCCACGGATGTCAGCCGTGATCTCGCGCTCGATTCGCCGCCGCCCGGCTAGCCGCCGAACGGTCTCGTAGCTCGGAGGCGGTATCCCGAGCTCCCGAGCGCGAATGACGAGCGAACGACGGATCTCAGCGAACGAGAGATCGGAGCGCTCGAGATCATCGAGTCTGTCGAGGAGGCGTGGGTCGAGCCTCGGGGCAGAGACCGGCATCCGGGTCAGTGTTGCTGGGAATGACACTCCGACCTGTGTCAATACCGTGCCTGCACAAAGCCCTTGTGACACTGTGTCACTTGGCTCCCGCATGGCGCTACACGGGGTGGCTCGACAGCTGTGGGTTTGGGGCCGCGCGCTCGACGAAGTCGGTGAGGTACGCGTTGAAGTCCGGGTGGCGCTGCGCGGCGTGGCCGTAGCCGGGAAGCACGATTCGCTCGGCGTCGAGCTCGCGCTCGAGTGCGTCGCAGATGGCATCGAAAGACGGGTGGTGGTCGCCGGAGACGACGAGCGTCGGAAACGGTGCCGCTGCGAGGGCTTCGAGCGGGACCTCGGCCTCCCACGGCCCTCGCTCCACCATCAGGGCTCTCGCGCCCTGCTCGAGGGTCGCCGGCAGGGGGGAAGGGGGGATGAACGTCGAGCCGACGGCCGTCAGGAACCGGCGCAGGAACGCTTCGGGGTCGTCGGTCTGCCCGCGCGCATACAGCGCGCGACCCGCAGCCGCGAACTCAGCGACCGCCGGATGATCGAGCGCAACCCGTGTCGCGGGCGGCTCGATCACGGTCAACGACCGCACGAGCTCGGGGCGCCGGGCGGCCGCGAGCAGCGAGATCACGCCGCCGTACGAGTGGCCGACGAGGTGGTCGCCTGGCTCGAGCAGGCCGGCGACGAGCTCGGCATCAGTCTCGAAGTCGACCTGCTCGACGGGCGGATTCGGCGGGAACCCGGGCCGGTCGAGGACGACGAGCTCGAAGCGCTCGCCCAGCGGCAGCTGCGCACCCCAGGTCAGGCGGCCTCCGACGACGCTGCCATGCACGAGCACGAGGCGCTCCATCGGACGATTCTAGACCTGTAACGAACTTGGCTCTTTCTCCCGGAAGAAGCGCAAATGGAGTGTTACAAGCTCGCTGGTATGCTCCGTTCGAGATGACGCCGCAGGCGGCTTCCTCGCCTCATTCGCTCGCCACCGCCTCAGGGCTTCTGTTGGGCGCGCTCGCCCTTTCCATGGGCCTCGGGGCGCTCCTCGGCTGGATGCTCGGCGGCTGGGAGATCGGCCTGCTCATCGGAGCCGTCGCAGGCATTCCGCTCGGCGTGCTCTTCGTCTACGTCGTCTACTCCCGCGAAGGTACGGCGTGAGCGCGCGGATGTTCTGGACGCCGCGAGCCGTGCCGAGCCGTATTGCCCCTGCCGTGGCGGGCGGCTCGGTGATCGCACTCGCGCTTCCCGTCTTCGCCGTCGCCGGCTGGCCGCTCGCCGGCTGGGCGCTGGCGGCGGTCCTCTGGGCCGCGGCACAGGTCTTCGCGCTCGTACTGGCGCAGTTCACGGGGGACCCGGATAACCTCGCCGCCGCAGGGATGCGCGGCATCGGCACAACCTCTCGAGGACTGCTCGTCGGCATACCGCTCGTCGCGGTGACGGTGGGCGACGAGCGCGTGGGCATTGCCGCCGCGTGCCTATACGCGCTCGCCTACACCGTGGAGCTCGGCGTCGGCCTCGCCGCGTACTTCGGCGCGGAGCCGAAGAAGGTATGAAGCGCCTCGCGCTCTGCCTGCTGGTGTTCGCGCTGGTAGCGCCCGGCGCCGCGTTCGCCCAGGAACCGGCGGAGCCGACCCCCGCCGCCGAGGAGGAGGAGTTCGACCCCTCCCACGAGTGGGACCTCCAGACCTGGGGGCCGGAGTTGAAGATCGGACCGATCGACATGTCGGTGAACAAGGCGGTTGCGTACCTGCTCCTGGGGATGCTCGTGTCGATCGCGATCGGAATTTTCTTCATGCGCGTCAAGGTCGGCCGCGATCCCGACCGCAAGCAAGCGCTCGGAGAGACGATCTACGAGGTCGCGCAGGTGCAGGTGGCGGAGCAGGGCCTGCCGACGAAAGCCATCGGGCGCTGGTTTCCGTACGTTGCCACCCTGATGATCTTCATCTGGGTCGTGAACATCCTCGGCTTCATCCCGCTGCCGCTCTCGGACGAACGTTTCGAGATCGGCGGGGTCGAGCTGCCCACGCTCGCCATCTTCGCCGCCACTTCGACGCTCTCGGTCACGCTCGCACTCGCGCTGATGACCTTCTTCTTCACCCACATCGAGGGCATCCGCTGGAACGGCCCCGTCAAGTACTTCAAGAGCTGGATTCCGGACGTGCCGAAGGCGATGTTGCCGCTGATCATCCCCCTCGAGATCCTGGGACAGTTCATGCGCCTGATCAGCCTCTCGGTCCGTCTCTACGCGAACATGCTCGCCGGCCACATGCTGATCCTCACGTTCATCGGCCTCATCTTCGTGATCGGCAACGTGTTCCTGGCGGTCATCGCCGTGCCCGCCGCAACGATCTTCTACCTGTTCGAGGTCGTCATCGTCGTCTCCATCCAGGCCTACATCTTCGCCGCCCTGTCCGCCATCTACATCGGCTCGGCCATCGAGCCGGACCACTGACCCAAGGAGGAATCACTGCCATGCTCTCTTCGTTCTTCTTCCTCGCCGCTGCCGAGGACGGCGCCGACGCCGGGAAGGCCATCGCGCTCGCGCTCGGCATCGGCCTCGGGTCGCTCGGCGCCGGTATCGGAATCGGCAACA
>Ga0183260_10001821_pt1 | contig 17742 bp, 17 predicted proteins | sample AntDrymUQ4972206_2_FD_129768 | JGI IMG/M metagenome (GOLD analysis project Ga0183260, IMG submission 129768) | Polar desert sand microbial communities from Dry Valleys, Antarctica - metaG UQ497 (22.06) (version 2) (version 2) | ecosystem: Environmental > Terrestrial > Soil > Desert | place...
GCGTGGGACTCGCGAGTTTCTTCGAGAAAACGTGCGCGAAGTACGGGGTGAGAGGGACGTCGCGCATTCGGGACGACGAGGAAAGCGACGCGAGGCCCCGCGGGACCATGGGAGCGGATGTGCTGCAGTTGGAACTGCCAACTGCCACATAGAACTGCCAAGCTGGTAGCGGCCAGCTGCAAGCTACCTGCTACCGGCTTTGGTACTGCCGTTGTTCAGTTCCCTGTTATCCGTTGCAATCGGTTGCTCGTGGCTCGCAGCGTGTAGCTGGTAGCTACCAGCTTGGCAGTTCTATGTGGCAGTTAACGCCTACTTGTCGAGCATCCTCTTGTACCAGGGCTTCGACGGCTCGGGGGCCTCGGGAAGCGCATCCATTATCCGCTGCTTCATGTAAACCGGCGTAGTCCGGCTCCGCAGCATCTCCGCTTCGTCGTTGATCTTGTCCCAGATCGGCGACGTGCTCGTGTCTTCCAGCTTGTGGTTTTTCTTGTTGTCATCCATTGGGCTCATTCCTCACCGTCTCCAGTCAAGCATATTTTCCTTCCAGTAACGCCTGCAGCGCCTCGCGCGCGCGGTGCACCCGCATCTTCAACGCGCCGACTGTCGTCTCGAGCAGCACGGCCATCTCTTCGTACGATCTTCCCTCGACGTGCTTCATCACGAACGCTTCTCTGAGCGACGGCGCGAGCGTAGCCAGCGCGCCCTCGAGATCTCCGCGCAATTCGCTGCGGTCCATCTCCTCGTCGGGCTGTACGAATGAAGACGGCTGGTCGTCCTCATCGTAACTGAGATGACCGCGCCGGATGTTCTTGAGCCAGTCCTTGCACGCGTTGGCGACGATGCGGAAAACCCATGCGTCGAAGCGGCCGCGGACTTCGCCGAGGTGCTGGAATGCCTTGATGAACGACGTCTGCAGAATGTCCTCGGCCACGTCGGGGCTCCCGGTCATGCCGAGCGCGTGGCGATACAGAGGATCGCTGTAGCGCGCGATCAGCAGCGCGAATGCGTCCTTCGAGCCGTCGAGGACGCGGGCGATGATAGCGGCGTCGGGGTCCTCGTACTGCGGCTGCTGCGAGAGGACATCGGTCTGATCCACAGCGCTAGTGTAACCGCAAGGCTTGGTCGCTGAAAGACTGAGCGCGGGGACGGAAGTCATGAGAGAATGACGATGAAAAACAGATGGGGGCAACAGAGAACGGAAAAGCTGAGAGCGGCCCGCTGACCGCTGTCCGCGGACCATCTGCGGACGAGGCCGGCCTGCGCGTGGCTTCGCCAGCAAATTCGCCCTTCTCAATGCCCAATGAAAAACCGTGACGAATCACCGGATATTGCTGATTCAGTTGTGATACTGGCTTGTTAATGGCGCGTATATGTTCCTATAACTTGCTTATTTTCACCCCTTGCCGGCCCTTCGACAAAGAATGTGGAGTCACTTGCGTAGCTTGTGTAGCGACATAAACTTACGCGCGCTCGACCACGCCTCCTTCACATACTATATAGATGGCTGACAAAGCCTCAGCTCCAACGCCTCCAGTAGTACCCGTCGCGCCAGCCGTTCCCGGCGCCCCGCCGGTCCCTCCCCGCAGAAGTCCGGGGCACCGCGGCCAGGATGTTCGCGACACCGTCGCGGAGATGACCGCCAAGGCGCAGGAGATCAGCCTCGAGGCGGGCAGCAAGATGGCCGCTGCCATGAAGGACGTGATCGGCGCAGCCGCCGGACTCACCGGATTCGTCGCGGAGAGCGCGCGCGATCTCGTGCAGTACATGGTGCGGCGCGGGCAGATGACGCAGGACGAAGCCGACAAGCTCATCCGTGAAGTTGAAGAGCACCAAGGCAAGCGCAAATCATCCACGCCGGCGCGCCCGTCGGCTCCTGCCAAATCTTCCGCGCCCAAGCCAGCTGCGAAGCATTCGGCTCCGGCGAAGCCCAAGCCCGCTGCTGCCAAGAAAGCTCCGGCAGCCAAGAAAGCGGCGGCGAAGAAGCCCGCTGCCAAGAAGCCCGCTGCCAAGAAGCCCGCCGCCAAGAAGCCCGCTGCCAGGAAGCCCGCCGCGAAGAAGCCCACGCGGCGCTGACCTACTGCTGGCTCGTGGATTGTGGTTATGGATCGCCGGGCGCCGATGACGCGCGAACCATAATCCAAAAACCAGAATCCAAAATCCTGGAAGCGTGACGAACCGCGCTCTCCCAGCACGCGGCGACGCCGTCGCGCTAGCGCAGGCTCTAGTGCGAATCGATTCCGTAAATCCCACGCTCGTGCCCGGCGGCGCCGGCGAAGCACAAGCCGCTGAACTCCTCGCGGCCACTCTCGCGGCGTGGGGCTTCGATACAAGAGTCGACGAAGCGGCGCCCGGCCGCCCCAATGTGATCGCGACCGCGGGATCCGGTCCCCACTCGATAATCCTCAACGGCCACCTCGATGTCGTCGGCACGGAAGGGATGACGCATCCGCCCTTTGACGCCGCTATAACGAACGGCCGCCTCTACGGCCGCGGCTCATCCGACATGAAAGCGGGCATCGCCGCGATGTGCGCGGCCGCCACACGCTCGATGGACGCGCGCGACGACCTCCACATCACCATCGCTGCGGTGTGCGACGAGGAGTACGAAAGCCTCGGCACGCAGGCGCTGCTCGCAGCGGGACTGCGCGCCGACGCGGCGATCATCACCGAGCCCACCCGCCTCGCGATCGCCCCCGCGCATCGCGGCTTCGCCTGGATGGACATCGAGTTCACCGGAGTCGCGGCGCACGGCAGCCGGTACGACACGGGCGTGGACGCGATCACGCACGCGGGCCTGCTGCTCGCGGAGCTCGACAGCTTCAACCGCAAAGTCCTCGCGCACCGCATGCACCCTCTGCTCGGACACGCGTCGCTCCACGCCTCGCTCATCCACGGCGGCATAGGGATGTCCACCTATCCCGACAGGTGCGTCCTATCCGTGGAGCGCCGCACGCTCCCCGGAGATTCCACGACAGGAATCGCCGAAGTCGAGGCGGCGATCGAGCGCGTCGCGTCGCGCACTCCCAACTACTCGGCGAAAGTCTCCCTGAAAACGGCGCAGGCCCCGAGCGACGTGCCCGAATCGGCGGCGATCGTCCGAGCGCTGGCCGCGGCGTTGAGCGACGAAGGACTGGTGCCGCGAGTCGAAGGCTGCACCGCATGGACCGATGCCGCGCTGTTCAATGCGGCCGGGATCCCCACCATCTGCTTCGGCCCCGGCGACATCGCGCTCGCGCATGCGGCCGAAGAGTACGTTTCGGTGGACGAGATCGCGTCAGCCACGAATGTCCTGACTCACCTGCTGCGGCGGTGGAGCGCCACCTAGGACTGCGAATTGCGGACTTTGCGGACTCAGGACTAACGGCCATTGCGGATTACTGATTAAGTGAGGACTGAGGATGGGCGGAACAGAAGGTAAAGCGAGGCGTCCTCAGTCCTCACTCAGTCGCCGATCCGCAATTGTTGTTAGTCCTGAGACCGCAAAGTCCTCAGTCCGAAATCGCAACTAGATGCCTACGTTCACTCCCAACCAATACGACGCCCTCGAGCGCGCGGTGCTCGACTCGCGCCGGATCGTCATCCGCCGCCGCGGGAGCGAGTTCTCGGTAATCCCCGAGCGACTCGACGGAACGACGGGGCGCGAACGGCTGTACGCGATGCATCCCACCACCGGAGAGTCCATGAAGTTCTTCCTCGACGAGATCGACTCGTTCGAGGTCGTCTGGTGAGCGATCCGGACCACAAGCCGCGCGAGCTCCTCGCGATCTACGCCGACGAGTCCTGCCTCGGCAACGGCCGCGAAGGGGAGAATCCGGGCGGCGCCGCGGGGGTGATCGAATGGGTGAGCGGCAAGAGCGGGAACCTCAGGCGCTGGGATTATTGGATCTCCGAGCCCGCGACCACCAACAACCGGATGGCCCTCCGATCCGTGATCGAGGCCTTCCGCGGCATCTCCAGCAGGGGCCGGAGCTTCGACGTCGTGTTTATTTCCGACTCGAAGTACCTCATCGAGGGCATGTCAAGCTGGGTCTACGCCTGGGAAGCCCGCGGCTGGACCCGCAAGACGGGGGTCATCATGAATCTCGAGCTCTGGAAACAGGCGAAGGAGGCCGTCCGTGCACACGATGTGCAATGGAAGTGGGTCAAGGGCCACGCCGGGCACCCCCAGAACGAGTACGCCAACCATCTGGCCTTCAAGGCAGCCGGCGAGCTGTCTGAATCGGGTGGGCTGCAGCGGTCGGGCTTCGACGAATGGATGGCTGGCAAGAAGCCGGGCGTGAAAGCGCTCGGCGCGATCGCCACCTTCCCTACAGCGACAACATTCAAGGGTACGCGCAATGGATGATCTGGATCGTGTCTTTCAGCGGCTGGTGCAAAACCTCCGGTCTCGCTCCGGCGATCAGGTGACGATCCCGTTCACCGTCGCCGAGCTGTACGAGCAGATCGTGCCGTACCGGCACAACCGCCGCGAGCTCGGCATCGAGACAAATCAGGATTACGAGATGGCGGTGATCCGGCTGCTGTCGGGCGAGCGGGATTACATCACCGGGGACGACGCGATGCAGGACGCGCTCAAGAAGGAGATGGCGTCGCAGAACCCCGACACCGGCGCGTTCCGGGAATACGCGACGACGCAGGTCTCGATCTCGCCCGCCGCGCTGGAGAGCCGGCCACAGCGCACGACGCCGGCGCAACAGCGCCCCGCGGTCGCGCCGACCGGCGCAGCTAGCGTTGCCGCGAGCGGCGCGGCCAAAGACCTGGTCGTTCTGGACAATCGCGTGCCGGACGCCATCGATGCGCCCGCGCCCGCCGCGCGACCCGGCAAAGCACCGGCGTTCGGAAACGTGGGTGAGCTGAACGCGCCGCAGGGGTGCCGCTACTGCAGCGGCACTCTCCCCGAAGGCAAGACCGTCACGTTCTGCCCGCACTGCGGCCAGAACCTCTCGCTAAACCAGTGCCCCGCGTGCGGCACGGAGATGGAACAGGGATGGAAATTCTGCATCGGCTGCGGCCGACCCAACAGCTGACGCTCAACCGGGAACTGATAATGTCGAAGCTCATTCGCTCGTCTCTGATTCTATTCGCTACGGCCGCGATCACCGCGTGCGCCTCGGGTGGTGGAACCACCGAGCTCCCCAACGACGGCGGCGTCGGGCAGGCCGACCAGACGGTGTCGACCACCAACGCGCCCTGGCCGCTCAGGACGCGCGAGCATCTCGACCTCTGGCTGCACGGCTACGCGATGATCCAGGACGACACGTCGCTGGTGCCGCTCTTCCGGCGCGGGTACAAGTCCGAGATGCGGGCGATGCGCACCCGCGCCAACGTCTCGACCCAGCTCGACGCCAACATGACTGCGCTCCGCGCGCGGTTCGTGGTCAACCCCGCGCTCGGTAACGCGCACTTCCTGCCGCTCCAGTTCGACTCGCCCGAATCGATGCGGCGGGCTATCGATCAGTTCATCTCCGCCGAAGGGGACCCGCGCCGCGCTCAATCGCAGGAAGGAGCGAACGCGATCGCGCTGCTCGCCAATTATTTCCCGACCGGGCCCGACCGCGACTGGCTGCGGCTGTTCTGGCAGGGATTGAACGAGGAGAGCACGCGCTTCTACCACGACTACTGGACTCGCGAGCAGGCCAATCGCGCGATGGTGCTGCGCCGCGTGGACCAGCTCTGGCAGCAGCACCGTCCGGCGCTCCAGACGTACATGAACAACAGCCAGCAGGGCGGCGGGACGATCTTTCTCTCGCTGCCGCTCAACGGCGAAGGGCGCACGACCGCCGCAGGGCGTAACAACACGATCACCGCGGTGACATTCCCCGCGAGCGAGAACGACGCGATCGACGCGGTTTACGTGATCGTGCACGAGCTGATGTTCGCGGCGGCGAACACGGCGGTGACAGACAACATCACCCCGACGGAGCAGCGCGACGGCGCGGGCGACCGGTACGTCAGCTCGGCGGCGGTGCGTGGCGGACTGATTCTGCTGCAGAAGGCGATTCCCTCGCTCGCCGACGGCTACGCGCGGTACTACCTGCGGTCGGCAAACCGCCAGCCGGGGACGAATCCGCAGACGACGCTGGCGACGGTGTTTCCGCTGCCGGAGCCGATCAGGACGGCATTGACGCGACAGCTCGATGTCGTGCTGGGCGGGATCTGATTGCGGACTCAGGACTGAACGGACATCGAGGATCGGCGATTAAGTGAGACTGAGGATGAGCGGAACGGGAACGCGCGGACCGCTTCTCTCCGCACTCCTCAATTAATCGCCGATCCTCGATGTCCGTTCAGTCCTGAGTCCGCAATAGTCCGCAATCCGCAATCCGCAATCGCCCGGCTCAAGGTAGCTTTCATGGCTGGAGCCAGATCCCACATGGATGACTCGTTTGCCAGATAAGCCCGCCGAACCCGGAACTACCGTCGTCGGCCGAACCCTCGACCGCGCCGCGCTCGACCGCGTCCTCGCCCGCGCCGCCGAGATCCAGCTCGCCGGTGCCGTCGGCGACACCAGTGAGTCCATCTCCGAAGCCGAGATCATCGAGATCGGCAAGGAAGTCGGCCTCGCCCCCGGAGTCCTCCGCCAGGCGCTCGCCGAAGAGCGCACCCGGGTCCAGCTCATCGAGGAAGACGGGCTCGTCGCGAAAGTCGCCGGCCCCAGCTTTGCTTCGGCGGGGCGCACGGTCGAGGGCGAGCCGATGGCGATTCTCGCCGCGGTGGACGCGTGGATGATCGACAAGGAATGCCTGCACGTCCAGCGGCGATTCGGCGAGCGCATCGTGTGGGAGCCGCAGCGCGGACTGTGGAGCGGGATGAAGCGCACCGTCAACATCGGCGGCCGCGGCTACGACCTGGTGCGCGCCGCTTCCGTCGCGGCGACCGTCTCTGAAGTCTCGCCCGGCCGAACTCATATTCGCATCGACGCCGACATGGCGGCGAGCCGCGCGGCGCGGGTCCGCAACGCGTCCATCTTCGGCGGAGCCGGAGTGGCGGTCGCGGGCGGAGTTGCCGTGCTCGGCGTCGCCATCACCGCGGCCCCAATTTTCATTCTCGCCGGCGCGATGGTCCCGCTGCTCGGCTTCGGAATGGGAGCGTACGCCACCGCCGAGAGCCATCGGGTTGTCGCGGGCCGGGTGCAGCTCGCCATAGAGCAGATCCTCGATCGGATCGAGCACGGGGAACTACGGCTTGCGGGGCGAGGCTCGGGATTGGGGCGTCTGGTTAGCCCCAAGTAGAGGACGGGGGATGCAAGTTTAGAGTGAGAGTAATTGAGTCGAGAGCTCTGAGCGGGCGAGGTCCCTTGACTCATAACTCAAACTCACTAACTCGCCACCCACAGCTTGCAATCCCCCTCAGCATGCCAGGACCCTCCTAGCGCATCGTGACCTCGGCCACCCCGCAAACAGTCCTTAGCGATCCCGCCTCCCGCGCGGTGTACTGCGAAGCCGCCGGAATCGGCCGGATCATGCCTTCCGCCGTCGCCGCTCCGACGACCGACGACGACGTCCGCGCTCTCGTCCAATGGGCTGCAACTGCCGGCATGCCCATCACCCCCCGCGGCTCCGGCTCCTCCATGGCCGGCGGCGCGATCGGCCACGGCCTGATCATCGATCTCTCCCTGATGAAGGAGATCACGCTCGACCATGCGACCGGCCGCGTGTTGTGTGGCCCCGGCGCGCTCCGCGGCGACATCGAGCGCGCAGCGCAGGCAGCGGGGCTGAGATTTCCCGTCGATCCCTCGAGCGGCGAGTTCTGCACCATCGGCGGGATGGTCGCGACCAACGCCGCCGGCGCGCACACCCTCAAGCACGGCTCCACCCGCCGCTGGATCACCGCGCTCGACTGCATCTTCGCCGACGGCTCGCGCGCCATCGTTCGTCGCGGCGATCGCTCGTACCATTCCGAATCCGGCGCTCCCCCGCTCGACCGCCTCGACCACAATGTGCGCGCGCGGTTGACCGAGGAAGGCGCGGCCGTGCACCACGCCGGCGTCCGCAAGGAATCCTCGGGCTACGGCCTGCACCATTTCGCCCGTACCGGCGACGTCATCGACCTGATCGTCGGGAGCGAGGGAACTCTCGCCCTCGTCGTCGGCGTCGAGCTGGAGCTCGCGCCCGCCGCCCAGGCGACGAGCAGCCTGCGCGCGACCTTCGCCGACCTCGACCAGGTCTCCTCTGCGGCGTCGATGGTCCGCCGGCTCGGCGCCAGCGTATGCGAGCTGTTGGACTCCAGCTTTCTCAGGATCGCCGAGTCGGGCGGTGCTCTGCCCAAGTTCATGCGCGGCGCCGCCGCCGTTTTGCTCGTTGAGGTCGAGGCCGACGACGAACCCGGCGCCGCGCGGATGATGAAGGGGGTGAAGGCCGCGCTCACGGAGTGTGGAGCGCTGAGCGTGGAGGAGGCGTCGGCCGTGGACGAAGAGCTCGAGCTGTGGGACCTCCGTCACGCCGCGAGTCCCATCCTGGCGCGCGACCCCGTACTTAAATCGATGCAGGTGATCGAGGACGCCGCCGTCCCGCCCGAGCAGATGGCCGCCTATATCAGGGGAGTGCGCGCTGCCCTCGACCGCCAGCGTTTCGACGGCGTCATCTTCGGCCACGCCGGCGACGGCCACGTGCACGTGAATCCGCTCGTCGACGTCCGCGACCCCGACTGGCGCGCCCGGCTCGGCGACCTGCTCAACGAAGTCACCAGCCTCGTCGCCACGCTCGGCGGCACCCTGTCCGGCGAGCACGGCGACGGCCGACTTCGCGCTCCCCTCATCGGCCGGGCGTGGCGGCACAACAACGCGGTCGATCTCTTTCGGCTGGTCAAGGATACGCTCGACCCCGCGAACATCCTGAACCCCGGCGTAAAGCTCGCGCTCACCGGCCAGCAGCCGCTCGAAGCGATCAAGTACGACCCGACGCTCGAACAGCTCCCCGTCCCCGCGGCGGCCGCGCTGGAAACCGTGGCGAGAGAGAAGGCGTACGCAACGCATCGCCTGGGTCTGCTGCAATAGGGGACAATAGGTTTTAGGTTGAACTGCCACATAGAACTGCCAAGCTGGTAGGTACCAGCAGGAAGCTGCGAGCCACGAGCGACCGCAACTGTCAACCGGTTACTGGCAAACTGGAAGACTGCTGTACCAAGCCCGTAGCTTTTAGCTTGCAGCTGGCCGCTACCAGCTTGGCATTTCTACGTGGCAGTTCAACCTTGGCCGTTCTCAGTGGCAGTTCTGTCTCTCCCTAACTCCGCCCCCGTGTTCCACTCCGCGCCCAAGCTCACGATCATCTCCCGCCCGGTCTTCACCGAACCCGCGCACCTCGCCGTCAACTGGCTCGGCGATTCCACCGATGGCGAGCGGCTTGCCGAGTTCGCCGGCCGTCTCTGTTACATGAGCCAGCGCAATCCGGCCAACCGGCAGACCCGGGAATATCTCGAGAACATCAAGCGCCAGGGTCACGGGTCGGTGCTGGAGCACGCCAACTACTCGATCCTCGCCGAGGGCATCTCCCGCTCGCTGACCCACGAGTTCGTCCGGCATCGTTCTGGCTGGTCGTACAGTCAGGCCAGCCAGCGGTACATAGACGAGTCTGATGCGGAGTTCGTGATCCCGCCGGCGATCCTCGAGGACCCCCCGCTGGAAAAAGCCTGGAAGGAGCAGGTGCAGTCCGCCCAGAAGTCCTACATCCACCTCGTCGAACAGCTCATGGAGCGCTACTCCTGGGTCGCCGACAAAGTCCACCGCCGCAAGATGGCCCGCGAAGCTGCCCGCGGCGTCCTCCCCAACTCGACCGAAACCAAGATCGTCATGACCGGCAACGCCCGGGCCTGGCGAACCATGCTTGAGCTCCGCTCTTCGGAGGGCGCCGAGATGGAGATCCGCCGCTTCGCCGTGACCGCCTTGAGACTGATGCAGGGCGAGGCACCGGGGTTCTTTTCCGACTTCGAGATCTACACCGCCGACGACCGGCGCGAGGCCGCGCGCATCGCTTACCACAAAGTCTGAAAAGTTTTTTTCGGCGGCGAAAAAAAATCTCCCTATAGAAAAAATTTTCTCCGAAAAAAATCTCTGAGCGACGAAAAAAATTCGTTGCGCGACCATCCGGAAACTTTTACTATCCGCGCTGAACTTCTTCTTTAGAGCGGGAGACCGGATGACCCGAATCGGTTTCGCTTACAACCAGAAACCGAATTCACCGACAGAGATTTCGAGCCGTAGCTCGGGGGCTTCGTCGTCTTCGCTCTCCAACGCTTCCCCGGACAGCTCCCTTTCCGGCGCCGACGAGTTCGCCGAGTGGGATTCCGCCGAGACCATCGCGGCCGTCGAGAATGCCCTTTCTCCCTATGGAGAAGTCGTCCGGCTCGAGGCTACGGCCGATTTTCCCGAGAAGCTAAGGGACGCCCGCCCCGACATCGTCTTCAACATCGCCGAAGGACTGGGCGGCCCGAACCGCGAGTCCCACATCCCGGCCATCTGCGAATTCCTCGGCGTCCCCTACACCGGCAGCGACCCGTTCACCCTTACGCTCTGCCTCGACAAGGCGCGCGCCAAGGAATCGCTGGCCTTCAACCGGGTGGCCACGCCGAAGTTCGTCGTGATTCGTACGCCTGCCCAGATCGGCCGCGCGATGGATCGCCTCAAGTATCCGGTGTTCGTGAAGCCGATCCACGAGGGATCGTCCAAGGGGATCACCGAGGCGAACTACTGCCAGACCCCCACCGATCTCATGGCCCGCGCCGAGTCGCTGCTCTCCGAATACGACCAGCCCGTGATCGCCGAGGAGTTCCTCCCCGGCGCGGAGTTCACCTGCGGCGTGCTTGGCAACGGCGAGAAGGCGAGAGTGCTCCCGCTGGTAGCGATCAACTTCGACGCGCTCCCCGAGAACTCGCTCCCGATCTACGGCTTCGAGGCCAAGTGGATCTGGGACGTGCCCGAGAATCCGCTCCAGATCTTCGAGTGCCCGGCGAAGATCGATGCCCCGCTCCAGCGCTCGATCGAGCGCGTTACCCTCGACGCGTATCATGTGACCGGCTGCCGCGACTGGGCCCGCATCGACGTCCGCATCGACTCGGCGGGGGTGCCCAACATCATCGAGATCAATCCGCTCCCCGGGATCCTGCCCAACCCCGAGGAGAATTCCTGCCTGCCCAAGGCCGCGCGCGCGGCGGGCATCGGGTACGACGAGCTCATCCAGTCGTGCCTTCTCGCCGCCGCGGAGCGGTACGGCCTCGCGCTCGCGCGACGCCACAGTCCTGTCGCAGCCTGATCCCGCGATGAAAATCGGAGTCCTGTTCGACGGGATGTCGGCGCTCGCACCCGTACCCGACATGCAGATCCTCGAGTCGGTCGAGCAGATCGAGACGATCCTCGCCGACGCCGGCCATCACTGCGTCCGCTTCCCCGTGGACGGCGAGGCGCGCTGGGTCGAGCGGCTCCGGCGCGCGCGGGTCGACCTCGTGTTCAACCTGTGCGAAGGGATAGACGGCGTCGCCGAACTCGAGGCGCCATCCATCGGCGTGCTCCACCTGCTCGGCGTCCCCTTCACCGGCGCCTCTGCGGGCACCCTTCGCCTGTGTCTCGACAAGAATCTCGTCAATACGATTCTCGACCGCGCCGGGATTCCGGTCCCGCGCTGGGTCGTCGCGCGCCCGGGGGACGAGATCACGAGCGTCGGCTTCCCCGCCATTGCCAAGCCGGCCGCCGAGGACGCGTCGCTCGGCATCGAGCAACGGTCGGTGGTGCGCAGCATGCGTGCTTTGAAGACACGTGTGGCCGCCATGCACCAGATCTGGGACGAGGTGCTGATCCAGCGGTTCATCAGCGGCCGCGAGATCAACGTCGGCATCGTGGGCGACCGCGTGCTGCCGATCTCCGAGATCGATTTCGGCGCGATGCCGCGCGGCAAGTGGAACATCGTGTCGTACAGCTCCAAGTGGGAGACCGGATCTGTGGAGGACCTCGGTACGTCGCCGCGCTGTCCTGCGGCTCTCCCGGAAGAGCTCGCGAGTGAGATCGAGCAGATCGCGCTCGCCGCGTGGGCCGCGGTCGGAGGCTCCGGCTATGGCCGCGTGGACCTGCGCATCGACGAGAGCGGCCGGCCGTGGGTGCTCGAGGTGAACGCGAACGCCGACATCTCGGCGGATGCCGGTCTCGCGCGGATGGCGAAGGTCGCCGGCTTGAGTTATCCCGAGTTGATTCTCGCGATTGTCGACGTCGCGCTTGCGAAGCGCGGGATCGATCGCAGCGACCGCTGGGAGCGGACGCTCCAGCTCTCGGGAGTCGGTTGACCAGCGGGCTGAGCGTTCGTCCGCTCGATGTTTCGCACCGTGACCGCATCGCCGATCTGCTCGAGGCGACGGGCGTGTTCAGCGAGTCCGAGCGGACCGTGGCGCTCGAGCTGTTCGACGAGGCGCTGTCTCCGCGTGTTGCCACGAGCCGCGCGGAGCCCGACTACAGCTTTCTTGGTGCGTTCACGGCGGACGACGAGCTGGCCGGTTTCGCGTGCTGGGGACCGACGCCGGACACCGACGGCACGTACGACCTGTACTGGCTGGCCGTGGATCCGTCGCTCGCCGGAAGTGGCGCGGGCACGCTGTTGCTTTCCGAGGTCGAGCAGCGTCTTCGCACGAATGATGCGAGGATGGTCGTCGCCGAGACGTCGAGTCGCGGCGATTACGAGGCGGCGCGCGGATTTTACGCGAGCCGCGGTTACACCGAGGCCGGGCGCGTCGCGGATTTCTACGCGAAGAGTGACGACCGGATCATCTTCACCAAGCGTCTCGAGCCGGCGGCCGCCGGGAGCGCAGGCACACCAGAGCACCAGGGAGTAAACCGCTGATGAGCGAGTGGCAAAAGACACTCAGGGACCAGAGCATCGCCACGCTTGAGAAGCTGGCTGAGAAGTTCGGCGCCGAGAACATCGACGTCGAGGCGCTGCGTCCGGCCTTTGATAATTTCCAGATGCGGCTCACGCCTGCCGCGCTGGACTCGATCAAGGAAGTCGGCGATCCCATGTGGCAGCAATACATCCCGACCGTCGCCGAGCTGGATGTCGTGGACGGCATGATTGATTCGCTGGACGAGGATAGCGACTCGCCCGTGCCGAACATCACGCACCGGTATCCGGATCGCGCGCTGTTCCTGGTCAGTCCCGTGTGCGCGAGTTACTGCAGATTCTGCACGCGGCGGCGGAAGGTGGGCGATCCCGAGAAGATCTCGCTCAAGGAGTACGAGTCCGCGTTCCAGTATCTCGCCGCGCACACCGAAATTCGCGACGTGATTCTGAGCGGTGGCGATCCAATGATGCTCAGCGATTCGCGGCTGGAGTACATTTTCCAGCGGCTGAGGGCGATCCCGCACATCGAGATCATTCGCCTCGGCAGCAGAATTACTTCACATCTGCCCGAGCGCGTGACGCCCGAGTTCTGCGAGATGGTGCAGAAGTACCATCCCATCTTCATGAACACGCACTTCAATCATCCCGACGAGCTGACGCCGGCGGCGGTCGCGTCTTTAGATCGGCTCTCCAAGGCCGGGATCTCGCTCGGCTGCCAGACCGTATTGCTGCGCGGCGTGAACGACGATCCCAAGGTGATGATGAAGCTGATGCACGAGCTGCTGAAGGCGCGAGTGCGGCCGTACTACATATATATGGCCGACCAGGTCGCCGGTGGCGAGCACTTCCGGACCACCGTGCAGAAGGGGTTGGAGATCATCCAGGCGCTGCGCGGGTGGACGAGCGGGTTGGCCGTTCCGCAGTTCGTGATAGATGCCCCGGGCGGTGGCGGGAAGGTGCCGCTGCTGCCGGAGTACGTCGAGGAGATCAATGATGACGAGGTGATCTTCCGGAACTTCCAGGGTCAGCGGTTCACATACAAGCAGCCCAAGCCGTACGACGGCTCGGGCACGCCGGACATCGTGCCGATCGAGATCGCGGCGAAGAAGCAGCGGACGGCGGCGAAGAAGGCGAGCCGGCCGAGGCGGAGGAAGGCGTCGGGGGAGTAGCTAACGCAGGGACTACACTATTAATAGTTGACGGCCGCCCGGGAGGGCGGTCGTTTTGTAAAGGCGTCCGACTCTGGCGGGATTTCAAACCGCGTTTTCTACCGAGCCAACAATGGTGCCTCTCGTCATATGGATCGCGCAGAGCCTCCTGATACTTGGAATTTTCCATATGGCGCTTCCGACTGTCGTACATGCTAAAACCAGGAATAGCTGGCTGAAGCTTCCTGTAATGATCGGGCTCGCGATAGCAGCAGGAGCGTTTATGGCGTGGCTCGGTTACGTCCCATACCTGCTGTTCTTTCTTTGGCTGCTACTCACCCACTATACGCTGAAGGCGATGAGGGAACCGAAGTGGGTAGCCCGCAAAGGTCGGAAGGTCGATGGAGCCACCATTCCGGAGCCGCTGTGGGCGCTCGTGGGATCACCGTTTACCGGGGATTACCGAAACGCGTCGATCATCCATGACATTGCGGTAGAAGATGCCGGCACGAAGCGGGGGCGCAAAGCCGCCGACCGGATGTACTACTACGCCTGCCGGCGCGGCGGATGCACCAAATGGCAGCCTTCGGCATCCGTGCAGCGGCAGAATGTGCGGGTACTGCAGATTGAAGCCACGATGTCCGCTTCAGGGGCGATTTGCCGCGTTCACTTACAGAGGCAGCGCGCCGCGCTGCCCACATGACGCTCACCGGTGCCCTCGTGACTGGTGGAACTCCGTACCGGACATACGCTTGCCGTCGTAGGGGATACTCGATGGTGACCCCGCAATGACCTTTTCGATTGCGAGGCCCCGAGCGCGGGGCCATCTTGACGTGCTCCAAGGCACCGGGAGGCACCCGCGGATGGACCGCGAAGCGGACGTCACCAATCAACTGCTGGCGTGGCGCGCTGGTGAAGCCTCTGCACGCGAGAGTCTTTTCCCGCTCGTCTACGACGAGCTTCGTCGCATCGCCCATCGCCATATGTCAGGCGAGCGCGCGGGCCACACGCTCGAAACCACCGGGCTCGTCCACGAAGCGTACCTCAAGCTCGTGGACCAGACGCGTGTCGAATGGACGGACCGCGCGCACTTCTTCGCCATCGCGTCGAACGCGATGCGCAGGATCCTCGTGGATTACGCGCGCCGCTATCGAACCGACAAGCGCGGCGCGGCGCCTCGGCGCGTCAGCCTGACCGACGACATGCTCGTTACCGAGGAACGCGCCGATACGCTTCTCGCCGTAGACGAAGCGCTGCTGGAGCTCGCCAAAATCGACGAGCGGCTCAGCCGCGTCGTCGAATGCCGCTTCTTTGCCGGGCTCACCGAAGAAGAGACAGCTGAAGCACTCGGCGTTACCGCGCGCACCGTGCGGCGCGACTGGACAAAGGCAAAGGGGTGGCTCCACAAGGCGCTTGAGTGACGACGCCGCGCGCCGGCGCCGATCTGACGGAATCGCAGCGCACGGAGCTGTGGCGCGAGGTTTTCCGGCTCGCCGACCGCGCGCTCGAGCTCGATGCCGTCGAGCAGCAGGAGTTCGTTCAGCGATGCATCGACGACAACCCGGCCGTCGGCGCCGAGCTTCGCTCGCTTATTGACAGCTCGACCGCGGAGTCCGCCCTGGAAGATTCCGCGTCCAGCTTCGCGGCGGCCATCGTCGAAGATGCTCGCGCGCGGCGTGACACGCCGCCGACGCTCGATCAAGCGATGTTCGGTCCGTACAGGGTGTCTCGTGAGATCGGGCGCGGCGGAATGGGCGCGGTGTATCTCGCGGAACGATCGGACGACCAGTATCGCAAGCAGGTAGCGCTCAAAGTTCTTCCGCCCTGGCGCGGCGGCGACGCGCGCCGGCTTCAGCGCTTCCTCGACGAGCGGCAGATTCTCGCCGCACTCGATCACCCTGGCATAGCGCGCCTGCTGGACGGCGGGATCACGGAGGACGGAGTTCCGTGGTTCGGGATGGAGTACGTCGACGGCAAGCCGATCGACCGATACTGCGACGACCTCCGGCTACCAATCGAAGATCGGCTGACGCTGTTCCGCGACGTCTGCGCCGCGGTGCAGTACGCGCATCGCAACCTGGTGGTCCACCGCGATCTCAAGCCGTCGAACATTCTCGTCTCCGCCGGCGGACGAGTCGCGCTGCTCGACTTCGGCATCGCGCGGCTGATCGCTGAAGACGCAGCCACGCTCGCCGCGGCTACGGCTACTGGCGACCGGCTGCTGACACCCCTGTACGCGAGCCCGGAGCAGCTGCGTGGGGAGCCCGCATCCACCGCGGTGGATGTGTACGCCCTGGGGCTCCTGCTGCACTCGCTGCTCACCGGCAACTACCCGTACCGGCTGTCGAATCTCGAGAGCTACCAGGTTGCGCACGCCGTGCTCGAGCAGGAGCCCGAGCGCGCGTCCATATCCATCGCACGTGAGGGCGGGCCGATGTTGAGCCGTACGGCGCACCGCAGTCCCGACGAGCGCGCGCTGGCCCGCGGCACCACTCGGGTGAAACTGGCGCGGAGGCTGCGCGGCGACCTGGATGCCATCGTTCTGATGGCGATCGACAAGGAGCCGGGGCGCAGGTATGCGACGGCCCAGCAGCTCGAGACCGACGTCGGACGATATCTCGCGGGGCTGCCGGTGCTGGCCCGCGCGCCAGGCGGCGCTTACGTGGTGAGAAAGTTCGCGCGCCGGCATCGCGCGGGCGTCGCCATGGCCATCGCTGCCGGGATCACGGTAGTGACGTTCGCCGCCGCGATGACCGTGCAACGCTCGCGCATCGCGCGGGAGCGCGACCAGGCGGAGCAGCTCAGCGGATTCTTCGTCAACACTTTCCGACGCATCACTCCGGGCGACAGCGGCATCACTGCCCGCGATATTCTCGACACCGCCGCCGCTCACATTGATGAGCATTTATCTGCGAGCGCAGAGCAGAGAGCCAGGATCACGTTCGAGATGGCCCGGGCATATCACAGTCTCGACGCACACGGTCGCGCGCGCGAGCTGCTCGACGCATCGCTCGCCCTCCAGCGCAGTTTCGACCCACGACCGGATCTCGCCATCGCCCAAACGCAGAACCTGCGGGGAGCAGTGCTGCTCGCCCAGGGCCAACCGGACCTGGCGCAACAGGCATACTCGGAAGCGTTGACGCTGCGCCGGCGCGGGTTGGGCGCCGACCACGCGGACGTGGCCAGCTCGCTCGCAGGCATCTCGTCCGTGCTGCTCGCCCAACGCCGCTTCGCCGAAGCGGCGCAGGCAGCGCGGGAAGCGGTGGCCATCGATCGATCGCGCGGCCCGGGCGGCCGCGCGGATCTGGGGCGTAGCACCGGCGCGCTCGGTCATGCGCTGATGGGAGCCGGAGACCTCGGCGGCGCGGCGGCGCAGTTCCGCCAGGCGCTGTCGCTGGCGCGGGAAACGCTCTCCGAGGAACATCCCGCAGTCGCCGCCGCCCTGTTCGATCTCGCGCTGGCGCTGCACGCCACCGGCGACGTCCGCGCCGCGGACTCTCTCAACAGGTATGCGGTGCGCGTGCAGCAGCGCGCCCTCACCAGCGCCGCGCTGCGGGGTACGGCCGTCGCCCTGCCCGCTAGTGCGCGCGCGTCCGGCGAAATCAGCGCGGTCGTGGAGCGCGCCCTCGCCTCTCAACCGGCCGCCGTCACGCCGGCGTCCGCGGTCGCGTCTCCGAGCGGGCGAATCGCATTTACCAGCGACCGCGACGGTCCCGATCCGCTGGGTCATCGCGGCAATCAGGAGATATACGTCATGAACGCGGATGGCAGCGCACAGC
>Ga0183260_10001823_pt1 | contig 17729 bp, 16 predicted proteins | sample AntDrymUQ4972206_2_FD_129768 | JGI IMG/M metagenome (GOLD analysis project Ga0183260, IMG submission 129768) | Polar desert sand microbial communities from Dry Valleys, Antarctica - metaG UQ497 (22.06) (version 2) (version 2) | ecosystem: Environmental > Terrestrial > Soil > Desert | place...
ACAGCCGGTACACGTTCTTCTTCGCGATGCTCAGCTTGTTCACGACCGGCATGCTGGTCGTGACGATCGCCGACAACCTCCTGCTCATGCTCGTGGGCTGGGAGATCATGGGGGTCTGCTCCTACTTCCTGATCGGGCACTTCTGGGAGGAGACACCCAACTCCAACGCGGCGATCAAGGCGTTCCTCACCACCCGCGTCGGCGACGTCGGATTCATGCTCGGCATCTTCGCCCTGTTCTGGGGGGCCGGCAGCTTCGAGTTCACGACGATCATCGAGCGGGCCGAGGCCGGCGAGATGGCCCGCGGGTTCCTCGTCGGCGGGACCGTCCTCATCTTCTTCGGTGCGGTCGGCAAGAGCGCGCAGTTCCCGCTGCACACTTGGCTGCCGGACGCGATGGCCGGCCCGACGCCCGTGTCGGCGCTGATCCACGCCGCGACGATGGTCGCGTCGGGCATCTACATGGTCGCCCGGCTCTACCCGGTGTTCGAGCTCTCCGGTCCGGCGCTCAACCTGATCGGCGTCCTCGCCGCGATCACCATGACCATGGCCGCGCTGATCGCGCTGGTGCAGGACGACATCAAGAAGGTGCTGGCGTACTCCACCGTCAGCCAGCTCGCCTACATGACCGCCGGGCTGTCCGTCGGGGGCTACACCGCCGGGTTCTTCCACCTCTTCACCCACGCGGCCTTCAAGGGCCTGCTGTTCCTCGGCGCGGGGTCGGTCATCCACGCGGTCCACACCAACAACATGAGCGAGATGGGCGGCCTGCGGAAGTACCTGCCGCGCACGCACGCCACCTACCTGATCGGGTGCATCGCGCTCGCCGGGCTGCCGCCGCTCGCCGGGTTCTGGAGCAAGGACGAGGTCATCCTCGACGCCTACTGGGCGGCCGGCTTCGGAACCCCGATAGAGGACGTGGCCACGTCGCCGCTGGTCGGGAAGATGGTCTTCTTCTCGGCGGTGATCACCGCGGTGCTGACCGCGTTCTACGTCACGCGGATGTACTGCCTGACCTGGCTCGGGACCTACCGCGGAAAGGCCCACCCGCACGAGTCACCGGCCGCCATGACGGTCCCCCTGATGGTGCTCGCTGTGCCCGCGGCGCTTGGCGGCCTTTGGGGCAGCGAGTTCTGGCCCGACGCGCACAACATCAAGCGAGTTGTCGCCTTCAGCGGCCAGGCCTACCACGCGCCGTCGCTGGTGTGGGCGGTCGCCGGTACGTCGATCGCGCTCGCCGTCACCGGCGTCGTGGTGGGCTACGTGATCTACGGCAAGGGCCTGCCACGACGGGATCCGATGCTCAACATGGGCTTGTTCACGAAGACGCTCGAGCGCAAATTCTTCATCGACGACCTCTATCTGCACGGCATCGTGCGGCCGACCCGAGGCGTCGTCTCGAACGCGGCCTACTGGCTCAACCAGCACGTCTTCGACGCGCCGCCCAACCTTGCCGGCAAGGGCGCCGTGATCGCCGGCCGGGCGGCGTACGCCGTCGACCAGAGCGTCATCGACGGCACCGTCAACGGGTCGGGCCGCCTGTCGTCGCTCGCCGGCAAGGTGCTCGCACTCGCCCAGAACGGCAACGTCCAGGCCTACGCCACCGGGATGTTCGTCGGCGTTGTCGCTCTCGCCGTCGCGGTCGCGGCCCTGTGAGCGCCATGACCTCGACCTCGACCTCGACCTCGACCTCGACCTCGACCTCGACCTCGACCTGCACGGGGCAGCCGGCGTCACGAAACGAGAGGGACCGCCGAGATGGATGAGTTCTGGCACGACTGGGCGCTGACGCTGTCGGTGCTCGTGCCGCTGCTGGGCGCCGTCGTGATCGCGGTCACCCCCGCGGCACAGGAGCGCGCCGCCAAGGGGCTCGCCGTCGCGTTCTCGCTGGCCACGTTCCTCGTGACAATCGGCATCCTCGTGGGCTACGACTACGACTTCGCCAGCACGAGCAGCGCCTACCAGTACGAGATCGACCACCAGTGGATCAACGCGATCAACTCGCGCTTCCACCTGGGGGTCGACGGCATCTCGCTGCCGCTCATCGTGCTCAGCGGCCTGCTCACCTTTCTGTGCGCGATCTACTCGCTGAAGACGATCCCGGCCCCGGGCAAGCCCAAGGCGCTGCTCAGCCTGATGATGCTGCTCGAGGTCGGCATGATCGGCGCCTTCGTCTCCCTCGACCTGCTGCTCTTCTTCGTGTTCTTCGAGGTCGTCCTCGTCCCCATGTTCTTCATGATCGCGATCTGGGGCGGGCCCAACCGCGCCTACGCGAGCATCAAGTTCTTCCTCTACACGCTGTTCGGGTCGGCCTTCCTCCTGCTGTCCTTCCTCGCGCTGTACTTCAAGGCACCGGAGGGCCAGGAGACCTTCGACATGGTCGCGCTGGCCGAGCTCGGCGGCGCCGGCGCGTTCGCCGGCGACTTCGGGCTGATCTGCTTCGCCGGACTGTTCCTCGGCTTCGCGGTGAAGGTCCCGATGTGGCCGCTGCACACCTGGCTGCCGGACGCGCACACCGAGGCACCGACGATCGGCTCCGTGCTGCTCGCTGGCATCCTGCTGAAGTTCGGCACCTACGGTTTCGTGCGGATCGCGCTGCCGATCCTCCCCGAGGCGGCGATGGACTACGCGCCGTGGATCGCCGTGCTGGCCGTCATCGCGATCGTCTACGGCTCCCTGTGCTGCCTGGCGCAGAAGGAGATGAAGCGGATGATCGCCTTCTCCTCCGTCGGCCACATGGGCTTCGTCATGCTCGGCATCGCGACGATGACGCCTACCGGGATCAACGCGGCGCTCTTCGGCAACATCTCGCACGGCATCGTCACCGGGATGCTGTTCTTCATCGTGGGCTCGGTGAAGGACCGCTATCACACCGGCAACATTGCCGAGATCGGCGGCGGCATGCTGGCGAAGATGCCCTATCTCGCGTCCCTGCTCACCTTTACCGCGATCGCGTCGCTCGGCCTGCCCGGCCTCGCCGGGTTCTGGGGCGAGGTCTTCTCGCTGCTGGCCGCGTTCGAGCCGGCCGAGGGCCTCAACGTCACCCTGTTCCGCACCGCGATGGTGTTCGGCGCGATCGGCACGGTCCTCACCGCCGGCTACTTCCTGTGGCTGTTGCAGCGGGTGAACCTCGGCGTCGTCCCGGAGCGGTGGCGGGCCGAGCGGTTCAACGACGTGGTGGGCATCGAGTTGGCCGCGTGGTCACCGCTGCTCATGCTGATCGTCGCGCTCGGCGTCTACCCGAAGCTCATCTTCGGCATCACCGACGGGGCCGTGCAGCACCTGATGACCTCGATCGGCGTCGGGTAGCTCGATGCTGCAGACCATCGACTACCACGCGATCGCGCCGGAGCTGGTGCTGGTCAGCACGGCGCTACTCGTGCTGATCGTCGACCTGTTCCTCCCAGCCGAGCGCAAGTGGCTGGCCATGCCGCTGTCCTTCGCGGGTGTGCTCGGTTCCCTCGTCGCGGTCGTCACGATGACCGACGGCAGGGTGCGCGGGACGTTCTGCCACGACGACGGGACCTGCTCGTTCGTCGTCGACAACTACGCCGTGCTGTTCAAGGTGATCTTCCTGGGCGCCGCGCTGGTGGTCCTCCTGCTCTCCCTCAACTACTTCGAGGAGGGCCGCTACTACCAGGGCGAGTACTACTTCCTGCTGCTCTGCTCGTTCTTCGGCATGCTGCTGATCGCCTCGAGCCGCGACCTGATCATGCTCTTCATCTCCCTCGAGCTGGTTTCCGTGCCGGGCTTCGTGATCGCCGGCTTCCGCAAGACGGACAGCCGGTCGGCCGAGTCGGCGCTGAAATTCTTCCTCATCGGGGTGCTGGCCACCGCGGTGATGCTGTTCGGGATGAGCCTGGTGTACGGGCTCACCGGCTCGGTGCAGCTCGTGACGATCGGCGAGCGCTTCGGCGAGGTCGCACGCACGCCGGCCGGCGCCGCCGCCGTGGGGCTGGTCATCGTGGGCTTCGCGTTCAAGGTGTCCGCCGCGCCGTTCCACTTCTGGGCCCCTGACACCTACCAGGGCGCACCGGTGCCGGTGGCCGCGTTCCTGTCCGTGGCCTCGAAGGCGGCCGGGTTCACCGGCCTGCTGACCGTCTGCTACATCGGGTTCGCCGAGTACAGCGACGTGTGGGCGCCGCTGCTCGCCGTTCTCGCCGCGATCACGATGACGCTCGGAAACCTGGTCGCGATCCAGCAGCGGCACATGATCCGGATGCTGGCTTACTCGTCGATCGGCCAGGCCGGCTACATCCTCGTCCCACTAGGCGTCGGCGCCACCGCCGGTGAGGACGCGATGCGGACCGCCTTCGCCGCGACGTTGTCCTACATCGCGATCTACGCCGTCATGAACCTCGGCGTCTTCGCCTGCGTGACCGCGGTCGCCCGGCGCACGCCGCGCAACCTGATCGTCGACTACCGCGGGCTGGTCCGGTCGTCGCCGCTGCTGGCAGTGACGTTCGCGTTCTTCCTCTTCTGCCTGGCCGGGGCCCCGCCCGGCCTGGCCGGGCTGTTCGCCAAGATCCAGGTCTTCCGGGCCACGATCGACGGCGAGATCGTCTGGCTCGGTGTCGTCATGGCGGTCAACACGGTCTTCGCCATGTACTACTACCTGCGGGTGGCGTTCAGCCTGTTCGCCGGCGTCGGGGAGCCGACCGGGGACGCGCCGCTGGAGCCGGTGCGCGTCCCGGCGCCGATCGTCGCCGCGATCGCGATCACCGCGCTCGCCGCGCTGGCGATCGGCTTCTACCCGGAGATCGTGCTCCACTACACGCCGCTGTCGGTGCTCGCGGTCGGGTAGATCCGGCGGGAACGGCCGGCCGCCACCGGGCGTTCCACCAGTGGGTCCCGCACGTCGCGGGCCCGCCCTCGAGGAGGACGCACTCGATGCACAACCGCCACAACAACGGGCTCAAGACCGCGATGCTGCTCGGGCTGCTCTCGGCTCTGATCCTCTTCGCCGGACAGCTCCTGGGTGGCGGCGCTGGTCTCAAGGTCGCCTTCGTCGTCGCGCTCGGCGTCAACGGCGTGGGGTACTTCTGGAGCGACAAGATCGCTCTGCGCTCCATGCGCGCCGAGCCGGTGAGCGAGGCAGAGGCACCCGAGCTCTACGCCATGGTGGCCGAGCTCGCGCAGGCCCAGCGGATGCCGATGCCGCGCCTCTACATCTCCCCGACGATGCAGCCGAACGCGTTCGCGACCGGGCGCAACCCCCGCAACGCGGCGGTGTGCGTCACGCAGGGCATCCTGTCGATCCTCGACCAGCGAGAGCTGCGTGGCGTGCTCGGCCACGAGCTCGCGCACGTCTACAACCGGGACATCCTCATCAGCTCGGTGGCCGGCGCGCTCGCCACCGTGATCATGTTCCTTTCCCGGATGGCGTTCTTCGGTGCGATCTTCGGGGGTGGGCGCTCCGACGACGACGACAACGGCGGTGCGCTCGGCGGGTTGCTGCTCATGGTCCTCGGGCCGATGGCCGCCGGCTTGATCCAGATGGCGATATCGCGCTCCCGGGAGTTCCACGCCGACGAGAGCGGGGCCCAGGCCACCGGTGACCCGCTCGCGCTGGCCAGCGCGCTGCGCAAGCTGCATGCCGGGACGACGCAGCTGCCGCTGCCGCAGACCAACCAGCTGGTGGCGACCAGCCACCTCATGATCGCCAACCCGTTCAGCGGGGGCGGCCTGGCGAAGCTGTTCTCGACGCACCCCCCGATGGAGGAGCGGGTCGCCCGCCTCGAGCAGATGGCCGGCACCCTCCTCCGGTAACCCGGACCGTGGCCGGGCGCTGGGTCAACGATAGTTCGTGAACTGCAGGGGGATGCCGAAGTCGCCGTCCTTGAGCAGCGCGATGACCGCCTGCAGGTCGTCCTTCTTCTTGCCGGTGACCCGCAGCTGGTCACCTTGGATCGACGCCTGCACGCCCTTGGGCCCCTCGGCCCTGACCATCTTGGCGATCGCCTTGGCCTTGTCGTCGGCGATGCCCTGGGTGATGTCGATCTGCAGCCGCACCGTGTTGCCGCCGGCCGGCTGCGGCTCGCCGTGCTGGAGGCACTTCAGGGAGATGTCCCGCTTCACGAGCTTCTCCTTGAAGACCTCGAGCACCGCCTTCGCGCGGTCCTCGGCGTTGCTGCGGATCTCGACCTTCTCGCCGGACCACGCGATCGACGAGCCGGTGTCCTTGAAGTCGTACCGCGTGCCGATCTCTTTGGCCGCCTGGTTCAGCGCGTTGTCGACCTCCTGGCGGTCGACCTTGCTGACGATGTCGAAGGACGGGTCTGCCATTTCCGGTGCACTCCTCGTCTGACGTGATCCGTTATCCTTCTCACCCGCTCGCCGCACAGCCGGGCGGGTGCCTGGGAGGTTGCCCGAGTGGCCAAAGGGAGCAGACTGTAAATCTGTCGGCACAGCCTACGCAGGTTCGAACCCTGCACCTCCCACGCGTCTCGCACGGCAGGCCCACCGCTTCACGGGGCCTGCCGTGCGACATCTCAGGCGAGCGTCGTACGGCCCACATCCTGGACCGGTCACGAGTTGTCGTGTAAGACCGATGCGTGGCTGTCGTGGTGGGGCAACGTCGAGCGATCCTCGACCTCAGCGCTGTCCTCGGCCTGACCGCGGGCGGGGTCTACGCCACCGGTGTGGTCGGTCTGGAGCCGCTGTCGTCCCCGGCGACCCTGCCGTGGTGGGTCTTCGCGGTCCTCTTCGCGGTCAGCGACGCCGCCGCCGTGCACATCGAGGTCCGTCGTGAGATGCGGGCGATCTCGCTGGCCGAGGTCTTCCTCGTCCTCGGTCTGTTCCTGTGCGACCCCGTCCTGCTGGTCCCCGCCCGCGTGCTCGGCGGGCTGGTCACCGCGCTCGTACGGCGGCGCCAGGTCGTCCGCACGCTGCTCGACACCGCGCAGGCCGCTCTGTCCGCGAGCGTCGCGGTGGTCGTCTTCCGCGCGGTCGCCGGCTCGGAGTCCTCCGGTCCCCGCACGTGGGTGGCTGCGCTCGCGGCTGCGCTCGCGGCCGAGGGCGTCGCCGGCGTCGCCTCGCTCGCCGCGCAGTCGGACGCGCGCGGCCCCGGGTCACGCTGGCGAGCCTTGTCCTGGGCGATCGCCGTCACGGCCCTGGTCGCGGGGTTCGAGGGCACGCTCGGGCTGCTCGCGGTCGTGACGCTCGAAGCCGACGTCCGCGCCGGGTGGCTGCTCGGCGTGGTGGCGGCGGTCGTGCTGCTGGCCTACCGCGGGTACGGCGGGCTCGGTGAGCGGCATGCCAACCTCGAGCGGCTCTACACGTTCAGCCGAGCGGTCGAGGACATCCGGGACGCGAGCGACGCGACGCAGGCGCTGCTCCTGCACACGCGCGACCTGCTGCAGGCGGCCGGTGCCGAGGTGGCGCTGCGCGACGAGTCGGGGGATGGCAGCTTCCTGCGGGTCTGGCTCGACGACGACGGCTCGATCAGCAGCTACTACGTCGAGGCGCTCGACGCCGAGGGCTGGCCCTGGCCGGACGTCTGCGCCAGCGGTGAGTGCCGACTCGTGCCGCACGACACGCGCGACCCGGTCGCGCGCGCGGTGCTGCGGCGGTACGAAGCGCGCGAGCTGCTGATCGCCCCGCTGCTGCGGGACGGAGACATCGCCGGCACGATCGCGGTGACCAGCCGGCGCGGCGACGCGCGGACCTTCGGCAACGAGGACCGGCGGTTCTTCGAGGCGCTGGCCACGCACGCCAGCGTCGCGCTGGAGAACGAGCGCCTGATCACCCGGCTCCGCCAGGAGGCGATGCACGACGCGCTCACCGGGCTCGGCAACCGCGCCTACTTCCGGCACCGCGTCGCCGACGCGATCGCCATCGCCGGGGGCCGAGAGCAGCACATCGCGGTGATGATCATGGACGTGGATCGGTTCAAGGAGGTCAACGACACCCTCGGCCACCACAACGGCGACATCCTGCTGCAGGACATCGGGCAGCGGCTGACGTCGAGTCTTGGCGCCCGCGCGACCATAGCCCGGCTGGGCGGCGACGAGTTCGCGCTGCTCGCGCCGTTCATCCTCGACGAGCTCGACGCGGTGCAGACCGCCGATCTCGTGCAGAGCGCTCTCGAGCGGCCCTTCGTCATCGATGCGCTCAACCTCGACGTGCGCGCCAGCATCGGCGTCGCGATCTACCCGCAGCACGGGACGGACCCGGATGCCCTGCTCCAGCGCGCCGACGTCGCGATGTACGCCGCGAAGGGAGGCACGCGATCTGTCGAGGTGTACGCCGGCGAGCGCGACCAGTACAGCCCGCGCCGGCTCGCGTTGATCGGCGAGCTGCGCCGCGCGATCGAGGACGACGAGCTGACGCTGCACTACCAGCCGAAGGCAGCGCTCCGTACCGGAGTGGTCAAGGGCGTGGAGGCGCTGCTTCGCTGGCAGCACCCGAAGCACGGGCTGCTGTCGCCGGACGAGTTCGTGCCACTGGCGGAGCACACCGACCTCATCCGCGGCTTGACGCAGTGGGTGCTGCGCCACGCGCTGCAGCAGTGCGCGGCCTGGCAGCACGCCGGGCTCGAGCTGACCGTCGCGGTGAACGTCTCGGTGCGCAACCTGCTCGACCCGGACCTGTCCGACGAGATCGCACGCCTGCTCGACCGCACCGGCGTGCCCGCATCCATGCTCGTGCTCGAGATCACCGAGAGCAGTGTCATGAGCGACCCGGCCCGGACCATCGGCGTCCTGCAGCGGCTCGCCGGCATGGGCATCGGCGTGTCCGTCGACGACTTCGGCACCGGGTACTCGTCGCTGTCCTACCTCAGTCGGCTGCCGGTGGACGAGATCAAGATCGACAAGTCCTTCGTCCAGGGCATGCTGCGCGACCGCAACGACTCGGTCATCGTGGAGACGATCGTCGACCTCGGGGCCAGCCTGGGGCTGCGGGTCGTCGCCGAGGGCGTCGAGGACGCCGCGACCTGGGACCGCCTCGCCGATCTCGGCTGCGCGATGGCGCAGGGCTACCACCTCAGCCGTCCGATCGCCGCGACAGCGCTCACCAAGTGGCTCGCCGAGCGCCCGCCGCCGACGGGCTCCGACGGCGAGGGTGAAGGCGCGGTGCCCCGGCGGATCCGCCGCGTCGTCTAACTAGATGCGCATGAGCGGGCTCCCGGCGCTCACCTGACGTCGGCGCCCACCGGCCGCGCTCCGGGTGAACCCCCTGACCACGTGCCACGCCCTGCGTAACGCTTTTGGCGCGGTCGTGGGTTGTCGTCTACCCTCACCGAGCGATGCCGCCCCCTTAGCTCAGTCGGCAGAGCGTCTCCATGGTAAGGAGAAGGTCTACGGTTCGATTCCGTAAGGGGGCTCTGTCCGGCCGCTCCGGCGGCCGGCGCGGCGGTGTAGCTCAGCCTGGTAGAGCAAGCGGCTCATAATCGCTGTGTCGCCGGTTCAAGTCCGGCCACCGCTACGGGCACCACCCGTCGTCCCGGCCGGCTTTCGACAGCGGCTGGGGACGTCGGCTACCCTCCTAGGGTTGCTCTCGTACATCCCCGATGCCTGTGAGGACGCTCCGCCGTGGCCAAGAACGACGTTCGACCGAAGATCACGCTGGCCTGCACGGAGTGCAAGGAGCGCAACTACATCACCAAGAAGAACCGCCGGAACGACCCGGACCGCATGGAGCTGAAGAAGTTCTGCCCCCGCTGCCGGGCGCACCAGGCGCACCGCGAGACGCGCTGACAGTTCGCGTCGCGCACCACAGGCCGACCCCCACGGGGTCGGCCTTCGTGCGTCCGGGGCTCGGCTTGCCGAGCCGCGGAGGCCTCACTAGCGTCCCCACGCGTCCGCCGTCGCCCCAATGCGAGCAGGGAGTGCAAGTGCGTCGTCTCGAGCACATCGTCGCGTCCGCAGGGGAGGGCTGATGCCGCTCAACCCCGCCTTCGTCGGCCGGTCGTTCCCGCCGTCGGAGCCCTACGAGGTCGGTCGGGAGCACATCCGCGACTTCGCCTCGGCGATCGGCGACCACCACCCGGCGTACCGCGACCCGGCGGCGGCCAGGGCACTCGGCCACCCCGACGTCATCGCGCCGCCGACCTTCCTCACGGTGATCGGTTTCCGCCGGCCGAACGGTGCGATGACCGATCCCGAGCTCGGCGTCGACTACGGCCGACTGGTGCACGGCGAGCAGCGGTTCACCCATCACCGCCCAGTGGTGGCCGGCGCCCGGCTGGTCAGCACCTCCACCGTCACCGACATCCGGGTGGCCGGGCGCAACGAGCTGCTCACGCTCACCACCGAGATCACGACCGTCGACGGCGAGGCCGTCGCGACGGTCACGAGCGTCGTCGTGATCCGCGGCACGGCGCCGCAGCCGGAGGGCTCCGAATGAGCGCGCCGCTGACCTACGCCGAGGTCGAGGTCGGAACCGAGCTGCCGCCGCAGACCGTCACGGTCCAGCGCTGGAACCTGATCCAGTACGCCGGTGCGTCCGGCGACTTCAACATCATCCACTGGAACGAGCGCATCGCGACGATGGTCGGGCTGCCCAACGTCATCGCGCACGGCATGTACACGATGGCGCAGGCCGCTCGGGTGGTGACCGACTGGGCCGGCGATCCGGCCGCGATGGTCGATGTCCAGGTGCGGTTCTCCCGCCCGGTCGTGGTGCCCGACGACGACTTGGGCGCCTCGGTCGTGATCGCCGGCCGGGTGGAGGAGATGCTCGACGGCAACCTGGTCGTCGTGGGCCTGACCGCCGAGTGCGACGGTCACGGCGTGCTGAGCGGCGCGCGCGCGACCGTGCGGCTGCGATGAGCGCGGGCTACTCGCCGGCGAGCAGCGCCGCGATCCGACCGACGCCGGCCTCGATGTCGGCGTCACCGAGCGCGTAGGACAGCCGCGCGTACCCGGGTGCCCCGAACGCCTCGCCCGGCACGACCGCGACGCCCACCTCGTCGAGGATCAGCTCGGCCAGCTCCGCCGTCGACGCGGGGGTGCGACCGCGCACCGTGCGGCCGAGCACACCGCGCATCGACGGGAACGCGTAGAACGCGCCGAGCGGCTCCGCGCACACGACACCGGGGATCTCGTTGAGCATCCGGTGCATCGTTTGCCGGCGCCGATCGAACGCGGTCCGCATCTCGGCGACCGCCGAGAGGTCGCCGGACACCGCAGCGAGCGCGGCCGCCTGCGCCACGTTGCAGACGTTGCTGGTCGCGTGCGACTGCAGGTTGCCCGCGGCCGCGACGACGTCCGGGGGCGCGACCAGCCAGCCCACCCGCCAGCCGGTCATCGCGTAGGTCTTGGCAACCCCGTTGACCACGATGCAGGTGTCGGCCACCTCGGGGACGACGACCGGCATCGAGACGTGCAAGGCGTCGCCGTACGTCAGGTGCTCGTAGATCTCGTCGGTGACCACCCAGATGCCGTGCTCGGCCGCCCAGCGGCCGATCGCCTCGACCTGGTCCGGGGGGTAGACCGAGCCGGTCGGGTTCGACGGGGAGCAGAACAGCAGCGCCTTGGTCCGCGGCGTGCGGGCCGCCTCGAGCTGGGAGACGGAGGTGCAGAACGACGTCGTCTCGTCGGTCGGCACCTCCACCGGGACGCCGCCGGCGAGCGTGATCGCCTCGGGGTAGGTGGTCCAGTACGGCGCCGGCAGCAGCACCTCATCGCCCGGGTCCACGATTGTCGCGAAGGCCTGGTAGACCGCCTGCTTGCCACCGTTGGTGACGAGCACCTGGCTGGCCGTCACGTCGTACCCGCTGTCGCGCTTGGTCTTCTCCGCGATCGCCTGGCGCAGCTCGGGCAGGCCCGGGGTGGGGGTGTACTTGTGGAAGCGCGGGCTGCGGCAGGCCTCGACCGCCGCCTCGACGATGGCCGACGGCGTCGGGAAGTCCGGCTCGCCGGCGCCGAACCCGATGATGTCGCGGCCGGCCGCCTTGAGCGCCTTGGCCTTGGCATCGACCGCGAGCGTCGCCGACTCGGCGATCGACCCGACGCGGCGCGAGATACGAGACGGCATGGGGGGCCTTCCGACGCGGGGCGACGTGCGAGAGACTCCCGGTGGAAGCGGAGCCACTGCTGAGGTAACCGGAAAGGCCGGAGGGAGTCCAATCAGATGATGGACGTCGACCCAGAGGTCGTCCGGGCCTGCCAGCGCGGTGAGCCCGGTGCCCTCGATGCCCTGATCCGGGCGTCGTACGCCGACGTCTACGCGCTCGCGCTGCGGCTCGTCCGTGACCGCGAGGAGGCGGCCGACGTGACGCAGGAGGTGTTCGTGAGGGTGCTCCGGTCCGTGGCCGGCTTCCGTGGGGAGTCGAGCTTCGGCACGTGGCTGCACCGGGTCACCGTCAACGTCGCGCTGACCTCGATGCGACGTCGCAGCCGTCGGCCGATGCTCGGGCTGCACCCGGTCGGCGCGCCCGGCGGCGACGCGTACGACACGATCGCGGACCCGGCGCCCGGCCCGGAGGAGCGGGCCGAGCGGGCCGAGCTGCTCAGCCGGGCACAGGCGGCCGTCGCCGCGCTGCCGGAGTCGTCGCGCACGATCGTGATGCTGCGTGACGTCGAGGGCATGTCGACCGCCGAGGTCGCCGCCCTCACGGGGCTGTCCGAGACCGCCGTGAAGGTCCGCCTCTTCCGCGCCCGCGAGCGGCTGCGCGCCTCCCTGTCCGACGACACCGTGACCCGGCTTCCCCGTCGGGCGAGGAAGGGCACCGCATGAGCGCCCACAGCCCGGTCGGCCGCGACACCTGCGCGGCGGTCCGCCCCGACCTGCCCGGCCTCGACGGCCACGAGCTGTCCACCCGCCGGGCCACCGAGGTGCGCGCGCACCTCGGCGACTGCGCGCAGTGCGCCGAGGTGGCCGCCGGCCATCGAGCGGTACGCCGGACGCTCGCCGAGCTCGCGCTCGTGCCGGCGACCCCGCCGGAGAGCCTGCTGCCGGCGCTGCTCGCGGCGGCTGCGGAGCCGGGCGCGCGCGAGCGGGTGGCCGTCTACGGCCGCGGCGTCGTCAGCGGCGCGCGGCCCGGGGTGGCCGCCGCCTCGGCCGGGGTGGGTGCAGTCGCGGCGGCCGGCATCGGCGTGCTCGCGTGGCGCGCGATCCGCGGCCGGCGCGCGGTCGCCGACGCCGGGTAGGCATCAGCCGACCCACGCGGTCGGCATCAGCCGACCGCGTCCTCCAGCGTCGCGAGCTCGGTCTCGAGGTGCATGAGCAGGCGCTGCAGGTGCGGGACCGTGCGACGGCACCCGACGATCCCGAACTGCAGCTCGCCGGCGTAGGAGATGACGGTGATGTTCATCGCCTGGCCGTGCAGCGGGATGGACAGCGGGTAGAGGCCCTGGAGCCGGGCGCCACGCCAGTAGAGCGGGTCGCGCGGACCCGGGACGTTCGAGATGACGAGGTTGAACGGCGGCGGGCTCACGCGGTGCAGGCCGAGCACCGAGTTGAGCACCAGCGGGGCCATGATCACGGCGCTGAGCGCGGTCGCCTGCGTCTGGTTGAGCCCGGCGAACGACGCCTTGCCCGCGCGCATGGACGCGCGGATCGCCTCGAGGCGCTCGACCGCGCCGTCGAGGTCGGTCCCGAGGTGGCACAGGATCGTGCCGACGGCATTGCCCGCCTCGGCATCCGGCCCGTCGTCCTCGCCGCGCAGCGACACGGGCGTCATCGCGACCAGCGACGTGTCCGGCAGCGCGTCCTGCTCGACGAGGTAGGTCCGCAGCGCGCCGGAGCACATCGCCAGCATCACGTCGTTGATCGTCGCGTCGGCCCGCTTGGCCACCGCGCGGATCCGCTCGAGCGACCACGACTGCGCGGCGAACCGCCGGCTACCGGTGATCCCGACGTTGAGCATGCTCTTCGGCGCCTGGCCGGGCAGCGCCGTCGCCTGGTGCCGCAGCCCCTGCTCCGCCATGCGGGCCATCGTGGGCAGCACCCCGACCAGGTCGCCGGCCAGGCGCAGCCCGGCGGCCGGCAACGCCGCCAGCCCGCCGTCGCCGTCACCGGCGCCGTCACCGGCGCGCTCGCGCTTAGGCCGCATCGCGGCCCACGGCATCGGCGTGTCGCGGTCGTCCGGGTCAGTGGACAGGCTGCGCTGCAGCAGCCGCATCCCGGAGACGCCGTCGAGCAGCGCGTGATGCATCTTGCTGTAGATCGCCACCCGGTGGTCGGACAACCCCTCGATCAGGTGCGTCTCCCACAGCGGCCGATGGCGGTCGAGCAGCGTCCCGTGCAGGCGTGACGTCAGGGCGAGCAGCTCGCGGATGCGGCCCGGGCTCGCCAGCCCCGAGTGGCGGACGTGGTGCTCGAGGTCGACGTCGCGGTCCTCGGTCCAGGTCCACTGGCCGAGCGTGAGCGGGGACCGGTGCGCGCGCCGCCGGAACAGCGGCGCCACCTCGCTCACTGCCACCGAGTCGCGGTAGAGCTCGCCGACGTGGTCGGCGCCCACGCTCTCCGGCAGCTCGAAGATCTGCAGGCTGCCGACGTGCATGGGCTGCTCGCGCGACTCGGCGTACATGAACGCGGCGTCGGCCACCGGCATGAGCCCCATGGGCCACCCCTCCCCGTCCGCGCCCGACCTCATGCGACCGCGGCCGGGAGGGCGATACTGCCATCACCGCCTGCGTACCGCGGACCCGACGACCGTGACCACGGGTTGGCCGCTCCGGGCGTCCGACGTACAATGCCCAGTCTGGGCACGACCGTGTCCCTGCCACGGCGTGCCCGCGGCCGGGTCGCGCCGCGCTCGGAGGGCAGTGGCTCAATTGGTAGAGCTCCGGTCTCCAAAACCGGCGGTTGGGGGTTCGAGTCCCTCCTGCCCTGCTCTGCTTGTCCCGGTACGCGCACGGCTCCGCCCCGACGAACGACGTGAAGAGGTCTGACCGACGTGAGCAGCACGACCACGGCCGACGCGCCGCCGCCCGCCCCGGCAACGGGTGGCAAGGGGGCCGGCCGGAGCCGGAACCGGCGTGGCCCCTTCGGCCGAGTGGCGCTGCTGTACCGCGAGGTCGTCGCCGAGCTGCGCAAGGTGATCTGGCCGACCCGGCGCGAGCTGATCGGCTACACCACGGTCGTGCTGGTATTCGTCACGTTCATGGTCTCGCTCATCGCACTCTTCGACTTCGGGTTCGTCAAGGGCATCGGGGCGCTGTTCGGCTAGGCACCCGTCCGCCGGCCCGACCGACACTTTCCCCCACTAAGGAACCGCACCTGTGTCCGACAACTCACTGACCTTCGACGACAAGCCGCAGGACAGCCCGCCTGCTGTCGACGGACAGCCGCAGGACAGCGCGCCCGCCGAGGCGCCGGCCACCGCGTCCGGCGACGTGTTCGACGAGTTGCTGCGTCGCGCGGAGTCCGGCGACCTGCCGGACGCGCCGCCGCCGCAGGCCGAGCCGACGGATGACGTCGAGGAGCCGCCGACGGACGAGCTGGCTCTGGCCGCTCTCGGCTCCGCCGACGGTGACGGCGCGACCGACGAGAGCGCTGCCGACGAGAGCGCGACCGACGAGAGCGCTGCCGACGAGGGCGCAACCGACGAGGGCGCAACCGACGAGGGCGCGACCGACGAGGGCGCGACCGACGAGGGCGCGACCGACGAGGCTGCCGCGGCGGACGAGGGCGCCGCTGCGGACGTGGACGCGCTCGCCGAGGGGCTGGCTGCACTCGAGGACGAGGAGCCGCTCGTCAACGAGATGGCCGAGGCGCTCGAGAACGCGCCGGGCGACTGGTACGTCATCCACTCCTACGCCGGCTACGAGAACAAGGTCAAGGCCAACCTCGAGACCCGGATCTCCTCGCTCAACATGGAGGAGTACATCTTCCAGATCGAGGTGCCCACCGAGGAGGTCACCGAGGTCAAGAACGGCAAGCGGCAGCTCGTGACCCGTAAGAAGCTGCCCGGTTACCTTTTCGTCCGCATGGAGCTGACCGACGAGTCGTGGTCCGCGGTCCGCAACACCCCGGGCGTGACCGGCTTCGTCGGGCAGACCTCGCGCCCGTCTCCGCTGTCCAAGGCCGAGGTCATCGCGACTCTCGCGCCGCCGCCGGAGAAGCCGAAGCCGAGCGTGAAGCTCGAGTTCGAGGTCGGCGAGTCGATCACCGTGATGGACGGCCCGTTCGCAACGCTGCCGGCGACGATCAACGAGATCAACCACGACTCGCAGAAGCTCAAGGTCCTCGTGTCGATCTTCGGACGCGAGACGCCGGTCGAGCTGTCGTTCAGCCAGGTCGCCAAGCTCTAGCGGTACGCCGCACCCGTCCCGGCGTACCCACGCCCCGCCCAAAGTCAAGGAAGACGTCATGCCTCCGAAGAACAAGAAGCTCACCGCGATCATCAAGCTGCAGATCAACGCCGGTGCGGCGACGCCGGCCCCGCCGGTCGGTCCGGCGCTGGGCCAGCACGGCGTGAACATCATGGAGTTCTGCAAGCAGTACAACGCGCAGACGGAGGCCCAGCGTGGCCTGGTGATCCCGGTCGAGATCTCGGTCTTCGAGGACCGGTCGTTCACCTTCATCACCAAGACGCCGCCGGCCGCCGTGCTGCTGAAGAAGGCTGCGGGCGTGGAGAAGGGCAGCGGCGAGCCGCACAAGACCAAGGTCGCCACGGTGACCAAGGACCAGGTCCGAGAGATCGCGCAGACCAAGCTCACCGACCTCAACGCCAATGACCTCGACGCCGCGGAGCAGATCATCCGCGGCACTGCCCGCTCGATGGGCATCAACGTCCGCGGCTAGGACCACCACCCCTACCGCCGCACCACCGCACCACCGCACCGCAACGTGGGAGGGCCGCCAGGGTGGCGGACCCGTTCGCACCACGGAACGACAGGAGATCGTCGTGCAGCGCAGCAAGAGCTACCGCAAGGCGGCCGAGCTCATCGAGCCGGACCGCATCTACAGCCCGCTCGAGGCGGTCCGGCTGATCAAGCAGACGTCGACGACGAAGTTCGACGCCACCGTCGAAGTCGCGATCCGCCTCGGCGTCGACCCGCGCAAGGCCGACCAGATGGTCCGCGGCACGGTCAGCCTCCCGCACGGCACCGGCAAGGTGGTCCGCGTCGCGGTGTTCGCGACCGGGGCGAAGGCGGCCGAGGCCGAGGCGGCCGGCGCCGACATCGTCGGCTCGGACGACCTCATCGAGCGTGTGGCCGGCGGCTTCGTCGACTTCGACGCGGCGGTCGCGACGCCGGACCTCATGGGCAAGGTGGGCAAGGTCGCCCGCGTCCTCGGCCCGCGCGGGCTGATGCCCAACCCGAAGACCGGCACCGTGACGATGGACGTCGGCAAGGCCGTCGCCGACATCAAGGGCGGCAAGGTCAACTTCCGGGTCGACAAGCAGGGCAACCTGCACTTCGTCATCGGCAAGGCGTCCTTCGACGAGGCTGCGCTCGTCGGCAACTACACCGCCGCGATGGACGAGGTGACCCGCGGCAAGCCGTCGTCCGCCAAGGGCCGCTACCTCAGGAAGATCACGATGACCACCACGATGGGACCGGGCATCCCGGTCGACTCGAACAAGCTGCGCAACCTCATGGAGGAGACGCCCGCCCAGGGCTGACCCGCCGGGGCGGCGGCGTGGGTTTGACCCCGCGCCGCTGTCCCACCTACCCTCGACCCAGCCACAGACCGCCGGTTGCTGCCGCCAGGCAGCTGTAAAGCCCCGATTCTCGGGCGACCTGCGCAGGTGCCGGTACGTGCTCACTCGACGACAGCCTCGCTGCCGTCGTAGGACGCCCCGCGCTCCTGCGCAGGGGCGTCTCGTCGTTTCGG
>Ga0183260_10001824_pt1 | contig 17727 bp, 18 predicted proteins | sample AntDrymUQ4972206_2_FD_129768 | JGI IMG/M metagenome (GOLD analysis project Ga0183260, IMG submission 129768) | Polar desert sand microbial communities from Dry Valleys, Antarctica - metaG UQ497 (22.06) (version 2) (version 2) | ecosystem: Environmental > Terrestrial > Soil > Desert | place...
GCCGAGGGAGCCGGGGCGGCGTTCGCCGTGGCGGGGGCCGCGTGCGCCGCGGCCGCCGTCGCGGGCATCCTCCGGCGCGGAAGCCTCGCCCCGGCGCCGGCCTAGCCGCCGCCCTGCACGAGCACGCGCCAGTTCCTGCCGCCGTCGTCCGAGCGCTGCACCGTGCCGTCGAACGCCGCGGCGAACAGCCTGCCCTGTCCGTCCACGGTGAGCGCGTGCGGCTCGCCGCCGGTGGTCCCGCGGTCCTGCCAGGTCTCGCCGCCGTCGGCCGAGACCTTGACCGGCCCGCCCGGGTCGATGCGGTACAGCTCGCGCGCCGCCGCCCAGGCGAGCCGGACGTTGGGCGTCGAATCGCGCTGGCGCCACGTTTGGCCCTCGTCGGCCGAGACGAAGATCCCCTGATCGGAGGTGGCGACCCAGCGCCTGGGATCGCTCGGGTCGGCGGCGAGGTCGACGAGCGGCATGGGCGCCGAGCGGGCCTCGAAGCGGCGGCCGCCGTCGCGTGAGAGGAAGATCTGCGCCTGGCCGTACAGGGGGGCGATCAGCAGGTCACCCGACAGCGCCAGCACGTGATAGTCGGAAGTCCCCAGCCCCGAGACCGGCTTCCACGTCCGGCCGGCGTCCGAAGAGCGGATGATCCCCAGGGCGGGAGGCAGCGCGGATCCCTCGCGCGGATGCCCCGAGCCGATCAGCTCGTTCGGCCCCGTGAAGCGCGCCACCACCGACTCAGAGACCTTGCCGGAGCCGTCGGGGGTGCTCAGCTCGCCGATCAGCCTGGCCGGCGTCCCGCCGTCGGGCGGGATCTGGAACAGCCCGGTGTTGGTGCCGAGGAGCAGCGAGCCGTCGGCGGGGTTGACGCTCAGCGAGCCGATGTAGGGCAGATCCCCGTCGGGGTCGACCCACGGCACCGCAAGCTGGGCCTCCTCCGATGCCCCCGAGTCCTCCTCGCCGCAGGCAAGCAGCGAGCCGGCAAGGACCAGGAGGATCAGCAGCAGCGGGATGCGCACGGAAACGTTCTAGCGAAGCAGGCTGCGAAGGCGGACAGGCCCGATGCGCCCTTGATGACGCGTGCGCCCCGCGGATCGCGGGGCGCACGTGCCATGGCCTTGCGTGTGGCGCCGTTACCGGACGCTCGTCTCCACCGTCTGCGGGTTCAGGTGCGGCAGCTGACCCGCCCGGTTGCGGTTGTAGCGGTTGTTCGTGAACTCGAACACGTCGAGCCCGCGGGGGTTGTCGAAGCCGCGCGGGTTCGTCGCGCCTCGGATCAACCCGCCGTTGGTGTAGATCCGGCCGTTGTACCAGTACGAGGACCAGGCGTCCTCCGCGCCGACCGCGTCCACCTGGTCGGCGAAGGCGACCTCGCGCGGCTTGCGCTCGTTGGTCCAGTCGACCACCGACGTGCCGCCCATGTAGTTGGCCGACGGCATGATGTAGCGGTTCTTGACGGGAATGAAGTTCCCGTTGTGGGAGACGCAGATCTCCGGCGTCTGCGCCCGTGGGATGGTGAAGCGGGAGATCAGGCCCGGTTCGGCGGCTCCGGGCTCGACGAGCTCGTAGAAGTAGTAGAAGCCGTCGTCCGTCGCGGGACCGTCGCACTCGGCGGTGCCGCCTCCGCCGGTCTCGTCCGTGAGGACGAACCGCTTGAGGTCGGGCGTGATCATGCTGGTGTGGACGAACTCGAAGTTGTCCCCACCGCCCGGGCTGTAGATGTGCGTGTGCTCGCCCTCGTCGGCGTCCGTGGTGGTCGGGTCCGCCGGGTCGGAGATGTCCCAGATCTGGCCGTCACCGGCGCAGGAGGCGACAGCGAGGTCGGCCGGCAGCACGGCGGTGATGTCGTGGCAGCCCTGGAACTCGCGACCGACGCCCGGGGGCATCGCGGTGTCCGAGCTCAGCGGCTGCTCCTTGACCGTGACGTCGCTCTTTTCGTCGACGTCGAACGGCACCGTGAGGATCGAGATCTTCTTGTGCGGCTTGATGCACTCCGTCTGGCCCGGCCGCGTGGCGGGCGGCGTCTGGCCGCTGCCCAGCGGGTACGAGGAGACGTAGATGAAGACCCGGTTGTTGGCCAGGTCCGGGATCAGCGTGTTCGTGTGCGAGCCGCAGTCGGTCTCGACGCTGTCGATCCAGCGCGGGGCCTGGGGGTTCGTCACGTCGAAGATGCGGATGCCCTCGAAGCCGGCGAGCTGCTGACCACCGAGAACCGGCTGCGATGTGGGGCTGGCGCAGTCCTCCCGTGTCTGGCGCGAGTCGACGGACTGGAACAGCAGGCGCCGCCTGCCGTTGTCGTAGACGGTCGGATCGCTCTGGGCGCCGTTGCAGGCGAAGTCGCTCAGCACCATCGGCTGGTCGCGGGTGATGTCAAGGATCCGGAATCCCCCGTAGTTGCCCGCGTAGGCCAGGTTGCCCCAGAAGGCGAGATCCGAGTTGGTCACGCCGTCCTTGTCCGAGTTGCCGACCGCCCGCAGGCCGGAGATGCCCGGGCCCGCCTGGGCGGCGCGTGCCTTCACGCCGAACGAAGCGCGCTTCATGGACGCGTGGATCGATTGCGCCCAGGGCACCTCGCCCTCGACGTCGTCGGCCATGGCGCTGGCCGGAAGTGCGGTTGCGGCGAGGGCCGTACCTAAGGCCCACGCTACGTAGCGCTTGCGCATCTACCCCTCCGATGATGAATGTCGAGCCGGGCGCCCATGCGGCGCCTCCCAGCCCACGTTAGGCGTATGGGTATCAGATGACGCGCCGGCGCGCGCCACCACCCGCACGATCGCGCGGGCAAGGGAGACGAGCTCCGACAGCTCCACGCGCTCGTCGACGGCGTGGGCGAGCTCGATGCCGCGCGTGCCGGCCATGGTGCACGGGATGCCGCGAGCGGTGAACTGGCGCATGTCCGCTCCCCACGGGACGCCGGCGATCCGGACCGGGCGGCCGAGCTCGTCCTGCACGGCGGCCGTCACGAGCCGTACCCAGGCGTGCTCGGGCGCCGTCTCGGCCGGCGCGAAGCTGCCGCCCGTCCACTCGATCTCGGCCGGCGCCTCGCCGTCGTCGAGCGCCGCCGCCACCACCGCCTCGAGCGCCGCGCGCGCCCGCGCCGGGTCCTCCCCTACGGGGACCCCGAGCCGGCCCTCGAACTCGAGCCGGTCCGGCACCTGGCTCGACCACGCGCCCCCGGAGACGCGGCCCACCAGCAGCGGGTACGGCAGGGCGAGCTCGCGCATGAGCGGGTGCTCGACGCCGGCGTTGATGCGGCGCTCGTGCTCGCCGAGCGCCGCGTGCACGGCGACGTAGCGGTCGATCGCGGAGTGCCCCTCGAGCCGGTGGGCGGCGTGCGCCGCACGGCCGGGCACCACGCCCCGGAAGGTCAGGGCGCCCGCCTGTGCGCAGACGACGTCGAAGCCCGTCGGCTCGTTGATCAGGGCAGCGTCGAAGGCGGCGTCGCGCTCCAGCTCGGCGAACGTGCCCAGGCCGCCGTCCTCCTCGGCGCTCACGCACTGCACGACGACGGCCGGCACGTGCTCGGCGGCGCCCGCCGCGCGCACGGCGGCGACGGCGTGCAGCGCGGCGACCACGGCCGCCTTCATGTCGACCGCGCCGCGGCCGTGCAGCCGGCCGTCCTCGACGGCGCCCGACCACGGGCCGTGGCGCCACGGCGCGCTGCCCGCCTCGACGACGTCGACGTGTCCGTTGATGCAGATGCGCCGGGGGACGCCGCCGCCCAGCTCGGCGGTGAGGCCCCACAGCTCACTGCGCGCGGCCTCCTCGCCGGGGTGCCCTGGATGGCGGCGCAGCGCCGCGAGGTCGTGACGGTGCAGGTCGGGCTCGAGGCCGAGCGCGGCCGCCGTCTCCGCGAGCAGCTCGAGCACGACGCGCTCGTCGCCGGTCGGGCTGGGGACCTGCAGGGCCGCGGCGGCGTCCCGCGCGAGCGCCACGGGGTCGACCGCGGCGAGGGCGGCACGCTCGATCTCCATCGCCTGGATGGTGCCAGCCGGCCGGCGGCGGGGCGTGCAACCGGCGTCAGCCGTCATGAGCGCTGCGTTATCCTGGTTTGTAGTGCTGGATCCCGCGGGAACGGACGGCGCCGCCACGGCGCTCGGGTCCCGCGTACGCTCGCTACGGCGAGAGCGCGGGCTGACGCTGAAGGAGCTGGGGCGCGAGGCGGAGCTCTCGCACCCCTTCCTCAGCCAGCTCGAGCGCGGGCTGGCGCGGCCCAGCGTCGGCTCGGCCGAGCGCATCGCCCGTGCGCTCCGCGTTCCCGTCGGCACGCTCTGGAGCGAGGCGGCGCGGCGTGTGAACCCCGAGCTGGTGCGCAGCGGCGCGGGGGCCCGCGAGCGCCACGCCGACGACCGCGCGCCGGGCGGCCTGCGCACGCTGGCCGCCCGCGGCGAGCCCCTGGCGATCCGGGAGTGGACCGGCGGCAGCCGCCGCTGGCCCGAGCGCAGCGAGGTGGAGCCCGGCGCGGTACTGGTCTACGTCGCCCGCGGCGGGCTCGAGGTCGACCTCGACGGCGACGTCCATGCACTCGGAGAGGGCGACGCCCTGATGTTCGACGGCGGCGTCCCGCACCGCGTCCGCCGCACGGGCGGCGTCACGACCCGCGCGCTGCGAGTCGCCTCACCGGCCTAGCGCCGCCGCGCTCGCAGGCGGTGCAGCGCGCCCTGGGGCAGCGCCGCGTCGGGCGTCGAGTCCACCGCGAAGGACGTCCCGGCCCGCTCGAGGAAGCGGCCGGCCACCGGCCGGCCGGGGTCGGCGATCCAGATCTCGGTCCGCTCGCCCGCGAGCCGCGGCAGCAGCGCCAGCAGCGCGTCGGCGTTGCGCTGCTCGTAGAGCAGGTCGGCGCCGAGCACGAGGTCCCAGGGCGCGTCCGCGAGGATCGCCTCGGGCTCCTCCCAGGAGCAGCGCAGGACGTCCAGCGCGATCCCGTTGCGCTCCGCGTTCTCCCGCGCCAGCTCGATCGCCCCCGGCGACCAGTCGGTCGCGAGCGCCCGGCCGCCCGCGAGCATGGCGGCCATGCTCGGCAGCGCGAGCCCGCAGCCCAGCTCGAGCGTGCGGGCGCCGTGCAGCGCGCGGGCTGCGACGCGGCGCGCCAGGGCGACGCCGCTCGGCCACAGCTCGGCCCAGTAGGGGAGGAACTCCTCGTGCTCGAACGCCTGCTCGTCGAGCAGCGCCTCGCTGTCGCGGGGGCGCAGGATCTCCAGGTCGCGCCCCGCCAGGACGATCGTCTCCTGCACGAGATCCCGCGGTGAGGGCCGGCCGGTCAGGCCGCCAAGCGTGCCAGACTGGCGCCCATCAGCCGCGCGGACCCACGAGTGACGAGCGTCGACGTCGCCCGCGCGGCCGGGGTGTCGCAGTCGACGGTCTCGCTCGTGCTGTCGGGCAAGGCGGCCGGGCGCATCTCGGCGCGCACCGACGCGGTCGTGCGGCGCGCCGCGGAGGAGCTCGGCTACCGCCCGAACGCGGCGGCGCGGGCGCTGCGCACCGGCGCGGCCCGCTCGGTCGGGCTCGTGGTGCCCGACGTCACGCATCCGTTCTTCGGCAAGACGATGCGCGGCGCGCAGGAGGCCGCCTGGACGGCGGGCTACGCCGTGGCGCTGGTCGACGTGCCGCTCGACCGGCCGCTGGAGGCGCCGCTGGAGGCGCTGCGCGCCGGTCCGGTGGACGGCTTCCTGTTCTTCTCCGTCGAGCCGCCCGCGCGGCGCCCGGGCGGCGAGCAGGTGGTCGTGATCGAGGCCTCCCCGAAGGGCATTCCCTGGGTCCGCCTGGACACCGAGGGCGGCACGGACGCCGCGCTGGCGCACCTGATCGAGCTGGGCCACCGCCGGATCGGCCACCTCGGCTCGCGCGTGCAGTACCCGACCTTCCAGATCCGCACGGAGCGCTGGCGCGCCGCCTTGGAGGGAGCGGGCGTGGAGCCCGCGGCCGAGCTGTGGGCGGGCTCGGGCTTCGACTTCGAGGACGCGGCACGGGCCGCCGGTGCGCTGCTCGACCTCGCGCAGCCGCCCACCGCGATCATCTGCGACGACGACATCCTCGCCGGCGGCGCCTACCTCGCCGCCCGGGCGCGCGGCGTGCGCATCCCGGAGGACCTGTCCGTGGCCGGGTTCGACGACCTCGACTTCGCGCGCGTGCTCTCGCCGCCGCTGACCACCGTGAGCGCCGACGCGGAGCGCCTCGGCGCCGTCGCGTTCGGCGCGCTGGCGGCGGCGATCGCCGGCGAGCCGGCGCATGCGGGCCAGGTGCTCCCGGTCGCGCTCGTGGTGCGGGAGTCGACGGCGCCACCTTCGCGCTGAGTGGCGGTGCGAACGTCAACTGCGGCTGGGTAGGGAGGTGATGCGGCCGCCGCGTTGGGGGTGATCCGGATTCACCTCGTATAGCGAGGGAAATCCGGATCACCCCTGCGATTCGCGGGCGCGGGGGGTAACGTCGAACCGCCCCGCTCCGGGGGAGGCACCTCGACGTTGACGCCGCATACGGTCGTCAACGTCGAACCGCTGCCACCGGGAGAGGGCACTTCGACGTTGGAACCCCTCCCCTACCCAGCCGAAGTTGGAGTTCCGGCAACCGGCCGCAGTCCGCGAGTGCCGATCGTCACAGGCCTTGCATTCTCTTGTCATACGTATTACGCTCATTCGTATGACCCGCCGCCTTCCCACACCTCCTTCCCGCTGGCTCGCGCTTCCTGCGATCGTCGCGCTGGTGCTCGTCGCGGCCGGCTTCGTGTTCCAGGCGGCCGGCCAGACCGAGCGGCCGGCCCGCTTCGTGGTCGTCGTCGACACCTCCGCCGGGCCCGAGCCCGCGCTGGTCTCCCGCGCCATCGCGGCGCTGCGGCAGGCCGAGCGGGCGACCGGCGCCGAGGGCGAGCTTCGCGTGACCCGGACGCCGACCGAGCAGCTGTCGGTCACGCACTACTTCGCCGCGAAGAAGTACGACTCGATCGTCGGCTTCGGCCTCGACGAGGCGATCGCCGTGGCTCCCGTGGCCGCGCGCTTCCCGAGCATCCGGTTCGCGCTCGCCGACGAGCGTGGCGCGGCGGCGGCGATCGACTCCGCCGCGCGCTGAAGCGGCCGGTCCGGCTCGAGAACGGCCTCCGCCGCCGCGAACCTGAAGGCGCCGGTCCGGCTCCGCGAACACGGGCGCCGCGCGCGGCCGGGTAGCCTCGGCGGCATGCAGCAACGCAACCTCGGACGCACGGGTATGTCAGTCAGCCCGCTCTGCCTCGGCGCGATGATGTTCGGCGAGTGGGGCAATCCCGACCACGACGAGTCGATCCGGATCATCCACCGCGCGCTCGACGCGGGGATCAACTTCATCGACACCGCGGACGTCTACTCGCGCGGCGAGTCGGAGGAGATCGTCGGCAAGGCGCTCGCCGGCGGCCGGCGCGAGCACGTCATCCTCGCCACCAAGGTGCATGGCACCATGGGCGACGACCCCAACCAGTTCGGCAACTCGCGCCGCTGGATCGTCAAGGAGGTCGAGGACAGCCTCCGCCGCCTGGAGACCGACTGGATCGACCTCTACCAGATCCACCGTCCGGAGGCCGACACCGACATCGACGAGACGCTGGGCGCGCTCAGCGACCTCGTCCACGCCGGCAAGGTCCGCGCGATCGGCTCCTCCACGTTCCCGGCCTCGCAGATCGTGGAGGCGCAGTGGGTCGCCGAGCGGCGCGGGCGCGAGCGCTTCGTGTGCGAGCAGCCGCCGTACTCGATGCTCGTGCGCGGCGTCGAGGCCGACGTGCTGCCGACCTGCCGGCGCCACGACATGGGCGTCATCCCGTGGAGCCCGCTCGCGGGCGGCTGGCTGAGCGGCGGCTACCGCAAGGGCGCGGAAGCCCCGGACAGCTCTCGCGCGCAGCGCCTGCCCGGCCGCTACGACCTCTCGCTGCCGGCCAACCAGCAGAAGCTCGAGGCCGCCGACGCCCTGGGGCGGCTGGCCGACGAGGCCGGCCACACGCTGATCGAGATGGCCCTGGCGTTCGTGGCCCGCCATCCCGCCGTGACCGCCGCGATCATCGGCCCGCGCACGATGGAGCAGCTCGAGTCCCAGCTGCCCGCAGGCGACGTCACGCTGGCCGATGACGTCCTCGACCGCATCGACGAGATCGTCCCGCCCGGCACCAACGTCAACGACCAGGACGCCGGCTGGCAGAACCCGGCGCTGGCGCCGGAGGCACGGCGGCGGTGAGGCGCCAGGGTGCGGCTGCCCTCAGCCCCCGAGCCGGTGAGCCTCAACGCCGCTGACGAGGCCGCTGCCTCGTCGCGGCCCGCCGCGAGGCCGATGATGGGGCGCATGCGGCCGCTCGTGCGCGCCTTCTGGCGGGACCTCTCCTACCACCTGCTCGGCCTGCCGGCCACGATCCTCGCGTTCACCGTCGTCGTCGCCGGGCTCAGCGTGGCGCTGACCGCGCTCGGGCTGATCGTCGGCATCCCGCTGATCGCCGTCGTCTTCGCCGTGTTCAGGTGGAACGCCCGGCTGGAGCGCCGGCGCACCGCGTGGGCGCTCGGCGCCCCCGTGCCCGAGGCCTACCGGCCCCGCACCGGCAACGTGCTGCGCCGGCTGCGGATCGTGGCCGGCGACCCGCAGAGCTGGAAGGACCTGGCGTGGCTCGCGTTCGCCGGCACGTTCGGCTTCGCCGCCTCGGTGTTCGCGATCGTGGCGTGGGGCACGGTCCTCGGGACGCTGGTGCTGCCGGCCTGGTACTGGGCACTGCCGAACGGCGGCGCGGACTTCGGCCTGTTCCGCGCGGACACGCTCGGGAAGGCGTTCCTCGCCGCCGACCTCGCACTCGTGGCGATCCCGGTCGTCTTCGTGCTGGAGCGCTGGAAGACGGAGGGCATGGTGCGTCTGGGGCACGCGCTGCTGAGCCCGTCGCGCGAGGCGGCGCTGGCCGCTCGGGTCCAGGAGCTGGCGAGCACCCGCGCCGGCGCGGTGGACGCGGCGGCGGCCGAGCTGCAGCGCATCGAGCGCGACCTCCACGACGGCGCGCAGGCGCGCCTCGTCGCGCTCGCGATGGACCTCGGGCTGGCGGAAGAGCGCTTCGCGCGCGACCCCGACGGCGCGCGCGAGCTGGTGGCCGAGGCGCGCGAGGAGGCCAAGCGCGCGCTGGCGGAGCTGCGCGACCTCGCGCGCGGGATCCGGCCCAGCCTGCTCGCCGAGCGCGGCCTCGGCCCGGCGCTGACCGCGCTCGCCGCGCGCAGCCCGGTCCCGGCGAGCGTCGACCTCGACGTCCCGGACGCCCTGCCGCCGCCGATCGAGACCGCGGCCTGGTTCGTCGTCTCCGAGGCGCTGGCCAACGCGGGCAAGCACAGCGGCGCCGCGCACGTGCTGGTGAGCGTGGGCGGTCTCGGGAGCGCGCTCGTGGTCGAGGTCACCGACGACGGGCGCGGCGGCGCCGACGCGGCCGGCGGCGGCCTCACCGGCCTGCGGCGGCGGGTCGAGGCGCTCGACGGCGAGCTCGCGGTGCTCAGCCCCCGGGGCGGGCCCACCACGATCCGGGCGGAGCTGCCGTGCGCGTCGTGATCGCCGAGGACCTCGCGCTGCTGCGCGACGGACTGATCCGCCTCCTGCGCGACACGGGCTTCGAGGTCGTCGCCGCGGTCGAGCACCCGGACGCGTTCCTCGCCGCCGTCGAGGAGCACCGTCCGGACGTCTGCGTGGTCGACGTCCGGCTGCCTCCGACGTTCAACGACGAGGGCGTGCGCGCCGCGCTGGAGGCGCGCCGGCGCATCCCCGGCCTGCCGATCCTGATCCTCTCCCAGTACGTCGAGCAGACGTTCGCCGCCGAGCTGTTCGCCGACGGCCGCGGCGGGGTCGGCTACCTGCTCAAGGACCGGGTGGCGGACGTCAGCGACTTCGTGGCCTCGGTCCGGCGCGTGGCGGAGGGCGGCACCGCGCTCGATCCTGAGGCGGTCGCCCAGCTGCTCGTCCCGGCCGGCCCCGACGACCCGCTGGCCGCCCTCACGCCGCGCGAGATGGAGGTCATGCGGCTGATGGCCGAGGGCCGCACGAACGCGGCGATCGCGGCCGAGCTGGGCATCAGCGCCAGCGCGATCGAGAAGCACGTCTCGACGATCTTCGGCAAGCTCGACCTGCCCCGCTCGGAGTCCGACCACCGGCGCGTGCTGGCGGTCGCGACCTACCTGCGCCGCTGAGCGGTACAAGTACGCGCATGCCCGAGCTCACCATCCCGGCGTCCGCCGGCGCTCCCGACCTGAAGGCCCACCTCGCCGTCCCGGCCGTCGGCGAGGGCCCGTGGCCCGGCGTCGTGGTCCTGCACGAGTCCTTCGGGCTCAACGACGACATCCGCCAGCAGGCCGGGCGGCTCGCCGCGGCGGGCTACCTCGCCCTCGCGCCCGACCTCTACTCGGCGGGCGGCTACTGGCGCTGCATGCGCGCCACGTTCCGCTCCCTGTCGGCCGGCCACGGCAAGGCGTTCGACGACATCGAGGCGGCGCGGCGGTGGCTGGACGCTCGGCCCGACTGCACGGGGCGCGTGGGCGTGATCGGCTTCTGCATGGGCGGCGGCTTCGCGCTCGCGACGGCCGCGCGGGGCTTCGACGCGTCGGCCCCCAACTACGCCCACCTGCCGAAGGACCTCGACGGCGCCCTGCGCGGCGCCTGCCCCGTCGCGGCCAGCTACGGCGCCAAGGACTACACGCTGCGCGGCACGGCGACCAAGCTCGAGACCGCCCTGGCGCGGGCCGGGGTGGAGCACGACGTGAAGGAGTATCCCGGCGCCGGCCACTCCTTCCTCAACCGGCACGACTTCGGCCCGGGCGGCGCGCTGCTGCGCGTCGCCGGCGTCGGGTACCACGGGCCCTCGGCCGAGGACGCCTGGCAGCGGATCCTGCGCTTCTTCGAGGCGCATCTGCGCCGCTGAGCCGGTCCTGTCCAGGACCGCCGGGTTCAGCTCGGCAGGGATGGAGTCGATCACCGAGGGGATGGACCAACGCGCCGCGCCGAGAACGGGGGGACGCTGGCCCTTGGCGGCCGTGCTGCTCGCTGCGCTGAGCGTGGCGGCGACGATGGCGGTCGAGTGGGGCCTCGGACCTTCGCTGCTCGGCTGGAACACCGCGTTCACCGCCGGCGCGGCGGCCGCGCTGGCCGGGATGCTCGTCGCACGCCGCGGCGCGGACCCTGCGCAGCGCTCCCATTGGACCTGGTGGGTGGCGGCGGCGGCGCTGTGGCTGGCGGGCCAGCTGTGCTGGGACCTCTTCAGCCAGACCGGCTTCCCGGCGTCGCCGAACCTCGCCGACGTCGGCTGGTGGGGCTTCGCCGTCCTCGTCATCGCCGGGCTGCTGGGCGTTCCGGGGCGCACCCGCAACGAGCGCGCGGTCGCGATCGTCGAGGCGCTGCCGCTGATCGCGGCGGCGATGGCGCTGACGTCCGCCGAGCTGTGGAGCGCCGCGGCCTCGTCGCCGCTGCCCGTCTCGGAGCGCCTGTCGGCGCTCGTCTATCCCGCGCTCTACGTCTCCGCCGCGATCCTCACGCTGCAGGCGATGGTCGGTGGGTCGCTGCGTCCCGTCCGAGGCCCGGGACCGCGGATCGTGCTGCTCGGCATCGTGATCCAGGCGGTCGCCTTCATCTCCTGGAGCGAGCAGCTGCTGCGGGGCGGCTACGTGATGGGCGAGACGCTGGTCGACCCGCTGTGGATCGTGGGCCTGATCAGCATCGCCGCCGGCGGCGTGCTCGCGGGGCGCAGGCCGGAGACGGCGGTCGGCGTCGACGAGATGAGCCGCCACGGCGGCGTGCTGCCCGGCGTCATGCTCGTGCTGCTGGCCGGCGCCCTGATCCGGGCGCAATTCGCCGGGCTTCCGCTCGGTGTACGGGTCATGCTCGCGGCCGGTCTGTTCGTCTGCGGGGCGACGCTGGTCATCCGCACGTCGCTGCTGGAGCGCCGGCTGCGGCTGCTGCTCGCGCTCGAGCGCTCGGCGCGGGAGGAGCTGGCGGGGCGCGAGGCGGAGCTGGCGCGCCTCAACGAGCGCCTGCGCGAGGACTCCCGGCGCGATCCGCTGACCGGGCTGCGCAACCGCCGCGCGCTGATCGAGGACCTGCCGGAGATCGAGCTCGACGCGCTCCACCGCGGCCAGTCGTTCGCCGTCGCGATCTGCGACGTCGACCGCTTCAAGGCCTACAACGACCGCCTCGGCCACCTCGCGGGCGACCAGGCGCTGCGCGCGCTGGCCACCACGGTGGCCATGCAGCTGCGCCCGGGCGACGCCGCGTACCGCTACGGCGGCGAGGAGCTGGTGCTCGTGCTGCGCGACGCCGAGATCCACGAGGCGCTCGCCGCGGCCGAGCGGGTGCGCGCCGCGGTCGCCGCCACCGCGATCGCCCACCCCGCGGACGCGAGCGGGGTCGTGACGGTCTCGATCGGCGTCGCGGCGGGCGAGTCGGATGCCGCCACGCTGCTCTCTCGCGCCGACCGGTCGCTGTACGAGGCGAAGAGCGCCGGCCGCAACTGCGTGCTGGGCGCGGCCGAGCAGTCCCTGTCGCGCTCCCCGGCGCGCCGACGGACCGACGCGGTCGAGGAGCCGGTGCTGCGCCACCTCCGAAGCCTGCTCGAGGTCACCCGCGCCGCCGTCTCCGGCCGCGGCGCCCTCCCCGTGCTGGAGGCGGTGGGCGAGACCATCCGCTCCGAACTGCGCTTTCAGACCGTCGCCGTCAACCTTCGCGAGGGCGACGATGACGACCTACGGGTGGTGCTGGTGATCGGTGACGACGAGGCGCGCACCGCCCTGCTGGACACGACCAACCCCTGGACCACGTGGCATCCGCTGCTCGATCCCGCTCACGACCGCTGCGGTGCGATCTGGCTTCCGGCGGGGACGCACGACTGGAGCGGCGACATGACGACCTGGTCGCCGCGGCAGGACCGGGCGCTGGACCCCGACGCGTGGGACGCCGACGACATGCTGCTCCTGCCGCTGCGCGGCTCCGCGGGCGAGGTGATCGGGATCATCTCCGTCGACGAGCCGCTCAGCGGCCGGCGGCCGACCGACAGCGAGCTGAGCATCCTGATGGCGGTGACCGACCACGCGGCGCTCGCGCTCGAGCGCGCGCTGAAGGCGAGCGGCTCCACGGCGGCTCCCAACGGCGACACCGGCGGCGAGGTGCCGGAGCTGCGCCTCGCGGCGGCCATGCTGCTCGCCGAGACGCTCGACCTGCGGGACGCCGGCACCGCGGAGCACTCCCGCACGGTGGGCGCCTTCGCGCGCGACACGGCCGCGGCGCTCGGCCTCGCGCCGCAGCGCGTCGCCCGCCTGCACGCGGCCGGAGTGCTGCACGACCTCGGCAAGCTCGGCATCGCCGACGCGATCCTGCACAAGCCGGGCGCCCTCGACGAGGCCGAGTGGCGCGAGATCCGCCGCCACCCGGAAATCGGCGCGCGCATCCTCGAGCGCGCCGGCCTGCGCGACATCGCGGGCTGGGTGCGCGCTCACCACGAGCGCCTGGACGGCCGCGGCTACCCGGGCGGCCTCAGCGAGGACGAGATCCCGCTCGAGGCGCGCATCCTCGCCGTCGCGGACGCCTACGAGGCGATGATCGCCGACCGGCCCTACCGCACCGGGCTCCCGCCCGAGGACGCCTGCGCCGAGCTGGCCCGCTGCGCGGGCACCCAGTTCGACCCGGCGGTCGTCGACGCGTTCACCGGCACCCTGCGCCCGCACGAGCCCGGCTCCCGCCGGTTCCGCGCCGCCGTGGCCTAGGCGGTCGCGGGCGCGCCCGGCGCCCGCAGCGTCCGCACCGCCCGCGCCGTCAGGAGCAGCCCGGCCGCGATCGGCAGGACCGCGAGCACCCACGACAGCGGGTCGGCGCCCGCCTCCACGTATGACGCGCTGAACGCGCTCCAGCGCGGCAGCAGGTGGACCAGCACGAACCCGACGGCGGTGAGGACGCCGAAGCCCGCCGCGTATGCGGGCGCATAGCGGTGACCCCGGGCCACCAGCCCCAGCAGCACGGCCAGCGCCAGCCAGCCGAACACGGCGGTTCCGACCACCTCGCCGGAGACGCGGTCGCCCTGGCGGAGGTGATCCAGGTCGTGCAGCACGTGCACGAGCAGGACCAGCAGCGCCGCACGCCAGAGCGAGGTCCGCGCCGGCATCAGAGGCGGCGGTACATGACGTGCAGGCCGACGTAGCCCTTCGTCGGGTGCCGGAACGCCTCGGGCACGGTCGCCAGCACCTCGAAGCCGAGCGAGCGCCAGAGCCCGACAGCCCGCGTGTTGGTCTCCACCACGGCGTTGAACTGCATCGCGCGGTAGCCCTCGGCGCGCGCCCAGTCCAGCGCGTGCTCGCCCAGCGCCCGCCCGACGCCGCGCCCGGCGTGCCGGGGGTCGACCATGAAGCTCGCGCTCGCCACGTGAGCCCCCGGGCCCATCTGGTTCGGGTTCATCTTCGCCGTCCCGAGAACGCTCCCCTCGCCGTCGACGGCGACGACCGTCCGGCCCGGCGCGTCGAGGATCCACAGCGCCCGGGCCTGCGCCTCGCTCACACCGGGGTCGTAGCTGAAGGTCTCCTCCGCGGCGACGATCTCGCGCAGGAAGCGCCAGATCGCGGGCCAGTCGTCCGAACCCGCGTCCCGGATCGAGATGGCGCTCTGCAACGTGTCGACGGCGTGCATGGGAGGGTCAGGACTTCCAGAGCGCTGGCCCTGGAAGTCCCGATAGTGGAGACGGCGGGTTACAGAGGGTGCGAAACTTGGCCACTTCCAGGCGGTTTCCGCTGCCCCTGCTCACCATCTGCACCCCAACCGGCGAACGCGAGCCGCACCTGGTCGCGCATCCGGCGCTCCGAGGGGTGGCCGTAGAGCCGCTGCACGAGCGCTCCGCCATCCGTGTGCCCGAGCTGGTTCGCGACCACGTGAGGCGGCAGGCCGCGCTCCATCAGGAGCGTGGCGCACGCGTGGCGAAGCTCGTATAGCTCGAGCTTGTCGCGCTTGCCCCAACGTTGGCGGACGACCCGGAACGCGTAGGACAGCGAGCCCTTGGAGAGCCGTCGACCGCGGGCCGAGTGGAACAGGTACGGACTGTCGAGCCGCGGGGGGGACGTCGCTGAGCGCCTCTAGCGCCGGCGGCGGGATCGTCACGACGCGAGGCTTCCCGTTCTTCGGCGGTTTCTCGCCGCCCTCACCGTCAACGGTGAAGCGAATCGTGCACTCGGCGTGCTCGACGTCGACGTCGTCTCGACGGATGCAGCACGCCTCGCCGGGGCGGCATCCGACGTATCCGAGGAACATGATCAGCCCCCGGAACTCGGCGCCGTACTGACCTAGAGCGGCCACGGCGGCGTCGGCAAGCTCGCAGATCTCCGGCTCGGTGAGCGCGTCGAGATCCTTGCGCCCTTTCGGAGTCTCGAGCCGCAGGTTGGTGAACGGGTTGGATGCGATAAGCCCATCCCTTGCAGCGTCAGCGAACATCGTGCGCGCCACCCGAGCGGTGTTCGTGGGCCACCGACGCGCGAGGCGGCGGGCGGTTGGGCGATCCATCCGGGCGAGGACCAGGTCGCCGATGTCGGCCACGATCTACTTCGCAGCGTAGGCGTACGTACGGCGCGTCGCCGGCGCGGAGCGCTCGTAGTCGCGCAGCCACACGGTGGACACTCGGCGACGGTGCGCGCCCGGGCGGACGGAGCGATGCCTGTCGTCGCGGCGCTCTCGGCGTCGCGCGCCTCCTCCTTCGTGGCGAACGTCCCGATCCATCGCTGATGGCCGGGCGCCTTCGGGTCGTACACCTTGACGGTGAACTTCTTCCCGCGTTTGCGGATCGACATCAGCCCGCGCTCCGTTTCAGTTCCGCCACGAGCGTACCCAGCTCGCGCTCCAGTTGTGCGACGCGCTGCTCGAGCGGGAGCCCTGGAGTGGTGCTGCGGTCCTCGAGCCACGCGCTGACTGCCTGCAGATCGAAGCGAGCATGCTCACGCGGCGTCGCGCGTGGCATGACCGGCATGCCCTCTCGCATGCGTAGCTCGATCCAGCGGGTCGAACGACCAAGTTCGAGGGCCAGCTGTCGCTTCGTGAGTAGTCGTCGGGCGAACGGTCGGACGGGCAGGCGAATAACCTCGCTCATCGCCCTACGCCTCCGAGCGGTCCCTCGTCGACCTCGATGAGCAGGTCGAGGAGCAGGATCCGCGTTTCCTGGAGCGCGGCGCTCCAGGCCGCCCAGAGCAGTGTTGGCGAGGTCGCGCCGCTCGGCGGGTGACAAGTGCGCGAGCTCGATCGTGAGTGCATCCATCACCGGTCGAGGCCGATCCCTCGGTCACGCGCAGGGAGCTTGCGCTCAGGCCAGCTCGGCGCCTGCTCGACGGCCCGTTGTCGTGCGATCGCGAGCTGGTCGTGTCTTTGGCGGTCGGCGAGTTCGCGGTCGGCGGCGACGAGGCGGGCGGCGTTGTCGCCGTGCTCCCCCAGCCAGTCGTACAAGCGCCCGGCGGCGAGGTCGTGCGCTCTCTTCGCGAGGTGGCAGCGTTCGAGTTGCCGTTCACAGGCGGTCTGGCCGTCGCAGATCAGGTCGTCGAGGCGGCCGCGATCGCGGAAGTGCAGCAGGCCGGTGTGGTCCCGCTGCTCTTGGAGGCGTCCGGTCCGCCGGTGGGTTTCCTCGAGGGCTTGTTTGGCGCGGTCGCGTTCACGGCCGAGTTGCTCGACGTGCGCGGCGGATGGCAAGTGTGCGTCGAACAGCATGCGCAGCTCGGCGCGCTCGCGGGTGAGCTCTGAGGAGTCCCGGTCGTGGAGGCTGTCGAGGGCGAGGTGCTTGGCGCCGCTGCGCTCGAGCAGCTGCTGGAGGCCGACGACGACGGGGTCGGGTGCCGGCAGGTCGCGGTCACCCGTGGTGAGGTCCCCGCGGGCGACGTAGAACCGCGCTTCCTCGCGGTGACGTGACAGGGCGGTGTAGCCGAGTTCGCGCTAGAGGTCCTCGGAGCCGAGCACGTACGTCCGGCCGACGGTCGCGCCCTGGGCCTTGTGGGCGGTCAGCGCGTACGCGTGGTCGAGGTGCCCTTCTGCGAGGTAGCCGGAATCGAGGGTGATCTCACGGCCGCCGTCGAGCTCGACCGTGAGCGTCGCACGATCGCAATCGACCTCGCGGACGGTGCCGCGCTGGCCGTTGAGGATGCCGCGGGCGCGGTCGTTACGGGTGCCGACCACACGATCACCGGCCGCGAAGGCGCGGCCGGCGATCTCGAACTCGTCGCTGCCGACGCGGCCTTGATCTTGGAGGAGCTGGCGGGCGAGCTCGTTGAGGTGGCGGACGTCGGCGCGGCGGGCGGCGATCATCACCGCCTCCCCCGGCGCGCGGGACCAGTCGTTGACGAGCGCGGCGTGCGCGTCTGAGGCGTTGTCGGCGACGGTGATGCGCCCGTGGTCGCGGTAGGCGCGCGCCCACCGCTCGACGTCGCCGTTTCGCAGCGCGTCGAGGGCGGCCCGGTCCCAAGCGTGGCGCTGGCGGCGTACCTCGCGGAGCTCAAGCGCGCCGAGTCGGTCGGCGAGGGCGTGGAAGGCGCCGCCGGCGTCGATCTCGGGAAGCTGGCGGTCGTCGCCGACCAGCACGAGCTTCGCGCGGGCGGCGGCCGCGGCGTCGGCGAGCGCCGCGAGGTCGCGGGTGCCGACCATCGCGGCCTCATCGACGATGAGCACCCCGCAGCGCGGCAGCCCATCCCCCTGATCGAGGCGGCGGCGCACGGCGGCGATCGTGACCGACCGGATCCCGGCCTGGTCTGCGAGCTCGAGCGCCGCGCGCGCCGA
>Ga0183260_10001825_pt1 | contig 17721 bp, 23 predicted proteins | sample AntDrymUQ4972206_2_FD_129768 | JGI IMG/M metagenome (GOLD analysis project Ga0183260, IMG submission 129768) | Polar desert sand microbial communities from Dry Valleys, Antarctica - metaG UQ497 (22.06) (version 2) (version 2) | ecosystem: Environmental > Terrestrial > Soil > Desert | place...
GACGACGTCCACGTCCGCATCGGCCACCAGTTCGGCGTACGCGCGGTAGGAGCGCTCGATGTCGTGCCGCGCCGCGAAGGAGGCGGCGCGCTCCGCCGACCGGGAACCGACCGCGACGACGCGCTGTCGGGTGTGCTGGCGCAGTGCCGCGACGAACGTGGCCGCAATGCCGCCCGGGCCGAGGACGCCCCAGCGCAGGGGCGGCGCCGCGGCCGGGTCGGGCACGCGGCTGACCGGGAAGGCCACCGCCCGGCGCTCATGTGCCCTCGGTCCAGAACCGGGTCAGCCGCGCGATGGCCTGCTCCCGCGTCATGGTTCGGACCTCGGCCTCGGGCAGCCCGACCCGGCTGACGAGCTGCGCGACGACGTCGAGCGGTACCGACTCGTCCCGTGGCGGCGGGGTGCCCCGGGCGGGCCGGACACCGTCACGAACCAGGGCCCAGAAGGTCTCCTGGTCGACGTCGAGCTGATCACGCAGGATGTGCGCCCACAAGCCCGGCCCGTACGTCGTCCGATCGGGCGGGTGCGAGATCCGTGTGCGCAGGATGCGCCCGTCAGGCAGCGCCAGCTCGTAGGTCACGCGATGCGTTCCGCTGCGCCCCGTCGCATCCCGGAGCCGGTCCCAACCTTCACGGCGGCAGAACCGGTCGTGGTCTACACGGGTTGGAGCCGGCCAACTCACGGCTTCGCGGTCGGCTCCGGCCGTCCTAGCCAGGTCGCCAGTTGTTCCTCGTCCGACAGGGCGACGAGCTGCACCAGACCCCAGTGCCCGGCGTGATTGGGAGCCACGAACAAGCGGTCGACCCAGTCCTCGGCGTACTCACGCAATGCCAGCACCGCCTCGGCCACCGCCTCGTGCAGCGTCACCCCGTCCGCCGCCACGGGCGTCCCCGGCAGCAGGACCGACCAACCGTCCGCTTCGGCGATCACCTCGGCCCGTGGTCCGCGCTCGGCCAACAGCCGCCGCAGGCGCTCGGCGTCGACCACCGCGAATCCCTGCCGCTGCCGGCGGACGCGAGCGGGCGCCCCTCGGTCGGCCGCGTCGAGAAGATCCTTGAAGTGCGCCCGACCTTCGGCCACGGTGTCGAAGATCAGCGACTCGGCCATGGCCCCTCCTGGTCAGCAGGTTCGTCCCGCGCTAATGTACAGCATGTACATGTCAAAACAGCCGCAGTGACGGGTCGTCGGTGCCGCGCAGCGCCGCGTAGTCCAGCGTCACGCAGCCGATCCCGCGGACGGTGGCCAGCACGCGGGCCTGCGGCTTGATCTCCTGGGCGGCGAACACCCCCCGCACCGGACGTAGCAGCGGGTCGCGGTTGAGCAGTTCGACGTACCGGGTGAGCTGCTCCACGCCGTCGATCTCGCCCCGCCGCTTGATCTCCACGGCCACCGTCGTGCCGCCGGCGTCCCGGCACAGGATGTCGACCGGCCCGATCGCGGTCGGGTACTCCCGGCGCAGCAGGGTCCAGCCGGCCCCGAGAGTCGTGATGTGGGTGGCCAGCAGCTCCTGCAGGTGCGCCTCCACTCCGTCCTTCTGCAGTCCGGGATCGACCCCGAGTTCGAAGCTCGCGTCGGACAGGAGGGCCTCGACGGTGATGATCAGCTGTTCGCCGGCCTTGTTCGTGACCGTCCACTGCCCCGGCTGTTCCTGCAGTGTGCACGGGGGCGTCATCCAGTTCAACGGCTTGTAGGCGCCGCCGTCGGCGTGGATCGACACCGAGCCGTCGGCCTTGACCAGGAGCAGCCGGGGGGCCATCGGCAGGTGCGCGGTCAGCCGCCCGACGTAGTCGACCTGGCAGCGGGCGATGACCAGGCGCACGTGACGAACGCTAGCCGCACGGCCCGGACGGGTAGCGCCGGGAGGTGCTGGCTGGGGTACTCCGTGTATCAGCAGCCGTGCCGTCGACTCCTAAGAAGGGACGTTGACGCGCTCAGACCGTGACGCAATGCTCGCCGCGTCCTCGACCGAGGGAGACGACATGAGCGACTACGGGCAGCAGCCCGAACGACGCAGACCAGCCCGCCGGACGCGCCGGCTCACGTTCCAGGCCGCGGGCGGCGAAGTGCGCTTGGTCTCCCAAGAGCACCTCGACATGATCTGCCCGCCATCGGTGGGGGAGCCTCCGACGGCCGGCCGGCACAGCGGCTTCTGGGTGGAGCTCCGCGACGACGCGGGGGACCTCGCCTTCTTCCGTCCCCTGCACGATCCCTTGGGCACGTCGGTAGACGTCCACTCCCCCGACGGCACCATCCGGCGCGCGTTCGCCGCCCCCGCGGACACGGTATTCGAGGTGTTGGTGCCCGACGACTCGGGCGCCACGACGCTCGTACTGATGGGCGACTACGAGCCGCCACCCGCGAAGGGGCGGCGCCGCCGGACAGCTGACCCCGGCCCAGGCGGATCGCGGGAGTTCGCTCGCTTCGACCTCGGAGCCGATGGCGGTGCGTCATGACCACGGCCGACGGTTACGTGGTCGGTACGACCAAGATCGTCGATCACGGGTCCGAGACCGCTCGCTGGGACCTGGTGATCCTGGGCGACGGCTACCGAGCGGCGGAGCTCGCCACCTACCACCAGGACGTGGAGAACTTCCTCGCCGAGCTCCGCACCACGCCCCCGTTCAACGAGCTGTACTGCGGCATCAACGTCCACCGCGTCGACGTCGTGTCTACTGACAGCGGCGCCGACGAGCCCACCGTCGCCGGCGACTGCTCGTCGACCAGCACGACGCCGGCGACGTTCCTCGACGCCAAGTTCTGCAGCCTGTGGGGCGGCGCGCCACTGGAGCGGCTCCTCACCGTGGACAGCGCCCGGGCGCTGCAGATCGCCACCGCGCAGGTGCCACTGCGCAACCAGGTGCTCGTCATCGTCAACTCGGCCAAGTACGGCGGAGCTGGTGGCACGGTCGCGACGTGCTCCACGGCGGCGAACTCGGCCAAGATCGCCATCCACGAGATCGGGCACAGCGCCTTCGGCCTGGCCGACGAGTACGGCGGCGACGGCACGAACACCCCGGCCGGTGAGCCCTTCAAGCCCAACGCCACCCGTGACACGAACCGTGCGACCAACAAGTGGGGCGACCTGATCGACGCCGCCACGCCGATGCCGTCGGCGTGCGACGCCTCCTGCGCCGCCTCCACGTGTGTGCCCCCGGCCGCCCCGCCCCCGGCCGGCGCCGTCGGCACGTACGAGGGCGCCGTCTACTCCGACTGCAACACCTACCGACCACTGCCCAACTGCTACATGCGCGAGCTGTCGGCACCGTTCTGCCCGGTGTGCAGCCGGGTGATCAGGCAAACCATGGCGCCCTTCCTGCCCGCCGAGTCGATCAGCCTGCTCACCCCGAGCGTCTCCTTCACCCACGTGCCGGCGGGGATGGGAGGCGTCGGCGTCACCACCCACCGAGCCATCGTGTTCGAGGTGGTGACGTGCCGGACGCTGCACTTCACCATCGTCGCCGGGCCGACCGGCGGGTTCGGCACGCCGGTGGGCACCAGCGTGTCCGTGACTTCCGACCCGATCCTGCCCGCCGCCTACGGCCGGCTGTGGCTGTCGTACACGTCAACCAACGCGGGGGACATCGCCAGCGGGACGGTGACTGTGCGCTGCACCGAGACCGGCCAGGAGTGGGTCGTCAACATCCTGGCCGATACGATCGCTCGGCCCCGCTCGGCGGTCGCCCTGGTCCTCGACCGCTCCTACAGCATGACGGAGGACGCGGGAGACGCCGTCCAGAAGATCCAGAAGTTGCGGGAGGCATGCGACGCTTTCGTCGGCTTGCTCCTGCCGACCGACGGCGTCGGCGTGGTGCGCTTCAACCATGCCGCCCAACGGCTCATGGAGATCACCGACGGCGGCGGGGCCACCGCCGTCGTCACGATCAACGGCAGCGACCTCGACCCGGCAGGCAACACCTCGATCGGAGACGGCGTCGTCAAGGGCAGGGACATGCTCACCGACGCTCAGGCGGCTGCCGCCACGCCGTACGACGTGCTCGCCATGGTCTTGCTCACCGACGGGCAGTGGAACACGCCACCCAGCCTGGCCACGGTGTCGGGCAGCATCACAGCCAACACCTACGCCGTTGGACTGGGCCTCCCGTCGAACATCAGCGTGCCGGCGCTCACCACGCTGTGCCAAGGTCACGGCGGCTTCCTGCTTGTCACGGGGGCCATTTCCTCCGACCAGTCGATGCGGCTGAGCAAGTACTTCCTCCAGGTGCTGGCCGGCGTCACCAACGCCGAGATCGCCGCCGACCCGGCAGGGGTGCTCGACCGGGAGTCGGTGCACCGGTTGCCGTTCTGGATCAGCGAAGCCGACTACGGGATGGACCTCGTCGTGCTCAGCCCGCACCCGGAGGTCATCGACTTCCGACTCGAGGCACCGGACGGGACCGTGATCGACCCGTCGTCGGGCCCGGGCGGCGCCAACGCCGAGTTCCACCTCACCCGACACGCATCGTTCTACCGGTGCGCCCTTCCCGTACTCCCGCCGAATCCCGGCGGGAGCCACGAGGGCCAGTGGCACGCCGTGCTGCGGCTGGCCCGACCGGAGCCGGTCCTCACCCACGTGCCCCGCACGACGGTCTCGACCTTCAAGCGGGGAAGGGTGGCGTTGCCCTACGAGTTCGTTGCCCACGCGCACTCCAGCTTGTCCTTCAGCGCATCGGCGACCCAGTCGAGCTTCGCTGTCGGCGCCGTCGTCCGCCTTAGCGCCACCCTCCTCGAGTACCGGGCCCCCGTCGGCAACCGGGGCTCGGTCTGGGCCGAGGTCGACCGGCCGGACGGGAGCCGGGCGACGGTCAGCCTGGCTCTGGACGCAAGCCAGCAATTCGCCGGCGACTACCCGCTCACCCAGGCGGGGGTCTACGACATCCGGATCAGGGCCACCGGCGAGACGATGCGCGGCTGGCGCTTCGAGCGCGAGCGGACGCTCACCGCGACGGCGGTGCCCGGGGGTGATGACTGGGACCCGCACGACCCGAAGCCCGACCGGCTGTGCGAGCTGCTGCTCTGCCTGGAAGAGCACGGCGTCCCCGGCGACAGGCTCCGCGAGACGCTCAAGCACCTCGGCGTCGATCTCGACGGCCTGCTCAGGTGCCTACGAGAAACGTGCCGGCCCGGCGGCCACGAGGACCCGAAGAAGAACCTCCGCGGGCAGGCTGCCATCCCCCGGGAGCGCCTGGTGAAGCTGCTCTCGGAGCTGAAGACGGAGCTCGAACGGTAGCCGCCGACCCGGCGGTCGCCTGATCGACCGTGGTCGTCTCCTCGTGGTGGCCGAGCGGTGGCGCGCCTGGTGAGTTCCGCCACGGCCGAGGTCAGGCGGGCCACTCCGGGTGCCGCTTGCCGAGGAACGCGGCCATCCCCTCCTGCGCCGCCGGCGTCTGGCTGGCCGCGGCCATCACCTCGACGGCGTAGGTGTACGCGTCGCGCTCGGGCCGGTCGAGCTGGGCGTACAACGCCTGCTTGCCCAAGGCCTTGGAGGCGCGGCTGCCGCGGGTGGCCCGCTCCAGCAGGGCGAGGGTCTCTTTCTCCAGGTCCGCGTCCGGTACGGCGGCGTTGACCAGCCCCCACTCGGCGGCGGTGCGCGCGTCGACGACGTCGCCGGTCAGCGCCATCTCCATGGCCCGCTTGCGGCCCATGTTGCGCGCGATCGCGACCATCGGCGTGTGGCAGAACCAGCCGCCCTTGCCGCCGGGGGCCGCGAAGCCCGCGGACTCCGCGGCCACCGCGAGGTCGCACGAGGCGACCAGCTGGCAGCCCGCGGCGGTCGCCAGGGCGTGTACCCGCGCGATCACCACCTGCGGCACAGACTGGACGGTCTGCATGAGCTCGGTGCACAGCTGGAGCAACCGGCGTACGCCGTCGAAGTCGGCCGCGGCCACGTCGGCGAAGTCGTGGCCCGCGGAGAACACCGGTCCGTTCCCGGCCAGCACGATGCCGGTGGCATCGCCCGCCCCGACCTCGCGGAAGGCGGCCAGCAACTCGCGCAGGTGGGCGGCGGACAGCGCGTTGCGACGCGCTGGGCGATTCATCGTGATAGTCGCGTAGTCGCCGGCCCGATCGACCAGGATGTGCTCGTAGCCCTCGCTCACTGGGACCTCCTTGTTCCTACTCATGGAAATACTGTAGGGCGAGGCAACCGGGATCCGGCCTCGTGCGTGTGTCCTGTGTGACGAGGCCAGGCTCCCGGTGACCGCCGGGACGGAGGTGCTGATGGCTCGCGCGGACCCGCTCCGCGATCGGGACTTCAGCGAGTTCTACGCCGCCACCAACCGGCAGGCCACCGCACAGGTCTTCGCGATGGTCGGCAACTGGCACGAGGCACAGGAAGCGGTGCAGGAGGCGTACGCGCGGGCCCTGGGCAAGTGGGACAAGGTCTCGACATACGACGAACCGCTGGCCTGGATCCGCACCGTGGCCTACCGGATCTCGGTGAGCCGCTGGCGCAAGGCCCGCCGGCTGGTCTTCGGCGGGCCGGAGGACGGCGAGGGGGTGCCCGCTCCCTTGGAGAACCACGTGGCCCTCGTCTCCGCGCTGCAGCAGTTGCCGGCCGCGCAGCGCGAAGCGCTGGTCCTGCACTACCTGGGCGATCTCCCGATCGCGCAGATCGCGGCCCAGCTCGGGGTGCCGGAAGGCACCGTCAAGGCCAGGTTGTCCCGGGGGCGGACGGCGATGGCCAGCTTGATCAGGGAGGACGACAGTGTCTGACGCCGACCGCGTCGGGGACGAGCTGCACTCGCGGCTGCGCGGGTTGAGCCGCGGGGCCGAGCAGACGCCGACGCCGGGGATGGCCGACGTCCACCGTCGGCAGGCCCGGCGACAGCGCAACACCATGCTGGCCACGGCGGTCGCCGTCGTCGGGGTCGTCGGCGCGGCCACCCTCGTGCTGCAGCCGCTCGGCGAGGACCCGAGGGTGCAGCCAGCCGGCCCGGGCCTCACCGCGTCGCGGACCGTCGAGTCCGGGAGCACGACCACGCCAGCCAGCTCCACCGCGCCGCCCTCGACGACGCCGAGCACGTCCACCTCGACCGGCACGTCCCCCCCGACCGGCACGAGCACCTCCTCGGCACCGCCGGTCGACCCGGAGGTACCCGAGGACCAGATCTACGCCCTCGACCTCGGCTCGCTGGTGCTCGCGGACGAGCTCACCAACGCGGGCATCTCGTTGCAGAGCGCGCAACAGGGTGACGCCGACGGCCAGCCGACCCTGCCCCCGATGTGTACGGCGAGCAGCTGGCAGGAGCAGCACTCGGGGCCGAGCGACCGGGTCAGCGGAGGCTACGTGATCGACGGGGGCGAGCTCGTCTTCGACCTCCTGGCCTACCCCAGCGCCTTCGAGGCCAACGCCGCGCTGGTCAAGCTCAAGGAGGACGCCCGAGCGTGCCCCGTGCTCAACGAGTTCCTTGCGGTCGAGGTCACCGCGGTCGGTTCGGCCATCGGGGACGAGTTTGTCGTGTTCGCGCTGGACGCCGAGAGCGGCGAGGACGGGTCCGTCGAGCGGATCTGGGTCACGATCGCCCGGGTGGAGAACGTGCTCGTCGCCGCGACGGTCGACCGCGATCCCGGCTTCGCCGGGGACACGAGTGGCGACGAGCAGCTCAGCCGGACCGCCGCCCAGGCCAACGTGGACCACCTGCTCGCTGAGTGAGCTGTCAGTTCTGCAGCGGGTGAGGCCAACGCGGGCCCGGGAAGCGCGCGAAGGCGCGATCCTTGGTGATCCAGGTGGCGCCGTGCTCGGAGGCCAGTGCCGCACAAGGGCACGGCCAGGTGGTGATCCGGGGATCGGTGAGAATGCGCACGACACCTCCGAGCACGGAATCACTACTCCCTACCGGCTCGGGTGTGAACGATGAGTTCGGCGGCCCTGCTTCGTCGTAAGGAAACCAACCCGTGGAGCAGGAGGCAGCAGATGCGCAAGATCGTGAACTCGACGTACACGACCCTCGATGGCGACATCACCAACATGCAGCGTTGGCACTTCGACTTCTTCACCGAGTCCGACGAGTCGGGCGCGGCCGCGCACGACCTGATGTTCGGCAGCGACGCACTGATCATGGGTCGCCAGACCTACGAGGGCTTCGCCCCCGCCTGGTCCGAACGGGCCGGCACCGACGAGGCCGCCGACCGGATGAACGTGATCAAGAAGTACGTCGTGTCCAACACCCTCACCGATCCGAGCTGGACCAACACGGAGGTCATCAGCGGGGACGACGTCGTCGAGCAGCTGCGCCGGCTCAAGGAGAGCGAGGGCGGCCAGATCCTGCAGTACGGCTTCGGCCCGGTCAGCCGGTTGCTCCTGGACAACGGCCTGCTGGACGAACTGGTCATCTGGCTGCACCCGGTCCTGTCCGGCCGCGCGACCTCCGAGGAGTTGCTCTACCGCGACGGCGTACAGACCAGGTTCGATCTCGTCGGAACCGACGTACACAGCACGGGCATCATCCTGCTGACCTACCGGCCGCGCAGCGGCTAGAGGCCGCGGGCCTGGCGCACGGTCTCGACGATCTCGGCGATGACGCGGGTCAGCTCGTAGTCCCTGGACGTGAACACGCGGGCGACCCCTTGCTCGCGCAGCCGGCGGGCGTCACCGTCCGGGATGATCCCGCCGACGACGACGGGTACGTCGTCCATCCCGGCCGCCCGCAGGCCCTCGACCACGTCCGGTACGACGGACAGGTGCGAGCCGGACAGCACGGACAGGCCGACCACGTGGACGTCCTCCTCGACCGCGGCCGAGACCAGCTGCGCCGGGGTTAACCGGATGCCCTGGTAGATCACCTCGAAGCCGGCGTCGCGGGCGCGGACCGCGATCTGCTCGGCGCCGTTGGAGTGCCCGTCCAGACCGGGTTTGCCGACCAGCATGCGCAGCCGACCACCGAGTTCGTCGGCCGTGGCCCGGACCCGCGCGCGGACCGTGGCCAGCGCCTCACCCGGCTCGCCGGTCGCCGCCGACGAGCTGACCCCGGTCGGCGCGCGGTACTCCCCGAACACCTCGCGCAGCGCACCCGCCCACTCGCCGGTGGTCACACCGGCCCGGGCGCACTGCAGCGTCGCGGCCATCAGGTTCGCTTCGGTCTTGGCCGCGTCGCGCAGCCCGTCCAAAGCCGCGGAAACCTCGGCATCGTCGCGCTCGGCCCGCCAGCGGTGCAGCGACTCCACGGCGGCCGCCTCCACGGCGGGATCGACGGTCATGATCGACGTCCCGAGGTCGGCGGTCAGCGGGTTCGGTTCGGTGCTCTCGAAGCGGTTGACGCCGACGACGACGTCCGCGCCGGACTCCAAGCGGCGACGGCGTTCGGCCAGCGAGGCGACCAGGGCGCTCTTCATGTAGCCGGACTCGACCGCCGCGACGGCGCCGCCGAGTTCCTGGACGCGGTCGATCTCGGCACGCGCGCCGGCCAACAGTTCGCTGACCTTGGCCTCGACGACGACCGAGCCGGTGAACAGGTCGTCGTAGTCCAGCAGGTCGGTCTCGTAGGCGAGCACCTGCTGCAGCCGCAGCGACCACTGCTGGTCCCACGGCCGGGGCAGTCCGAGCGCCTCGTTCCAGGCGGGTAGCTGCACGGCCCGGGCCCGGGCGTCGCGCGAGAGGGTGACGGCCAGCATCTCCAGCACGATGCGCTGGACGTTGTTCTCCGGTTGCGCCTCGGTCAGCCCGAGGGAGTTGACCTGTACGCCGTACCGGAACCGGCGCTGCTTCGGGTCCTGCACGCCGTACCGCTGTTCGGTCAGCTCGTCCCACAGCCGGGCGAAGGCGCGCAGCTTGCACATCTCCTCCACGAAGCGCACGCCGGCGTTGACGAAGAACGACATCCGGCCCACGACCTCGCCGAACCGCTCGGCCGGGACCTGGCCCGAGTCGCGGACGCTGTCCAGTACGGCGATCGCGGTGGAGACGGCGAAGGCGATCTCCTGGACCGGCGTCGCGCCGGCCTCCTGCAGGTGGTAGCTGCAGATGTTGGTCGGGTTCCAGGTCGGCATCGTGGTGACGGTGTGAGCGATCATGTCGGTGATCAGCCGCAGCGACGGCCCGGGCGGGAAGACGTAGGTCCCCCGCGACAGGTACTCCTTGATGATGTCGTTCTGCGTGGTGCCCGTCAGCTTCGCGAGGTCGGCGTCCTGCTCCTCGGCGACGACCTGGTAGAGCGCGAGCAACCACATGGCTGTCGCGTTGATGGTCATGGACGTGTTCATCGTCTCGAGCGGGAGTTCGTCGAACAGCGTGCGCATGTCCCCGAGGTGAGCGACCGGTACGCCGACCTTGCCGACCTCGCCCCGGGCCAGCTCGTGGTCGGCGTCGTACCCGGTCTGGGTCGGCAGGTCGAAGGCAACCGACAGCCCGGTCTGGCCCTTGGCCAGGTTGCCGCGGTACAGCTTGTTGGACTCCGCGGCCGAGGAGTGACCGGCGTAGGTCCGCATCACCCAGGGCCGGTCACGCTTGTCGTCGGAGGGGTACGGCACGGCGACCTCCTGGCTGGTCTGGGCGTGGAGTCTATCCGCGCCTCATGCCAACGGCTGTGGCCACTCGTGCCGGGGCAGCAGGTCGCGCAAGGGGAGGACGTCCCCGTGACCGAGGATCACCTTGGTGTCGAGATTCGCCGGGTCGACCTGTCGGATGAACTCCCGGCACCGCCCGCACGGTGGCAGCACGCGCAGCCGGCGGTCGTCGCCGCGGTGAACCGCCACGATGGCCTCGATGACGTAGTGCCCGGCCGTCACCATGGCGGCGATCGCGGCGTGCTCGGCGCAGAAGCCGGTCCCCGAGCCGGTGTCGAGACAGACACCGGTGAAGATCTGGCCGTCGCGGGTGCGCAGGGCCGCGGCCACGTCACCGAACAACCGGTCACCCACCCGATGCGGATTCAGCACCGCTGCGGCCTGGTCGATCAGCAGGTCGTCAGTCATGCCCTGGATTGTCGCGCCCGACCTCCGGGCGGCGGCAGTAACGTCGAGGGGTGACGCCGCCGCCGAGCAGCCTGCACTACACGGTCGGCCCGATCGTCGCGCTCGTCGCCATCCTGCTGATCATCGTCTTCCTGCGATGGACGTTCAGCCAGCGGACCCAGCGCGACCCGTTCGCCCCGCCGCCGGATTCCACCGGGCTGCTGCAGGCCGCGGCCAGCCTGCCCGACCGGCCCAAGGCGCTCGCCCTGCGGGCGGTGCTGTCCGACGCGGGGATCCGCTCGACGATCCGCGAGCACCCACGCCACGGCGTACAGGTGCTGGTGTTCCCCGACGACTCCACCCGTGCCCGCCAGCTCGCCGGGCCGTTCGCGACCCCCGGCTGATCGGCACTACCGTCGCGGCCATGGCCGTTCACCTGACGCGCATCTACACCCGCACCGGCGACGGCGGGGAGACCCGGCTCGGCGACATGAGCCTGACCGCGAAGACCGACCCCCGGTTGGCGGCGTACGCCGATGTCGATGAGGCCAACTCCTGCCTCGGCGTCGCCCTGGCGCTCGGGTCACTGGCCGAGGACGTCCAGCAGGTGCTGACCCGGGTGCAGAACGAGCTGTTCGACGTCGGGGCCGACCTGTCCACGCCGGTGACCCCCGACCCCAAGTACCCGCCGCTGCGGATCACCCAGGACTATGTCGACCGTCTGGAGACCCACTGCGACGAGTTCAACGAGCGGCTGTCCAAGCTGGACAGCTTCATCCTGCCGGGCGGAACCCCCGGTGCGGCCCTGTTGCACGTCGCCCGCACGGTCGTCCGCCGGGCCGAGCGGTCCGGGTGGGCGCTGGTCGTGGCCGACGGGGAGCGCACCAACGTGCTGTCCGTGACCTACCTCAACCGGCTGTCGGACCTGCTGTTCATCCTGGCCCGGGTGGCCAATCCCAGCGGTGACGTGCTCTGGGTTCCGGGTGGCCAGCGCTAGGGTTCCGTCGCCGGCCGGCGCTAGGGTGCGGTGTGCCTGCCGAGTCGAACCGGCCTGACGTTTCCAGCCTCCTGAGCCTCGGTATAGTGCTGGCGCTGTGCTTGGTCCTCGGCCTGGGCTTGGGCTGGCTGCTCGATCGTGCGGTGGGCACGTCCCCGGTGTTCCTGCTCGTCGGGCTCCTGCTGGGAATCGTCGCAGCCGGCTGTTATACGGTCGCCATGTTCCGGAAGCAACTGTGATCCGCACCGTCCGTTCCGACGGGAAGGGCCTGTGCCCTTAGAGACCGACGTGGGAGGCCAGCAATGCAACCGGAGCTGACCGTTCCGCAGGTCGCCGACAGCACGTTCCGGCGCGCGGTCATCGTCGCCTGCATCGTCGGCGCTGTCGCCCTCATCGTCTCCCTGCCCCTGGGCTACCTGGCCGCCGCGGCGTTCGGCTGCCTCGGGCTGGGCCTCGGGATGCTCAACTCCCGGCTCGTACAACTGTCGGTCGTCCGCTTCGCCCGGATGGAATCCAGCCGGCCCAAGCGGCAGTTCGTGGGCTCGGTGGTCATGCGCCTGGCCCTGATCACAGTGCTGGCCCTGGCTCTCGCGCTGCTGTTCCGGCCCGAGGGGATCGGTGTCATCGTCGGCCTCGGCGTCTTCCAGCTGCTCATGATCGTGGTCGCGGCGGTGCCGATGATGAAGGAGATGCGGCGCTCATGAGCGTGGTGGCCGCCGAAGAGATCGAGATCGGCGTACACCCGACGACGACGTTCCTCGGGCTGACCTTCAACGTCGACACGATCCTGGCCACGGTCATCGCCGGCGCCGTCGTGGTCGGCTTGGGGTTGTTCGTCCGGTCGCGGGTCACCGCCGGGGTCCCGAGCGGGGCGCAGCTCTTCCTCGAGGGCGTCAACGCCCAGGTGCGCAGCCAGGTCGAGCAGAGCGTCGGCATCCGGACCGCGCCGTTCGTCGTACCGCTGGCGCTGACCCTGTTCCTGTTCATCCTCGCGGCGAACTGGCTCGCCTTCTTGCCCAGCGAGCACTACGTCCCGCCGCCGACGGCCGACGTGAATCTGACCTTCGCCCTCGCGCTGCTCGTGATCGTGGCGGTCCACGTGACCGGGGTCCGCAAGCGCGGCGCCGGCACGTACATGAAGCACTTCGCCCAGCCGTACTGGTGGCTGTTCCCCCTGAACCTGATCGAGGAGCTGGCCAAGCCGGTCTCGCTGGCCCTGCGGTTGTTCGGCAACATCTTCTCCGGCGGAATCATCATCGCCCTGATCGCCGGGCTCCCGGCGTACATCCTGTGGGCGCCCAACGCGACCTGGAAGCTGTTCGACCTGTTCATCGGGTTGATCCAGGCCTTCATCTTCGCCCTGCTGACCGTCCTGTACTTCGGGTCGGCCACGAGCGAGGAGGGGCACTGACGACGAGCCGACGCCGCCCACGCCCGATGACCAGCAACGACCGCAGAACACGAGGAGAGACATGGCTGTAAGCGACAGCAGCGTCCAGCTCGCCGGCGCCTTCGTCGGCGGTGGCCTGGCCCTGGCCGGCGGGGCCATCGGCGCCGCCATCGGCGACGGCATGGCCGGCGCCGCCACCATCCAGGGCGTGGCCCGCCAGCCCGAGGCCCAGGGCCGACTGTTCACGATCTTCTTCCTCACGGTGGGCCTGTGTGAGGCCGCCTACTTCATCAACCTCGCCTTCATGGCCCTGTTCGTCTTCGTCCTCGGCCCAACCGGCTGATGGGGCTGGCCCTTCCGATCGGCATCCTCGCGGCCGAGAGCGGCGGCGGCGAGGAGGACAGCGGCGGCAACTTCCTGGTCCCCAACGGGACCTTCCTGTTCGAGCTGCTGTTCTTCCTGCTCATCCTGTTCATCCTCGGCCGGTTCGTCGTACCGCCGATCACCCGCGCCATGCGGGAGCGCTCGGCGATGGTGGCCAAGGGTGCCGAGGAGGCGGAAGCGGCCAAGGAACGCGCCGAGCAGGCTCGGCAAGCCACCCGAGCGGAGTTGGACGAGGCCCGTGGCGAGGCCGCGAAGATCCGCGACCGGGCCCGAGCCGAGGCCGACCGGTTGGCCGACGGCAAGCGCCAGCAGGCACTGGCCGAGACCACCGAGGTCCGCGAGCAGGGTGAGGAGACGCTGGCCGAGCAGCGCGAGCGGGCTAACCGGGAGTTGCACCAGCAGGTCGGCGGCCTGGCGCTCACCCTGGCCGAGCGCATCCTCGGCACCGTGACGGCCGAGGACGAACGCGTCCGCGCCACGATCGACGACTTCCTCGCCGACATCGACCCGCCGGCAGGGGCACCCGTCGTTCCCGCCGCCGGGGCACCGAGCGGAACGGGCCAGCGCTAGTGGACATCCTGATCGCCGAGCTGTTCGGGTTTGCCATCGCCGTGTTCGTCGTCGTCCGGTACGTCGTACCGTTTATCCGCAAGGCGATGGCCGCCCAGCAGAAGGCGGTGGCCAAGCAGGTCGAGGACGCCCAGCGCGCCCACGAGGAGCTGCAGAGCGCGCAGGCGCGGTACGACGAGGCGGTCGAGCAGGCACGCAACGAGGCCGCCCAGATCCGTGATCGCGCCCGAGCCGAGGCCGATTACATCGCCGACGAGGTCGCCGAGCGCGCCGACCAGGACGTGGTCCGCATCCACCAGCGCGGTGACGACCAGTTGACGACGGCCCGCCAGCAGGCGGTACGCGAGCTGCGCCGTGACGTCGGTCAGCTCGCCGTCCGGCTGGCCGGGCGGATCGTGCACGAGGCGCTGGCCGACGAGAGCCGCCGGTCGACGACGATCGACCGCTTCCTCGACGAGCTGGACGGCATGTCGCAGCCCGAGGGTGGCGTGACGTCGGCCGGCACGGTCCAGCTCATGCAGGGGGCCTCCCGCGATTCCCTGAGCCACGCCCGTGACTCGCTGGACGCCGACCTGCGCGACGCCGGCGTCGAGGACACCTCCGCGCTGGGTGACGAGCTCTTCGCGGTGTCCGATCTGCTGGACCGGCGCCGTACGTTGCTGCGTTCGCTGGCCGACCCGAGCATTCCGAGTGAATCCCGGGTCAAGCTGGTGGACACGCTGTTCGGCGCCCGGCTTTCCGAGCGAGGGCTGGGCACGCTGCGAGGTCTGGTGGCCGACCGGTGGTCGAGGCCGACGGATCTGCTCCGGGCCGTCGAGGCGCTCGCACGAGAGGCGCACTTCGCCGTAGCGGAGCAGGAAGGATCGCTGGACGACGTCGAGGACCAGCTGTTCCGGCTCGGGCGCATCCTCGAGGGCCAGCCCGAGCTGGCCGGCCTGCTGAGTGATCCGAACACCGATCCGAACCGCCGGGTCTCGCTGCTCGACGCGCTGGTCGCGGACAAGCTCTCCGGACCGACCCTGCAGGTGCTCCGGCACACGGTGCGCTCGCCACGGCGGCGCAGCATCGAGTCGTTGCTGGAGGAGCTGACCGAGCTCGTCGCCGCCCGACGGGGGCGTTCGATTGCCCAGGTCACCGCGCCGCTGCCGTTGACTGGCGCACAGGAGGAGCGGCTGGGTTCGCTGCTGTCGCGGGTCTACGGCCGGGACGTCTCCCTGCAGGTGGAGGTCGACGAGGCGATGCTCGGCGGGTTGGTGGTCGAGATCGGCGAGGACCTGATCGACGGCAGCGTGTCCGCCCAGCTGGAGCGCGCCGCCCAGGGCCTGCCGCAGTAGCTCGCGCAACCTTTCCCCCGCTCCTGGCATCTGTACCGGGTGTGGAGCAGCAGGGGGGCGGATGACCGATCGGGTCGAGGCTGCCTTTGCGGCGTTCGTGTCCGCGCGGTCACCCGCGCTCCTGCGTACGGCGTACCTGCTGACCGGTGATCGTGGGCACGCCGAGGATCTACTGCAGACCGCCCTGCTCAAAACGTTCCGGCACTGGGATCGGATCCGGCACCAGGATCGGCCCGAGGCGTTCGTCCGCAAGGTGATGGTCAACAGCCAGCGGATGGTGTGGCGTCGGCGTGCGGTCCTCGAACACGTCGCCATCTGGCAGGTACTGGCACGGCTGCCACCCCGGATGCGCGCCGTCCTGGTCCTGCGCTACTGGGAAGACCTGTCCGAGAAGGAGACCGCCGAGGTCCTCGGCTGCTCGGTCGGCACCGTGAAGAGCCAAGCCTCGCGCGGACTGACCCGGCTCCGGACGGTCGTACGGCGAGACGCGGACGTGATCCAGGGAGGCAGGCCATGACCCCGACCGAGCAGTTGCTCCGCGAGACCTTTCGCGCCCGAGCAGAGGACGTCGGCCCCGGCACCGACCTGGGATCCCAGGTGCTGGAGGCGCACCGGGTCCAGCGCCGGCAACGGCGGTCCCTGGTCGGCGCTGCCGCCGCCCTGATCGTGCTGGTCGTCGTTGTTGTCGTCCCCCTGCAGTCCGGCCGAGGTTCGGATCCGTCGCCACCAGCCAGCGCGGGACCCGCTTACCCCTATCCCCCACGCGGATCCTTGGCCGACGATCCCGAGTTCATGGCCGCAGTGTTGCGGGCGCCCTGGGGTCCGGGTCCTAAGGCCATGGACCCCCCGCTGGAGACACGGCAGGTGGTGTTCGCCGGCGACGTGCTCGGCGAGCGTTGGGCTCGGCGTGATCGGCGTGGTCGACGGCGAGCTCTACGGTGTGTGGTTCGGCAGCCGCCGCGGCCAAGACGGCCCTGACACTCCGTGGCTTCTCGAGCAACCCGTGCCCTTCGATCCCTCGGTTCCGGACAGCTGGAGCGATCTGCGCAACTCGTCCGGACCGGCGGTGATCGTGGCCCGGCCCGGCGATCAGATTGCGGTTTCCGAGTGCCCGGTGATCACCGCACAGGGTGAGGTGCGACACGGCTACCGCGCGTTGCCCACGGAGGACGGTGTGCTGATGTTCGGGCTGCCCGTCAGCGGGCCCTGCGTTTCGTTCCGCACCATCCGGGACGGCACGACCGGCGACCCGCATATTCTGAACGGAGGTCCCCAGGTCTCCGACCCCTGGGTCGATGCCGAGATCCTCGCCGCATCCACGAAGGCTCTGGGCGAACCCGACACCGACCTGGCCCGCAACACCTTGAGTCTGTTCACGAGCTCCCTCGGTCTCGACCAAGGCGACCTGGATCTAGCTGTGCTGTGGGCCGGTGAGGCGAGCGCTCCGGGGCTGGTGTTGACGGCCACGCTCCCGACGGGAGCCGTCGCCCTGGTCGGCACGTGCGGGGACAGCGAGTTCAGCGTTCTGCGCCTCATGGAGTTCCACCCCGCCGGCACCGACCCCGACGACCTCCTGGCGGTCATGTCCTGCCCCAACTTGAGTCAGGGCAGCGCCGGCCTCGACGTCGACCACCTTGTCCTGATCGGTCCGGTCGGCACGTCGTCGTTCGTGTTCGACGAGCCGTCAGGAACCGAGCCGCGCACCACCGCCGGCTCCCCGCGGACCCTGATCGTCAGCGGTCCCCGGGTCGCGGCCATCGCGGAGTTCACCGCGCTGGACCCCAACGGCAACGCCCTGGCGACCGCAGGTCCGGGGACCGTCGAAGCTATCGGGCCCTAGCCGGCTCGGCTCCTACGGCGGCGCCACCACCAGGCGAAGAGGCCGGCCGCGACGATGCCGGGCAGGCAATGCACGGCGAGCACGCCGGCCAGGCTCGGGCCACCCCAGTCCTGGCGGTAGGTCGACGGGTCGTTCAGGTCGATGACGAACGGCTCGACTACCGCCCGCACGATCAGGTAGGCGCCGAGCAGCAGTCCCAGGACAGTCAGGATCCGTCGCAGCACGGGTTCCAGCGTGCGGTACCCGATGACTTTCCGGGCGGCGGGAAGTCTGCAGCATGACGACGTAAGTCACGTAACCCCTCTGGAGGACCCTTGAC
>Ga0183260_10001826_pt1 | contig 17717 bp, 16 predicted proteins | sample AntDrymUQ4972206_2_FD_129768 | JGI IMG/M metagenome (GOLD analysis project Ga0183260, IMG submission 129768) | Polar desert sand microbial communities from Dry Valleys, Antarctica - metaG UQ497 (22.06) (version 2) (version 2) | ecosystem: Environmental > Terrestrial > Soil > Desert | place...
CGGCTTCGGCGTACGGAAGCGCTGCTCGCCGGTCGGAGCGGCGCCGCGCAGCCGGTAGAGCCACGCCGTTCGCTCGAAGCTCTCGAGCGTGCGCGCCAGGTCGATCGCCGGACCGATGCGACGACCGACCGCTCGTCTGATCTGCGCGCGCAAGGTTTACTCGCCGAGCTGCGCGAGGTCCGAGCGCGTCATGAGCCGGATGAGCTCCTCGAAGCTCGTCGTCGGCTCCCAGCCGAGCCTCGCCTTCGCCTTGGCGGGGTTGCCGATCAGCTGATCGACCTCCGCGGGGCGCAGGAAGGCCGCGTCTAAGCGGACGTACTTCTCCCACTCGGGCAGCCCCGCCTCGTCGAAGGCGATCTCGACGCAGTCGCGCACCGTGTGGGTCTTGTTCGTGGCGATGACGTAGTCCTCAGGCTCGTCCTGCTGGAGCATGAGGTACATGGCTTCGACGTAGTCCTTCGCGTAGCCCCAGTCGCGCTCCGCGTCGAGGTTGCCGAGCGCCAGCTCGTGTCGCAGGCCGTGCTTGATCGCCGCCGCGTGCCACGTGATCTTGCGCGTCACGAACTCGAGGCCGCGGCGCTCGGATTCGTGGTTGAACAGGATGCCCGAGCAGGCGAAGAGATCGTAGGACTCGCGATAGTTGACCGTGATGAAGTGGCCGTACACCTTCGCGACGCCGTACGGCGAGCGCGGATAGAACGGGGTCGTCTCGGTCTGCGGAACCTCGAGCACCTTGCCGAACATCTCCGAGCTCGAGGCCTGGTAGAAGCGAGCATGCGGCGCGGCTTCGCGGACGGCCTCGAGCATGCGCGTCACGCCGACGCCGGTGAACTCGGCGGTCAGCGTGGGCTGGATCCACGACACCGCGACGAAGCTCATCGCGGCGAGGTTGTAGACCTCGTCGGGCTTGGCGGCGCGCAGCGTGTCGACGAGCGAACGCTGGTCGAGCAGGTCGCCCTGGTGCAGGGTGATCTTGTCGCGCAGGTGCTCGATGCGATCGAACTTCTCGGTTGATGCGCGGCGGACCATGCCGTGGACCTCGTAGCCGCGCTCGAGGAGCAACTCGGCGAGGTAGGAGCCGTCCTGGCCGGTGATGCCGGTGATGAGAGCAGACTTGGCCATGGGAGCGGGAGTGGGACCCTACTGAGATGACGTCGGGGAGCCGGCGTACGCGGTATGCGACTGCGATGCTGTGGTGACATGATGCGATCGCTCTGCGGCACCTGACAATTCCCCATCAGCTGGACTTCGTCCTCCGGCAGCTCGAGGCGCGATGCCCCGCCGCAGCATCTCGCTTGGACCCTCGGATCCGCGTTCACCGGCGCCGCATGCTGCAGCACTGGTCCCGACGAGCGCCGCCAGCGGGGCTCGTCTCCGAGATCTCCCCCGGACCCGAGGATGTCGAGATAGCGCGCCGCCTGTTGGTCGCGCACCGTGCAACGCAATCGACGGCGCCACAAGTCGCCGTTGCGCACGATCTGTGGACGATGATCGCTGCCGAGCAGCAAGATTTCGCGGCACTTCTGGCGCGTGACGATCCCCGACAACTCGCCGCGTATCTGTGCAACGTCTCGCGCTACAGCGCTTCCCATGGCATCGCGCAAGGCCATATGGAGTACGCGCGGATCCAGCGTGACAGCCGGTATCGGGACTTCGTCGCCCGGATGGCCCTTGACAAGCTAATCCTGCTCGCCGAGGCGGTTGGTGCAATCGCTCCGGATAACCCGGAGCAGGGCGAGATGGGGCGCGGGTTGCGCAGTAGCCCGGAGGATCTCGTCGAGCTCGTCGAGCAACGCCTCGGTCTGTCGATCGCACCACCCGCCGTCGACGGAGCGATGCTCAAGCTCCATACGGACCGCGGCCAGTTCGGCGAACGCGACCTGAACGCCATCTACACCGCGCACCTGCTCAACGGCCTGCGGGCTGTCAGGGGGCGCGACACATCGGTATGCGAGATCGGTGGTGGCACCGGCCGCGTCGCCTACTGGTCACGGCGCATGGGGCTGCGCTCTTACACGATCATCGACCTGCCCTTGATCAACGTCGTGCAGGGCTTCTACGCGCTGAGGACGATGCCGCGCGACGAGGTCGTCCTGTACGGCGAGCGTCCATCGGGCGAGGCCTCCGGCCGTCTGCAGATCCTTCCGCCGCATGCGGTCGAGGAACTTGGCGACAAAGCGTTCGACCTATTCCTCAATCAGGACTCCATTCCGGAGATGGATCAGGGGATCGCCGAGGGCTACCTTGGCTGGATCGCGCGGGTTTGCCGTGGGGCATTCGTGAGCATCAACCACGAGACCAAGGCGCCGTATGGTGTGGATGGCCAAGCCCAGCTCAGCGTCCACGAGATGGCCGACCGGGTTGACGGATTGCTGCTCGAGGCGAGATATCCATACTGGTTGCGGCGGGGCTATGTGCTGGAGATCTACGCAGCGCGATTGGCGCCCACTTCGTAGGACTGATTACCCTCCGCCACATGAAAGCGGTGATCCTGGCCGGGGGCCTCGGCTCGCGCCTGAGCGAGGAGACCACGCTCAAGCCCAAGCCGATGGTCGAGATCGGCGGCAAGCCGATCCTCTGGCACATCATGAAGATCTACGCCGCCCACGGCATCGACGACTTCGTCGTCTGCCTCGGCTACAAGGGCTACGTCATCAAGGAGTGGTTCGCCAACTACGCGCTGCACACCTCCGACGTGACCTTCGACATGCGCAGCGGCGAGATGGAGGTCCATCGCTCGACGACCGAGCCGTGGCGCGTGACGCTCGTCGAGACCGGCGACGACACGATGACCGGCGGGCGCCTGAAGCGGGTGCTGCCCTTCGTCGGCGACGAGACGTTCTGTTTGACCTACGGCGACGGCGTCGCCGACATCGACGTCGGCGCGCTGCTGGAACGCCACCGCGCCGAGGGGCGGACGGCGACGGTGACCGCAGTCCAGCCGCCCGGGCGCTTCGGCGCCCTTGAGATCGACGGCACCGCCGTACGGCGCTTCGCCGAGAAGCCGCGCGGCGACGGGACGTGGATCAACGGCGGGTTCTTCGTCTGCGAGCCGGCCGTCGGCGACGCGATCGCCGGCGACGACACGAAGTGGGAGGAGCAGCCGCTGCGCGATCTCGCCAGTCGCGGCGAGCTCACGGTCTACCACCACCGCGGCTTCTGGAAGGCGATGGACACACTGCGCGAGCGCATGGAGCTCGAGGCGCTGTGGGACTCGGGCGCCGCGCCGTGGCGGTCTTGGTGAGCGACGCCGCGACGCCCGCCTGCCGCCTCTGCGCCGCGCCGCTGGAGCACGTCTTCGCCGACCTCGGCATGTCGCCGGTCGCCAACGACAACGTGCCGATGGACCAGGCCAGCGCGATGGAGCCGTTCTTCCCGCTATGCGCGCTCGTCTGCGCGCAGTGCTTTCTCGTCCAGCTCGCGCCGTTCGAGACGCCGCGACCGCTGTTTCGCGACGACTACGCGTACTTCTCCTCCTACTCGAGCTCGTGGCTGGAGTACGCACGCCGCTATACCGAGCAGATGACGTCGCGGCTGGGGCTGGATTCTTCGAGCCAGGTCATCGAGCTGGCCTCCAACGACGGCTACCTCCTGCAGTACTTCCAGCAGACAGGCATCCCCGTGCTCGGCGTCGAGCCGACCGCGAACACCGCGCAGGTGGCGCTCGACAAGGGAATCCCGACGCGGGTCGAGTTCTGGGGCGAGGCGACGGCGCGGGCGGTTGCTGCGGAGGTCGGCCAGGCCGACCTGCTGCTCGGAAACAACGTCCTCGCCCACGTGCCGGATATCAACGACTTCGTCGCCGGCATGAAGCTCGCGCTCAAGGACGGGGGCACGATCACGATCGAGTTCCCGCACCTGCTCAAGCTCGTCGAGCTCATGCAGTGGGACACGATCTACCACGAGCACTACTCCTACCTGTCGTTCGGGACGGTCGGTCGTGTGTTCGACGCCCATGGCCTGCGCCTGTTCGACGTCGAGGAGCTGCACACGCACGGCGGCTCGCTGCGGATCTTCGGCTGCCACGCCGATGATCCGCGGGGGCGCTCGGACGCTGCGACGCAGCTGCTTTCGCGAGAGCGGGAGGCCGGCCTCCAGGACCTGCAGACCTACCTCGACTACAGCGCGCGCGTCGCTGCCGACAAGCGCCAGATCCTGGAGTTCCTCATCGACCTCAAGCAGGCGGGCAACTCGATCGCCGGCTACGGCGCGGCGGCGAAGGGCAACACGCTGCTGAACTACTGCGGCGTCGGACGCGACTTCGTCGACTTCACCTGCGACGCCAACCCACACAAGCAGAACCACGTCCTGCCGGGCACGCACATCCCGATCCTGTCGCCCGACGCGATCCGCGAGCGGCGCCCCGACATCGTGCTGATCCTGCCCTGGAACATCAAGGACGAGGTGATGGCGCAGCTCGCCTACATCCGCGAGTGGGGTGGGCGCTTCGCCGCGCGCTCGCCGCAGCTGGCGCTGTTCGCATGAGGTTCGTCGAGACGCCGCTCTCAGGCGTGTGGCTGATCGAGCCCGATCGGCTCCAGGACGAACGGGGTCACTTCGCGCGCACATACGACTGCGACGAGTTCGCGACGCGCGGCCTGGATCCCGCCGTCGCGCAGTGCAACACGTCGTTCAACGCCCGCGCCGGGACGCTGCGCGGCATGCACTACCAGTCTGACCCCCACGGAAAGCCGAAGCTCGTGCGCTGCACCCGCGGCGCGATCTTCGACGTGGCCGTCGACCTGCGCCCCGGCTCGCCCACCCACACGGCCTGGTTCGGCGCCGAGCTGAGCGCCGAGAACGGCTGTGCGCTGTACCTCCCGGCGGGGCTGGCCCACGGATTTCAGACCTTGCGGGATGAGAGCGAGGTGCTCTACATGATGGGTCACGCCTACGTGCCGGAGGCGGCCTCGGGCGTTCGCTGGAACGACGAGGCGTTCGCGATCGCCTGGCCTGACGCCGGCGAGCGCATCATCTCGTCGCGCGATCAGGACTACCCGGACTACGGCCGATGACCGCAGACCAGGACACATCGCGCTCCGCGCGCGCCCAGGCGCTGGCCCGCAGCGGCGGTGTCCGCCTCTGGCGGCTGCGCGAGCGCCTGGACCCGCGCACGCGCGCTGGGCGCATGAAGATCCTGCAGCACGACATGGGCCTCGTGCGCCCGCGCGTCGACGATGTCCTCGTCGCCGACAAGGCAGCGACCCGCGAGGACGTCGCGATCGCCGAGCGCCTGCTCGAGGCGCATCGTGGCGCCGAGCGCGACGCGCCGCGGATCCGGCCCGCCGCGGACCGCGAGGACCTGTGGACGGCGATCACCGCCCCAGCAGGGCCGCTTCGCGTCGATCCTGCAGCGCGGCGATGCCCACGAGCTGGCCGTCTACCTGTGCAACGTCTCACGCCACGATGCCGCGGCGGGGATCACGCAGGGTGAGCACGAGTTTCAGCGCATCACGAGCGAGCGCGCGTACCGCAGGTTCGTCGCGCTGATGGTCCTGGACAAGCTCGTGTCGCTCGCCGAGGCGATCGGGGCGCTCGACGTCGAGAACCCTGAGCAGGGCGCCTGGGGCCAGAGCGTGCGATGCCGGCCACGGGAGCTCGTCGAGCGCATCTTCGCGCGACTGGGGATCGACGTCACGCCGCCCGACGTCGACGGTGGCCTGTTGAAGATCGACACCGGACGCGGGCTGTTCGGCGATCGCGACGCCAACGCGATCTACACCGCCTACCTGCTGCGCCAGACGCTCCGCGGGGTGAAGGCTCCGCGGGTCTGCGAGATCGGCGGCGGCTCGGGCCGCGTCGCGTACTGGAGCCGGCAGCTCGGGTTGAGCTCGTACACGATCCTCGATCTGCCCCACGTCAACGTCGTTCAGGGCTATTACGCGCTGAAGGCGCTGCCGGCCGACGAGGTCGTGCTCTACGGCGAGCAACCCGCCGGAGCGGCGCCCGGCCGTCTGCAGATCCTGCCCGCGCACGCCGTGACCGCGTTGCAGGACCCGCTGTTCGACCTCGTGCTCAACCAGGACTCCTTTCCGGAGATGAGCGCCGCAACGGTCGACGACTACCTGGGCTGGATCACGCGCTCCTGCGAAGGCTGGCTGATGAGCATCAACCACAGAGCAGAACGGCCTACGGCGACGGCCTCGAGCACGTCAGCGTGCCGGAGATGACCGCCGGCCACGGCGGCTACGAGCTGATCAGCCGGTTTGCGTACTGGCTGCGCAGGGGCTACGTCGTGGAGCTGTACCGGATCGCGCGCTGATGGGGCGCGATCATCCCCGCGTGCTGTAGAGCGCGTGAAAGAACGCCCGCTGGATGGGGTGCTTGAGCGCGTAGATCGTCCGCCACGTCGCGGGGATCGGGTAGTCCGCGCGGCCGACGACGATGTCGTCCTCGGTGTTGTGCCACGTCTCCCACTGCTTGGTGTAGAAGAAGCCGTCGGTATGGCGGTCGACCTGGCCGAGGTAGTAGGCGATCTGCTCGGGGCGCATCTCGTGCAGCGAGCTGATGTTCACGAACAGCGAGACGCCGAGCGGCTCGAGCAGCTCGAGCTGATTCGGCGTCAGGAAGGCGATCTGCGCGGCCGCGAGCTCGTCGGCCACCTCGGCGTGGCTGTCGAAGTGCCGAAAGCGAAACGTCCGCCGATCTCCGAACAGCGTCGTGAGGTACTTCTGCGCGATCCCGAGCGCCGGCGGTATGTCGCAGAGAATGTAGCGCGACTGCGGGAACTCCTCCAGGAAGGCCCACGCGACGCGACCGTAGCCGCCGCCGAGCTCGAGGATGCCGCCGGGCCCGGGTTCGCCGCCCGGAAGCGCCGCCGTGGCGCTGTAGAGCTCGTAGACGGAGTTGCACAGATCCTGGCTGATGCGCCGGTCGCGGTATGTCGCGACGACCGGATCGCCGAGCTCGGGCTCCTCCAGCCGCGCGAGGACGCCACGGCGGTCGTGGCGCCGGACGTACTCCCAGAGCAGCGCGAGGAAGAGCGCATGCATGCGCCGGGCGCGGGCGTCCTCGAAGGGGTTGACGCGATCGGACCCCGCCTCGAGTGTCGACACGTCGCCGAGGCGTGCGCTGAGGACCTTCGGCTCGGGGTGGCGCAGCCACGCCCCGATCATCCGTTGCAGCTGGTTGTCGCTCAGCGTGTGGGGAATCCAGCTGAAGTAGTTCTGGTTCACCGTGCGCTTGAAGTGCGCAAAGCCCTGGTCGTCGAGCTGGCTCACGTTGCGCTCGTTGAGTGCCTTCCAGAACTGCGAGGGCTGGACGATCGCGGGCGCCTGCTGCATCTCATCCCACATGCGGGCGAGGTCGGGCAGTGCGACCGCAGCGTGGGGATGGGGCACGCGCTCAACCTAGCATCGACCCTCAGCCGGCTCCGGCACCGCCCCGGCGGCCAGGGACGGGCACGGGTGCCCTTGGCCGTAGGGTTCGCGAGATGAATTCGCCGTACCGGATCGCGCGCTGATGGCAGACCGGCGCGTTCTCGTCACGGGAGCGAGCGGGTTCATCGGCCGCCACGCGCTGGAGCCGCTGATCCGCCGCGGCTTGGAGGTTCACGCCGTGACGAGCCGCGATGCGGGGAAACCGGCCGTGTCCGGCGTCCGCTGGCACCGCGCCGACCTGCTCGACCATGCGCAGCACGGCGCGCTGCTGGAGGCGGCGGCGCCGACGCACCTCCTGCACCTCGCCTGGTACGCCGAGCACGGCCGCTTCTGGACGTCCACGGAGAACCTGCGCTGGGCAGCCGCGACGCTCGAGCTGGTGCGCGGCTTCGCCGAGCGTGGCGGCGGGCGCGCCGTAGTGGCCGGAAGCTGCGCCGAGTACCGCTGGGGCGAGCCTGGAGCGTGCGTCGAGGGCGTCACGCCGCTTGAGCCCGCGACGCTCTACGGGACCGCGAAGCACGCGACGCGGGCGCTGCTCGAGGCCGCCGCGCCCGCGCTGGGGATCGAGCTCGCCTGGGGGCGCGTGTTCTTTCTCTACGGCCCCGACGAGGCGCCTGGCCGGCTCGTCGCGTCGGTGGCGCGCGCGCTTGTCGCGGGCGAGCGCGCGGCGACCGGCGACGGAACGCAGGTGCGCGACTTCCTGCACGTCGCCGACGTCGCCGCCGCGTTCGCCGCACTGCTGGACAGCGACGTCACCGGGGCGGTGAACATCGGCTCAGGGGAGGCGCGGCCACTGCGCGACGTCATCGAGGCGATCGGCGTCGCGGCGGGCCGGTCGGAGCTGCTCGACATCGGTGCGCTGCCGGCGCGGGCCGGGGATCCGGCGCAGCTCGTCGCCGATGTGGCGCGGCTGCGCGACGAGGTCGGCTTCGTGCCGGCGATCGGTCTCGACCACGGCATCGAGCAGGCCGTCGCGTGGTGGCGTGCCACGCTCGCCAAGCAATGAGAGGCAGCGACGCGATCACACCGCCGCCGGTCGATGTGGCGCTCGTCGCCTTCCGGCGCTGGGATCTCACGCGCAGCTGCCTGGATCACCTCGCCCGCCAGACGCGCGCGCACCGGGTCTATCTCTGCGACAACGGCTGCGACGAGGACACGAGCGAGCACGTGCGGGCCGAGTTCCCCGACGTCGAGGTCGTGCGGATGGAGCGCAACATGCCCTACGCCGTCGCCTGCAATGCCGCCGTCGCGGCGGGGACCAGCGAGGCCGTGGTGATGATGAACAACGACGTCGACGCGCGGCCGGACTTCGTGGGGCGCCTCGTCGCACCGCTGGCTGCGAGCCCACGGGTCGGCTCGGTGGCCGCGCTGCTCGTCCGTCCGGGCGAGCAGGAGATCGACAGCGCCGGCCTCGTCGCGGACCGCACGCTCGCCGCATTCCCGCGCTGGCAGGGCCATCACCCATCCCAGGCTCGTGCCGACCAGCCCGCGCTGACCGGCCCGGCCGGGGCCGCGGCGGCGTTCCGCCGGGCGGCGTGGGAGCAGGTCGGCGGGTTGGACGAGACGATCCGCGCGTACATGGAGGACTTCGATCTCGCCGTCCGGCTGCGCGGCGCCGGATGGGAGGCGGCGCTCGCGCTCGACGCCGTCGCTGTCCACATCGGCTCGGCGACGTTCGGCCACCGCTCGGTCACGTCACGACGCAGCGGCGGCTTCGGACGCGGCTACGTCCTGCGCCGCTACGGCGTGCTGCGCTCGCGTGCCGCCCTGCGGGCGCTCGCCACCGAGGCGATCGTGGTCGTCGGCGACATCGCCATCTCGCGTGACACGGCGGCGCTGCGCGGGCGCCTCGCCGGCTGGCGTGCGGCGGCCGGTATGCCGTGCAACGCGCTCCCGGCGCCAGACGTTGTCGATGGCGGCATCTCGCTGCTCGACAGCCTGCGGCTGCGCCGTGGCGGCTACTCCTCTGGCGCGAAGGTGCCGCGGTGAGCGCGCGCACTGCCGTCGTCCATCTCGTCTGGGGGCCGGCGGGGATGGCGCCCTTCGAGCAGTTCCTGGCGAGCTACGAGCGCCACGAGGCGGGCGCCGAGCACGACCTCGTCCTGCTCTTCAACGGCGTCGACGGGCCGGCCGCGCTGACGCCGTACCGCGAGCGCACGACGCGTCATGGCGTGACCGAGATCGTGCTGCCGGCCCGCAGCCTCGACCTGCCCGCCTACCTGACAGCCGCGCGCGAGCTGCCGCACGAGCGGCTGTGCTTCCTGAACTCCTACTCGGAGGTGCTTGCGCCGGGATGGCTGCACATGCTGTGCGAGCCGCTCGACCGCGCCGGCGCCGGCGCGACCGCGGCGAGCGGCTCGTGGGCCAGCCACCGCTCGTTCGCGCTCTCCCTGCTGCGTCTGCCCAACGGCTACCGCGGCACGCTTGGCGACCCGCGCTTGATGAACTCCGCGCTGCGCTCGGTGAGCACGCAGCCGAAGGTGAGCCTGCCGCGGCGGCTCGTGCGCGCCGCGATCGGGCTGCCGGGCGAGATCGCCGGCTACGGGGGGTTCCCGGCGGCGCACCTGCGCACCAACGGCTTCGTCATCGGCCGCGAGCTGCTGCTCTCGCTGCGCGCCGGCTCGCTGGTCTCCAAGAACGCGACGTACCGCTTCGAGGCTGGCCACCGCAGCCTCACCGCGCAACTGCGCGGCCGGGGACTGAGCACGCTCGTCGTTGCTTGTGATGGCAGTGCACGGGCGCCCGACGAATGGCCTGACGCGGACGTCTTCTGGCAGGGCGAGCAGGCGCAGCTGCTCGTCGCCGACAACCAGACCCGGCAGTACGCCGACGGCGACGCGCTTGTGCGCGAGGCGCTCGCGCGCTACGCGTGGGGTCCGCGGGCGCGGCCGGGCTGACTGGTGGCGCCGGCTCGCACAGCGGTCGTGCACCTCGTCTGGGGCCCGGCGGAGCTCGCCCCGTTCGAGACGTTCGTCGCCTCCTATGAGCGATACCCCGCGGGCTGCGACCACGATCTCGTCCTGCTCTACAACGGCTTCGTCGACGACGCGGCGCTCAGACCCCATCGGCGCCGCGCGGCCGCGCTGGCGGCGCGGGAGATCGTGCTCGCGGCGCCCTGCCTCGATCTCGACGCCTACGTCAGGGCGGCTCGCAGCCTTGAGCACGACCGCGTCTGCTTCGTCAACTCCTATAGCGAGATCCTCGCGCCCGGATGGCTGCGCCTGCTCACCGCCGCCCTCGCCGACGGGACTGCCGGTGCCGCCGGAGCGACCGGCTCGTGGGCCAGCCACCGCTCCTACAACCTCTGCCAGCTCGGGCTGCCGGGAACGTACGGGCGCGCGTTCGCTAGCCGTCGTGCGGCGCGCGAGGCGATGCACGAGATCTCCGGCACGCCCGTGCCCGGAGCGGTGCGCAACTGGCTCTACACGCTCCTCCAGACGGCCAGGCCGGGCCGTGCGACCGGTCGCTTCCCGGCCGCTCACCTCCGCACGAACGCGTTCCTCGTCGATCGCGCGCGCTTCATCGAGCTGGCCCGCGCACCGGCGGTCACGAAGTGGGACACCTACCGGCTCGAGAGCGGCCGGCGCTCGATCACGGCGCAGCTGGCCGCCGCGGGGACGCCGCCCGTCGTCGTCGACGCGCGCGGGGCCGCGCGTGGCCCCGCCGACTGGCATCTCGGCGACGTGTTCTTCCAGGCCGGCCAGGAGGATCTGCTCGTCGCCGACAACCAGACGCGCAGCTACGCGTCCGCGACCCCCGCCCAGCGCACTGCGCTGTCGATCTTCGCATGGGGCGACAAGGCGCGGCCGGTCGGCTGAGCCGGGACGCGGCCGGGACTATCCTGCACCCTGCCCGGTCGGCCGGGCGCGCATGAAGCTCTCGATCCTCCTGCCCACCCGCAACCGGCTCGACCTGCTGCGCGGGGCGATCGAGACGGTGCGCCGGCAGGACGGCGACTGGGAGATTGTCGTCTCCGACAACGACTCCGAGGAGGACGTCGCAGGCTACGTGTCGTCCCTGTGCGACAAGCGGATCGCCGTCCACCGCACCGATCGTTTCCTGCCCGTCACGGCGAACTGGAACGCTGCGCTGCAGCGCAGCACGGGCGACTACGTGCTGATGCTCGGCGACGACGACGGGCTGCTGCCCGGCTACGTCGCGAACCTCGCCCGGCTCGTCGAGCGCTTCGCGGCGCCCGATGTCGTCTACACGTCGGCGCTCCTGCTGACGTGCCCGGGCGTCGTCGCCGAGCTCCCGCACGGGCAGCTCAGCCCGTACGGCTACGCGTCGTTCCTCGCCGGCACTCACGAGCCGTTTGTTCTCGATCGGGCGGTCGCGCACGAGATGGTGCGCGCGGCGATGGACTTCCGTCTCACCTATGGCTTCAACAGTCAGTTCCTCGCGATCAGCAGGCGGCTGATCGACGAGCTCGCGCCAGCCGGGCCGTTCTACCAGTCGCGTTTCCCCGACTACTACTCGACGAACGTCGCGTTCCTGAAGGCCCGATCGATCGTCGTCGACCCCGGCCCGCGCGTCGTCATCGGCGTCAGCCCGAAGTCGTATGGCTTCTTCCACGTGAACAAACGCGAGGGCGAGGGCGTCGCGTTCCTCGGCGGCGACGAGGAGGACGCGGACGCTGATCTCGAGCGCGTCCTGCTGCCGGGCAACAACATCAACGTCGGCTGGCTGTCGGCCGTCGAGACGATCACGCGACGCCACGGCGCGGAGTTCGGCCTGCGTGCCAACCGCCGCCGCTTTCGCCTCCTGCAGGCGGCGCACGTCTACGAGGAGCGCTTCATCCACGGCCGCATCGACGACGAGGAGCTCGCCGCGCTCGAAGCCCGCCTGAGCGCGCGCGAGCGGCGCCTGTTCCGCGCCGCCGCCCGCGCCGCCAGTGCCGTCGGCTCGGTGACCCCCACCCGGCTGCGGCGAGCCGCCGAATACGCCTACCGCCGATCGCTGCGCCAGTTCCCGACATGGGATCCGCCGCCGCTGGCCGGCAGCTACGCCTCGGTCGTCGACGTCTTCGAGAACCAGCCGGATGAGCCGCCGCGCGCACCCTCCAGGCGCGAGCTCTACATGTCGCGGGCGATCATCATCAGCCACCTGCTCCGGCGGCGCGACTCGTCGTTCGTCACGCGCTATCTCACCGGCCTCAAGGGGATCGAGATCGGCGCGTCGTCGCACAACAACTACTTCCTCGACGCGATCAACGTCGATCGCTGGGGGGCGAGGGACACGCCGTACAAGCAGGAGGAGCGGATGCTCGCGCTGCACGCCGCGAAGGTCGACGTGGTCGCTCCGGGCGACGCGCTGCCATTCGACGCCGACGCGGTCGACTTCGTCTTCAGCTCGCACGTGCTCGAGCACTTCCCTGATCCGATCCGCGCGCTGCTGGAATGGCAGCGCGTCGCCCGGCGCTATGTCGTGGCGGTGGTGCCGCACCGCGACCGCACATTCGACGCCGATCGCGACCTGACGACGGTCGACGAGCTGCTCGAGCGCCACCGGGCGGGCTTTCGCTCGGACGAGGATCGACATTGGACGGTCTGGACGTGCGAGAGCTTCCTCGAGCTCTGCGACCGGGTCGGACTGGTCGTCGTCGACCACCTCGACCCCGACGACAAGGTCGGCAATGGGTTCGCCGTCGTCATCGACGCCGCCGTGAAGCCGGCGGGGGTCTAGCCCCCGCCGCGCCGGCGCAGGAGCGCGTCGAGCTCTTGCGGGAACGCGCGCAGCACGAGCAGCACGCCGCCGTAGACCCCCAGCGAGAGCGCGACGGCCGCCGCGACGGGGACGTCGGCCAGCAGCAGCGCCGGAGCTGCGGCGAGCGCCGCGGCGAGCGCCACCTTCCACACGACCGCCAGGCGCGGGCGCAGGTGCCGGCGTCCGCGGACGAGCAGGATCCCGCCGGCGATTGCCGCTCCGACCTCGACGACGGCAACGCCGATTGCGGCGCCGCGCGCGCCGTCGATCGCCACGAGCGGGGAGACCACCGCGACGAGTACCACGAGCGCAGTGACGTTCAGCGCGAGGATCGTCCGGTGCAGGTGCAGACTCAGCATCCCGTAGCTCCAAACCGTGTGGACGAACGTCGCCGTCAGCACGACGGATTGGATCGCGAGGATCGGCGCCGCGGGCTCGAAGTCCGAGCCGCCCATGACCTCGATCGCCAGCGGCGCGCCGATCGCCAGCGCCAGCGTCAGCCCGACGCCCGCGATGAGCGCGACGTCGAACACCCTGCCGAGCGCGTAGCCGAGCCGCTCGGGGTCGTCGCGAGCGGCCCGGGCGAAGATCGGGAACGCCGCCCCGACGAGCAGCGCCGGGATCAGCAGGAGCACCTCGACGACGCGAAACGAGATGCTGAAGTAGCCGAGCTGCTGCTCGCTGGCCATCAGCGAGACGATCACGATCGCCGCCCGGATGTACAGCGTCCCGGCCGCGACGGCGATGGAGTACGTGAACACGGGCGCGGCGATCTCGCGCCAGTAGGCGAATTCGAACGACGGCCGCAGAGGGATGTCTCCGCGCACGAGCAGCGCCGTGGGCACGAGCACGATCGCGGCAGCGATCGCCGGCATCGCGAGAAACGGCAGCAGCTTCGCGCCGACCAGGACGAGGAGCACGATCATCAGGACGCCGGCGAGCTGGCGGACGAGGTCGAGGATCGACACCCAGCCGAGTCGCAACTGCGCCATAAGCGGCACCGACAGCGTCGACTGCACGTTGGCGACGAGCACACCGACGCCCGCGATCAGCACACCGAAGCCCAACGCCGTGTCGTAGGCGGCGAAGGCGAACGCGGTCACGAGGACGACCCCGATCACGGTCACGGCGAGGCGGATGCCGAGCAGGTTGCGCGCCATCCGTGCGCGCCGCTCGCCTTCGAGCGTCGCCATCTCGCGCATGCCGATCGCCGTCAGGCCGAGGTCGGTGAACCCCGTGACGACCGCAGCCAGCGACAGCGCGGTCGTGTAGCGGCCGCTGTCGACCACCCCGAGGTGGCGAAAGAGCAGGGCGGCGCCGAGAATCGAGAACAGCGACCCGCCGGCGAACGAGACCACGCGCAACGCGCCGCCGCGGACCGCGGTCGCCCCGGCCTCGGGCGAGGACAGCAGATCGTCGGTCATGCCCGCCATCTCAGCTGACTCGGCCAGGGCACCAGGGCATTCGCGGCGATCCTAGTGGCCAGCTCGTAGCATCGTGCCCCGTGCCGGCCGTTCATGCAGAGCCCACCGCGACGATGTGTCCGCTCTGCTCCGGAGCGACGTCGGCGGCGTTCAGCACCCCGGACCGCAACCGCGCGGTCAGCGACGAGCGGTTTCACTACCGGCGCTGCGCGGAGTGCGGTGCGCTGCACCTCGTCAACGTTCCGGCGGACCTGGGGCGCTTCTATCCGGACTCGTACTTCGCGTTCCCGTCGGTCGAGCAGCTGCGCGCCGAGGCGGCGGGGCCCGAGAGCTACCGGATGGCGATCGTCGCTCGCCACGTCGAGGGCGGGCGATTGATCGAGATCGGCCCCGGAACCGGCAACTTCGCGGTGCAGGCACTCGATGCCGGCTTCGACGTGGCCGCGATCGAAGCGGACCAGAGCGCGGTAGGGCATCTGCGCGCAACGCTCGGAATCGAGGTCGTGGCGTCGATGGCGCCGCAGGACGTGCTGGCGGCGCTCGGCCCGGCCGACGCGATCGTCGCCTGGCACGTGATCGAGCACGTCGGCGAGCCGTGGGCAGTCATCGCGGCGGCGGCGGCGAGCCTACGGCCGGGCGGCGTCCTCGTCGTCGCGATGCCCAACCCGGGGGCGTTCGGGCTGCGGGTCCTCGGCGGGCGCTGGCCGCACGTGGACGCCCCGCGCCACCTCTTCCTCCTGCCCTACGACGCGGTGATCGATCACGCGCGGTCGGTCGGCCTCGAGCCCGTCGAGCTCACCGCGACGGATCCCGGCGGGTTGCACTGGAACATGTTCTCCTGGCACTGGCTGCTGCGCCGGCCGCAGCCGTCGGCGCTGCGCGACAAGCTCGCCCACCTGGCCGGTCAGCTGATCGCCGCGGCGCTGGCGCCGATCGAGCGCCGTGGGATGCGCGGCGCGGCGTACACGCTTGTCCTGCGCAAGGTCTGAGCTGGCCGGCGAGCGATGCGCGTCGGCCTGAACCTCGTCTTCCTCGTCCCCGGCGAGCAGGGCGGCATGGAGGTCTACGCACGCGAGCTGCTGCGCGCGCTAGCCGCCGAGCGGCCCGACCTGCGCCTGACGTCGTTCGTCAACCGCGAGGCGCGCGCGGCGGGCGGCGAGTGGGACGAGTTCTCCGACGTCGTCGAAGTGGCGGTCTTCGCGCGCAGCCGCGTGCAGTGGGTGCGCGGCGAGCAGCAGCTGCTGCCCGGCCTCGCGCGGCGCGCCGGCGTCGACGTCGTGCACAGCCTGGCCAGCACGGCGCCCGCGCGCGGTCCCTTCAAGCGCGTCGTGACGATCCACGACCTGCTCTACCGCGTCATCCCCGACGCGCACTTCGGCGTCAAGGGGCTGGGCATGCGCGTGCTCGTGCCGCTCGCGGCGCGCACGTCGGATCGCGTCATAGCGATCTCGCGCTCGACCGCCGCCGACGTGCAGCGCTACCTCAAGGTCCCGGCCGGCAAGCTCGACGTCATACCGTCCGGCGTCGGTATCACGGCGGCCGGCGAGCCCGAGCCGGCGGCCGCGCTGCGCGAGCGCCACGGCCTCGGCGCGCGCCAGGTCGTGCTGTCGGTCTCCGCGAAGCGGCCGCACAAGAACCTCGCGCGGCTCTTCGAGGCGCTCGCCGCGATCGCGCCCGAGCGCCGGCCGGTGCTCGTCGTCCCCGGCTATCGGACGCCGTACGAGGCCACGCTGCGCGAGCGCACGGCGCAGCTCGGCGTGCGCGACGACGTGCGCCTGCTCAACTGGGTCTCGGGCGCCGAGCTCGAAGGGCTCTACGCGCTCGCCGACGCGTTCGTCTTTCCCTCGCTCTACGAGGGCTTCGGCCTGCCGGTGCTCGAGGCGATGCGCCGCGGGGTGCCGGTCGCCTGCTCGGACTCGAGCTCGCTGCCGGAGGTCGCGGGCGACGCGGCGTTGCTCTTCGACCCTCACGACACGGCCGCGATCACGGCCGCGATTGAGCGCCTGCTCGGCGACCCGGCGGAGGCCCAGCGGCTGCGCGACGCCGGCCGTGCCCGGGCCGCGCGCTTCACGTGGGCGGCGACGGCGCGGGCGACGGCGCAGAGCTACGAGCGGGCGATGGCCCGCCGCGGGTCCGCGTAGGCCGCCGCGACGCGGTCCAGCGAGCCCGTCAGCGACAGCCGCGCGCGGTTGCGCTCGAACCACGCGGCCGTCGCGGCGCGCAGCGGCGGGCCGGCGTCGCGCACGCGCAGGATCGCCGCGGCGATGTCGGCGGGCGATGCCGAGGCGGCGACGAAGCCGTTCTCACCCTCGTCGACGAGTTCGGTCGCCGCGTTGTCGGCGTCGGCGACGACGATGCTCGGCACGCCGCGCGCGGCCGCCTCGACGACGACGAGCCCGTAGCCCTCGCGGCGCGAGGGCAGCACCATGCACAGCGCGCTCGCCAGCTGCTCCTCGAGCACGTCGCGGTCGACGAAGCCCGGCGCGCTCGCCACGTCGCTCAGCCCGAGCGACTCGATGAGCGAGAGCACCTCGGCGCGGTCGGGCCCGTCGCCGTAGACGACGAGCCGCAGCTCGGGCGCGCGCTCGCGCAGCGCGGCGAACCCGCGCACGAGCGCCGACGCGCGCTTCTCGGGGATGTGGCGCCCGGCGAAGACGACGACCGGCTCGGCGACGCGCGGCGCGCTCGTCGCCGGCGGCAGGTCCTGCAGGCCGGTCAGCACCTCGACGTCGCCATGCACGCCTTCGGCGCGCAGCTTCGCGGCGGTCATGTGGGCGAGCGTGAACGCCTGCTGGGGCACGCGAAGGCAGAGCTTCTGCACGAGCCAGCCGGCGCGCCCGCCGGCCGCGCCGAGGTAGTCGCGCCAGTAGGCGCGCGACCACAGCTCGAACCAGTCGACGACGAGGCCGTAGCGCCGCGCCGGTCGCACGAGCGCCGCCGCGAGCAGCGAGAAGAACGGAAACGAGGCGGTGTGGACGACGTCGTAGCGGTGGCCGTGGCGCAGCAGGTGCCACAGGACGCCGGCGCCGAAGACGAGCGGCGGCGCGATCCGGCGCCGGCCGCCGGCGTAGAGCGCCATCCGCGGCCCGGCCACGCGCACGGCGACGCCGGGCAGGTCCGGTGACGTCCCGCGGTCCCACTGGCGCAGCGTCAGGTAGGTCACCTCGTGGCCGTCGGCGGTCAGGCGCTCGGCGAGGTTGCGGTACCA
>Ga0183260_10001827_pt1 | contig 17716 bp, 19 predicted proteins | sample AntDrymUQ4972206_2_FD_129768 | JGI IMG/M metagenome (GOLD analysis project Ga0183260, IMG submission 129768) | Polar desert sand microbial communities from Dry Valleys, Antarctica - metaG UQ497 (22.06) (version 2) (version 2) | ecosystem: Environmental > Terrestrial > Soil > Desert | place...
GGGGCGTGCATGGCGGCCGCAGCGCGGTCACCAGCCTGCGCTGATCGCGACGAGCCGGTCAACGGCCTGGATCCTGCAGGCGTCCTGTGGATCGGCACCCAAGGTGAGGTCACTCGCCGAAGGGCGCACGGTGTTGATGTCCCGCCATCTCATGAACGAGATGGCCGTACTGCGACCGGCGGCTCATCATCGATCGCGGACGCGTGAGCTCACGGCGGCCGCCGAGGCGGCCTTCCGCCGGCTCCGCGATGCCGCCATGACCTTCGACCGACAGGCCCGATCCGGCGTCAGCGCCGAGCACGACGAGTTGTGCAGGCTGCTCGCCAGACTGCACGACAACGCCAGGGCCATACGGACCAGGAGGCCGATCGTGTCGTCCTGAACGCCCGCTCGCAGACCGCCATCGTCAGCCTCGGCGCCGGCGCGAGGGTGTGATCCGCCGCGAGCAGCGGCGAGAGGACGGCAGCTTCCGCGACTCGGTGGTGTTCACCATCCTGCGCGACGAATGGCCCGCCGTTCGGGCGGGGCTGGCCGCCCGCCTCGGGTGAGTCAGGCCGAGGACGCCGGGCATCAGGGCCAACTCCTCGGACCGCGGGCGTGTCCCACTTCCACGGGGCCCAGTCGGCTCCGGCGCAGCAGGCCGCTACGCGACGGCGACGCGACGGACGGTCGCGGTCGGCCGCCGATCCAGGACGCACAGCAACTGGGCCAGGGTGTCGGAGATCGGCTGCCCGGTGGCGATCTCGACGAAGAGCCACTGCCCGGCCGGGTTCACCTCCAGGAAGACGTAGTCGCCGTCGGGGGTGCGCCGCAGGTCGATAGCCCCGTAATGCAGTCCGAGCCGGCGCATCAGCCGCAGTACCCGCTGCTGGACGAACTCGGGCAGCGGGTGGACCCGGATCGGAGCGTGCGCCGTGTCGACCCGGAAGTCGTACTCGTAACCGGATTCCCCGGCCCGGATCTCCGCCGGGAACACCCGGTCACCGACCACGGTCACCCGCACGTCGAGCCCGCCCGGGATGAACTCCTGGAAGATCACCGGCGCGAAGCGGACGGTGTCCATCAGCTCCAGATCGCAGTCCCTGACCGGCCGGGTCTCCCGCCAGGTCTGCGGCGTGGCGCTGAACGACTTGAAGATCACCGTGCTGTCCTGGCCCGCGACGAAGTCGCGAGCCCGCTGCGGACTGTTCGTCATGCAGGTGCTCGGCACGCGCAGGCCGAGCTCCGCGGCCACCTGCAGCTGCCACATCTTGCGGGAGGCCGCCTCATCCCGGTCCGGGTCGTTGATCCATTCCGTCGACAGGCACGACCACAGGCCGGCGATCGCCGCCGCACACTCCCCGTGGGCGAAGCCGCGGTCTTGCGCGCCGGTCACCTCCTCGTGCAGGCGGAACGGCTGCGGCCGGCGCCACCACAGCACCCCGACGTCGGCCAGGTCCGTCGCCCGCCCCTCCGACACCCACTCGGCGCGCCACGGGCCACCGGGCTCCTGGTAGGTCGTCAGCGCGGTCTCGGCCGGAAACCGGGAGGTGTCCAGCAGGAGGTGCTCGGCCCCGAACGTATCGAGGCCGCGCCGGACGGCTTGCGCGTGCAGGTCGTCGGGAAAGGAGACGATGCCGATCATGGCGCTCAGGCCGACGCGGTCGACAGCGCGGCGAGGGTGCCGTGCACAGCCTGCAGAGCGGTGAGTACGGCGGCCTGGGCCGCGATCACCTCGGCCAACTGGGCCATCAATGCCTCACCCACCGACGCTTCGGCGCTCTCGCCGCCGACCGGCGTGAACGGGCCGGCCTGGACGAACGGGCGGTGCGCCGCGGCGGCCACCACGCCGCGCAGGACGACGGGGTCGAAGAGGATCGAGCTGGGATCGAAGATGTGCTCGACCTTGGTGAGGTTCGGGTCGTCACCGCTGCCGAAGGTGCCGAAGTCCCCGGCCAACGACGTGCCGAAGTCCCCGGCGAGCTTGGTGCCGAGGACGTCGAACAGTCCGGTGTCCGCCGCCTTGACCGTGCCCAGCAGATCGTCGGCCAACGGCGTACCCAGGTTGTCCAGCGCGTGGATGGTGTCCGAGGCGTGCAGCGTGTGGTGCAGGTCCAAGGCCAGCTTCGTCGCGAAGGAGTCCGCCGCCTGCGCCGTCTGCGAACCAGACGGCAGCGCCTGCAGCGTCGGGGACACGGCCCGGATGGCCGCGATGGCCACGCCGGAGTTGCTGCCCGTACCGGCGGAGTTGCAGCCACCGTTGGTGTGTACGCCGATGACCGCGCCGCTCGGGCTCTGGGCGATGCCCGATCCGCTGTTGCCGCCGAGGGTGTCGATGTCGTTGTAGCGCACCGTGCTGCCCGAGACCTGGGTCAACGGCCCGGCCTCGATCCGCTTCGGCTGACCGGCGGGATGGCCGATGATCGCGATCATGTCACCGACGGCGGCGTTGCTCGTCGCCACCTCGGTGAAGCCGTAGATGCTGCCGGGGTTGCCGCCGACACGGCACAGGGCCATGTCCAGCCCGCCTAGCCGGTACTCGATCAGCTGGGTGATCGGAAACTGCTGTTCGGCCCGCAGGACACCGCTGCCGTCGACCTGGTACTCGAAGTTCAGGTGCATGTTCTGCGCGACCTGCTGTGGTGAGATCGCCGTGGACGTGCCGTTCTGCCGCGGGATGGTCCAGCCGTTGGGGTCCTGGTCGAACAGGTGCCCGCAGGTGAGGAACAGGTCCGGGCCGATCATCGTGCCGCTGCCCCAGCGGACGCCGTTGACGTCACCGGGGTTGGTGAAGACGCTGCCCAGGTCGGCGTTCCACGCGACCTGGGCCACGGGCAGCTGGTGGGCGTCGACGAAGCCGGTCGTGACGCCGAGCGATCCGTCGTACTGCTCCACGGGCTGGGAGTCGTCGCTGACGCCGCAGATGGACTCCAGGATCACCGAGTACTCCGGGCCGGCGCCGTTGTCGACCGCCTCGGTGAACGCCATCGTGTCCAGCCGCGGCGGATAGAGGGCATTGTCGAACGCTGTGTTGGCGGGCGCCGCGGATTCGGCGGTGGAACGGCGGCGGGTGGTGCTCTTGCGCGGTTTGGTCGAGCTGGCCATCGCGGGCTCCTGGGTAGCGTCGGCAGCGGACCACCCGCTGACCGGTTGCTACTTCAGAGCGCGGACCGGCTCGCCAGATACATGCCGCTCACGGCGTGAGGTCCTTGACGACGCGGGCCGGGTTGCCGACCGCAACGACGTACGGCGGCAGGTCCTTGACCACCACGGCACCGGCGCCGACAACCGTGTTCGCCCCGATGCTCACCCCGGGCAGCACGATCACCCCGCCGCCCAGCCAGACGTTGTCGCCGATCGTGATCGGCTCGGCGGCCTCCCATTTGGCGCGGCGCGGGTCCGGGTCGATCGGGTGCGTGGGCGTGAGGAGCTGGACGTTGGGTCCGATCTGGACGTCGTCGCCGATCATGATCCGGGCGACGTCAGCCGCGATCAGCCCCCAGCTGGCGAAGGTCCGTGCTCCGACGGTGATCTGGTAGCCGTAGTCGACCTGCAGTGGCGGCCGAATCTCGCTGTCCGGTCCGAAGCGTCCGAGCAGGTCGGTGAGCAGCCGACGGCGGCGTGGCCCCTCGGTGACCGACGTTGCGTTGAACTCGCGGGTCAGCTCGATGGCCCGGATGCTGTCGGCAGCGAGTTCCGGATCGTCGGCGATGTAGAGCTCGCCGGCCAGCATGCGCTCGCGCATCGAAGGGCTGTCGTCAGTCATGCCGTCAACGTAAGTCGCGGCCAGGATGCGTTGCTGCCATCCGGGCGGGCTTGACGGCCAGCACCGGGCACGGCGCCTCCATCAGCAACCGCTGGGCCACGCTGCCCATCAGCATCTTGCCGACGGGCGTCCGCTGGCGCAGCCCGATCACCAGCAGCTCGGCGTCCACATCTCGCACCACGTCCAGCACTTGATCGGCCACGTCTGCGCCCACGCTCTGCCGTACCTCGTGCTCGACGCCGGCGAGCCGCGAGTCCAGGGCGTCCAGCGCGGACCGACTCGCGAATCTCGGGTCGACCAGCGCATCACCGCGGCTCGTGTTGACCACGACCAGCCGGGCACCACGCCGCCGGGCCTCTTGGACGCCGGCGTCGATCGCCGCCTCGCCGTACTGGTTCGGTACGTACCCCACGACGACGGTCATGACGCCATCACCTCGTCTGCGTCGCGACGGTCCGAGCCGCGCCGGCCACGCAGACGCCGCACGACCAGCGGTGCCAGCAGCACGACGGCGATGAGGAGGTAGATGACGATCGCCAGCGCCTCGTTGAACAGGCCCGACACCGCGCCGTCGGTCAGGTCGAGCGCCTCACGCATCTTCGTCTCCATCAGCGGACCGAGGATGACACCGAGGATCAGCGGCAGCACCGGGAGCCCGAACCGGCGGATCGCGAAGCCGACCAGACCGAACAGCAGCAGCAGGAGCAGGTCGAACGCCTGCTGGCTGACGGCATACGCGCCGAGGGCAGCGAAGAACAGGATGCCGGCGTACAGCTGCGGCCGCGGAATCTGCAGCAGCCGGGCCCACACCGGCGCCAGCGGCAGGTTGATCACCAGCAGCAGCGTGTTGCCGATCAGCAGGCTGGCCAGCAGCGTCCACACCAGGTCGGCCTGGCTGCCGAGCAGATCGGGCCCCGGCTGGATGCCGTAGCTCTGCATCGCAGCCAGGATGATCGACGCGGTCGCGGTCACCGGCAGGCCCAGCGCGAGCAGCGGCACGAACGTCCCTGCTGCGGAGGCGTTGTTGGCGGCCTCCGGACCGGCCACGCCCTCGATCGCCCCCTTGCCGAACTCGTCGGAGTTCTTCGCCAGGCGCCGCTCCACCAGGTAGGACAGGAACGTTGGCGTCTCCGCTCCACCGGCGGGCACCGCGCCGAACGGGAACCCGAGCGCGGTCCCGCGCAGCCACGGCCGCCACGAGCGCGACCAGTCCTCCCGGCCCATGAACGGCCGGCCGACCGGGACGACGTCGATCGGCCGGCGCCTGAGGTGTGCCGCCACCCACAGCGCTTCGCCGACGGCGAAGATGCCCACGGCCACCACGACGATGTCGATCCCGTCCGCCAGCTGCAGCTGTCCGAGGATCAGCCGCGCCTGCCCGGTCGACAGGTCGAGCCCTACCAGCCCGATGGTCAGCCCGATGAACAACGAGATGAACCCACGCAGCTTCGACGATCCGAGCACGCTCGTGACCAACACCAGGGACAGCAGGATGATCGCGAAGTACGAAGGCGCACCGATCTTCACCGCCTGGTTCGCGAGCAGCGGCGCGAAGAACACCAGCAGCAGCGTGCCGATCGTCCCTGCGATGAACGAGCCGATCGCGGCTGTGGCCAACGCCTGCGCCGCCCGTCCGGCCTTGGCCATCTTGTTGCCCTCGATGGCCGTCATGACCGACGACGACTCACCCGGTGTGTTCAGCAGGATCGAGGTGGTCGACCCGCCGTACATGCCGCCGTAGTAGATGCCCGCGAACATGATCAGCGCCTGCGTCGGGCCGAGGCCGTAGGTGACCGGCAGCAGCAGGGCGACGGCCATCGCGGGGCCGATACCCGGCAGCACGCCGACGAACGTGCCGAGCAGGACGCCGACGGCGGCGTACAGCACGTTGATGGGCGTCAGGGCGTCCTGCAGGCCTCCGAGCAGCAGGCTCAGGCTGTCCATCTAGAGGATCCCGTCCAGGATCCCCGGGGTCAGCGGCACACCGAGCACGACGTAGAAGAAGTACCAGCTGGCAACGGAGAGTACGGCTCCGACGAGGATGTCGCGCAGCACGGTCCGGCTGCCGAGCGACCAGGCGCAGCCGGCGAACACGACGGCGCCGGTGATGGCCCAGCCGAGAAAGTTCACGGTGAGGAGGGCGAAGATGAGGAAGCCGAGCAGCTTCAAGACGGTGAGCCAGTCGGGCTTCGTCGTCAGGTCGATGTCCTCGCCGGCCTCGGCTTCGGCCTGGCTGCCACGGGCGGTCGCGACGGTAAGCAGCACGGCCAACACGATGGTGATGGCGCCGATGGCGTACGGGAAGATCCGGGGCCCGACCGGGTCGCCGAAACCGACGTTCAGCGTGGTGGCGTCGTAGATCGTGTAGGCGCCGACGAGGGCGAGCACTCCGGCCAGGCCGTACTGTGCCCGGTCGACGTCGCGAGACGCGGCCGCGTCGGGTTCGCTGGCGGCGCTGCTCATATCAGGTTCAGCTCCTCGAGGGTCCCGGACACGCGTTCGTCCTGCTCGATCAGGAACTGCTCGAAGTCGTCGCCGGTCCGGAACGCGTCGGTCCAGCCGTTCGTCTCCAGCACCTCCTGCCACTGCTCGCTGTCGTGCATCTCCTGCAAGAAGCCCACCAGCTCGTCGCGCCGCTCGTCGCTGATGCCCGGCGGTGCGAGCACACCACGCCAGTTCAGGAACGTGAGGTCGATATCGGACTCGGTCAGCGTCGGGACATCGGCCAGCGCCTCCTGGGGTTGACGCTCCTCGCCCGACACGGCCAGTACCCGCAGTTCACCGGAGGAGATCTGGCCCTCGAATTCGGCCAGCCCCGAGAACCCGACCTGGATTTTGTCTCCGAGCAGCGCCGAGGTCAGCGGACCGCCGCCGTCGTAGCTGACGTAGTTGACGTCATTGGGGTCGATGCCGAGCACGTCGGCGAGCTGCATCGGGAACAGGAAGTCGGGGCCACCGGGCGAGGAACCACCGCCGACCACGACGCCGCCCGGATCAGCCACCCAGGCGTCGGCGAAGTCGGCGACAGTCTGGTACGGAGACTCGCTCGGCACGAGGATGCCCTCAGGCTCGGTGATCAGCTGGGCGAGCGGGGTCGCGTCCTGCAGGGAGAAGTCGCTGCCGAAGGAGTACAGGGAGCCGACGACCCCCAGGCCGACGGTCATCATGGTGTGCTCGTCACCCTGCCTGCCCATCAGCTCGGCCATCGCCGCCGAACCGCCGGCGCCGACGATGTTCCGGACGTTGAAGCTGCCGCCGGTGACGTCGCCGTCCTCCATCACCTGCACCGCGGCCCGGCCGGTCTGGTCGTAGCCACCGCCGGGACTGTTCGGGATCAGCATGACGAGGTCGCGGCTCTCGTCCCCGCGGGTGACCCCGCAGGCAGTGAGCGTGAGGGCGAGCAGGCATACGCACAGCGCGGGGACCGTCGGGCGTCTGGGCACGGGCAGCCTCCGCATCGGCCGACATCGGTGTCGTCGCACCCTACTGCCGCTTCGCACCACCAGAGGGACGTGTCGTCGGCCGTGAGTGGTGGGCCAGGGCGGCGTGGTGGTCGTGTCCGTCGGCGGCGCTGGGGCTGACGTGCACGGTGACGTCGGCGAGCTCGGGTACGTCGTGCAGGAGCCGGTGGTGGGCTTCGACGGCGATCGCGTGCGCGTCGACGATGCCGAGGGTGGAGTCCACGACGACGCCGGTCTCCGCCCGGATGCGGTGTCCGATCCACCGCAGCCGTAGGTCCTCGACGTCCAGTACGCCGGGGGTCGAGCGCAGGGTCGTCTCGGCGGCGTCGACCAGCTCGGGGTCCACGGCGTCCATGAGCCGGTGGTAGATGTCCCTGGCCGCCGCCCTGAGGACGAACAGGATCGCCACGGTGATGCCGATGCCGACCAGCGGGTCGCCAGGGGGTAGCCGGCGAGCACTCCCAGCGCGCCCAGGGCCACGGCGAGGGAAGTGAACCCGTCGGTGCGGGCGTGCAGCCCGTCGGCGACCAGGGCGGCGGAGCCGATCCTGCGGCCGACCCGGATGCGGTACAGGGCCACGAGTTCGTTGCCGGCGGCGCCGATCAGGCCGGCGGCGATGTGCCAGCACCTGCGGATCGAGCCGACGTCGCCGCTTGACCTTGGAGTGCACTCCAAGGCCTACCGTGCTCGATGTGAGCGCGATGACCGACACCAACCTGACGATGAGTGTCGCCCAACTCGGGGCGCGTGTCGGCCTACGACCCGACACCATCCGCTACTACGAGCGGTCCGGGCTCATCCCACCCGCACCCCGAACGACAGGCGACCACCGACGCTACGGCGAGGACGCCGTTGACCGCCTCCGCTTCATCCAAGGCGCGCAGCGGCTAGGGCTACGGCTGCGAGAGATCGCGGACCTGCTCGCCGTACGCGATACCGGCAACTGCCCATGCGAGCCCGCCGAGCAACTGCTTCGTCACCGGATCATCGAGATCGACGCCGAGCTGGCGCGGCTGACCGCGCTGCGAGCCGACCTCGTGCGCATGCTGCCAGGAGACTTGTAGCTGAGTTCCAACCGTTCCACGAAGGCCCCGCTGTTCACTCGCGGGGCCTTCGTGCTGCCACCCTCGGCACAAAGTTCGGCCAGCTCGCGGGCGGCACACGCGCCGTACACCCGGCGCACCCGGCTCAGCTGGACAGCCGGTTCGGTCACCTCGTTTTCCTGCCCGGTGGCGAACCCCCACCGGGCCGCGAGTCGCGTTGAGCAGCGGGTGACCCCTCGCACCGGTAGCCTTGCCAGGAGGGGGCCGGTCGAGACGAGCCCGTTCCGACGCAACAGGAGGTCGCAATGCGCATCGGTGGAAGCCTGCTGTTGATCGCCGTCGGGGCGATCCTCACCTTCGCGGTGACCGCGGAGGTGGCCGGAGTCGACATCGCTGTCGTCGGTTGGGTCCTCATGGTGGTCGGCGCTATCGGGTTGCTGATCACCCTGGCGATAATGACTCGGCGCCGCCGGACGGACGTCACGTACGACCCCCAGGGGTATGGCCCCGGCGCGGGCCCGGGCGGTGCAGCTCCCGGCCGGACCACGTACCGCGAGGACCGGGACCCCAACCTCGGCTGAGCCGCGGACCGCACGGGGATAACGTGCGGCCATGCCGGTACTGGACGACGTCGTACGCCGGGCGCTGGACTGGCCGGTCGAGCACGTCGCGGTCGCCGTCGTCAGCGCCGAGGGCGCGGTAGCTGCCACGGCCGGGGATATCGAGCGGGAGTTCCCATTGGCCTCGGTGACCAAGATCCTCACGGCGTACGCCGTCCTGGCCGCGGTGGACGCCAAGCTGCTGTCGTGGGACACCCCGGCTGGTCCTGAAGGCTCCACGGTGCGGCACCTGGCCGCGCACGCCTCGGGCCTGAGCTTCCACGACGCCACGTGGGTGCAGGCCGCGCCGGGTACCCGCCGGATCTACTCCAACGCCGGCTTCGAGGTCCTCGGCGAGACGGTGGCTGCGGCGTCGGGCCAGCCGTTCACCGCCTACCTCGACGCCGCGGTGCTGCAGCCGCTCGGCATGGCGGCCTCCCGGCTGGACGGCTCGCCTGGCGCGGGCGCGGTGTCCACCGTGGCCGACCTCTGCCGGCTCGCGGCCGAACTGCAGTCGCCGACCCTGATCAGCGCCCGCCTGCTGGCCGAGGCCACCGAGGTGGCCTACCCGGGGCTTGCCGGCGTCCTGCCCGGGTACGGGCGCCAGCAACCCAACGACTGGGGTCTGGGCTGGGAGATCCGCGGCAGCAAGGACCCGCACTGGACCGGCGCCACGAGCTCGCCCGAGACCTTCGGTCACTTCGGCCGCTCCGGGACGTTCCTCTGGGTCGACCCCGAGGCCGGTCTGGCCTGCCTCGCGCTGACCGACCGCGACTTCGGCGACTGGGCGATCCAGGCCTGGCCGGCGTTCATCGATCAGGTGCTGGCGCAGCGATGATTTCGGCCGCAAGGCGCGGTCTAGCTTCCTGACCGGTTCACCACCCCAGGGAGCAGTCATGGGTCAGATCGTCTCCAACTTCTTCATCTCCCTCGACGGCGTCGTGGAGTCGCCCGACCAGTGGCACTTCCCGTACTTCGACGAGGCGATGGGCGAGATCGTCGGCGAGGGCATGCAGACCACAACCGCGTTCCTGATGGGGCGCAAGCTGTACGACGAGTGGTCGACGTACTGGCCCGAGCAGAGTCCGGACGAGCCGTTCTCGGGGTTCATAAACGGCATGCCGAAGTACGTGCTGTCCACCACGCTGACCAACCCGACGTGGCAGAACACCACAGTCATCTCCGACGACGTGGCCGCCGGGGTGCAGGCGGTCAAGGACGGTACGAGCGGGGTCGTCGCGATGTCCGGCAGCGCCACGACGGCGCGCTGGCTGCTCGCCCACGGACTGCTGGACGAGCTGAACCTGCTGGTGCACCCGATCGCCGTCGGGTCCGGCCAGCGACTGTTCGAGGACACGACGACGTACCCGCTCCGGCTGCTGTCCAGCCGGGCGCTCGACACCGGCGTGCTGCACCTGCGCTACGCGCCGGCCGCGTAGAAACGGCGGCGGGCTACGAGGTGTGGTGCACGTCCTGCAGCCCGTAGACCGGTGTCGGGATGTCTTCGCAGCGGGCCTTGAGCTGTAGGGCGAGGTACAGCGAGTAGTGCCGCGACTGGTGCAGGTTGCCGCCGTGGAACCACAGCGCCTCCTGCTGGGTCGGCTTCCACATGTTGCGCTGCTCGCCCTCCCAGGGCCCGGGGTCCTTGGTCGTATCCGAGCCGAGCCCCCAGATCTTGCCGACCTTCTCGGCGACTTCCTGGCTGATCAGCTCCGCGGCCCAACCGTTCATCGGGCCGTAGCCGGTGGCGTAGACGACCAGATCCGCGGGCAACGTCGTTCCGTCTTCCAGGACGACGGCGTCCTCGGTCAGCTCGCGGACCTGCCCGTGGGCGAGCTTGATGTCGCCGCTGGCCACCAGGTCCGAGGCGCCGACGTCGATGTAGTACCCCGAGCCGCGGCGCAGGTACTTCATGAACAGTCCCGAGTCGTCGTCGCCCCAGTCCAACCGGAAGCCGGCCCGCTCCAGCCGGTCGTAGAACTCCTTGTCCCGCCGCTTGATCGCGGCGTACACCGGGATCTGGAACTCGTGCAGGATCCGGTACGGCAGCGAGGCGAAGATCAGGTCGGCCTTGCGCGTGGTGACTCCCGCCGCCAGCGCACGCTCGGAGTAGAGGTCGCCCAGGCCGATCTCCATCAGCGAGTCCGACCGCACGATGTGCGTCGGCGTGCGCTGCACCATCGTGACGTCGGCGCCGACCTCCCACAGCGCGGCGCAGATGTCGTGCGCTGAATTGTTCGAGCCGATGACGACCGCGCTTTTCCCGGCGTACTGCTCGGCGCCGGGGTGCTGGGCGGAATGGTGCTGGTCACCGCGGAAGACGTCCTGCCCCGGCAGCTCCGGCGTGTACGGCCGGCCGGACATCCCGGTGGCCATGACCAGATGCTTGGGCTTGAGCGTGACGTCCGCGCCGTCGCGCTCGACGACGACCGACCATTCGCCCGCCGCCTCGTTGTACGTCGCGCTCTTGCACTCGGTGGAGCTCCAGTAGTTCAGCTCCATGACCCGGGCGTACATCTCCAGCCAGTCACCGATCTTGTCCTTAGGCGAGAAGACCGGCCAGTTCTTCGGGAAGTCGATGTAGGGCAGATGGTCGTACCAGACCGGGTCGTGCAGGGCGAGGGACTTGTACCGCTTGCGCCAGCTGTCACCGGGGCGCGCGTTGCGCTCAACGATGATGGTGGGTACGCCGAGCTGGCGCAGCCGCGCCCCCAGGGCGATGCCGCCCTGCCCGCCGCCGACGATCACGACGTCCGGCTGGGTCTGGTACCCCAGTTCCTCGGCCTCCCGCTGCCGGGTCTCGAGCCAGGTTTCCCGGTCCTTGATCGCGCCGTGCTGCACGCCCTTCGGCCGGCGCTCGCTCTGCGGCTCCTCGTGTCCCGTCAGCTCGTCCAGCGTCGTCAGCAGCGTCCAGGCACCCTCGCCGGTGAGTCGCAGCAACCCGGTCCCGCGGCCCACCGCGGTCTCGAACTCGAACCAGGCAGTGGTCATCCCGTCAGCCTCGGTGGGCGCCTCGGTCGTGGCGAAGGTGCGTGGAGCCGTGTCCTGACCGCGGGCGTTCACCAGGTCGGCGACCCCGTCGCGGCCCTCGACGGTCTTGATGTTCCACGTGAAGGACACCAGGTCGCGCCAGAAGCACGTCGGGGCGAACAACTCGGCGGCGCGCCCGCCGTCACCGCCGGCGGCGGCAGCTGCGAAGTCGGCCAGCCACGTGTCCACCCGCGCCTGGGGATCGTCGGTGGCAGCGGGCGCCTCGGTGGTCTGGGTCATCAGCTCTCCTGAGGTGAAGAACGGCGGTGAACGCCAGTCAACACCGACCCGGAATGCGAGGCGACCCCGCCGCCGGCGGGTTCAGCGTCCCGCGGCGACGAGGTGGTGCAGGAGCAGCAGCTGGGTGATGGCCAGCGGCTCGCTGTGCCCGTCCGCGCCGAGCCGGCCCAGCCCGTCCGGTACCTCGCTGCTGCCGCCCATCGCGGTCCACAGCGACTTGGCCAGCACCTCGGTCTCGGCCGGCTCGACGTAGCCGTGCACGTGCAGCGCGTCGACGGGTCGTCCGTCGTCGTCCCGCAGCAGCTTCAGGTGCATCGTGTAGCGGTCGGTGTTGCTCAGGATGTCGGTCAGGTCGGGGTGTCCCACGGTCGGCCGGAGTATCAGCTCGGCCGACAGCGGCGTGCCGGGCGGGTCCTCGCGCACGTCGATCGGCGCGAAGCGGACCACGATGTCGGCGTGCGCCCGCTGCGGGCGGATGAACTCCACGGACTCCGGTTCCCGGCGGGCCAGCTCGGCCTCCACCTGGTCCCGCTCGTAGCCCCGCTCGCCCGTGTCCCGGGCGATCTTCCACTCGTGGCGCAACGGCTCGGGCGGATCGAGGTACACCGACACGTCGAAACACGCGCGCGACATCCGGCTGGTCAGCGGCAGCAGCCCCTCGACGATGACGAACTCGCGGGGCTCGACCAGTTCGGGCCGGACGAGTTCGCCCGTGGAGTGGTCGTAGACCGGCTTGAGGATCGGTTGACCGGTGGCGAGCAGCTGCAGGTGCTGCTCCATGATCGAGATGTAGTTGCAGTCGGGGTGTAGGGCGGTGAATGGCAGCTCCTTGCGCTCGGTCCGGTCGTAGCGGTGATAGTCGTCGGCGCAGATCGAGGTGATCCGCTCGGCACCCAGCGCGGCCACGATCCCGGCGGTCAGCGTCGTCTTTCCGGCCGCGCTGTCGCCGGCGATGGCGACCATCACCGGCCGTCGCTCGCGCAGCGAGGCGCGGTGCATCCGCAGCAGTTTGTCGGGCATGGTGCCTCCTCGCCCCGGCGTTCCGTCGACGCTAGTCAGCGCAGGGCCCCGGGCCACCCCACCCGCGGGGGATTCACGGGGTGAGCGTCCCGCCTCCGGACTACGGTGCGACGCATGTCGGGGCCGCGCAGGCGGGTCGTCCTGGTCGACGACCACGAGATGGTGCGCGCCGGCCTGAAGTCGATGCTGTCCCGCTTCCCTGACGACGTCCGCGTGGTCGGGGAGGCGGCCACCGCCGCCGAGGGGTTCAGCGTCGTGACCGGTCTGCTGCCCGACGTGGTGCTCACCGACGTCCGCATCGGAGCGGACAGCGGTCTGGACCTGTGCCGCCGGCTGACCGCGGCTCAGTGCGTGTCCCGGGTGCTGTTCCTGACGGTGTACGACGACGAGCAGTACCTCTTCCAGGCGCTGCGGGCCGGAGCGGCCGGATACCTGATCAAGCGGGTGACCGGGGCCGAACTCGTCGCCCACGTGCACGCGGTCTGCTCCGGCGAGGTCGTGGTCGATCCCACCCTGGCCGGGCGCATTGCGGTGTCCGCCGCGCGAATGCAAGCCGGGGAGTTCTGGCCCGGCGCGCATCTGGGCCTGACCCAGCGAGAGAGCGAGGTGCTCGCCCTGATGGTCGCGGGGCTGTCCAATCGCGCCGTCGCCGCGCGGCTGGTTGTCGGTGAGGAGACGGTCAAGAGCCACGTCCGCGGCATCTACCGCAAGCTCGGCGTGGGGGACCGGGCCACGGCGGTGGGTACTGCGTTGCGCGAGGGCCTCTACCAGTGAGCGCCGACGCACTTTCCGCCGCGCGGGCGCAGGGCGCAGGCCTGCTCGGTGCCGATCCGGCCGGGCTCGCCGCCGCCGTCGTGCTGCTCGCCGTCGAGCGGCAGTCGCCGATCCAGGCCGCGGCGCTGGACGCCTTGGCCGTCGGACTCGCGAACCAGCTGGGCGAGGTCGGGGACCGGCTGGTCGTCATCGATCTGGGCGGCGGTTCACGTTACGTCGCCCGCTCTGGGGCCGGGGCCCACGAGCCGGGACCAGCGGCGTGCGGACCTGGTGAGCTCGGTTGGGTGATGTCCCACAATCGGGCGATCGTCCTCCGAGGCACTCGTGAATCGGGCTCGATCGAGGGGAAGGTCTGCGGGAACGCGTTGCCGATCGTCGGCGCCGCCGCTCCGGTCCCGGCCGCGGGCGGCGAGGCGATCGGCACCTTGGCCGTCTACGGGCCGCCGGGGATGCAGGTCGACGCGGCGGAATTGCTGGCCCTGCGGCGGATCGCCGGGCTCGCGGGCCTGCTGGTCGCCGCCGCCAACGGATCCGCCGACCAGGGGCGGTGGACCGTGCAGACGCTGGAGGCCGAGCGGGCCAGGCTGGCCGCGGACATCCACGACGGGATCGCCCAACGGTTGGTCAGCCTGACGTTCCACCTGGATGCGGCGTCCCGGGCGATCGACTCCGACCCGGCGTTCGCGGTCGAGCAGGTCGCCAAGGCGCAGGAACTGGCGCAGCTGGCCGCGGCCGAGACGCGCGCCGCCATCGGCGGACTGCGCCCGCCCGTTCTCGACGACCTCGGCCTGCCGCTGGCCCTGCTGGGGCTGGCCCGGACGGCCGGCGCCATCGCGGTGGATACCGCCAGGGTCCGCTGCCAGCACCGGATGCCGGACGCCGTACAGACCGCGTTCTACCGGATCGCGCAAGAGGCGCTGCAGAACGTGGTCCGCCACGCCGGCGCCACCCAGGCCGTGCTCACGTTCGAGTGCTCGGTGCGCGACGTGCGGCTGACCTTGAGCGACGACGGCGTCGGGTGGGAGCCCGGATCAGCCGGTGCGCCCGGCCAGGGCGTGGGGCTGGCGGCGATGCGCCAGCGCGCCGTGTCGGTCGGCGCGGCGTTCGCGGTCCGGTCGCGGCGGGGCGCCGGTACGACGGTCGAGGTGGTGCTCACCCCGGGTCATCCAGCCGACGACGGCCTGCGCCGCGGCGACGACCAGCCGGGCATGCCGAGCAGGTAGTCCAGGAACAGCGCGGCGGTGCCCGGCAGGGCCGGCCAGTGTGCGACGTGCCATGGCCGACGCAGCGGCATGCCGGTACAGCGCACCGGGACCACCCGGCCCGCGGCCAGCTTGGTGGACACTGCGTCCTCCGAGATCAGGGTGACCCCGAGCCCGGCCACCGCACCGGCGACCACCGCGCCGTTCGATCCGAGCACGAGCCGGGGCGGGTCGGCCTCGCGGGCCTGTAGATAGGCCTCGGCGGCCACTCGGGTGCCCGATCCCTCCTCGCGTTGCAGCCATGGGGTGCGCGGGAGATCGAACGTGGCCGCCACCGACGGGGCGGCGATCACGAGCAGCCGGTTGAGACGGATCGCGCCGACGGTGACCGCAAGGTGGTCCGGTGGGCGGCCGGCGATGACCAGGTCGACCTCGTGCGCCTCCAGCCGGCGCCAGACCAGGTCGCTTCGGTCCACGTGCAGGCTGGGCCGGACGTCGGCGTACCGCCGCAGGAACCCGGCGAGTACGCCGGGCAGGACGTGCTCACCGGCCGTGGTCACCGCGGCCAGTCGGAGCTCGCCGCGGGTCGGGTCGGGCCGGCTGCGGACGGCGGCCAGCGCCTCCTCGGCCAGCCCCAGCATCGCGCGGGCATACCGGCTGTAGACCTGGCCCGCGTCGGTGAGGACGACACCGCGGCCCGAGCGGGCCAGCAGGTCCACACCCAGTTCGCGGGCGAGGGAGGAGATCGCGGCCGACACCGCGGACTCGGTGACTACCAGTTCTCGAGCGGCGGCCCGAACCGAGCCGGTGTCGGCCACCGCGACCAGGGCGCGCTGCCGGGCTGCGGTCACCGGCGCCCGACCAACACTTGACAGCTCACTCAAGCATTATGCCAAAAGCTTGATAGACAACACAGTATTTCCGGTCGATGCTTGGAGGGTCGAGAGGAGTCACATGACGGACCCCGCGGAACGGACCGACCGCTGGGCGGCAGGCGTGCTGCCCTACGCCGAGATGGGTTACTGGCAGCCGGACTACGAGCCCAAGCCCACCGACATCCTGGCCGCCTTCCGGATCACGCCGCAGCCCGGCGTACCGCCGGAGGAGGCGGGGGCCGCGGTGGCGGGGGAGTCCTCCACCGCGACCTGGACCGTGGTCTGGACCGACCGGCTGACCAGCCACGAGCACTACCAGGCCAAGTGCTACTCCGTGACGGCCGTGCCGGGCGTCGAGGGGCAGTACATCGCGCTGATCGCCTACGACATCGACCTGTTCGAGGAGGGGTCGATCGCGAACCTGACGTCCTCGATCATCGGCAACGTCTTCGGCTTCAAGGCGCTGCGCGCGCTGCGGCTGGAGGACATGCGGATCCCGTCGCACTACGCCAAGACGTTCCAGGGCCCGGCGCACGGGATCGTGATGGAGCGGGAGTACCTCGGCAAGTACGGGCGCCCGCTGCTCGGCGCCACCACCAAGCCGAAGCTCGGCCTGTCCGCCCGCAACTACGGACGGGTCGTGTACGAGGCGCTGCGCGGGGGACTGGACTTCACCAAGGACGACGAGAACATCAACTCCCAGCCGTTCATGCGCTGGCGGGATCGCTTCCTGTTCTCGATGGAAGGGGTCAACCGCGCGCAAGCGGCGACCGGTGAGATCAAGGGCCACTACCTCAACGTCACCGCGGCGACCATGGAGGACATGTACGAGCGGGCCGAGTTCGCCAAGCAGCTCGGCAGCATCATCGTCATGATCGACCTGACCGTGGGCTACACCGCGATCCAGTCGATGGCCCTCTGGGCGCGCCGCAACGGCGTGCTGCTGCACCTGCACCGGGCCGGCCACGGGACGTACACCCGCCAGAAGAACCACGGCGTGAGCTTCCGGGTGATCGCCAAGTGGATGCGCCTGGCCGGCGTGGACCACATCCACGCCGGCACCGTCGTCGGCAAGCTGGAGGGCGACCCGAACATCACCCGCGGCTTCTACGACACGCTGCGCCTCAACCACGTGCCCGCGGACCCGGGCAAGGGTCTCTACTTCGACCAGGACTGGGCCTCGTTGCCGGGCTGTATGCCGGTGGCCTCCGGCGGCATCCACGCCGGCCAGATGCACCAGCTGCTGGACTACCTCGGCGAGGACGTGATCCTGCAGTTCGGCGGTGGCACGATCGGTCACCCGATGGGGGTCGCCGCCGGAGCCACCGCCAACCGGGTCGCCCTGGAGGCGATGATCAAGGCGCGCAACGAGGGCCGCGAGTTCGTCGAGGAGGGCCCGGACATCCTGCGCTCGGCGGCCAAACACTGCAAGGAGCTGGAGATGGCGTTGTCCACCTGGGGAGATATCACCTACCAGTACGAATCGACCGACGTCCCCGACGTCGTCGCGACCCCCACCCCGTCCGCATGAGGGTCACCCAGGGCACCTTCTCGTACCTGCCCGACCTGACCGACGAGGAGATCACCGCCCAGGTCCAGTACGTCCTGGATCAGGGCTGGCCGTGCGCAGTGGAGTACACCGACGACCCGCACCCCCGCAACACGTACTGGGAGATGTGGGGGCTGCCGATGTTCGACCTCACCGACGCCGCCGGCGTGCTGGCCGA
>Ga0183260_10001828_pt1 | contig 17713 bp, 17 predicted proteins | sample AntDrymUQ4972206_2_FD_129768 | JGI IMG/M metagenome (GOLD analysis project Ga0183260, IMG submission 129768) | Polar desert sand microbial communities from Dry Valleys, Antarctica - metaG UQ497 (22.06) (version 2) (version 2) | ecosystem: Environmental > Terrestrial > Soil > Desert | place...
ACGAGGACCTTGAAGAGGAAGCGGTCGATCTGCGCCTCGGGCAGCGGGTAGGTGCCCTCGGACTCGATCGGGTTCTGCGTCGCGAGCACGAGAAAGGGGTCGGGAACGGGGAAGCTCTCGACGCCGATCGTCACCTGGCGCTCCTGCATGACCTCGAGCAGCGCCGACTGCACCTTCGCCGGCGCGCGGTTGATCTCGTCCGCGAGCAGGAAGTTGCAGAACACCGGGCCGAGCTCGGTGTCGAACCCGCCGGTGTCCATCCGGTAGATGCGCGTGCCGACGAGGTCGGCCGGCACGAGGTCGGGCGTGAACTGCAGCCGCTTGAACGAGCCGCCCAGCACGTCGGAGACGGTCTTGATGGTGAGCGTCTTGGCCAGGCCGGGCACGCCTTCGAGCAGCACGTGCCCGCCGGCGAGCAGCGCGACGATCACGCGCTCGAGCATCGACTCCTGCCCGACGATCACCCGCTTGATCTCGAACAGCGCCGTCTCCAGCGCGTCGTGCGCCTCGCGGGCGGGCGCGCCGCTCCGCCGCTGCTCCTCGTCGCCCTCCAGGGCGCGCAGGCGCCGCTCCTCAGGTGTCACGTCGCTGTCTCCTTGGTCAAACGCGGTCACGGCTGGGCCGGCTGGTCGGGGCGGGTGCCCAGCGTCACGTCGAGCGTCTCGCGGTTCCCGTTGCGCTGCACCACGACCTCCACGGTATCGCCGGGCTTGCGCGAGAGCACCACCTGGCCGAGATCCGACGGCGACGCGATGGTCTGCCCGCCGAGCTCGACGACCAGATCGCCGGGCCGCAGGCCGCCACGCTGGGCCGGGGCGCCGGTGACCTCGCGCACGAGCGCGCCGTCGCGCGGCGGGGCCTCGCTGCTGGAGACGCCGAGGAACGCCCGGTCGATCTTGCCGTCGCGCTTGAGCTGCGGGATGACCGACTTCACGGTGTCGATCGGGACGGCGAAGCCGACGCCGGAGTTGCTCGCGGTGCCGTTGGTCGCGATCTGGGAGTTGACGCCGATCACGCGTCCCTCGCCGTCGAGCAGCGGGCCGCCCGAGTTGCCCGGGTTGATCGCCGCGTCCGTCTGGACCACGCCGGAGATCGTGAAGCCGTTCGGCGCCTGGATCTCACGGCCCAGCGCCGAGACGATGCCGCTCGTGACCGTGCCCTGCAGCCCGAACGGGCTGCCGATGGCGATCGCGGCCTGGCCCGGCTCGAGAGCCCTGGAGTCGGCCAGCGGCAGCGGCTTGACGCCGCCCTCGACCTTGCTCTCGTCCACGTCGAGCAGCGCGATGTCGGTCGAGGGATCGGTGCCGACGACCCTGGCGGGAACGGGATCGCCGTTCTCGGTGAAGCGGACGGCGACCCGCGTGGCGCCCTCGACGACGTGGTCGTTGGTCACGATCGAGCCGTCCGTGCCGACGACGAAGCCCGAGCCGGAGCCCTGCCCCTGCGCCGAGGTGGCGGCGATGAACACCACGCCCGGGGAGACGCGCCGGTAGATGCCGGCGACGCTGGTCGGAGCGGCGGGGGCGGCGGACGTGGAGCCGGCCGCCGACGACTGCGCGGACGCGTCGCCGCGGTCGAAGGCACCGCTCGCGACGAGCAGGCCGGCGACGATGGCGACCGAGACGGCGCCCATGATCAGGAAGAGCAGGTTCGAGGCGCGGGAGGAGTTCATGGCAGCCATCCCAGCAGCGCGGCGCGAAGCGAACCTGAACCGGCGCTCATCGGACCCTAAAAGCTGTCTGTGAACGCCCTAAGAGCCCGCGTTCAGTCGCGCGTGGCCCGTCGCCGCCGGCTGCGGCGGCGGACCCACGCGCGCGCCTGCTCCCACGCCCGCCGGCTCGCCCCTCGCGGCCCGAAGCGCGCGGGCGGCGGGACGGTGGCGCGGACCTGCGCCACCCATTCCTCGAGCGGCAGCTCGCCCGAGATGAGCCGGCGCAGCGCGTCGGTCACCGGCGCCTCGACGGCGGCCCGCTCCAGCGCCGCGGCCAGCAGCGGCACCCCGTCGAGCGCCTCGACGGCCTGGCCGATGCGGCCGGGGATCTCGCCCGCCGGCACGCCTTGGGCCAGCAGCTCGCCGGCGCGGCGGTTGCGGCTCTGCGGGGCGAGCGCGGTGCCCACCAGGTCGCCCGTGCCGGCCAGCCCGATCATCGACTCTGGCCGCGCGCCCTGGCGCTCGGCGTAGCGCCACACCTCCTGGAAGATGTGCCCGGCGGCCGCGCCGGCCGCGTTGAGGCCGACCGCCTCCGTGGCCCCCGCCGCCAGCGCCGCGGCGTTCTTGGCCACGCCCGCGAGCTCGACGCCGATCGGGTCGCTGGACTGCTCGCACACCACGCCCGCGCGCAGGAAGACGTTGGCGATCGTAGAGGGCGAGGCGCTCGTCGAGCGACGCGGCGACGAGCCCGGCCCCGTCCGTGACCATCTCGCGGGCGTGCGCGGGCCCGCCGACGCACGCGATCCGCCCGTAGCCCAGCGCCGCCGAGAGCAGCACGGTCGGCGCGGTCCCGTCCGGCGGGACGAGCCCCTTGGCCAGCGACACGACGGGAGTGCGGCTGCCGAGCCCGGCCTCGCCGAGGCCGCCGATCACCTCGTCCAGCCCGCGCGACGCACGCCCAGGAACACGTAGTCCGCGCGTGCGAGGCCCTCGGAGACGGGCTCGATGCGCAGGTCGCGCGGGAGCTCCACGCCCGCGAGGTAGGCGCGGTTCTCGCGGTCGGCCTCGAGCCGCTCCGCCTGCTCGGGCGTGCGCGTCTGCCGCGTCGTGCGGAAGCCGCCCCGGGCGAGCAGCACCGCGGTGGCGGTCCCGAAAGACCCGGCGCCGACCACGACGGCGCGGCGGCTGCCGGGCGTCGGCAGCGCCAGGTGCGGGCGAGGCGGCATTCCCTCCCGTACCCAGGGCATCGGGCCGCGTTACGCATCGGCGGAAAGCCGCGGCCTGGACGGCGGCGATGAGCTTCTCGCCCTACACCTCCTGAGATCCAGCGCGGCTAGGACGTGTTCAAGCTCACCGGCCCCACCGGCGCCGGTGCGTCTCGCAACAAGACGAGGACGCTGAACGCCCAGACGCAGTTCCCGCTCCGCTGATCTGAAGCGGCGCCACTACGCGAGGCCCTCGGCCAGTTCACGGCCGAGGGCCTCGCCGGCCGCCTCGAGCTCCTCGAGCGTGGTGGCCTCGATCGTGCGCTGCAGGTCGATGATGCGCTTGCCGAACGCGTCGAGCGCGTCCGTGCCGACGATCGCGTGCAGGGGCACGCCGGCCTGCCGCGTGCGCGTGCCGATCTCGCCGACCAGCTTGCCCTCGAGGGTCTGCTCGTCGAGCTTTCCCTCGCCGGTCACCACGGCGCGGGCGGCGCGCATGCGCGCGTCGAAGTCCAGGGCGTCGAGCACCCACGGCGCGCCCGGCTCCAGCGCCGCGCCGTGCGCGGCCCACAGCCCGCCCGAGAGCCCGCCGGCGCAGCCGGTCATCGGCACGCCGCGCGGGTCGCGCGGGAGGCGCCCGGCCAGGTCGTCGAGCCGCTCGCGCAGCCGCCGCACCATGTCTTCGTCGGCGCCCTTCTGCGGGCCGAACACGCGCGGGGCGTCCTCGAAGGCGCTGCGGACGTCGCAGAGCACCACGAGCTTTGCGCCGCGCAGGCCGCCGCCCGCCTCGATCGCCTCCAGCGCGCCCGCCCCGCCGTCCGTGGTGGCCGAGCCGCCGACGGCCACGAGCACGACCTGCGCACCCGCCTGCACCGCCGCGGCGATCAGCTGGCCCGTGCCGTAGGTCGAGGCGGCCCACGCGTCGCGCTCGCCTTCGGCGACGAGCCCGAGCCCGCTGGCGGACGCCATCTCCACGAGCGCGGTCCCGCCGTCCTCCACGAGGCCGAAGCCCGCCCTGATCGGGCGCCCGAGCGGGTCCTGGACGCCGACCGCGACCAGCTCGCCGCCGAGCTGCGGCAGCAGCGCGTCGAGCGTGCCCTCGCCGCCGTCGGCGACCGGGCACAGGTCGGGAGGCATCAGCCCGCCGCGCTCCAGCCCGCGGCCGATCGCGCCCGCGACCTGGGGCGCGCTGAACGTGCCCTTGAAGGAGTCCGGCGCGACGAGCACGGGACGCTCGCTATCGGCCATCGCGCCATAGTGTCAGGCTTCGCGCCGTGGCGAAGACGGAGTACGAGATCTTCGAGCTCGACGGGCAGGAGGTGAAGCTGTCCAATCCGGGCAAGGTCTACTTCCCGCAGGCGGGGGTGACCAAGGGCCGGCTGGCGCACTACTACGTCGAGACCGCGGAGGCGACGCTCAACCACCTGCGCGAGCGCCCGACGGTGCTCAAGCGCTACGCCGGCGGCATCGAGAGCAAGCCCTTCTACCAGAAGCGCGTGCCCGACAGGCGCCCGGATTGGCTGCAGACCGTCGTCCTGAAGTTCCCCTCCGGCCGCAGCGCGGAGGAGCTCGTGCCGGTCGACGCCGCGCACCTCGTGTGGGCGGTGTCGCTGGGCAACGTGGACTGGAACCCGCACCCGGTGCGCCGCAGCGACCTCGACCATCCGGACGAGTTGCGGGTGGACCTGGACCCGATGCCCCGAGCGGAGTGGGACCGCGTGCGCCGCGTCGCGCTGGTCGCGCGCGACGTGCTGGCCGAGCACGGGCTGCGCGGCTACCCGAAGACGTCGGGCTCGCGCGGCATGCACATCCCCGTGCGAATCGAGCAGCGCTGGGACTTCACGACGGTCCGCCGCGCGGCGCTGGCGCTCGCGCGCGAGGTCGAGCGCCGCGTGCCCGAGCTGGCGACCTCGAAGTGGTGGAAGGAGGAGCGCCCGCCCGACGCCGTGTTCGTCGACTACAACCAGAACGCCAAGGACCACACGGTGGCCAGCGCCTACAGCGTGCGGCCGGTCGCCGACGCGCGCGTCTCCTGCCCGCTCGAGTGGGACGAGGTCGCCGCCCGCGAGCCCGGCGACTTCCGCATCGACACCGTGCCGGCCCGCCTGCGCGAGCGGGGCGATCCGTCGGCGGGCATCGACGCGAGCACCGGCTCGCTGGACTCCCTGCTGGAGCTCGCGGAGCGCGACGAGGCGGACCGCGGCCTCGCCGACGCGCCGTGGCCGCCCCACTTCGCCAAGCAGGAGGGCGAGCCCAAGCGCGTGCAGCCGAGCCGGGACCGCGACCGGCGCTGACACAGATTCTCGCCACCGGTCATGTATTGCACGGAAATGGCCGCCCACACCGCACCCCGACCCGGCGCCGACGAGGAGAGCCTCGAAGCGCTGCAGGCCGCCGTCGGCGTGCTGGCCGCCAAGTGGAGCGTCGTCGTGCTCACGCGGCTCGCGACCGGCAGCCGCCGCTTCAACGAGCTGCTGCGCCAGATCGACGGCGTGTCGCGCCGCATGCTCAGCGCGACGCTGCGCCAGCTCGAGCGCGACGGGCTGGTCGAGCGCCACGTGTACGCGCGGGTGCCCGCCCGCGTGGGCTACGAGCTCTCACCGGCCGGCGAGCAGCTGCTCGCGGCGCTGGCGCCGCTGGCCGGCTGGGGGGTCGAGCACCGCCAGCAGGTGTTCGCCGCCCGCGAGCAGTACGACCGCCTGCTCGAGTGGCGCTCGAACCGCGAGGGCATGCAGGCGCGCAGCCGCGCCGGCGCGCCGCCCGCGTCGCTGATCTGATCCCACCCACCCGCCCCCAGCCGCCTAGGACAGCAGCTGCTCCATCCGGCACTCGGCCGGTGCCTTGTCCTGCCGCCAGCGGGCGATCTTCGCGCCGTGGCGGATGCGGTCGTTGCTCGTGTGGTCGAAGGTGATCTCGACCACCAGCTCCGGCCGCAGCTCGACCCACTCCAGCTCCCGCCCGGCGTCCCAGCGGCTCGCGTCGCCGCGGCCGCGCTCGCCGGTCTCGTAGGGCGCGAGCTCGCCGACCAGCTCGCGCTTGCGCTCGGCGCTGAGGCCGGAGGTGTGCCCGACCGGGCGCAGGTGGCCGTCGTCGTCGTAGAGGCCGAGGATCAGCGAGCCGACAGTGCCCTCCTCCTTGCCCGGGCGCCAGCCGAGCACCACGGCGTCGATCGTGCGCACGCGCTTGATCTTCGCCATGCCGGTGCGCTCGCCGGGCGCGTAGGGCGCGTCCTGGCGCTTGGCGATGACGCCTTCGGCGCCGTGGAGCCACGGCGCGGCGTCCTCCGGCGACTCCGTGGCCGGCGTGAGGTCGACGGGAGCGGCGATGACGCCCTCGAGCCGGGCGCGGCGCTCGGCCTGGGGCAGGGCCAGCAGCTCGTCGTCGTCGAGCGCGAGCAGGTCGAAGGCGACGAAGCGCGTCGGCGTCTGCTCGGCCAGCATCCTGATGCGCGACTCGGCGGGGTGGATCCGCTGGCCGAGGGCGTCGAAGTCCTGGCGGCCCTCGGCGTCGAAGAGCACGATCTCCCCGTCGAGGACGTAGCGGCCCTCGGGGAAGCTCAGCTCCGGGAAGTAGCGGCGCATCGGCTTGCCGCTGCGCGACTGCAGGTAGACGTCGCCGCCGTCCACGAACGCGAGCATGCGGAAGCCGTCCCACTTCGGCTCGTAGACCCATCCGTCACCCGTGGGCAGGCTCTTCGCGGGGCGGGCGAGCTGGGGCAGGACGGGCGGCGTGAGCGGAAGGGCCATGCCCGGATGATCCCAGAGACACACCGACCCCCGCCGCGGGGGCGACGGGGGCCGGAGGGGGAGGGGTACTGCTCTGGGGAGTGTGCTTCGATCTATGGGAGAGAAGCTTGGGTGGCGTGGCGCGGGGCGCCCCGCGGAGGTCAGGCGAGCGGGCGGCGCTCGTCGAAGCCGGGCCGATCCTCGGCACCGTACTTGACTGCGAGCGCACCGAACGCACCGACGACGGCGGGGACCGCGAGTGCGATGAGAGTGAACATGAGGGCAGTATCGGACATCGTGCGGCATTGTTGTAGGCTTGGTTGACTGTGCGGTCAGTAGGATATGCCTATATGACGCTGCAGCAGCTCACCTACTTCCTGGCCGCCGTCGAGCACGGCTCCTTCAGCGCCGCCGCCGAGTCCCTGCACATGGCCCAGCCGAGCCTCTCGGACCAGGTCCGGCGGCTCGAGGCGGAGCTCGGGGTCCCGCTGTTCGCGCGCGCGGGGCGGCGGCTCGAGCTCACGGAGGCCGGCCGCATGCTGCAACCCGAGGCCGAGCGCACGCTCGCCGCCGCGCGCGAGGCGCAGGAATCGGTCCGCGAGGTGCGCGACGTCACCGGCGGGACGGTCGAGTTCGGCACGTTCGGAAGCGCCCACCACTACCTGCTCGGCGGGCTCGTCGAGGAGTTCCGCGCCCGCCACCCCTCCGTACGGGTGCGCGTGGTCGGCCAGAACTCCGCCGAAGTCGCCGACGCGGTGCGCGAGGGCCGCCTGGAGGCCGGGCTCGTCGTACTGCCGGTCGACGACCGCGGGCTGGACGTCCGCCCGGCCATGCGGGAGGAGCTGCTCTACGTGTCCGCCGAGCCGCGCCGCACGCGCGAGCCCGTGAGCATCGAGACGCTCGCCGCCGCCCCGTTGATCCTCTACGACGCGCGCTGGGGCGCGGACGACCCGACGCGCCGGCAGCTGCGCGAGCGGGCGCAGCGCGCGGGCGTGAAGCTCGAGCCGCAGATCGAGGTGGAGTACATGACGGCGGCGCTGGACCTCGCGGTCCGCGGCCTCGGCGACACGCTCGCGGCCCGCTCGATCATCGTCTCGCGCGGTCTCGGGCGCCGCCTCTCCTCGGTGGCGTTCGACCCGCCGCTGTTCGAGACGTTCGCCTTCATCACCCGCCGCGACGCCCACCTCTCGCCGACGACGCGCGCGTTCATGGAGGTCGCGCAGAAGCGGGTCGGCGCCCTGCGGCGGCGCCTGGAGGCCGAGGCCACCGCGCCCGCGCCCGCCTAAGCGAAGGCGAGCGCAGGACCTCGCGGCCCGTGGGCCGGGGGTCGCCGTCGCGCGGCTCGCGGGTCATGCTGAGCACGGGATAGCTCTTCGGCACCACGGCGGCCGTGAGGCGCACGGACGTCTTCCCCTGCTCGTCGGGGTGGAACGTGCCGGCGGACACGCGGTTCGGCTCCTCCGGCGTGTCGCCGGGCGCGACGAACCAGGCCTCGTAGAACTCCTCGTCGTTGTCGAGGACCGGGAGCGAGCCGCTCTCGAGCTTGACGATCCGGCCGATGCCCGTGGCCGTCACGAGCGCCGAGCCGGCCACGCCCCCGCCGGGCGCGACGAGCGCGGTGTCGACCTCGGTGGTGCCGGGCTGGCGCTGCTCGCCGATGCGCACGCCGGCCAGCGCCGCGACCACGACGGCCGCGGCGGCCAGCCCGGCGAAGGCGAAGCGCGCTGGGATGAGCCGGGTCCCATCTGCCGTGTTCTTCGCAGGAGCGATCGGCGCGGTTCACCCGGGTACGATGACCGGCATGGCCCACGACCACGCAACCATCGCCGAAGAGGAGTACCTCCAGACCATCTTCTGGCTCCAGGAGGCCGGGCTGCCCATGACGGGCGCCAACGTGGCCCGCGCCATGCAGCTCTCCGCGCCGACCGTGCACGAGATGATCGGGCGCCTGGAGCGCGACGGCTACATCACGCGCGACGCGGACAAGACGCTCGCCTTCACCGAGAACGGGCGCGAGCACGCCGAGGGGGTCGTCCGGCGCCACCGCCTGATCGAGCGCTTCCTGACCGACGTGCTCGGGATCCCGTGGGACGAGGTCCACGAGGAGGCCGAGCGGCTCGAGCACGCGATGTCGCCGGTGCTCGAGGCGCGCATGCTCGCCGCCATCGGCAACGCGCGCACCTGCCCCCACGGGCACCCGATCCAGCCCGGCGAGCGCATCTCCGGCGTCCCGCTCGCCGACGCCGCGCCGGGCGCCAAGGTGGTCATCCTGCGCTTCGAGAACGAGGCCGAGGAGCTGCTGCACCTCTTCAAGGACGAGGGCGTCGAGCCGGGCCGCGAGGGCGTCGTCGCCGAGACCGACGAGGAGTCCGTCTCCGTCGACTTCGACGGCACCACCGCCACCCTCACCCGCTCCGTCGCCGAGACCGTCTCCGTCAAGGCCGACCCCTCACCGCCGCCGCGCACGGCGCTGCCCGAGCAGCTGGTCCTGAGCAAGGACCGCTACGGCAGGTAACGCGCTCTGACGCAACCTAGGTCACCCTGGCCGGCGCCGCGTCGGCCTGGTCGTGCTCGCCCCGCTCGACGATGCCGCGGAGGCGGTCGAGGGCGTCGTGGACCTCGGTGAAGCGGGTGTAGAGCGGGGCGACGCCGAGGCGGATCGAGTCGGGGCCGCGGAAGTCGGGGGTCACGCCCGCGCGGTCGGCCAGGGTCCGGGTGATGGGCCAGGCGTCGGGGTGGCGCAGCGAGACGTGGGAGCCGCGCAGCGACGGGTCCCGCAGCGTGCCGAGGCTGAAGCCGAGCGGGGCGAGCCAGGCGTCGTGGAGCTCGATCATCAGCTGCGTCAGCGCGATCGACTTCTCCCGGATGCGGCCGATGCCGGCCTCGGCCGTGAGCTTCACGCCCTCCTCGACGGCGGCGAGCTGGAGGATCGGCGGGGTGCCGGCGAGGAAGCGGCCGACGCCCGGCACCGGGTCGTAGGGGCGGTCCATCTCGAACTGCTCGCTCTGGGCGAACCAGCCCCAGATCGGGGAGCGCAGCTCTGCCTGCGCCGCCTCGGCGACGTAGAGGAACGCCGGCGCTCCCGGCCCGCCGTTGAGGTACTTGTACGTGCAGCCGACCGCGAGCTCGGCGCCCGCGGCGCGCAGGTCGATCGGGACGGCGCCGACGGAGTGGCTGACGTCCCAGATCAGGGTGGCGCCGGTCTGGCGCGCGGCGGAGGTGATGGCGTCCAGGTCGGCCAGCGTGCCCGAGCGGTAGGCCACGTGCGAGAGGACGACGACGTCGCCCGGGCCGCAGGCCGCGATGTCGTCCGCGACCGGGCCGGTCAGCGGGTCGGTCGCGAAGAGGTGCAGCTCGAGCCCGCGCGCCGCGGCGATCCCCTCCAGCACGTAGCGGTCGGTGGGGAAGTTGCCGCGATCGCTGACGAGCGCGCCGGCGCCGCGCGCGTCGAGTGCGGCGTTGACGAGCTTGTAAAGGTTCACCGTCGTGGAGTCGGTCACCACGACCTCGCCCGGTCGGGCGCCGAGCACGGCGGACGCCAGCCGGTCGCCCGCGCGCGCGGGCGCGTCGATCCAGTCCGGCCAGCCCGAGACGAGCCGCTCGCCCCACTCCTCGACCAGCGCGGCCAGCCGCTCGCGGGTGGCGCGCGGCAACCGCCCGAGCGAGTTGCCGTCGAGGTAGATGCGCTCGTCGCCGGAGAGCACGAAGCGCTCGCGGAAGCTCGCCAGCGGGTCGGCCGCGTCGAGCGCCTCGGCGTGGGCTCGCGTCGTCACGGCGTCCATTCCACCACGCCGTGGCCGCCGCCGGTCACTCCAGCCACTCGACGACGGCCGTCCACAGCGGGTTGGCCGGGTCGATGTGGCCGAAGTGGTCCTCGTCCGGCTCGAGGTGCAGCTCGCACGCGTCACCGGCCTCGCGCGCGGCGGCGAGGAAGCGCTCGCTGATCACCGGCGGCACGATGTCGTCGCGGCCGCCGTGGGTGAGCAGGAGTGGCACGCCGAGCGGGACGCGCGCGGCGGGAGAGGCCAGGTTGTAGCGCTCGGGGCGCTGCTCCGGCGCGCCGCCGAGCAGCCGCCCGACGACGCCGCCCGAGAGCCGCAGCTCCCAGGCGAGGCGCAGGTCGACGACGCCGGCCTGGGCCACGGCCGCCGTCACGGGCACCCGCGGCGCGGCCCCGGGCGCTCCGCCGGGCAGGCCCGGCCGCGCGGCCGCCCACGCGGCCAGGTGCCCGCCCGCGGAGTGGCCGATGGCGACGACGCGCGAGAGGTCGAGCGGCGCGCCGGCCACGGGGGCGCCCGCCGTCGCTGCCGGGGCGCCGGCCAGCTCGGCCAGGTGGTCGACGCCCGCCGTCACGTCGTCGAACGTCGCCGGCCACCCGCCTCCGCTCAGGGGTCCGAGCCGCCGGTACTCGAGGTTCCACGCCGCCCACCCGCGCCCGGCGAGGTCGCGGCACAGCGGATGCATCAGCTTGCGCCCGTAGCGGGCGCGCCAGAAGCCGCCGTGGATGACGACGGCGACGGGGAACGGGCCGTCGCCGGCGGGCAGGAACAGCTCGCCGAAGTGCGAGCGATCGCGCCCGTAGGCGTGCCGCTCGAGCCTCAGGCAGCGCCCCCGCTCGGCGTCATGCGAGCACGCCGAGCGACCGCACGGCGTCCGCCAGGCGGGTGACGCCCTCGTCGATCTGCTCCGGCGTCACCCCGGAGTAGGCGAGCCGGAGGCTGTTCTCGCCCCCCTCCAGCAGGAAGTCCGCGCCCTTGACGAAAACGACGCCGCGCTCGCTCGCCGCCCGCTCGAGGTCGCTGACGCGGACCGTCTCGGGGAGGTCGAGCCACATGAAGTAGCCGCCCTCCGGCGCCGCGAACTCCGCTTCCGGCAGCTCGCGCTCGAGCGCCGCCACCAGCGCGTCGCGTCGCGCGCGCAGCGCCTCCTTGACGGTCTGGACGGCCGAGTCCATGCGGCCGGAGCGCACGAACGAGTTGACGATCGACTGCGCGACCATGTTCGGCGAGATGTAGGTGTTGGTCGCGATGCCCTGCACCTGCTTGATCACCGCCGCCGGGCCGACGAGGTAGCCCACGCGGATGCCCGGGCACACCGTCTTGGAGAACGAGGAGGCGTAGACCACCTGGCCCGCGGTGTCCTGCGAGAGCATCGTGGGCAACTCCTCGCCCTCGAAGCGGATCGCGATGTAGGGGTCGTCCTCGAAGACCGTGAAGTCGTACTCCGCGGCCAGGGCGAGCAGCCGCTCGCGCTTCGGAGCGCTGAGCGTGTAGCCGGCCGGGTTCTGGAAGTTCGGGATCACGTGCGCGAGCGTGGGACGGACGCCGTCCTCGAGCAGCGTCTGCAGCTCGCCGACGTCGATGCCGTCGGTCTCGAGCGCGACGGTGCGGATGTCCGCGCCGCGGTTGCGGAGGTTCAGCAGCGTGCGGTCGTAGGTCGGGGACTCCACGACCACCGCATCGCCCGCGTTGACCAGCAGCTGGAACAGGAACGCGTCGGCCTGCATCGAGCCGTTGGTGACCAGCACCTGGTCGACGTCGACGCCGTGCTGGGCGGCGATCCACTCGCGCAGCGGCACGTAGCCGACCGACGTGCCGTAGGCCGTCGTGCCGGCCGGGTCGTCGGCGAATGCGCGCTGGGCGGCCTCGCTGAGGCCCTCCACGTCGACGATGTCGAGCGAGGGCGCGCCGCGGGCGAAGGAGATCGTGGCCATGGCGGTGAGGATACGTAAGCGCGTGACGCGCAGCGTGCCGCCGCGCCCAGCCCTCCGCCGGAGGCGAGCCGGCGCAACCCTGGCGCGCGCGGCGCTCAAGTTTTCTGACCAAGTGCCGTTCTCTCTCTCATATGACCGCTCCCCGCCGACTCCTCGGCGCGCTCGCGTGCGCGGGCGCGCTCCTCGTCCCTGCTGCCGCGGAGGCTGCTCCGACGGGCGTCAACGTCTCGCGCCTGTCGAACAACGGCGATCCCTACGTCCACGCCCCCGGCAACCTGCCGGGTGAGCAGAGCGACGCCGCCCGGACCTGGCAGGACCTCACGGACTCGGGCGCGAAGCTGGTGCGGTCGTTCGCCAACTGGACCACCCTGGCCGGCCCCGCGCGTTCGATCGAGCTCAACAAGTTCCGCCAGTTCGCCGACAAGGCCAACGCGCGCGGCCTGAAGGTCCTGCTCACGCTCACCGGCGACCGCACCTCGGTCCCGACGCCCGCCCAGTACGCGGCCGTCGCCTCCGACCTCGCCCGCGAGCTCAGGGGCAGGAACGTCGCCTACGAGGTCTGGAACGAGCAGGACGACACGACGTTCTGGCCCAACGGCCCGCAGCCGGCCGCCTACACGGCGCTGCTGAAGGCCGCCTACCCGGCGTTCAAGGGCGCCGACCCGAACGCGACCGTCCTCGTCGGCGGCCTCGTCGGCAACGACTTCGAGTTCGTCGAGGCGCTCTACGACAACGGCGCCAAGGGCTACTTCGACGGCGTCGGCGTGCACACGGACACCGCGTGCCTGACCACCGACCCGCGCGAGTACTACCGCGAGCCGAGCGGCCGCATCGGCCGCTACTCCTTCACCGGCTATCGCGAGGTCCGCGCCACGATGCTCGCCCACGGCGACGACAAGCCCGTGTGGATGACCGAGCTCGGCTGGGCGACCACGTCCGCCACCTGCGAGCGCGGCGGCCGCGCCGGGACCAAGGAGGGCGGCGTCAGCCAGGCCCTGCAGGCCGACTACCTCTCGAAGGCCTACGGCTGCCTGGCCAACGACCCGTGGGTCGAGCACGCCGCGTGGTTCAACCTGCACGACATCCGGACCGGCTCGAGCGACGACTCGCTCAACCTCGGCCTGGTCACCGACTCGTTCGTCCGCAAGCCCGCCTTCTCCGCCCTTCAGCGCGCGGTCGCCGCGACGCCGATCGCGTGCGGCGGCGTGCTGGACTCCGGAGCCCCGGCGGTGCGCATCGTCGCCCCGACCGACGGCGCGCAGTACCTCACCTCGCTGCCGATCCACGTGACGGCGACCGACGACGAGGGCGTCAACGACATCGACCTGCTCGTCGACGGCAAGGAGGTCCCGCTCAAGACGGTCCAGAGCGGCAGGGGCGCGTCCGTGGAGTTCGTATGGGGCGGTGCCAAGGATCTCTCCTTCGGCCCTCACACGATCGTCGCCACCGCTCGCGACGAGGCGAAGAACGAGGGCAAGGCGGTCGCCAGGGTGACCCACGTCGGCGGCGGCTCGTACCCGTTCAGCGTCGCCACCACGTACAACCTGAAGGTCGGCAAGGTCCGCAGGGGCAAGGTGAAGGTGCGCGGCAAGATCACGCCGCAGGGCAACCTCTCCCGCTTCGCCCACGGCCGCGCCTACGTCTTCTTCTCGCGCTTCGACACCAAGGCCAAGCGCTGGAAGAAGGTCAGCCGCTACAGCCGCGACGCCAAGCATGCGTTCTCGCTGTCCTACAAGTTCAAGAAGCGCGGCGTATGGCGCGTGACCGGGCAGTACAAGCCGAAGCAGGGCTTCAAGGGCGCGAAGTCCAAGCCGCGCCGGCTGAAGTTCCGCTGAGGCTTCGGGGCGGCTCGCTCAGGCCTTGAGCGAGCCGGCGATCTCGGCCGCGATCTGGGCGACCTCGGTCGGCGTGCGCCCGACGCGCACGCCGCGCGCCTCGAGCGCCTCCTGCTTGGCGACGGCCGTACCGGCGGTGCCGGACACGATCGCGCCCGCGTGGCCCATCGTCTTTCCCGGCGGCGCGGTGAAGCCGGCGATGTAGGCGACGACCGGCTTGGAGACGTTCTCGGCGATGAACTCGGCCGCCTCCTCCTCCGCGGAGCCGCCGATCTCGCCGGCCATCACGATCAGCTCGGTCTCCGGGTCGGCCTCGAACAGCGCGATGATGTCGACGAAGCTCGAGCCGGGGACCGGGTCGCCGCCGATGCCGACGATCGTGGAGTTGCCGAAGCCGGCCAGGGCCAGCTCGTTGCCGATCTGGTAGGTCAGCGTGCCCGAGCGCGAGACGACGCCGACGTTGCCGGGCGAGAAGAAGCTCGCGGGGATGATGCCGACGTTGGCCTTGCCCGGCGAGAGGATGCCGGGGCAGTTCGGGCCCACCAGGCGGACGTCCGGATTGCGCGCGATGTGGTTGTAGACGCGCAGCTCGTCGTGGGCGGGGATGCCCTCGGTGATGGCGATGATCAGCTCGATGCCGGCGTCCTCGGCCTCGAGGATCGAGTCGGCCGCGAAGCGCGGGGGCACGAAGATCATCGCGGTGTTGGCGCCGGACTGGGTGACCGCGTCGTGGAACGTGTCGAACACCGGCACGCCCTCGACGTCCTGGCCGCCCTTGCCGGGCGTGACGCCGGAGACCACGTCGGTCCCGTAGCGGCGGTTGTTCATCGCGTGGAACGTGCCCTCGCGCCCGGTGATGCCCGAGACGCAGAGCTTCGTGTGCTCGCCGACGAGGATGCTCATTCGCCGGCCTCCCGGCGCGCGTCCGCGGCGCCCAGGTCCGTCTCGCGGCCCTCGCCGGCCGGCACGGTCGGAGAGGTCGGCGCGCCGGACGGGCCCGCGCCGGCCAGCTCCACCACGCGGCGCGCGGCGTCGAGCATCGTGGACTCGGCGTGGACGTTGGGGAGGTCGGCCTCCGCGAGCAGCGCCCGGCCCTCCTTGTCGTTCGTGCCGTCGAGGCGGACCACGAACGGGACGTCCGGCGCGATCTGCTCGAACGCCTCGATCAGGCCCTTCGCCACCTCGTCGCAGCGCGTGATCCCGCCGAAGATGTTGAACAGGACGGCGGTGACGTTCTCGTTGGAGAGGATCACCTCGACGGCCTGGGTGATCGCCTCGGCCTTCGAGCCGCCCCCCGCGTCGAGGAAGTTGGCCGGCGAGCCGCCCGCCTGAGCCACGACGTCGAGCGTGGACATCACGAGCCCGGCGCCGTTGCCGAGGATGCCGACGTTGCCGTCGAGCTTCACGTAGGTCAGCCCGCGCTCGCGCGCCATGCGCTCCTGCGGGTCCTCGCCCTCGGAGGAGCGCAGCCCGGCGTTGTCGGGATGGCGGAACAGCGAGGAGTCGTCGAGCGTCACCTTCGCGTCGAGCGCCATCACCTGGCGGTCGCCGGTCACGATCAGCGGGTTGACCTCGACGAGCATCGCCTCCTCGGCGACGAACGCGGCGTAGAGCCGGGTCAGCAGCGCGCCGATCGGGCGCACGACGTCGGCGTCGACGCCGGCCTCGAAGGCCAGCCGGCGCGCGTGGAAGTCCTGGAAGCCGAGCAGCGGGTCCACGTGCAGGCGCGCGATCGCCTGCGGGTCGCGGTCGGCGACCTCCTCGATGTCCATCCCGCCCTGCGTGGAGAGCATGACCAGCGGGCGCTTGGCCGCGCGGTCGAACACGATCGACGCGTAGTACTCGGCCGCGATGTCCGAGGCGGCCTCGATCCACACCTCGTGGACGGTGAGCCCGCGGATGTCCATCCCGATGATGGCCTTGGCGTGGGCCTCGGCCTCGGTGCGGTCGCTCGCCACCTTGATGCCGCCCGCCTTGCCGCGCCCGCCGATCTGCACCTGCGCCTTGACGACGCACGGGTAGCCGATCTCGTCCGCGGCCGCGACGGCCTCCTCGACGGTGGTGGCCGGGGAGCCGTTGGGCACGGGCACGTGGTGCCGGGCGAAGAGCTGCTTCCCCTGGTACTCGAGAAGGTCCATCGGCGGGCGCGCACGATAGCCGACTGTCACAATGCACGGCCGAATGCCGCTGCCCAAGGAAGTCACCTTCGTCACCTTCGACGTCTACGGAACCCTGATCGACTGGGAGACCGGGGTCTACGACGCCTTCGTCAAGGAAGCCGACAGGGACGGCTACACGCTGTCCCGGGAAGAGCTGGTCCCGCTCTTCCTCAAGACCCAGCAGGAGATCAAGGCGGGCTCGTACGAGCTCTACGCCGAGGTGCTGCGCCGCACCGCCGTCGCGATCTCGCGCGAGCTCGGCTGGCCGCTGGAGCCCTCGCGCTCCGGCTTCCTGCCCGACTCGGTGTCGCGCTGGCCGCCCTTCAAGGAGACCAACACGCAGCTCGAGCGCTTCGGCAAGAAGTTCGAGACCGGGCTGATCTCCAACATCGACGACAAGCTGCTGGGGCTCACGCGGCGCCACTTCAAGATCGACTTCGACTTGGTCGTGACGGCGCAGCAGGTCCGCTCCTACAAGCCGGATCCCGCCCACTTCAAGGAGTGCGCGCGCCGCATCGGCACCAAGAAGGGCTGGGTGCACGTCGGCTCGAGCTACTACTACGACGTCGAGCCTTGCCTGAAGGACAAGATCCCCGTGATCTGGGTCAACCGCTCCAAGGAGCAGCTCGATCCCGGGCAGAAGAAGCCGACCGCCGAGGTCAAGACGCTGCTCGAGGCGGCGAAGCTGCTCGGCGCGGCTTGATGGCCGAGACCATCTAGTGCGCGCCGTCGGCCTGCACGCCGACGTCGTGGTCACCGTCTCCCGCGCCTACCAGACCACGTGCACGCTGGTCCGCTCGGGCAACGAGGCGTTCTGCGTGGACTCGCCGGTCTTCGCGGACGAGCTGGAGGTCCTGCCCGCGATCGCGGAGCAGGCCGCCTTCGCGGTCGTCGGCCTGCTGGCCACGCACGCCGACTGGGACCACCTGCTGGGGCGCTACGCGTTCGCCGAGGCGCCGCTCGGCTGCGCGGAGACGACCGCGGCGTTCCTGGTCGGGCATCCGGGCGTGGCCCAGCGTGAGCTGCGGGCCTTCGACGACGAGCTCTACGTGGAGCGGCCGGGGCCCTTGTCGATCGGATCCCCACCCACCCAGGCGCTGCCCGTGCCGGGCCACTGCGGGATCGGCGAGCAGGAGCTCGAGCTGCACCCGGCCGACGGCCACACCGGGGACGGCATGGCGGTCTGGGTCCCGTGGGCGCGCGTGCTCGTGGCGGGCGACTACCTCTCGCCGGTCGAGATCCCGTTGCTGAGCGAGACCGGTTCCGCGAGCGCCTACCTGGCCACGCTGGCCCGGCTCGAGCCGCTCGTCGCCCGGGCGGAGCACGTCGTGCCCGGCCACGGCGGCCCGATCGACGGCACCCGCGCCGCGGCGATCCTGCGCGAGGACCGCGCGTACGTCGAGGCGCTGATGGAGCGCGGAGCGG
>Ga0183260_10001829_pt1 | contig 17710 bp, 13 predicted proteins | sample AntDrymUQ4972206_2_FD_129768 | JGI IMG/M metagenome (GOLD analysis project Ga0183260, IMG submission 129768) | Polar desert sand microbial communities from Dry Valleys, Antarctica - metaG UQ497 (22.06) (version 2) (version 2) | ecosystem: Environmental > Terrestrial > Soil > Desert | place...
CTTTCATCAACGCTAGCCCGGGAATGCGTCGACAACTGCTCGACCTTGCTGGAGCTTCAGAAAGATGGCTGGAGGTCACCGAGGAACTCGCCAGTGGCGAGAACGATTCGGAGGCAGGCGACGGAAGCAGCGCAAGCGACGAGAATCCCGCGCTCCAGTCCGACGGAGAATCCACTGAGGCCGACGCTGGCGAACGGGCGCCAACTCCCCCAGGAGCGGCTCAAGCCGCGCCTCGTGTCCCGCTCCACGTTTTTGAGGACCTTCTCATTGACGGCGAGGTCCTCCGAATCAAAGGAGCGACTCCCAAGGCGTCCACCGGAGGCAAGGCACCTTCGGATGGCTCAACTCTCAACGGCGAGACGACCAGCGGTTCACGAGGCGCACCCCGAGCAGCGCAGGGCACCGACCTCGGGGAGCTCGATCGACTCGGCATGCGCATCACGTTCGCGTTCGAGCAGCGACGCTTCCCAGGACGTTCGACTGCCGTCCTTCCCAGTGACGAGCCGACGCCAGGCGCCGAAGTCCTCATCGTCGATGTGAGCTCACCCGGCATGATCAAAGAAGCCATGGCGCAATCGGCTGCGGTGAAGGCTGTGTTTGAGGCTCTCCAAGACCAGGGCATCAGTGACCTCTATCCCGGCTTCGACATACTCACCATCGACGGAACTGAGATCGACCGCATGATCGAGCTCAAGTCCTCGGGAGTCGACGCACAGGTCCAAGCGATGAGCTGGAATGAGTGGAAGACAGCCGGCGGCACCGTGCGGCATCGTTTCTGGCTCTACTTGGTCGGCAACCTCAGGGCCGACCTTCAGAATGCGCCTCCGTTCGTCCGGGCCGTACAGGATCCCTTCGGCACCCTCGCCTCCTCGAAGTCGGAGGACGTGATCCGTAAGCGAACGGTTCAACTCCGCGTAAGGGAGTTCGCGGCAGCGGACGAGTCTCTTCGACACCACGGGTCGCATGAACGGCGTGGTCCCCGGCGCACACCTGTCGTCCGAAGAGATAGGAAGCATCCGATGAGAGTCCAGACCCGAGACCTCGCGGCACGCGAGGAGAAGCTCGAGGCGCTACAGAAGAAGCTCACCCAGTCGGTCGGCGCGCTCGTGACCGGTGACGACTGGAAGCGTGCGTTGGAGTTCGCCGCGAGGTTCCGTTCGCGCTCGTTCAACAACACGATGCTGATCTACGTCCAGCACTACGCCGCGTTCCAGCAAGGTCGCGTGTCGGAGCCGATGCCGACGTACGTCGCCGGGTTCAGGCAGTGGCTCAGCCTCAACCGCGCCGTGATGAAGGGCCAGTCCGGGTACGCAATCCTCGCGCCGGTCACCGCTCGGTTCGCGTCCTCCAACTCCGCCGATCCGGACTCGTGGCGACGCCTCGGCCGCGGTGAGAAGCCCGGCTTCGGTGAGGCCGTCCGCTCGAAGCTGGTCGGGCTCAAGCCCGCACACGTCTGGGACATCTCCCAGACCGACGGCGAGCCGATCCCTGAGACCCCGCGGCCGAGGCTCTTGCAGGGTCTGGCACCAGAGGGGTTGTGGGACGGGCTGGCCGATCAGATCACCGCGCATGGCTTCGAGCTGCGACTGGTCTCCAACGCGCAGTCGATCGGCGGAGCGAATGGGCTGACGGACTACATGACCCGCGAGGTGTCTGTGCGGATGGACATGGACGACGCCGCTCAGGTCAAGACGCTCGCGCACGAGCTGGGCCACGTGATGCTCCACGGTCCTGACAACGAGGACGCTGTGCTCCACCGGGGCATCGCTGAGGTTGAGGCCGAGTCGGTGGCGCTGATGGTTGGTGCCGCACACGGCCTGGCGACCGATGACTACACGATCCCGTACGTCGCCTCTTGGGCGTCCAGCGTGCCGGGCAAGACGCCCGTCGAGGTCGTTCAGTCCACCGCCGAACGTGTACGAGGTGCTGCGGTGACCATCCTCGACAAGCTCGACACCCCACAGGTCGGCGACGGCACCCCGCCCGGGCTCGACCGCGAGGCACTTGCCGCCGGTCGCGGGGCGCTCCCTGTGCAGACCGTCGCGCAGCGCCAAGTGGAAACGGTCGGACTATGAGCATGATCAACACCGCCGCTCCCTATCGGCGAGACGACCGCCAGACGATTCGCGTTCCGGTCGTGATGCCGCTGGTCGAGGTCGACGTCGACACGAAGGGATTCGTGACCGTCACCCTCGACCGCGAGCCCTACTCCGCCGAGGGGTCGCTGACACGCGACGACCTCAAGCGCGTGCTCGACGACATCGCCGCCGACCTCGGAACGGCGGTTCGCGTCGAGGTCCGCGAGGCAGACAAGTCCACCTTCACCGACATCGTGACGCCCGAGCGCCCGAAGCTGCGGATGGTCAGGCCCATGCGCGAAGCGGCGACGTCGGCCGGTGAGTTGTCCGGCGATGGGTTTTTGCCCAACGAGGAAGTGGCTGTTGCCGTCGTCGTCGCCCATCAGGTCGCCAGCACCGACGGAACCGCACGGCTGCGTCTGCCTCCGGCGTTGCTAGAAGCACACCCCGGACTGGTGGTGTTCATGGGCCAGGAGTCCGGCACCGTCATGGTCAGCGGCGGTGCCGCGTGAACCCTCGCGGACAGGGAGTCGACGACGACCTGGTCAACCTTGGCCTCGTGCTCATCGCCGCAGTCGGCGTCATTGCCGCGATCCTGCGGCTCGCCGGATCTGTGGCTGCATGGTTGTCAGGTGCCTCGCAACCGAGCGGTGGCTGGGAGGCAGGCTTTCGAGTGCTCACCGACCCTGGCAACCCAGCCCGCGCACTCGGCGCGGACGGTGTGGCAGCGTGGGTCTACTGGCTCGCGCTCACCGTGATGGTCGCGGCGGTTGCCGCCAGCGCTCTCGTGTTGTGGCGACGCATCGGCTCGATCAGGCACCAGACGACGCACGACCCTCGTCGTCTCGCCGGTGTCGCCACAGGGCGCGATGTACGAGCGGTCGCCTCAGAGAAGGCGCTGCGAGCGAGGGGTCAAACCTTGCGGCCGTCCCTCGAACACCCTGAGCCGTCAGACATCGGTTACCTGCTCGGTCGCTCCCGTGGCCACGGCGTGTGGGCGTCGGTGGAGGACTCGATCCTGCTGCTCGGCCCGCCACGGTCGGGCAAAGGACTGCACGTTGTCATCAACGCGATCCTCGATGCACCAGGTGCTGTCATCACCACTGCCACCCGACCCGACAACATCGCCGCCACACTCATGGCCCGGCAGGAGCGCGGCCCTGTTGCGGTGTTTGATCCGCAGCGGTTGGCTGAGGGTCTACCCGCCGGGCTGCGCTGGTCGCCCGTGCGTGGATGCGAAGACCCACTCACCGCGATGATCCGCGCGACCGGGCTCGCCTCAGCCACCGGGTTGTCTACCGGGGGCGTGGAGTCAGGTGGCTTCTGGGAAGGCAAGACCCGCACCGCGTTGCAAGCCCTCCTTCACGCGGCGGCGCTGGACAACAGGTCACCACGCGAGTTGTTCGGTTGGACGCTCTCACCCTCGGCCGCCGCTGACGCGGTAGCGATCTTGGCGAGCAACCCGAAGGCAGCACCCGGCTGGGCTGACTCCCTGGAGTCGATGATCCACTCCGACCCACGCACCCGCGACTCGATCTGGATGGGTGTCTCCCTCGCCCTCTCATGCCTGGCCGACCCGCGCGTTCTCGACGCCGTCTCACCAAAGCCGGGCGAGTATTTCGACCCAGTCGAGTTCCTCACCAACAACGGCACCCTCTACCTGCTCGCCACAGGCGCAGGGGCCGGCGCTTCGTGGTCGCTCGTCGCGGCGTTCATCGAAGATCTCGCCGAGACCGCCCGGCACCTGGCCGCAGCGTCGCCGGGCGCACGGCTCGACCCGCCACTGCTGCTGGCACTCGACGAGATCGGCAACCTCTCACCGCTGCCGTCCCTGCCAGTTCTCATGGCAGAAGGCGGCGGCACCGGAATCACCACCATGCCCGTCCTTCAGTCCTTGTCGCAGGCGCGAGACAAGTGGGGCGACCACGCGGCCGGCGCGATCTGGGACGCGAGCATCGCCAAGGTCATCCTCGGCGGCACGTCGGCGGCGCGGGACCTTCAAGACCTCTCGGCCCTGATCGGTGAGCGCGACGAGAGGACCGACACCGTCTCGGTCGGCGAGTACGGCTCACGATCGCTACAGCGCTCGGTCCGGCGTGTGCCGGTGATGCCGCCCGAGGTCATCCGAACCCTGCCCTTCGGCACAGCTCTCGTGCTGCTGCGAAGCGCGCCGCCACTCGTCACCGACCTGCGCCCTTGGACCGACCGCAAGGAGGCCGAGCAACTCCACGAGGCTCGGACCGAGGTCGAGAAGGCGCTACAACGACGGTAACCGAGCGAGTGTCGGACCCATGCGCTGAAATGGATACCGTGACCGCGCAGACCCCAACGCCCCACGACGTCCTGGAGAGGATCTGTCGCGAGAATTTGGCGGTCTACCGCGAGTCCCTAGGTCGACTTCAGGAGGACGTCAGCCAGGAGTCTCAGGTCGCTCACGACTATCGCGGCCGACTTGTCTACGAGTTGCTCCAGAACGCCGACGACTCCCTTGCGGGAATCGCGGCCAGCGATGATCGGGTCCTCTTCAAACTCACAGACCATGAACTCTGGGTTGCCAACACGGGCCGCGCTTTCACAGAAGCCGATGTCCGTGGACTGTGCGGGCTAGGCGCCAGCTCCAAGGCTGTGTCCTCCGGCCCGAAACGGGCAAGCATCGGTCACAAGGGTTTGGGATTCAAGTCTGTCTTGGAGATCACCGATGCCCCGGAGGCGTACTCCGAGACGGTGGCCTTCCGCCTGGGAAAGGAGACGGCTCTCAGCCAGGTCTCGGAGCTCTGGAGCGGGCTCGACCGGGGCCAGGTGAGCGGCGTTCCCGCGATGCGATTCCCGTCGCCCATTGATCATGAGCACACGACGTGGCGCGATCTCCAGTCGGCTGGCTTCCGTACGGCATTCCGATTCCCGTTTCACCAGGGAATCACGAAGGAACAGCTCACAGCTCTCGCGCGTCAGTTGCTGACGCTGCCGATGACAAGCGTTCTCTTCCTGAAGAACCTAGAAGAGGTGGTCATCGAGGTCGACACTTCAGCGGAACATGCGGATCGCCAGTGGCTGCTTGAGCGCCACCGAGTGTCCGGAGCCGGAGCTGAGCGATGCAATGGCCTTGACCAGACCGGCCTCTATCGAGTCGACCTCGTCAACAAGGACGGAGAAGGTGACCGGTACTGGGTCGCCCACAATGACGAGGTCCACATCGGTAGTCACCGAGATGGTCTATCCGGACCTGCATGGGACGGGGTCGACGTCACAGAGGTCTCGGTAGCAGTACGAGACGCTGATGATCCGCGCGTTGATCCTCCAAACCGGTGTTTCCACGTCTTCTTGCCGACACAGGAAGCTTCTGGATGCTCGCTCCTGGTCAACGGGGCCTTCACAACCGACCTGTCGCGACAGCACGTGCAGGTTGCCGACTCCACGGACAACTACAACGGATACCTCGTACGCCAGGCTGCCGAGACCTTCGTTCAACTGCTCTTGCCCCATCTGCTCGACCAGGGCGGCTTGCCCTACGTCCTACGCGTGCTTGATCGAGTCGGCGGGGAGTCTGGCGCTGCGGCCAGCCTGCTGAGCGAGGCACTCGCAGCAAGGCTCTCCTCAACGCCACTCATTCCAGCCAACGGCGAGAAACTCACCCTCGGGGACGTGGTTCTGCCGTCACCACTACTAGGCGATGCGGGACCTGACTTCGCTCAGTTGCTCGCAACCGACACCCAAGTCGAGGGAAGGCGATTCCCGGATCCGGAGTTCTGCGACGGCGAACTAACAGCGGTGTGCGCCGACTATGGAGCAACCGCACTCACGTCGGCTGAGACACTTCAGGCACTCGCCCGTCACGCAGACCCATCCAAGGCGGCACTGCGCACTGGACCTGACTCTCGGTATCGCATTGACCCCGTGCTAGACGTTTGCACACTCATGTGGGAGCGGGCAGGCGCGGACGAACGGCAAGAGCTCGAGGAGATCGCACCTGCAGAGCAGGTCTTCCCCATCGGCGAGAATGAGGACGGAACCGTTCGCCGCATCGCACTCAGCGAGGAAAGCGCGTTCTACCCGCCGGCCTCCTCCGCAGAGGAACTCCCACTGCGGCGAATCCGATTCCTGGCGCATGCCGTGTGCTGGGGAAACCTCGGCCGGTCCGAGCAGCGCTCCGTACTCGAAGACCGCATGAAGGCGTGGGACGCGCTCTTCGGGATCAAAGAGTTTCGGTTCGAGGAAGTCATGCGCGCCGCCGTGCTGCCCGGTCTTACGCGTACGGGCGGTACCGACACTGAACTTCGGGAGGCGAACCGCTCGATCGAGGCCCTGGCGACCATCTGCCGTCTCGCCGGCAAGACCACCAAGTCGGACCATCCGCTTCCGATGGGCCGCCTTGGGTCAGACCGGGCGTTCTTCAACCTGAGTCGACTCGAAGTCCCGTGCCGGTCACATCATGACGATGAACTCACATGGGCTCCCGCCCACCATGTGTACTTCGGGCGCGACTGGATCGGCGTCGACTCCGTGGAGGGGATCGTTGATGCCATGACGGCAGCCGGCGCGAAGCTCGACGTTAGGTTCCTGGCTGCACCAGAGTCGTTCGCAGAGTTCTCAGGCGCGATTGGAGTGCACGCTGAGGAGGGCGACGGAGCTGAGGACAACGCAGACCAGAACGAAGGCGAAGTCGACCTAGAAGACGACACCGACGAGGCGCTGGAAACGACCGTCGACGATCGGTGGCGCAACTTCTTCGCCTGGTTAGGGGTCAGTCGCGGCCTGCGCCTCGTCCACTTTCACGACGTCGACGACACAGGCACAGGCTGGACCAACACGAAGGGCCTCGGCCTTCCTGGCGGCTGGGCCTTCGACGGGCTGGAGGATGCGTGGTCGGCATACCGCGCCGACTTGATCGGCCCCCTCGAAGGAGATCCGCGATGGGAGTCCACCGACCACTATCTGTATCAGGCGCACAACCTCGATCGCCTCGATGAAATAGCCAAAGTGGCTCAACGGGCCGGAAACAACGTCGCCGAGGAGCTTCTCGAACACCTGGTCCGCAACTGGTCCTCCTACTCCCAGCACACTCAGGTCGAGCTCGCTCTGGTGGGGTCCGGCAAGTGGCCGTCCTCGCGTACCGCGCCGCCACGTGCAACAACCGAAGAAATCGCCACCGGCGGACCAGACTTCTGGCTGCACCGGCTGCGCAACCATGCACTCTGCCCGACTAGCCACGGGCCGCGGCGTCCAAGCCAAACTTGGCGGCGCACGGATGAACTCACCCGAAGGCTGGGGCGTAGCGGGCGGAACGCGGACACCTACCTCCCCGTCCTCGTGCAGCCCGAAGGGGTGGCACCTACATCGTTGCGCGCCTGCCTCGATGAGATGTCGACCTCGGCTACGCCGTCACAGCCCACCGAGCCCAGGGCATCACCGTGGACACCTCTCACGTCGTCGTCTCGGGCAGCACGACTCGGGAGAACTTCTACGTCTCCATGACCCGCGGGCGGGAGTCCAACATCGCGTACGTCGCCCTCGACAAGCCTGACGAAGGCCACGCCCCTCCCGAGCCTGACGAGGTCAACGCCCACACCGTTCTCTACGGCGTGCTCCAGCACAGCGGCGCTGAACTGTCGGCGCACCAGATGATCGTCGAGGAGCAGGAGCGGTGGTCGTCCATCGCCCAGCTCGGCGCTGAGTACGAAACCATCGGCGCAGTCGCGCAGCGGGAGCGCTGGATCAAGGCCATTGAGGCCAGTGGCCTCACCCCGGGCCAGGTCGGGCAGGTGCTCGCGTCTGACTCGTTCGGCCCGCTGACGGCCGAGCTGCGCCGGGCCGAGGCCAACCACCACGACGTCGACCGGCTTCTGTCGGCCCTCGTCAAGAGGCGATTGCTCGACGACGCTGACGACATCGGCGCCGTGCTCATCAGTCGGCTCCAGAAGGCTGCTCAACCGAAGCAGGGCAAGCGTCGCCGTGAGCCGAAGCTGATCGTCGGCTTGATCGCCGTGGCCGATGGTCCGATGAGTGAGGCGATGGCGAAGGCTCTCGCCGAACGCGCGGACCTGATGGAGGGGCGGGCGATGACGCTCGCCGAGCAGGCGGTCGAGGCCAGGGCTCCGTGGATGAAGCGGCTCGGTGTCGGTCCCACGACCGATGCGGCCCGGCGTCGGTGGCTCCACGAAGTGAGGACGGTTGCCGCCTATCGCGACCGCTACCGGGTGGAGGGGCGCAGGGTTCTGGGCGAGCCGCGCAGCGATGCACAGAAGCTCGACGCCGCCCGGGCCGAGCAGGCGATCCGCCGCGCCCGGGCCATTGCTGATGACGCCGCCACGAACCAAGAGGGGCTCAGCCGCACGCTCGAGTCAGGGGGACGAGCGCTCGGGTAGCGGTACACGGAGTCAGTTCTGGTTGAGCCGTCCACAGGAGGGGCGAAGGTACGTACGTCCTGTCGGACATCAGGCGTAGAGAGGAAGCGAGCCCTGACCGAAGGAGACTCACATGCTCAACGCACTCTGGAACCTTAGTACCGCGATGCGCGGCTACCTACGCTTCTACATGCCCACCAACCGGGCCGTCGACTGGCTCCTTAGCCCGTGCGGCCTAAAGTGGGCAATCCCCGTCGCACTCGGCGCGACGCCCGCTTACCTCGGGCTGACGGCCCTCTGCATCCGCTTGGCCGAACATCCCGACTTCGGCTTTCTCAACGTGCTGGTCCTGCTGTTCTTCTGGAACGCCGCAAAGTTCGCTTGGATGGCCGTCCTCAGCCCGGTCTTGCTTCTGCGGATCGCCCTCGTCGGCCGTGCTTCTTCCTCAGGGCAGAGAGCTGAGCTCGGAGCGGATCCCGCTTGACCTTGTCCAGGTTCAGCGGCGGATTCAGTGCGGCCAGGACGCCAGTCTCGACGTCGCCAAGCGAGTCGGCGTCTGCCACGGGAACGGTAACGAGCCCAAGGTGGTCGTGCATCCAGGTCGTCAGGGCTACCTCGTCGATCTCGGTCTCGCCGCGCGCCTCGGCCAGCACCGACCCAAGGCTCAGGCGGAACGTGGAGAACTCGTGACGCCCTCCCAGATGCATTGTCTTGATGCGACCCCACAGTGTGTTCTTCGACTTCCGGCCGCTGCGGGATCGGGTCGCGCCGGCCAGCCCGGCGTAGATCAAACCGGCGCGCACGGGCTGCCCGAGCCCGCTACGCAGGTCCTCAGCCCCCTGCGCGTCGACCCACCAGCTGTAGAGGCCCGGCGATCGAAGACCGTTGCCGCCGCTCGCCAGGAACTGCGCCGGCGTGATCGCCTCGTCAGTCTGGGTCAAGGCGGCGACCAGGTCCGTCACGTCAGACGTGGTCCGGGAGGGCCTTGACTGCGTAGCCGGCGCGGTTGTTGGGCGTCCGTACCACGCGAGACGTTCACCCATCGTCATCCCAGCCAGCGGCTCGACCACGATGGCACCTTCGCGCGTCAGAAGGTCGCGGATGGCATCGGAGTACGCCGATCCGGCATGTACCTCGACCGTCATTCCTCTGACCGGTCCGATGAACTCCTTGATCCGCTCGACTACCCGGACGCCCCAGGCTCGGCGATAGTCGCGTGACGTCGTTGAGAGCCGAAGGTCGTACGGCACCAGCACCTCGTCGGGAGCGACAAGCCCGTGCTCGGCTGACAGCACGAACCAGGGGACATTCGCGTGCTCGGCGTAGGCGCGCTCCTTCCGAAAGAGCGGCGATGTGTAGAGCTCCCGGGCAGGGGCGGGGAAATGGAGCTTCTTCTTGACACAGCCAACGAGGACAAAGTCGGCCGAAGAGTCCGCGGCTCGGATTACCTCAGCTGGCGCCCTTACGGCAGACCCGGCACCACGCCGTACAAACGTCACGGACTCTCCGACCTTACCGCGGATGTCGTGAAGCCGGGCCACCCCTAACGCTCACCCTTCCAGAACGCTGGGTGAACGCGCGCCGACCTCGGGAATCCGCCAACCAAGCGGTCGAGCTCGTCCCAATCCAAAGTCACGGACGCGTCGACACCGGCGAGCAACCCGCGCAGGGGACTCCAGTCAGCCACGAGGTGAGTCTCGCGCATGGCACCGACACTCGGCTGGATCATTGGGACGCTGACAGGGGATGCTGCGAAGATTGGGCTGCTAAAGCTCATGGCCGCAGCAAATGTTGTCGGACCGCTCCCGTAACGTTGGCCGACTGTCGATCAGGAGGTCAGAAGTGCAGCTTGAAGAACTCAAGCCCGGGTTGAGGGTCGAGGGTCTCATCCCCGCCGAGGTCATCACCGTCATCGCGACGCAGTGGCATGGCACCGAGGCGTTGGAGCTGACCTACAAGAACTCCAAGGGTGCGCTCGGTCAGCAGGTCGTCTTCCGCAAGGACGAGGGCAGCCTGACCGCTGCGCAGACCGGCAGCCGCGCGTTCGACGCGAGCGCGAGTGATTTCAAGCTGGTGGCCGAGGCGCAGCGGATCACCCTGGCGGGCCTGTTCGACCCAATGCTCGCGGTTGCAACCAGTGATGTGCAGCCGCTCCCGCATCAGATCCGCGCGGTGTACGGCGACCTCCTGCCGCGCACGCCGCTCCGGTTCTTGCTGGCCGACGATCCTGGTGCGGGTAAGACGATCATGGCCGGCCTCTACATCAAGGAGCTGCTGCTGCGCGATGACGTGAAGCAGTGCCTGATCATCGCGCCGGGCGGCTTGGTGGAGCAGTGGCAGGACGAACTGTTCTTCAAGTTCGGGCTCCGATTCGACCTGCTGACCAACCAGTTGATCGACGCCAACATCAACCTCAACGTCTTCGAGACCAACCCGCTGCTGATCGCCCGGATGGATCAGCTCTCCCGCAACGAGGCGCTCCAGGCCCAGCTCAAGGAGACCGAGTGGGACCTGATCATCGTCGACGAGGCCCACCGCATGGGGGCGCACTACTTCGGCGGCAAGCTGGAGAAGACCAAGCGGTTCCTGCTCGGCGAGATGCTCGGCCAGATCACCCGTCACCTGCTCCTGATGACCGCGACCCCGCACTCCGGCAAGGAGGAGGACTTCCAACTCTTCCTCACCCTGCTGGATCGCGACCGGTTCGAGGGCAAGCAGAAGAAGTCCGTCGATCTCAGCGGAGTGATGCGCCGCATGGTCAAGGAGGACCTACTGACCTTCGAGGGCAAGAAACTCTTCCCCGAGCGCATCGCCGAGACGGTCCCGTACGAGTTGACCGCGTTGGAGCAAGACCTCTACGAAGACGTCACCCACTACGTCCGCGAGGGGATGAACCGCGCCGAGAAGCTCGGCGGCAAGCGCAAGAACACCGTCGGCTTCGCACTCACCGTCCTCCAGCGCCGTCTCGCGTCCAGCCCCGAGGCGATCTACAAGAGCCTCGTGCGCCGCTCCGAGCGGCTGGAGCGCAAGAAGACCGAGATCCTCAACGGCACCTACAGCGACACCGAGCCATCCATCGACATCAGCGACTTCGACGAAGATGAGTACAACGCCGAGGAGTTGGAGCAGCTTGAGGAAGACGTGATGGACGCGGCCACGGCCGCGCAGACCGTCGAGGAGCTCAACGCCGAACTCATCGAGCTCGCCGACCTCGTCGCGACCGCCAAGAAGGTCCGCGATGCAGGCACCGACCGCAAGTGGACCGAGCTGTCCGCCATCCTTCAGGACAACGCGCTCACCACCGATCGCAACGGTTGGCCGCGCAAGTTCATTATCTTCACCGAGCACCGCGACACCCTGGACTACCTCCGGGCCAGGATCGGCTCGCTGCTGGGCAAGCCGGACGCAGTCAAGGCGATCCACGGAGGCGTACGTCGGGGCGAGCGGCGCCTGATCACCGAGGAGTTCACCAAGAACCGCGACGTCCAAATCCTCCTGGCGACTGACGCTGCCGGCGAGGGTCTGAACCTTCAGGCCGCGCACCTGATGGTCAACTACGACCTGCCGTGGAATCCCAACCGCATCGAGCAGCGCTTCGGACGTATCCACCGCATCGGCCAAGAAGAGGTCTGCCGACTGTGGAACCTGGTCGCCTCCAACACCCGCGAGGGTGAGGTCTTCACCCGTCTGCTGGAGAAGCTCGAACAGATGCGCCAGACCTACGGCGGCAAGGTCTTCGACGTCCTCGGCGAAGCGTTCACCGAGACCCCGCTGCGCAACCTCCTGCTCGACGCCATCCAGTACGGCGAGCGCCCCGACGTGAAGGCCAAGATGCACGAGGTCATCGACGCCTCCGTGGGCGATGGCCTCAAGGACCTTCTCGCTGAGCGTGCCTTGGCATCGGAGAATCTTGCCGAGGCCGATCTCCAGGCACTGCGGGCGGCGATGGACGAGGCCCGCGCCCGACGCCTGCAACCGCACTACATAGAGCTGGCCTTCAAAGCTGCGTTTACCAAGCTCGGCGGACGGATCGTGAAGCGCGAACAGGGCCGCTACGAGATCGCCAACGTCCCCCAACAGATCCGAGCCGCAGGCAAGGGGCCGATCGCCACCAAGTACGACCGAGTCACCTTCGAGCTCGGTAAGGTCCACGCCGAGGAACACGCCCGAGCCGACCTGCTCGCCCCAGGCCACCCGCTCCACGACGCCGTGATGGATGAGGCTGTTCGCCAGCATGGTGGCGCACTCAACCGCGGCACAGTCCTCGTGTCCTCGACGCTGGAGGAAGCGCACCTGCTCGTCGGCGTGATCGAGGAGGTTGCTGATGCCACCGGTGAGTCCGTGTCGCGGCACTTCGGCTACGCCTTCGTCGACTCCTTCGGGACCGTCACCCTGGCCGGCCCAGCCCCGTACCTCGACTGCGTAGCCGCGCCTGACATTCCCGTCACCGACGCAGCCCGTGCACTGCCGTGGCTCGCGGATGCCGAGGACAAGGCAACAAGCTGGATCATCGCCAACAAGCTCCCCGAGTACCTCGCAGAAGTTCAGCCGCGCCGTCTCGCCGAGTTGACCAAGGCCCGCGACCTCGTCACGAAGCGTCTCGAAGGCGAACGTGACCGCCTCCTGCTCGATGCCGCAGTTGCGTCCGAAAGGGAGCGGGCTAGCGAGAAGGCCAAGGAGTCTTCGGAGAGCCTGAACCGTAAGGCCATCGAACTCGACGTCCGTCTCCGCAAGCGGCTCGAACTCCTCGACCAGCAACAGCTCATGTCGACCAAACCGCCCCGCATTGTCACGGCAGCACTCGTGCTTCCCGTCGGGATGTTGGAAGCAGATCTTCCCGCCACCGCGCCGATCCACGCCAAGGAGACCAAGGAGGTCGAACGCCGCGGCGTCGACCTTGTGCTGGCCAGGGAGCGCGGCCTCGGGCGCAAGCCCGTCGAGCAGGCGTTCAACAACCCAGGCTTCGACATCCTCTCTACCGACACCGCTGGGGACACCTACCGGATTGAGGTCAAAGCCCGCATCGACGGCGCCACCGACTTCTTCATCACCCACAACGAGGTGATGACCGGCAAGAACGCCGTCCCGCGCTACCGCCTCGCCCTCGTCCGCGTGGACCCGCGTGGCCCCCAGTACGACGAGGTCCGCTACCTCGACAACCCGTTCGCCACCACCGACCTCGGCAACTTCGACGCCACCGGCATCAGAGGCGACTGGGCGAAGCAATGGGCTAAGGGCCGCGAGCCCTTCTGATGTTTGAAACTGATGTCGGGCCTTCGAGGGCGGTCGAATCACGTAGCAAGGAGAGGCAATGACGGCGGTCCTCAATCCATTGGGCGATGGCGCTCTGTCGAAGGCCGAGCGGCACATGCGGGCTCTTCGCCGCGCCATCCTCGCGTACTGGTACGCGACCCTCGAAGACCGACGGGCCGCACTCATCGAGGCAACCAGCGCCTGTCTCATCGTCAACATCCTCGATGAGGCAGTCTTCCAGTTCGAGCTCGGAGAGCCCTATAGGGAATTGCGGGCCAACTCCGCGGCCGGCCGAGTCGTTACCGGCCTGGAGTTGATCAGAAACTGCGAGACGCACTCCCCGGTTGTCTTCGACGATCTGCTCATTCAGAAGCGCAGCTATAGCGTGCCGCTCCACGCGAGGGGTCAAGTCATGAGGTCTGTCTGGCACTGGGCCGACTACGCCTCGCTCCCATCTGACTACGTCGAAGTCCAGGGCGATGCCTCTGAGTCCCAGAAGCGGGCGCGCAAGGAGGCGCAGCACGGCTACCGCCAGGGTGTTCAGGGGAGATCGGTGATCGAGACACTGTTCGATGCCGAGCGATTCTTTGCAGAACTCGATCCGCGACTGGCAGTGCCAACACGTCCGACGCTGGAACACTCTTTTGCAGAAGTCCCACAGGGAGACTCGACCGTTCTGCACCGGCCCCTTGAGGGCTTCGTTGGCATCGTGCCGCTGCCGGACCTGGCAACACGATGGGATGAACGCACAACGGCAACGGCGCCACCGGCCGACCGTTACGTGAAGAACCTTGCAACAAGTAGGAACAAGGATCGTCCTATTGGCGAGAAGCGGATCATCACTCACAAGATCGCGGATGGCGGTCGGGTTGTTGGCTATTCCGGCGACGTAGAGACGGCGCCCGGCCACCTCATGAGCTGGGTCGAGCGCAGCGCGCAGATCGGTCGCGACATACGAGCCGGATTCTTGTACGTCGTGGAGCTAGCTGGCGTTGACGTTCCCGTCGCCGCCAGTGACAACCTCACGTTATCGGCGGTCGATGACGGGCAAGACCTACTTACGGAGCTGACCGAAGCGCCGGAGCCGCGGGGTCTGGGGCGACTCAGCTTGGTTGAGGAGTACCCCGACCTCTACGTCACGATGAGGAACGGACACTGATTCTCCTGCCCGTCGCTGATGTTTGTGAGTCAGATGTGGCGTCGTGCCACGTTCTGTATCGGGTATCTCATCCCCTATGTGGCATGGGGCATCCTTCTTGTGGTCCTGGCGCTGGCGCTTTACGACCTCTTGAAGGCCGGTGCGCCGGCCGTCGCGCAGATCGCGACCGCCATCGGGCTCATCTGGGCCGGTCTGGTCATCGCTAGCGGCATGGTCGCCATCCTCGGCATCCGGGTAGTCGGCGAACTCTACGGCTCGGACGCAGCGCAAGCGGGGGCGGTCTGGGCACCGGTGGAAACCGTCGTCGGTGGGCTTGGCGGTGCTGCGGGGGAGATCCTCGGCGGCGTGTGGCTCGTGCTCATCGGCTGGGCGGCCTTGCGGGCGCGGGAGCTGCCCAGGGCACTGAGCTTCCTTGGCATCGTGCTCGGAGTCGCCGGCATCCTCACGGTCGTCCCGCCCCTCGAGCCCGCCTCGTTCCTGTACGGGCTCGGCCTCATCGTGTGGTTCGTCTGGCTTGGGATCGTCACGCTGCACACTAACCGGAGGCGCGCAAGCCGGACACCAGCCCGAGAGGCCGCGTGATGCGGTCACGAGAGGGCGAGCGTCGCTGTTGGCACCTGCCTACCGGAATCCGAGGCAGGGGGCTGACCCGGCTGCCGCCTCGGGCCAATGTCCTGAGGGCGCCATCCGGCACACCGGAGCCAGAAAGCACAGCTTCAGCTTCCCACCTGGAACGTTGCAGGGCGAAACGACAGCAGGAGTGGGGAAACCCATGACACCGGTACGCTCAGACATACGCTCAACGTCGAGGCGGCAGATCGCGCTCGTCGTCGTCGCCCTGGTACTCGCGGTCTTGTTCGCCTACCCCGGCTCGGGACTCCTGTTGGGGTGGTCGAGCGCCGAGGACGGCGGCATCCACCGGTTTCACACCGTCGTGTGGGGCGTGCACACCGGGTTGGTGCTCTCGGTCGGACTGGTCGCCCTGCTGCTTCGAACGGAAGAGCGCGTCGCCACCGCCCAACAAGTGGGCGTCGCGATGGCCGTCATGATGACGGTGTTCTTCGGTAGCGTCGTCATCCCGCACTTTGGAGAGCCAGCGGTCAGGATCGACCGTGTCGTGTTCAGCATCATGGTCCTGATTCTCACGGGCGTGGTCGTGGCGCTTCACCCACGACGCGGAGAGTTGCTGACGACTGGACGCAGAATCAGCAAGCCGATGGCTGCGTTCGGTGTCATCGGACTCGCGGTGGCCGCCGCGTACGCCCTCGACCAGATCCAGATTCAACTGGCCACGGACCTGGCCACGGACCCCCACTCGGTAGGGGGCAGGGAGCACTGGGCTGAGATGGCCAGCGCCGCGCTCACCCTCCCGCTCATCGCCCTCGTTGCCGCGCTACGCACTCGCGGGTTTCGGCTGGTCGCGTGGACCGCAGGGCTCGGCACGATGGTCTTCGGCGCTGCCTCGGGCTTGCTGCCCGAGCAGGCCTCCAGTCCAGGTGTCGCTTGGGGCGCGGTCGCGGTGCTCGGAGGGGCCCTGTTCATAGCGGTCGCGGAGATCGAAGCCAGGCGCGATGGCGCCACCGCAGGACGTCACTGAACCCCGGGGCCATCACAAGGTTGGACCACGAGTCACCCCGGGGTGACGCGCGCTCATCCTCGCTACGGAGCGTGATGGCGCTGTTCAGCATCTCAACCGCGACACAACCTGGCATGTGCCGCACTTGCGCGCCACTGGCACCGGCGATTGCGGGCTCTTCGTCTTTGAGGGTGGGGCCATAGGTTCAGGCCACCGCCGATGAGGAGCATCCTGAGTCTGTAGTTCTCGAAGTTGGTCAGGCCTCGGGCGATGCGGCGGTGGAGCTCGATGAGGCCGTTGATCGCTTCGGTTCCTCCCTTGGTGGCGCCGGTGGTGAAGTAGGCCAGGAACGCCTCCTTCCACGTCCGGAGGGTCGCCGGTTGCCGGCCCGGGAGAGCCGGTGGCGGATCTGCTGGCCGGAGGAGGACAAGATAACCGCATGGGAACGGGCCGACGCCGCTCTATCCGTGATGCGGATCGTGAGCGCTGGATGCTGCAACCGCGGGGTCGTTGGTTCGCCTTGGGACTTGGAGTCTGGTTCTGCCTCTTGCTGCTCGTCGTGGTGGTCCAAGCGACGGTGACAAGAACGTGGTCGGGGACGGACTGGATGTGGCTGGGCATGAGCTTGTTCTGGATGGTCTACGCCACCTACTCCTGGTACGCGGGCTCTAACGGCACCACGGTGGATGCGCGAGGACTCATCCTTCGCGATCGCTGGAACGTCACCGAGATTGCTTGGGATGATGTCAGCGAGGTCCGCGCCGACAGGGATGATCGTTGGGCTACCCACCTGCTGGCCATTCTGGTGGATAATCGCGAGGTCGCGTTGCCTATCGTGCCCATTGAGGACCGAGAAGCGTTGTGCTCGTGGGCGCCCAGAGGAAGCTCCGCGGCACAGGGGTGAGCCCCACGGCGTACGCCGGGCGGCCCGTGCACGCTACTGCCGCGGGTCGCTCAAAGAACTGGCGTGGGATCTCCGGTTGTACCCATGATGCCCGCCTGCTCCTTCCACTGCACCTCCGTTACATGTAACGTGGTCGGCACGACGGTGAAGCATCGAGTCAGCGAGTACCGGCGCAGGATGCGCGCACGCGGGCTTCGGCCGGTACAGATCTGGGTGCCTGACGTCCGCAGCGAGCGGTTCGTTCAGGAGGCACACCGCCAGGCAGCGCTGGTCGCCAGATCCGACACTCGGTCGGACGACCAAGAGTTCGTCGAGGCAGTCACGGCGCCCTGGGACGAGGAGTGAGGCGCGGCGAGCTGTGGACCGTCGCCGGTGGTGTGCACGCATCCAAGCCCAGAC
>Ga0183260_10001831_pt1 | contig 17694 bp, 11 predicted proteins | sample AntDrymUQ4972206_2_FD_129768 | JGI IMG/M metagenome (GOLD analysis project Ga0183260, IMG submission 129768) | Polar desert sand microbial communities from Dry Valleys, Antarctica - metaG UQ497 (22.06) (version 2) (version 2) | ecosystem: Environmental > Terrestrial > Soil > Desert | place...
AGCTGACAGCGCTCTCCACAGCGAGCCCGCTTCGAGAGCGGACGCGGGCGCTGCTGATGCTCGCGCTCTATCGCTGTGGACGGCAGACCGATGCGCTCGAGCAGTACCGCGACCTGCGCCGCCACCTCCTGGACGAGCTCGGGCTGGAGCCCACCGCCTCGGTCCGCGAGCTCGAGCGCGCGATCCTGCAGCAGGACGCTTCGATCGCGACACCCGGGGCTGCCGTCTCGCGGTCGCGACGCCTGCCGACGGCGAACACGCCCCTGATCGGCCGCCGGGTCGAGCTCGAGCGACTTCAGGCGCTCGTTCGTCGCGATGACGTCCGTCTGATCACGTTGACGGGAGCGGGCGGCAGCGGCAAGACCCGGCTCGCCCTCGCCCTGGTGAATGCGTGCCGAGAGGAGTTCGGTAACGGGACAGCGCTCGTCGAGCTCGCATCGATCCGTGAGCCTGGGCTGGTCATCCCAGCGGTCGCCCAAAGCCTCGGTGTCGCAGAGGAGCCTGGGGAGCCGCTCGACGCGACGCTTGCGGCGTGGCTCGCAGAGCGCGAGCTGCTTCTCGTCGTCGACAACGTCGAGCACCTCGTCTCCGCCGCGCAGTCCCTCGCTGCCCTCGTTGCGGCGGCACCGCGACTCACCCTGCTGACGACGAGCAGAAGGGTTCTGCACCTGGCCGGCGAGCATGTGTTCCCGGTCGGGCCGCTTTGCGACGACGACGCAGTCGAGCTCTTCGCGGCGCGCGCCCGCGCTGCGCAGCCCACGTTCGTGCTGACGCTCGACGATGCGCAATACGTGCGCGAGATCTGCCGCTCGCTCGACGGCCTCCCGCTCGCGATCGAGCTGGCGGCCGCGCGCAGCACGATGTTGTCGCCGCGCAGCCTGCTCGAACGGCTCGGCGAGAGCCTCACGGCGCTCGGGAGCGGTCCTCGCGATCTTCCGGCGCGCCAGCAGACGCTTCGCGACACGCTCGCCTGGAGCGTGCGGCTGCTCGCCCCGGACGAGCGAGAGGTCCTCGCGCGACTGACGGTCTTCGCGGGTGGCTGCACGCTCGTGTCTGCGGAGAGTGTCTGCGAGGCAAGCCTGAACCAGCTCAGCGCTCTCGTCGATCACAGCCTGCTCGTTCGGGAAGACGACACGGGCGCGCCTCGTTTCACGCTGCTCGAGACGATCCGTGAGTACGCCTCGGACCTGCTCGGTGCGCAGTGTGCGGCGGTGGAGCTCCGTCACGCCCTCCATTTCACGGACTTCGCCGAAGGGGCCGACCTGAGAGGCCCGGAGCAGTCATCCTGGCTCGACCAACTCGACGCCGAGCAGGGCAATCTGCGAGCGGCGCTCGAGACCGCCGCGGCCGCCGGGAACGCCGACCTCGAGCTCCGAGCGTGCGCGGCCCTCTGGCGATACTGGTGGCTCCGCGGCTCGATCGTCGAAGGCCGGACTCGCCTCGAGAGCGCGCTCGAGCGAGATCACGCCGCGGCGCCCGCGCTGCGGGGCCTGGCTCTGCACGGTGCGGCCGGCCTCGCCTGGAGTCAGGGGGACAGCGACCGCGCTGGGCGGCTCGCCGAAGAGGCACTCGATACGGCGCTGGCAGCCCACGACCTGGTCACCGAGCTCTTCTCCCACACCGTCCTCGGGCTCATCGCCAAAGATGCGAAGGAGTTCGAGCGAGCACGGCATCACCTCGGCGAGAGCGCAGCCATCGCGTCGCGCTTCGGAAGCACCAGGGATGCCGTCGTCGCCAAGCTCAATCTCGCAACCGTGGTGCTCGACGCAGATGACAACGAAGCGGCCGTGCCGCTGCTCGAGGACGTGCTCTCGCACCACGAGGCTCATGGCTCGATCGAGGGCCAGGGCTTCGCGCTCGTCAACCTGGGCCTCGCGACCTTCCGGCTCGGACGGCTGGACGAGGCGCGCGAGCGGTTCGGCCGAGCGCGGATCGCCTTCGAGTCGATCGGCTTCCGCACACACATCGCGAGCGCCCTCCAGGGTCTTGCCGCAGTCGAGGCTGGAAGCGGCAACGCAGCTGAGGCAGCCAGGCTGCTCGGCCGGGCCGATCTGTTGCTCGGTGAAAGCGGGAATCGCCAAAAAGAGCTTCGACGCCGCCCTTGTCGCCGACGCCGAAGCATCGGCACGGAGTCAGCTCGAAGATCGCGCCTACGACGCCGCGTATCTCGCGGGCTGACCTCGGCCTGTCAGTAGCGCGATCGCGTTCGCAGCACGTTCCGTCTTTGCCCTCGCCGGCCCGTTGACGGTGCACCATCAGCGGCCGTCGATTCAGCTACGTGTTCTCGTCTCGCGGAGAGCACGTCGCACCTACGGGTGCCTGCAGGATGCGGCCGAGCTCGATGGACAGTCCGACGTAGGACCTGACTATTCTGGTCGTCCAGTGCCACGGGAGATCGCCCAATCGGAGGAACCATGACGCAAGCACTCGACGACCAGGAGGAGCACCGGAAGAGCGCCCTCACCGCGTTTCTCGACGCGCGAGTCCGCGATGGGTATCGCGTCGAGACTCGCACGGATACGCACGCGATCATCGCTCCGGCTCACCGACGTCGCTCGCTCCTCGACCTCCGTAAACCGAAGGTGCCGGAACGCCAGGTTGTCTCCGTCGACAGTGCCGGCGAGGTGTCGATGCGCCCAGCTGAACCACTGCGTTGGTGAAGGCTCCAGGTGTGACGAGCGGCCGTCGGAACCGGTAGCTCACTCCCGCCGGCTCGGTGTTCGGGCGGGCGACGGCGACGCTCGTGCCGCGAGGCGTCGGCTACCATGGGCCCGACCCGGCACGTCTCCCGTGCGGTTGTGAGCGCCAGTACGCCGGATACCTGCCGAAAGGGGCACACGGGCACGTGCGTACTGCGATCTTCTCGACGTACCCGCCGCGCGCCTGCGGGATCGGAACGTTCGCGTTCGACGTCCGCACGGCACTGCTGGCGGTTCCGGGCGTCAAGAGCGTGGGCGCGATCGCAATCGTCGACGAGGCATCGAGCCCGCAGCGGCCCGATGTCCTCGCGACCGTGTCGCAGGCCGTGAGAGGCGACTACGTCCGCGCGGCAAGGCTCCTGGGTCGACTCGACGTCGACGTCGTCCTGCTGCAGCATGAATACGGGATCTTCGGCGGCGCGGACGGCGAGTACGTGCTGTCGTTCGCGCGAGAGCTCACGCGACCGCTCGTCCTGACGCTTCATACCGTCCTCTCGGAGCCGACGGATCACCAGCGCGACGTGCTCACCGCCCTGTGCGATGAGGCGGAGCGTGTGATCGTGATGACGGAGACAGCGCGAGAGCTGCTTCTGCGGATGAACGGCTGCGCTCCGGAGAAGATCCGAGTCGTCAAGCACGGGGCGCCGGCCATCCTCGGCCGCCAGAGCCGCAACGGCTCGGTGCCGTCGCGGGGCCTCGACCGTCTCCGATCGCGTTTCGTGCTGTCGACGTTCGGGCTCATCTCCCCGGGAAAGGGCATCGAGACCGCGATCGCGGCGCTACCGGCGATCGTCGAGCGCCATCCCGAGGTGCTGTACCTCATCGCAGGCAGGACGCATCCCGAGGTGGCGCGGCTGAAGGGAGAGCAGTACCGACTCCTGCTCGAGCGTCGCGCGGTCGACCTGGGAGTCGGCGACCACGTCGAGTTCGACGATCGCTTTCTCTCCGTCCCCGAACTGGCCGACCTGCTACACGCCACCGATGTCTTCCTGACGCCGTACCGCAACCCGGAGCAGATCGCCTCGGGCGCGTTGACCTTCGCCATCGCCGCCGGTTGTGCTGCGATCTCGACGCCATACCTCTTCGCGAAGGACATGCTCGCGACCGGTGCCGGGAAGCTCGTGCCGTTCGATGACGTCGCTGCGATCGAGAGTGCGGTCTGCGGCTTCATCGAGAGTCCCGACTCACTGGCCGCGGCCCGAGCGGAGGCGCGGCGGATCGGGGCCGAGCTCTTCTGGCCGGCGATCGCCGCCGAGACGGCGGTCGTGCTGCAGGAGGCCGCTGTGGCCCAATCGCGGCGCGCGCCGATCCCGATCGTCGAGCTCGAGCTCACGTCGGTCCGAACAGATCACCTGCGGACGCTGGTCGACGACGTCGGGATCGTGCAACACGCCACCGGTGTGATCCCATGCTGGGAAACGGGCTACTGCGTCGACGACGTCGCCCGGCTCTCGGTTGTCGCGCTCGAGCTCACCGGCCGCACCCCCGATCGTCAGTGGACGCCTGTCCTCCATCGCTCGCTCGCATTCCTGCAGTTCGCCGCCGGCCCCGAAGGCACCGGGATGCGCAACTTCATGGGCTACGACAGACGCTGGCTGGACGAGCCGCATGTCGGCGACCATGTCGGCAGGACGATCTGGGCGCTTGGGGAGATCCTCGCGACCGCCTGGATTCCGGCTCTTGCGGGCCCCGCGCGGACGCTTCTCGACGCACTCGTGCCATCGCTCCGCGCGGACGTCTCGTTGCGGACCGCGGCGTACGCCATTCTCGGCCTCGGGCGTCTCGATCCCGATCGTCTCGACCGGGACGCGAGACAGGTGCTCGAACGGCTCGTCGACCAACTCGCCTCCGCCTACCACGAGTCGGCCGCAGGTTCGTGGCTGTGGTTCGAAGACCGCCTCGCATACGACAACGCGCGACTCTCTCATGCGCTCATCGTCGGAGGGACGGCGCTCAAGCGGCCGGACGCCGTCGCCATCGGGCTCGAGTCGCTGGCCTGGCTGGGCGACGAGTGCTGCCTCGACGAAGGCATGCTGCGCCTGCCGGGGCACCACGGGCGAGACCGCGACGAGCCCGCGCCGGGCCAGGGGGACGAGCAGCCGCTCGACGCGACCGCGTTCGTCGAGGCAGAGCTCGCTGCGCTTGTCGCGACGGGCGACGCGGAACACGGAGCGCGGGCGCGCACCGCGTTCGAGTGGTTCCTGGGCCGCAATCGGCTCGACCGCCCGCTCTACGACTTCGCAACGGGAGGCTGCAGCGACGGTCTCGGCGAGACCGACCTCAACGAGAACGAGGGCGCAGAATCCACGCTTGCTTTCCATCGGGCCCAGCTGCTGCTCGACGCCGCCGCTCTCCCGGCGCCCGATCGACGCAAGATTCTGATCAAAGTCGCGTGATGTCGAACCATGAGGTGTTTCGGCGCCATGCGGGTAACCCGATCCTGACCGCGGCCGACTGGAGCCAGCCGGTCAACGCCGTCTTCAACCCTGCGGCTGCGCTCGTCGACGGTGAAACCGTGGTGCTTGCGCGCGTCGAGGATCGCCGAGGCATCTCGCATCTCTGCGTTGCTCGTTCGGACAACGGTTTAACGGGGTGGTCGATCGACCCGGAGCCGCTGCTCGCTCCCGCCGACGGGGTCGACAGCGAGCAGTGGGGCTTCGAAGACCCACGTGCAGTCTGGGTGGCCGAGCTCGAGCGCTGGCTGATCACGTGCACGGCGTACGGCCCCATGGGCCCAGCCGTCTACCTCGCGTCGACGACAGATTTTCGGACGGTCGAGCGGATGGGAATCATCTGCCAACCGGAAGACAAGAACGCGGCAATTCTGTCCGAGCGGGTTGACGGGCAGTGGGTGCTTTTTCACCGGCCGATGACGTCCTACGGCGGCTCACGCGGCGAGGTCGTGCTCTCCCGGTCGGACGACCTGACGAACTGGGGCCCGCCTGAACAAGTCTTTCAGCCCCGGCACGGCGCGTGGTGGGACTCGCTTCGGATCGGTATCGGCCCGCCACCACTTCGCACGGAGGACGGTTGGCTGGTGATCTACCACGGAGTCAAGGAAACCGTTGCCGGCACCATCTACCGCGTCGGTCTTGCGTTGACGGCCCTCGACGATCCGGCGCGCGTCCTGCACCGTGCCCCGAACTGGGTGCTGGGGCCCTCTGCGCCCTACGAGCGGGTGGGCGACATCCCTAACACCGTCTTTCCGTGCGGGGTCGTACACGACCCGCAGTCCGGGGAGGTCAGGCTGTATTACGGAGCGGCCGACACCACGATCTGCGTCGCCACCGCACAGCTCGAAGACCTGCTCGACGCCGTTCGTTCCTAGGACACCCCGACGTGCGCGGTCGGGCGTTTGTATCATCCGAACGTCTACGAGGAGTGCGCATGGACAGCCTGGACGAGACCCTGCGAGCGCGCATCGACGACTTGGCAGGGTCAGACGAGGATCGGCAACCAATTCTGTCCACCACCGGGACGCAGGTTGCGATCGCGGAGCTCATTGCACGGAATGACCGGCTGGAACGGGCGGTCGGCGAGCTGAGCCTCGAGCTCGAGGCTCTCACCGCCTCGCAACGGGCCGGCAAGGCAGCGCACGTCGCGCCCGCGTCAGACCGGTAGGAAGTTGCCGGACAACGAGCCGGCGGCCGCTACGGCGTCGGGCGACGGGCTCCGCATAGCAATGCTTGCACCGATCTCGTGGCGCGTCCCGCCGCGTCACTACGGACCGTGGGAGCAGTTCGTCTCGCTCCTGACGGAGGGCCTGGTTCGTCGGGGAGTTGACGTCACGCTGTTCGCGACGGCCGACTCGGTAACCCGCGCGCGTCTGGTGGCAACCGCCCCGACCGGGTACTCGGAGGATCCCGGACTGTCGGCCAAGGTCTGGGAGGCACTCCACATCTCGGCGTTGTTCGAACGAGCCCAAGAGTTCGACCTGATCCACAACAGCTTCGACTTCCTGCCGCTCACGTACAGCGATCTCGTCGAGACACCGGTGATCACGACGATTCACGGCTTTTCCTCGGAACAGATCGTCCCGGTCTTCGAGAAGTACAACGCGAACGGGTACTACGTCGCGATCAGCGACTCAGATCGGCACGAGCGTCTCGACTACGTCGCGACGATTCACCACGGCATCGACATGCACGCGTTCGAGCGGGGGGAAGGGCCGGGCGACTACCTCCTGTTCTTCGGAAGGATCCATCCCGAGAAAGGGACCGTCGAGGCAATCGATGTGGCCCGGAAGGCTGATCTGCCGCTGACCATCGCAGGGATCATTCAGGATCACGAGTACTTCGAGCGATGCGTCGAGCCCCGGCTCGACGGACGACGGGTCAGGTACGTCGGTCCCGTAGGTCCCGATCGACGGGGCGAGCTCCTCGCCGGAGCGCGGGCCCTTCTCCACCTCGTCAGCTTCGACGAGCCGTTCGGCTTCAGCGTCGTCGAAGCGATGGCGTGTGGCACGCCGGTGATAGCCCACCCCCGCGGATCGATGCCCGAGATCGTCCGCGACGGTGTGAACGGCTTCCTGGTCGGCTCTCTCGAGGAAGCGGTCGTCGGCGTGCGCGCGGCCGCCTCGATGGACAGGGCGCTCGTGCGGGCCTCCGTCGAGCGCCGCTTCGACTCCGACCGCATGGTCGACGACTATCTCGAGCTCTATCACCGCGTCTCGGCGCTGGATCGGTCGCGACGGGCCGGCGGAGGCGATGTTGGCTGACACGCGGTCGCTTGAGCTGAGCCGGGTTTCGCGGGGCCTCGACTCCAGCGTGCTGTCCTGGGGAAGAGCTTGACGAAGCCCTCGGACGGACTCGAACCGTCGACCCCCCCTCCTTACCATTTTGGACCCGCGGCAAGCGGTAGCAACCGGTCGCAACAGATTCCGCGTCATTCCGCCGCTTCGGCGCGCACGCGGTTACCAGTGATTGCCATCGGTTGCGACCGCTCTGCTCCACAAATGCTCCATCCCTGTGGTTGCGAATACGGCGCGTAACTACTCGCTGATCGGAAGCGTGCGTACGCGAATGCGCTCGGACTCGAGCACGACGATGCTTCCCTGGACGAGGCTGTCTTCGATGGCTGAGAGGTTGGCGAAGAGAAGCGCCGCTTGGCGCTCCGGCCGGCGTTCGGTCCCTCGTCGGAAGAGAGCGACGCTGGCCCCCGGTGCACAGCCTCGTCAGAGAAGCGGTCGTACGCCGCGTCTCCCGTGTGCGCCGGTTGCGCCACGATTAGAGCAAGGTTTGGCCGAAGGTTAGAGGCTCGAGTGGGCGCGCAGCCGCTTCGGCGCGCATGCGACCGTCGTCTACCGCGTTCACGTTTCCCCAACGGTGTGCCGATAGGAGAAAGGCAAGCGTCGCCATTCCGTCGCGCCCGCCCCGATATGGAGCGCTTCCTTGCTCTCACTTGATCGATTTTCCCGCCCGGTACGAATCGCCGTCTACCTCCTGTGGACGGCCGGCCTAGCCGGGCTCGCCGTTTTCGCCCTCGCCGCTGCGTTCGGCGACGCGCGCGCTAGCGGCTTTCAGGTCCTCTACGTCTGCCTGCCCCTCGTGTTCGGCGCCTTGTGCATTCTCAGGGCGGCGCTGATTCACGGGGAACGCGTCGTATGGGCGCTGTTCGGGATGGGGATGCTGTTCTTCGGAAGCGGGTATGTCTATTACTTCCGGTTCCTGCAGCACCTGGACTCTCCGCCGTATCCGTCCGTTGCGGATGCGCAGTGGATCACCTCCTGGCTCCTCCTGCTCGCGGCCGTGATGTTTCTCATCCGGGCTCGCCTAGCTGGTTTGCGCCGGGCGCTCTGGATCGATGTGGTGGTCGCGGCCCTGGCACTGGCCGCCGTCGCGGCGGCGCTGCTCGTGGACTCCCTGATCGCCAGTACGGGAGGAAGCGTGGAAGCGGTCGCCACCGGTCTCTCCTACCCGCTCCTCGATCTACTGATGATCAGCGTGGTGCTGGTGGTCTTCGCATTGGGCAAATGGAGGCTGAGCCGAACCTGGGCACTGATCTTGTGCGGCCTCCTGATCCAGGCGGCGGGCGACGTGATCTACCTCTACCAGGTTGCCGGTGGGTCCTACGAGGGCGGAACGCTCTTGGACTTGACGTATGTGACGGCGATGTCGCTTTACGCGCTGGCCGCCTGGCAGAAGCCGGTAGTCACGCGGAGCCGTCAGCTCGAGGGCGTGACCGCATTGGCAATTGCCGCGGGCCTGGCGCTGATCGGTCTCATCCTCATCGCCTTGGACCACGTGCTAGGGATCAATGACGTTGCGTTCGCCCTGGCGATGCTCACCCTGATCGCCGCTTTCGCGCGCGCCGCGACGACGTACGCAGATGTGAGCAGGCGCTTCCTGATTCAGAACGAGTCCATCCTCAACTCCGCCGGCGAGGGCATCTACGGCATCGACTCGGATGGAATGGTCACCTTCGCGAATCCCGCCGCGATGCGGATGACCGGCCACGAGATCGGCGAGCTCGATGGTCGATACCTGCATGACGTCATCCATCACACGAGGCCGGACGGGACGCCATGCCTGGTCGACGAATGCCCGATGATGGCGTCGCTCGAGGATGGAGTTGTCCATCGCCGCGACGACGACGTCTACTGGCGCAAGGACGGCACGAGCCTCCCGGTCGAGTACACGTCGACGCCCATCGTCGAGCACGGTGAGGTCAAGGGTGCGGTGGTCGTGTGCAAGGACGTCAGCGAGCGACGCGAGCTCGAGCGCACCAAGGACGAGTTCACGTCGGTCGTCAGCCACGAGCTGCGCACCCCACTCACCTCGATCCGAGGCTCGCTCGGCCTGCTCGAGTCGGGCGTGCTCGGGCCGCTACCGGAGAAGGGCCAGCGGATGATCGAGATCGCAGTCCAGAACACCGATCGCCTCGTGCGCTTGATCAACGACATCCTCGACATCGAGCGGATGGACCACGGCGAGGGCGTCATGCACAAGGAGCCCACGGACGCCGCCGAGCTGATCGCGCGCGCCACCGAGGGCCTGCAGTCATTTGCCGCCGAAGCGCAGGTGACGCTCCGTGCCGAAACCGCGTCGGTGCCGCTCGTCGCCGACCCCGACCGCGTCATTCAGACCCTGACCAACCTGATCTCGAACGCGGTCAAGTTCTCCCCGCCCGCCAGCACGGTGCGGGTCTCATGCGCGCGCGATGACGGGGAGGTCCTGTTTTGCGTCACCGATGAGGGCCGCGGCATCCCAGCCGACAAGCTCGAGTCGATCTTCGAGCGCTTCCAGCAGGTCGACGCCTCCGACTCGCGCGAGAAGGGCGGCACGGGCCTGGGGCTGGCGATCTGTCGGACGATTGTCGAAAACCACGGCGGGCGGATCTGGGTCGAGAGCGTGGCAGGCGAAGGCAGCAGGTTCTCGTTCGCCCTGCCGGCGCTCGCCGGGCCAAACCATGAATACGGCGATCGAGCCGTTTCCGGTGGGCCCGCGGTGCTGATCTGCGACGACGACGCCTCGGTCGTGGAGGTCGTGGGAGCGATGCTCGAGCTGCGTGGCTATCGGGTGATCAAGGCGGCATCGGGAGAGCAAGCGCTCGAGCGCGCGATCGCCGAGCGGCCCGATGCGATCCTCCTCGACCTGCTGATGCCCGGCATCAGCGGCTGGGAGACCGCAGCGGCGCTCAGCCAACGCCACGAGACGAGCGATATCCCGATCGTGTTCCTCAGCGTGCTCTCCGAGGGAGAGGGCGAGACGGAGGGCGCGCCGGTGCTCGACTGGCTCGAGAAGCCGATCGACGAGCGGGCGCTGTTCGCAGCGCTCGAGCGCGCCGTCTCGCGACACGACCCCTTCAAAGTGCTCGTCGTCGAGGACGACCGAGACCTCGCGGGCATCCTGACTGCAACCTTCGAGAGCCACGGCATCGAGACCTTCGTGGCCTCGAGCGGTGTGCAGGCGATCGAGCTCGCCCAGCGGCTTCTGCCCGACCTGGTGGTGCTCGACATCGGCCTGCCGGAGGTGGACGGCTTCGAGGTCGTGGATTGGCTTCGCCGCCACGAGCGCCTGAATGCGCTGCCGATGGTCGTCTATACCGCGAACGACCTCGATGAAGCCGACCGCGAGCGCTTGCGGCTCGGGGACACGACCGAGTTCCTCACCAAGGGTCGAATCAGCCCACAGCAGTTCGAGCGCCGCGTGATGACGCTGATCGCGCGCCTGACGCACGACCGGATACGGGAGAGGGAAGATGAGCCAGAAGCACATCCTGTTGGTCGATGACGAGGACGACATCCGCGAGGTGGCGGGCATCACCCTCGAGGCCGTGGGTGGCTGGCGTGTCTCCACCGCCCGCTCGGGCAGCGAGGGGATCGCAAAGGCGATCGCCGAGCGCCCCGACGCGATTCTGCTCGACGTGATGATGCCCGGCATCGACGGGCCGACGACCTTCGGTCTGCTGCAGGCCGAGCCCAGCACGTGCGGGATTCCCGTGATCCTGCTGACGGCGAAGGCCCAGGGCGCCGACCTGCGCTACTTCGCGGAGCTCGGGGTGGCGGGCGTGCTGACCAAGCCCTTCGACCCGATGTCGCTCCCCGAGCGGGTGGCTGAGGTGCTCGCGCGCGCGACCGAGCGCTCGCGTGTCGAGAACGCCGAGTAGTCGCTTGGCGGGGCATGTGCCGGCCGCCGTGGAGGCGGTCTGGCAGAGAAGCAGGGAGCAGACCGCTGGGCGAATCGAAACGCTCGAGGAGGCGATCGGCGCGATGCTGGACGACAGCCTCAGCGAGGACCTGCGTGCCCGAGCCGAGCGCGACGCACACAAGCTCGCGGGTTCCCTGGGGATGTTCGGCTTTCCACGCGGCTCCGAGATCGCGCGCGAACTCGAGCAGGCGCTAGCGGCACCGGCGCCCCCACAGGCCTTCCATCTCGCCGAGCTGGCCCTCGCGCTCAGCGCTGAGATCAACAGCCGGCCGGCCGCACCCGAGGAGAATGGCGATGGCGATGCTGCGCCCGCGGACGGCCGCGCGCTTCTTCTGGTGGGCCCCGACCCCGAGCTGATCGAGCGGCTGTCGACGGAGGCCCTCGAAAGGAACTTTCGGCCCCGCTCCGCTGCCACCTCGGCCGGCGCGCACGAACTTCTCGCGATGGAGCCGCCGGATGCTGCGGTCTTCGACGTCAACTTTGCCGAGGGCGGCGCCGACGACGCCTTGAAGCTGATCGAGGACTTCACGGGCCGCGAGCCCCCGATCCCCGTCGTGGTGCTCACGCGGAGCGAGGCGCTGCTCGACCGCGTCGAGGTGTCCCGGCGGGGCGGGCGTGGGTTCGTGCAGCGCACGCGCCCGGCGGCCCAGGTGATCGACGCGGTGAGCGCGACGATGGAGCGCCGCGACTCCGCGCGGTTCAAGCTCCTCGCGGTGGATGACGACCCGGGGATCTCGGATGCTCTCGAGGCCCTGCTCGCCCCGAGCGGCATGGCGATCACGACGCTCAACGATCCGCTGCGATTCTGGGAGGTGCTCGCCGAGGTGGCGCCCGACCTCCTGGTGCTCGACCTGGACATGCCGAAGCTCGACGGGATCGACCTCTGCCGAGCGGTGCGAACCGACGAGCGCTTTGGTCAGCTCCCGGTGCTGTTCCTGACCGGGCGCACTGACGCCGATTCCGTGCAGCGCATCTTCGAGGCGGGCGCCGACGACTACGTGAACAAGCCGATCATCGGGCCGGAGCTCGTCACAAGGATCCTCAACCGGCTCGAGCGGATCAAGCTCTTCCGCGACCTCGCCGAGCGCGACGGCCTCACCGGCGTCGCCACCCGACGTAGGGCGACCGCCGTGCTCGACGACTTCCTGGCGATGTCGGATCGCTTCGATCAGCCGGTCTCGTTCGCTCTTTTCGACCTCGATCACTTCAAGCAGCTGAACGATCGTCTCGGCCATACGGCCGGTGATGCCGCGCTCCGCCGTCTCGGAGAAATGCTCATCGATGCATTCAGGGGCGAGGACGTCATTGGACGTTGGGGCGGTGAGGAGTTCGTCGTGGGCATGTACGGCATGGCACGCGACGACGGCGTGCAGCGCATTGCCGAAGTGCTCGAAAACCTTCGCCGGGAGGAGTTCACGAGCGGGGAAGGGGCGTCCAGTTGCCTGTCCTTCAGCGCCGGCGTGGCCGAGTACCCACGCGACGGCGGCGACTTGCACGAGCTCTACCGGGCAGCCGACGACGCTCTGTACACAGCCAAGGCTGCAGGGCGCAATCGCGTGCTACCAGCCGGCTCGAAGGTCGGTGCTGGGCCGGAGTGCCCCGACGTAGTCGTGGTCGAGGACGACCCGATACTGGCCGGCGTGCTGATCGATTCGCTCGAGACGCGGGGCTACCGCACTCGCTGGATCGACGATGGCCAAGAGGCCGTGTCCGCTCTGGCGGGCGCGAGCCCCGAGGTCTCTCCGGCGCTCGTCGTGCTCGACGTGGACCTGCCGGGGCTCGATGGGCTCTCGGTTCTGCGACGCCTGGCCCGAGACGATGTGCTGAGAAGCACCCGGGTGATCATGTTGACCGCTCGCTCTGGGGAGGCCGAGGTGCTCGAGGCGCTCGAGCTCGGAGCCTACGACCACGTCGCGAAGCCGTTCAGCGTGCCGGTGCTGATGCAGAGAATCCGGAGGTCATTGAAGCGCTGATGGACGAGGGGCTCCTTGTCTACATTGTCGTGGTCGAGGTCGCGCTTCTCGCGACCTCCCTGCTGGTGCTGATCGGCCATGCCGTCTTGCTCGCGGCGCGCCAGCGCAGACAACGTCCCCGGTTGGCCCAGGCCGCGCGCAGCTTGCGCGCCGCGCTCGACGGCAGGCCCCTCGACCGCGACGACCTGGCGGCGCTCGCCAGGCTGCCGACGAACGCCCAGATCGCCGTCCTCGGCGATCTCAGCACAAGCCTCGGTGGCGGCGACAAACACCTCCTGGCCGGGATCGCGGCCGACATAGGCCTTCTGGAGAAGGCCGAGCGGTGGTGCTCGAGCAGACGCTGGGGGACACGTCTTCGCGGGGCCCGCATGTTCACGGTGCTCGGCGGCGGAGAGACCGTCGTTCCCCGCATGTTCAGCGATTGCCGCCCCGAGGTTCGAGCCCAGGCGGCCCAGTGGGCCGGCGACCATCCCGAGTCAGACTCGATCGATCGCCTACTGTCGATGCTCGCCGATCCCGAGACGCTCTGCCGCTTCACCGTCAAGGACTCGCTCCTGCGCGTCGGTCACGTCGCCGCCGAGCCGCTCCTGCGCTTCCTGGTGAACGACCCCACGCCAGAGGCACTCGAGGTGGCAGCGGGAATCGGGGACGCCCGCTTCCTCGGACCCGCGCTCGAATGCTGCCGCTCCCCAGATGCGCGCTCGCGCGCGCTCGCAGCCGCGCTGATCGGCTCGATCGGCGGCTCCCAGGCAACCGATGCCCTGAGCGATCTACTCCGCGATCCCGACCTCAACGTGCGCGCTGCGGCCGCGACGGGTCTCGGCAAGCTCGGCCACTGGCCGGCGGCCGGCGCCCTGGCGGAGCGCCTTCGTGACTCCTCCTGGGACGTTCGAAGGGCGGCAGCGCTTGCCTTGAAGGCACTTGGCGCACCGGGCATGCTCCTCCTGCGCCGCGCGTTGTCGGATCGCGATCGTTTCGCCAGCGACATGGCGCAGCAGGTACTGGAGATCCCCGACGGACGGCAACATCCGCGCGCGCGGGAGCCGGCCGTCGACGTTGTCTCATCGGCGCGATGATCAGCATCTCCTCGTTCCTCAGCGGGCTCAACTGGGGGATCCTCTGCTACTTCCTCGCGGTCAACGTCTTCTACTTGGTGCTCCTGGGGTGCGCCGCCCTCGAGATGCGCCGCCACCTGCTGAGAACCCGGCAAGAGCGGCGCTGGCGCGTGCTCGGCTCGGGGGTGGCACCCACGCTCAGCATGATCGCTCCGGCGCACAACGAGGCCGCGACCGTGGCCGAGAGCGTGTGCGCGCTGCTGACGCTCGAGTATCCAAACCTCGAGGTGGTGCTCGTCAACGACGGCTCGAGCGACGACACGCTGGCCGTTCTCGAGCGGGAGTTCGAGCTCGTGCCGATCCACCCGATCTATCGACGGCGCATCGAGCACGCGGAGGTCCGCGGTCTTTACCGATCGTCCGTCAAGCCGAATCTGGTCGTCGTCGACAAGCACAACGGCGGCAAGGCAGACGCGCTCAACGCCGGCCTCAACGTGGCGAGCGGAGAGCTCGTCTGCGCGATCGACGCCGACACCCTGATCGAGCCGGACGCCCTGTTGCGGATGGCTCGTCCCTTCCTCCACGGCAGCGACGTCGTGGCGGCTGGCGGGACCGTCCGCGTCGCCAACGGGGCGAGCGTGAGGGCCGGAAGGGTCCGCGTGGCTCGCGCGCCCCGCCACCCGCTCGCGGGCATCCAGGCCGTCGAGTACCTGCGCGCGTTCCTCTTCGGCCGCCTGGGGTGGAATCGACTGGGCGGAAACCTGATCATCTCGGGTGCCTTCGGCCTCTTTCGGCGCGAGCCGGTCATCGCCGCCGGTGGATACCTGCATGACACGGTCGGCGAGGACATGGAGCTGGTCGTGCGTCTGAGGCGTCAGGGCGCCGAGCGGGGCACGTCCCAGCGCGTCGAGTTCATCCCCGATCCCGTTGCCTGGACGGAGGTACCCGAGTCGCTGCGCGTGCTTGGTCGCCAGCGGGACCGCTGGCAGCGGGGGCTCGCCGACGTCCTGTGGCGCCATCGCGACGTGATGCTGCGACCAAGATACGGGGCGCTAGGCCTCGTGGCCTTTCCGTACTTCGTCCTCGTGGAGCTCCTCGCTCCGTTGATCGAGCTCGTCGGCTTGATCGGGCTCGCCGTGGCGCTTGCGATGGGAGACGCCGACGGATCCTTTGCGCTTCTCTTCTTTCTCGTCGCCTACGGATTTGGCGTGCTGCTGACGTGTCTGACCCTGGTGCTCGACGAGCTGAGCTTTCCCCGCTACGGGCAGGTGAGGGACCGCCTCGTGCTGGTGCCGTGGGCGGTGCTCGAGAGCCTCGGATACCGTCAGCTGACGGTCTACTGGCGCCTCCGCGGACTCGTCAAGTATCTGCGCGGCCGCAAGGATTGGGGTGTGATGACGCGCACCGGCTTCGACGCAAAGGCAGAGCTGCCGGGCGATGGCCCGGCCTGAGATTGGCGGCCTCTCGAGCTTCCGAAGCGGCTAGCCCAGAACCGTCCTCTTCCCAATCAGAGGCGGCACGGTCAAGCGGACATTTGCTGAAGAAGAAGCGCTTTCATCGAGTTCCTACCCGGTGACCTCGTCGCCCTAGCCGAGCCACAGAAGCAGGATGGACGGCCCGACTTCGACGCCGAACTGCGAAATACCGCGAATACCTCGCCCGACACGACGTCCCACGGCCGTACCGCGTCTCAGCAGGCCTCGGCCACAACATCCTCGCGGATCAGCAGAGCCCGCTCGACCTAACCACCGATCAGGTCACGCTCTTTGAGCGCCTCACGAGGTATCTGCAGCCAACAGACTCATTCAGGCAGGCACGCTTTCTTCGCTTCCTGCGACTGGCCGCGGTGATGACACTGACCTCGCTCCCGATCGCGACGGCGTGTTCCACCTCAAGGCGGCACCACGTACACACTCGAACTGTTTCATCACCAGCCGATCGACGTCATCGCCGGGGAGCCATTCACCATCGCCGTCGACGACGCGATCATCCGCGTCATTGGTCGCTCCGGCTTCGACATAGGTTCGCGTTACGACCGCATCGCGATCCCTATCCACGCGGTGCACTCAGAACGATACGAGGCGCGGGAGACAGTCCTGGTAATCGACCCAACCGACCCAGTGAGGGGCCCGCAACTTCGCCTTCAGCTGCGAGTAGACCCACGTCGAAGAAACTACTCGCGGGAAGCATGGCCTCGACGGCAGCGCTCGGCGCAATCGGCTTTGCAGCGTTACTCCCGATCGGGACTTTCTGGCAGGCACTCATCATCGTGGCAGCAGTCATCACGATCGCGTCCTCAGCTTCTTCGGGCTCTACGTCACGGCGCTCGCCGGAGTCAAGATCCGCTCACTCACATCGGGTTCTGCGGGCGGCACCCCGGCACCGACCCCGGCGCCGACCCCGCCGGCCAGCCCCCAGCTGCTCGCGGGCATGAGGGCAGCTGGTGGCTGGCCCGCAACAGGGCTCTTAGAACTCGAACCGAAATGAAGGGACCCGCCCTCTGACGACGAACGGCGTCGGCATCTGTCGTCAAGCTCGGGAGGGTGTCGATGGCTGCTGCCCCGTGGGTTGTCTCGGACGCGTTGTGGGAGCGGATCGAGCCGTTGCTGCCGAGGGTGGAGCGGCGCTTCCGCTATCCGGGTCGCAGGCGTCTGCCAGATCGGCAGGCCCTGCAGGGGATCCTGTTTGTGTTGCACACCGGGATCGCGTGGCGGCACCTGCCGCTCGAGCTCGGCTTCGGTGGCGGCTCGAGCTGCTACCGGCGGATGGTGGAGTGGCAACAGGCGGGTCTGTGGGAGCGTCTGCATGAGGTCCTGCTGGCTGAACTGCGCGCGGCCGGCGAGATCGAGTGGTCGCGTGCGGTCGCCGACTCCAGCCATGTGCAGGCGAAAAAAGGGGCTCCGCGACGGGCCCGAGCCCGGTTGATAGAGCCAGGAACGGCTCCAAGCATCACCTTCTCGTAGACGCGACCGGGATCCCTCTCGCCTGGACTGTGACCGGCGGCAACCGCAACGACGTCACGCAACTGATCCCGCTCGTCGAGCGCGTGCCGCCCGTGCGCGGCAAGGTCGGCCGTCCGCGCCGACGTCCTGACCGAGTCACTGCCGACCGCGGCTACGACCACGACAAGTACCGGCGCGAGCTCCGCCGGCGCGGTATGGGCTCCGAGATCGCCCGCCGCCAGACCGACCACGGCTCCGGCCTCGGCCGCGTCCGCTGGGTCGTCGAGCGCACCTTCGCCTGGCTCCATCACTTCAAACGGCTACTCGTCCGCGACCGCCGCCACGAAATCCACGAAGCCTTCCTCGCGATCGGCTGC
>Ga0183260_10001832_pt1 | contig 17693 bp, 16 predicted proteins | sample AntDrymUQ4972206_2_FD_129768 | JGI IMG/M metagenome (GOLD analysis project Ga0183260, IMG submission 129768) | Polar desert sand microbial communities from Dry Valleys, Antarctica - metaG UQ497 (22.06) (version 2) (version 2) | ecosystem: Environmental > Terrestrial > Soil > Desert | place...
CTGTGTTGGAGAACGCCTCCAGTGTCGGCCGGGCGGCCGGCGTCGCCCTCCCCGATGCGGTGCCCGCGTACTTGAGCCATCTGCGGATGCTGGGCCTGGTCAGCGTGGGTCCGGAGTCGGCACTGCTGGTCGATGGGGACGAGATACTGCTGACCGAGACGGTCGTCCGACAGGCCGAAAGAGACGCCGGCGGGCACAGCCGCATCGTCCGGCGCAGCCTGCGGCTGACCGCACTCGGTCACGCCCTGTGGGACGCCTGCTCGGCACCCCAGCGAGCCCTCCGCAGTCCTCCCGGCCGCGAGTCCTGACCCATGGCGCTGCCCGACGGCTGGTGGGTCTACGTCGCGATGCCGCTGTTCATGGCGCTCATCGGGTACGTCACCAAGCTGCTGGCAATCCGGATGATGTTCGAGCCACTCGAGTACCGGGGGTGGGGCCCGTTCGGCTGGCAGGGCGTGATCCCCCGCCGGGCCGCGCGGATGGCGGCGGTGGCCTGTGACCTCATCACGACCAGGTTGATCGGGCCACGAGACATCTTGGACCGGCTGGACCCGGACAAGGTGGCCGCCGAGCTCGAGGCGCCGTTGCTGTCCGCGGTGGACGAGATCACCCGCGAGGTGATGACGCAGTTCCAGCCGGGCTTGTGGGAGACGCTGCCCGAATCCTCCCGGCTGCTGTTGATCCGGCGCATCCAGGCGGAGGCGCCGGAGGTTATCGCGGACCTGCTGCGCGACATCCGGGCCGACGTCGACCAGGTCTTCGATCTCAAGACCATGGTCGTGACCAACCTGGTCCGCGACAAGCACCTGCTCAACCGCATCTTCGCCGAGGCGGGCGAGGAGGAGTTCCGCTTCATCGCCCGCTCCGGCATCTGGTTCGGCTTCGGCATCGGGTGCGTGCAAGCTGTCACCTGGGCATTGACGCACAGCCCGTGGATCCTGCCCCTGTTCGGCGCCTTCACCGGGTGGTTCACCGACTGGTTGGCCTTGAAGTTGATCTTCTATCCCAAGCAGCCGCGTGGATTCGGCTGGCTTCGCTGGCAGGGCTTGTTCCTGGCCCGGCGGGAACGGGTCACCGAGCGGTACGCCGCACTGATCGCCCAAGAACTCATCACGCCGCACAACCTGTTCGAGGCGCTGCTACACGGGCCACTGGCCGACCGGGTGTTCGCGATGGTGCAACGCCACGTCCAGCGAGCGGTGGACGCGCAGACCGGCGTCGCTCGCCCGTTGGTCGTACTCGCGGTCGGGAGCTCCCATTACCAGGACATCAAGCGAGCCGTCGCGGAGCAGGTGATGGAACGCCTGCCCACGACGTTGGCCTATGTCGAGGACTACACCGCTGAGGCGCTCGACATCAAGGCAACGCTCGTACGCAAGATGCGCCAGCTGACCGACGAGGAGTTCGAGCAGCTGATCCGCCCGGCCTTCCAGGCTGATGAGTGGATCCTGATCACCGTCGGCGCCGTTCTCGGCTTCTCCATGGGTGAGCTGCAGGTACTCGCCTTGGAACGCTTCGCCTAGACAACTCCGGAGCGGGCAGCTGCGGCTTGGTCCACGGTCTTGCAGGTGGCGGCACCGGATGAGATGCGGGGCCGGCCCGTCCCACCTTCCCCAGGTCGTCAGGGCAGGTGACGGCGCATCTCGGTGATGACGTCGTCGAACCGGCTGCGCTGCAAGGCCGCCCCCTCACGGCGGACCTTGTTCGGGTCCAGGCGCAGCAGCCGGTCCACCCGTACCTCACTCGGCCGGCGCTCCGAGTCCCAGTCGCCGGCGCCGACATCGATCCAGTAGCGACCCTGCCGGGCTTCCTCACTCGCGTCCCGGTCGTGGTCCTTGCTGGTCAGCATGAGCCCCAGCAGTCGGGGGCCGTCGCAGCCGACGACGAGCACCGGGCGATCCTTGCCGCGCGTCGGGTCGTCCTCGTACGCCACCCACGCCCAGACGATCTCACCGGGGTCGGGTTGCCCGTCGGCATCCGGGGCGTACCGGACGTCGAGCTCCTGTTCGTCAGGCATCGCGCTGCGAGAACAGCACGGCGGCGGCGGCGATGAGAACCGCGGCGAAAAGTGTGAGCACGAGACCCCCTTGGACAGGCCCGAACGGATCGTAACCGAGGACATCGGTGATGACGTCGGCCGCGGGCCGCGCGAACATCTGCGAGCCAGCGTCGAAGGGCAGGAACCGCGCCAGCTCATTGGCGTCGCTGCCGCCTTGCGAGACAAGGATCAGCAGCAGTCGGATGACCGCCTCGATCACCGACGGGAACAACAACATCAGTGCCACCGCGCCGGTCTGGTTCCGGACGATCGCCGCGGTCGCCATGCCGCACAGGCCGAACAGCGTCGTGTAGAGCACCAGGCCCAAGACGACCTTCCAGACGCCCGCACTGCTCATCGCGCCCTGGGTGTCGACAAAGATCGCGGCGGCGAGCAGCCCGATCATCGCGCAACCGAAGGCCAGCACTGCCGCCAGCGCAGCCGTCGTCAGCGCCTTGGCCGAGAAGACCGCAGCCCGATCCGGTACCGCGGTCAGCGTCCCGCGGATCATCCCGTGGCGGTACTCGTGGCCGAAGGAGAAGACCCCGAGCAGGCCGATGATATAGGCGCTGAACAGCGGCGAGACGCCGTACGAGGCGCCGAGGCTGACGATGGCGCTGACGACTTCCTCGGCGTCGAAGAACGACTCGATCGGCGACGCACTCGCAGCCGCGATCATGCAGAACACCAGCTGAAGTGCGAAGGTGCCGCCGATCAGCCAGTACGTCGAACGAATCGTCCACAGTCGGCGCCACTCGTACTTCAGCGCCGCGGTCATTGGCTCTCCCCTGAGGCTCCCGACGCCTGGCTGCCGGGCGGTTCGTACCCGATGAACTCCTGCGACATCCCGGTCGCCTCGAGGAACGCCTCCTCCAACGTCGCATGCTGCGTCCTCAGCTCGTGCAACCGGACACTGACCTGTTGCGCGATGTCGCCGACCTGTTCCTGGCTGAGTCCGGTGACCGAGTACGAGCCGTCAGCGGCCGTGACGACATGCGCACCGCGACCGGCCAGGGCTGGTCCGAGTGTCGTCATGTCGGGGGTTCGCACGACGATGCTGGTCCGGGTACTGGCGGAGATGAAGTCAGCGACCGGTCCGCTCGTGATGAGGTGACCCCGGCCGATGACGACCAGTGAATCGGCGAGCAGGGCCATCTCCGACAGCAGGTGGCTGGAGACGAACACCGAGCGCCCCTGTGAGGCGAGCGACTTGAGCAGGTTTCGCAGCCAGTTGATGCCCTGCGGGTCCAGCCCGTTGGATGGCTCGTCCAGGATCAGCGTATGCGGATCGCCGAGCAGGGCCGCAGCTATGCCGAGCCGTTGCCCCATCCCGAGGCTGAAGTTCTTCGGCTTGTTGGTGGTGACCGAGCTCAGCCCGACCAGATCCAGCACCTCGTCCACCCGGGAGTCCGGAATGTTGTTGGCCCCGGCAAGCATCCGGAGGTGGTTGCGCGCCTTGCGGGTGGGGTGAAACGGCTTCGCCTCCAGCAATGCACCCACCTGGCGCATCGGCGTGGTCAGGTCGCGAAACGTTGTCCCATCGAATGTGGTGACCCCGGCCCCGTTGTCAAGACCTAGCATCAGCCGCATCGTCGTCGACTTGCCCGAGCCGTTGGGGCCTAAGAAGCCGGTCACGCTGCCGGGTTGCACGCTGAACGACAGGTTGACGACCGCGGGCTTGCCGCCGTAGGCCTTGCTCAGTCCTCGCGCCTCGATGACGGCCAACAACTGCCCCCTCTACGTCGCGACGCAGATTACCGTGGCGGCGATGACCGATGTCGGCAACACCTCACGCCGGGTGCCGCGCACCCTTGCGGAGGACCTGCGCGCACGTGACGACGATGCGCTGTCCGATCTGCTGCTGGCGCGTCCCGACTTGGCGCGCCCGGCGCCGGTCGACATGACTCAGCTCGCTTCGCGGGTCGGCGACCCGGCGTCGGTGCGCCAGACGGTGGGCAGGCTCGACTCGTTGCAGCTCAAGGTGCTGTTCGCCCTGACCGGTCTTGATCCGCCGGTAACCCTGGAGTCGGTGCAGCACGCCGTCCCCACCGATCGTGCCAGGCTGGAGCGGGCTGTCGACTCGCTGAACCGGCTGGCACTGGTGTGGGGCCCTGCCTCGTCGCTGCAGCTGGCTCGAGCGGTGCGCCACGTTGTCGCCCCGATGCGCGCCGAAGGCTTGATGAACACGGCCGAGCCACCGGAGCTGGCCGGTACCGAGACCGACCCGGCCACCGTTGACACCGCAGCGGCGGGCACGGCCGCGGACGTGGTACGCCAGGTCGAGTCGCTGCTCGATGCATGGACGGACCAGCCGCCCGCTGTCTTGCGCAGTAGCGGCGGTATCGGCGTCCGCGAGGTGCGAGCGGTCGCAGCCCGACTCGACGTGACCGAGGCGCAGGCGAGCTTCCTGATCGAGCTGGCGGCCGTCGCCGGTCTGCTCTCCCGAGCCGGCGACGTCTGGCTCCCGACGGCTGCCGCCGACGCGTGGCCGGAGCGGGGAGTCGCCGCCCGGTGGCGAGAGCTGGCGGCTGCCTGGTTGGCAACGCCCCGCGCCACGCATCTTGTGGGCGAGCGGGACGACCGCGGCCGGGTGACGAACGCGCTGTCCCCCGGGCTCGAGCAGAGCTCGACGCTCGACCTTCGCAGATTGACGATGGCTGCGCTTGCGCAGGCTCGGCCACAGCACGCGGACGAGGCCGCTGTCGTCACCTGGGTGGCGTGGCACCGGCCGCGCCGAACGGTTGCCCGCGACCGCATGGTACGAGCTTCGCTCAGCGAGGCCGGCTGGCTGGGCGTCACGGCACTCGGAGTGCTGTCCCAATCGGGTGCCAATCTGCTCGCCGGCCGCGATCCCACCCCTGTCCTCGAACCCCTGCTGCCGGCCCGGGTGGACAGCGTCGTGCTGCAGGCGGACCTGACGGCAATCGCACCGGGGCCGTTACACCGCAGCCTGGCAGTGACGTTGTCGTTGCTCGGTGACGTCGAGTCTCGCGGCGGCGCCACTGTCTACCGCTTCTCGGCTCGTTCGATCCGCCGGGCGCTCGACGCCGGCTGGCCGGCCGAGAGGGTCCACCTGTTCCTCGCTGCCCACTCCTCGACTCCCGTCCCGCAGCCGTTGACCTACCTCATCGACGACGTCGCCCGCAGGCACGGTCGGCTTCGAGTCGGCCCGACACGGAGCTACCTGCGCAGCGACGACGGCACCGAGATCGACGCCCTGCTGGCCGACCCGGCACTGGCCGATCTCGGGCTGCACCGAATCGGCCCGACCGTTGTGGTTACCGGTAGTACCGCGCAGGTCGTGCTCGATCGGCTGCGAGAGTGCGGGCATGCACCGGTGCCCGAGACGCCGGACGGATCCAAGCCGCGACAGCAGTCGGGTGTTCGTCGCGGCCGCATCTCGCGTCAGCCAGCCTTCCCCCAGCCCGCGGCGGTGACAGCACTCGAGGCGCGGACCGTCGTCGCTGCCGTCCGGGCGGGTGACCGGGCAGCGGCGCAACGGCCACCTGACACTGGCCGCCGCTACAGCGCCGAGTCCACACTGCAGATGCAGGCTTCCCTGCGGGAAGCGGCGTACCGCGGCACCAGTGTGTGGTTGGCCTACATGGACCAAGCAGGTTCGCTCAGTGAGCGGATCGTGGACCCACTTCGGGTCGACGCCGGCTGGCTGACCGCGCACGACCATCGCAGCGACCGTACGCAGGGCTTTGCGCTGCACCGGATCCGCCGAGTCTCCCCTCTGCCCACTGACCGGCCGACGGGCGGATGACACCGACGCGAAGATTTCCCGAACTCATGGACTGGTCGGGCAAATACCTGAGGCGCGTTGTCGGTTGGCGTCGCTAGGGTTTTCGAAGCGTTTGACATGCCGATCACTCCCCACGGAGTCCCTCATGACCCGATCCGCCGCGACACTCATCTGCGGCCCCCGCACGAAGTACGTGGTCCTCGCCTTCTGGGTGGTGATCCTCGCCGGCGCCATGACGCTGGCGCCCAAACTCACCGATGAGCAAAACAACGAGGCCTCGTCGTGGTTGCCAGGCAGTGCCGAGTCCACGAGGGCACTGGCCGCCTCGGAGGCATTCTCGTCGCCCAACATGATCCCCGCGGTCGTGGTCTACGAGCGCGACAGCGGGATCACCGAAGCCGACAGGGCGAAGGCATCAGCCGACGCGACGACGTTCGGTCAGCTCGAGGGGCTCGGGGGTGAGGTAGCCGGGCCGATCCCGTCACCGGACGGCCAGGCGCTGCAGACTTACGTTCCGCTCGACCTCGGTGAGGACGGGTGGGAGCTCTCTGCCGATGTGCTGGCCGATATGCGCGCCACCGCGAGCGCCGACGCCGACGGCCTGGAGACGCACATCGCCGGGCCGGCCGGTAACGCCGCCGACTCCGCGGAGGCCTTCGCCGGCATCGACACCACACTGTTGTTCGCCACCGTCATCGTCGTGGTCATCATCTTGTTACTGACCTACCGCAGCCCCGTGTTGTGGCTGCTCCCGGTGCTGTCGGCCGGCACCGCCTTACTGAGCGCCCAGGCGGTGATCTACCTGTTGGCCGTCCAGGGCGGTCTGACCGTCAACGCGCAGAGCGCCGGCATCTTGACGGTCCTCGTCTTCGGCGCCGGCACCGACTATGCGCTGCTGCTGGTCGCCCGCTACCGCGAGGAGCTGCGCCGCCACAACGACCGGCACGAAGCCATGGCGGTCGCGCTGCACCGCGCCGGGCCGGCGATCATCGCCAGCGCCGGCACCGTGGTGCTGGGGATGTTGTGCCTGGTCGTCGCCGAGATGAACTCCACCCAGGGGCTGGGCCCTGTCGCCGCCATCGGCGTCGCGGTCGGACTCCTTGCCATGATCACCTTGCTGCCAGCATTGCTTGTCATCGTCGGTCGGTGGATCTTCTGGCCGGTCCGCCCGCAGCACGGCAGTGCCGAGCCGACCGCATCCGGGCTGTGGGCCGGGGTCGGTGCCACGATCGCCCGCCGGCCACGATTCGTCTGGGTCGGCACCGTCCTCGTGCTGGCTGCGATGAGCCTGGGAATTATCGGTCTCGACGCCAAGGGCCTGACCACGGCCGAATCCTTCCGCGGCACCCCTGATTCGGTGACCGGTGAGCGGGTGCTGGCCGCGCACTTCGAGTCCGACGCCGGTAGCCCGGTGCAGATTGTCAGCACCGCCGACAGCGCCGATGCAGTGTTGGCTGCCGCATCCGAGGTCGAGGGCGTCGGTGACGTGCAGCAACCGCAGGTTCAGGGCGATCTGGCCTTTGTCGAGCTCTCGCTGACCGACCCACCGATCAGCGCCGCGGCCTACGACACCATCGACCGGATACGCGACGCCGTCCACGCGGTGCCCGAGTCGCAGGCTCTGGTCGGCGGTGCCACAGCGATCAACCTCGACGTACAGGACGCCTCGCGCCGGGACAACAACCTGGTGATCCCGCTGGTTCTCGCGGTCGTCTTCGTGGTCTTGGCAGTGCTGTTGCGAGCCCTGATCGCTCCACTCCTGCTGATCGCCACCGTCGTGCTGTCCTTCGGTGCCGCCCTCGGCGTGAGCGCGCTGGTGTTCGAGTACCTCTTCGGAGTCAGCTCGGCCGACAGCTCGCTGCCATTGTTCGTGTTCGTGTTCCTCGTCGCCCTCGGGATCGACTACAACATCTTCTTGATGACCCGGGTCCGAGAGGAGGCACTCCATCACGGCAGCCGGCGCGGCGCGTTGATCGGGCTCGCGGCAACGGGCGGTGTGATCACGTCGGCTGGCTTGGTGCTGGCGGGGACCTTCGCGGTACTGGCGTCGCTGCCGCTGACGTTCCTGACGCAGATGGGCTTCGCGGTGGCATTCGGGGTGCTGCTCGACACGATCGTGGTGCGCTCGGTGTTGGTGACCGCGCTCAACCTCGACCTCGGTCCCCGGATGTGGTGGCCGAGCCAGCTGAGCCGGATGACCGACGACGAGTCCGTGACTGCGTCGGAGACCAGCGGCTCACGGGCAGTCCTCGTGGACTGACCCGACCGGGGCACGAGTAGCGTCGGGGGATGCCGATCCTCGTCGCTCGCGGCTGTCGCGATGAGTGACCTGGACACGTTTGGCGCCTGGTCCTCCTCGGGTGCCGCGATCGGCTTGGTGGCGGTGCTCTCCAACCGGCTGATCGAGCGGGTGTCAGTGCCCACCCCGCTGCTGTTCCTGGCGGCGGGGTGGGCACACCACCCATCTCAGCACCGACCTGCAAGACGTCCCGAACCGGTCGATCGAGCGCCTGGTGACACTGGCGCTGGCCGTCATCCTCTTCGACGGCGACATGCGTATCGGCTGGCCACGGTTGCAATCGGCGGCGGATCCGGTGATGAGCGTTGGGGTCCTCGGCACGTTCCTGACGACAGTTGCCCTGGCGGCGCTCGCCCACGTCGCCCTCGGACTGGACTGGTGGGTCGCGTTGCTCGTCGGCACCGCGATCGCCCCGACCGATCCCGCGGGGGTGTTCTCCGTGCTCGGCCAGCGCGAGCCGGCTGGGCGTAGCGGGACCATCCTCGAGGGCGGCGAGTCGGGCGCGAACGACGCCGTCGGCATCGCACTCATGGCAGGTCTGCTGAGCGCGGGTGAGGTGAGCGCCGGCGCCCTCGCGGACGTGGGTGTCGACTTCACATTGCAGATGGCGGTCGGAACGGCTGTGGGCGTGCTCGACGAGCGCACCCTCTGGCCTTCATGCGACGTGTCGCCCTGCCCGATGAGGGGCTCTACCCGCTCCGTACGCTCACCGGAGCGCTGGTGATCTTCGGCGCCGCTACCGTGCTCTCCGACTCAGGCTTCCTGGGCTCTTCGTCGCCGGCCTTCTGCTCGGGAACGCCAGAGCCCCCTACAAGGGCGAGATCGAACGGTTCCACTCCGCGCTGGCCAGCCTGAGCGAGATCGTGGCCTTCTTGGCGTTGGGCCTGACCATCGACCTGGGAAGCCTCACTCAGATCCAGGTATGGGCACCGGGACTGCTGATCGGTGCGGCGCTCGCATTCGTCGTGCGCCCTGTCCTCGTCGGCATGTGCCTGTTGCCCTTCGACCTGTCCCGCCGCGAGCGTGGCTTTGTCCTCTGGGCCGGGCTGAAGGGAGCGGTGCCCTTGTTGCTCGGCAGCCTGCTGCTCGACAACGACGTCCCCGACGGTCAACGATGGTACGGCGTGGTGGTGATCGCGTGGTCTTCTCCGTGCTGGTGCAGGGAAGCACCGTGTCCGCGGCCGCTCGACTGCTCGCCATCCGCATGCATGTTCGTGAGCTGGAACCGTGGGCGCTCAGCGTCCGGCTGCGAGACGAGCCAGACAGCGTTCACCGGTTCACGGTCGAGATGGGTTCGCCGGCCGATGGCGTGCCAGTCGCTGACCTGAGCGACGCCTCGGACGACGTCTGGGTCAGCTTCGTGGTCCGGAAAGCACAGCTGCTGCGAGTCACCGGCAAGACAACGTTACGGGCCGGAGACGAAGTCGTGATCCTTGCCGGTCCCGACAGGCACCTGGGCCTGGCCGCCGCGTTCGGACGACGCGACGACCAGCCCCCAGGTGATGGAGATCAGCGGGACAAGGCGTGAGCGCTCAGGTGCCCATGCACCCGCTCCAGCCGGCGCTGCAGCCGACGCTCACGGTTGGCCAGTCGGACCGCGGTGGACAGAGCTGCCTCTTCCGCCTCGGCTCGCCTGGACACGCCAATCTCACGCGCCAAGTATTCGTAGGCGGTAGGCATGTCGTCCTCCAAAGATTCAGGACCAAGAGGTCTGAGTGTGACGTAAGATACACTAGCGCATCTTACCTATTACATGATAACTACCGAACGTAAGATGTTCAAGTGGAATTTGTACGTTACGCCGAGCACGCCGCCGTCCTGGTCAACGCATCCCTGGCCGACCGGGAAGACGTCGAAGAGCTGCTGCACAACCGGGACTGGCTCATCCCACACATCGTCGATCGGGACCCCTCTGCGTTGCGTCGCATCCAGCGTGAGCTGCGGCCGGTGTTCGAGGCTTCCGCGCGAGGGGACGAGACCGGTGTCGTCTCTCGGCTCAACGCGCTGCTCGACCGTCATCCGATCACGCCGTATATCGCCGGGCATGACGCCCTGTCGTGGCACCTGCACGTCAGCAACCGCTCATCGTCGGTGGCTGAACTCCTGATCGCTGAGGCCCTGATGGGGCTGGCCACGCTGATCTGCGACCTCGACGCACTGCGGCTGGGAGTCTGCCGGGCCAGCGGCTGCGCCGATGTTTTTGTCGACACCTCGCCCAATCATTCCCGCCGCTATTGCTCCGACCGATGCTCGTCGCGGGCGAATGTGGCCGCCTACCGCGCGCGGCGCAAGGCTGAGGCGCTCGAGGCTGCCGAGCGCAGCGCGTGAACGACGGACCCCTGATCGTCCAGTCGGACAAGACACTACTGCTCGAGGTCGACCACCCGGCCGCTGTCGAGTGCCGCCGCGCGATCGCCCCGTTCGCCGAGCTGGAACGCTCTCCGGAGCACGTCCACACGTACCGCCTGAGCTCGCTCGGCCTGTGGAACGCGCGGGCGGCCGGTCACGACGCCGAGCAGGTTGTGGACGCGTTGCTGCGGTACTCCCGCTATGCCGTTCCACACGCACTGCTGGTCGACGTCGCCGACACGATGGCGCGCTACGGCCGGCTCCGGCTCGAGAAGCACCCGACCCATCGCCTCGTGCTGGTCAGCACCGACCGGGCCGTGCTGGAAGAAGTTCTCCGGGCCAAGCGGATCGCGCCCATGCTGGGCAACCGCATCGACGATGACACCGTTGCGGTGCACCCGTCCGAGCGGGGGCATCTCAAGCAGTCCCTGCTGAAACTCGGCTGGCCGGCCGAGGATCTCGCCGGGTATGTCGACGGTGAGCACCACCCCATCGACCTTGTCGAGGACAGCTGGTCCTTGCGACCGTACCAACGCCAGGCGGCGGAGTCCTTTTGGCACGGCGGTTCCGGCGTCATCGTGCTCCCGTGCGGTGCCGGAAAGACCCTTGTCGGCGCCGCGGCGATGGCACAAGCCCGGTCGACGACACTGATCCTGGTCACGAGCACGGTGGCAGCCCGGCAATGGAAGGACGAGCTGGTGCGCCGTACGTCGCTCACCGGGGACGAGATCGGGGAGTACTCCGGTTCCCTCAAGGAGGTTCGGCCGGTCACGATCGCCACGTACCAGGTCATGACGACGCGGCGCAACGGTGTCTACCGACATCTCGAGCTGTTCGACGCGCATGACTGGGGTCTGGTGATCTACGACGAAGTGCACCTGCTGCCGGCGCCCATCTTCCGGATGACCGCTGACCTGCAGGCGCGGCGACGCCTGGGGCTGACCGCAACGTTGGTCCGGGAGGACGGCCGTGAAGGTGACGTCTTCAGCCTGATCGGACCGAAGCGCTTCGACGCTCCGTGGAAGGACATCGAGACCCAGGGCTGGATCGCCCCGGCAGAGTGCATCGAAATTCGTGTCACCCTGAGCGATCGTGAGCGGCTCGCGTACGCGACAGCCGAGCCAGCAGATCGCTACCGGTTGGCGGCATCGACGGATGCCAAGACACCGGTGATCGAGGCGCTCCTCGACCGCCATGTAGGTGAGCCCGCCTTGGTGATCGGCCAGTACATCGATCAGCTCGACGAGCTGGCCGCCCTCCTCGGGGCGCCGATCATCAAGGGTGGGACCGGGGTACGCGAACGGCAGCGGCTCTACGCCGGGTTCCGCGCGGGGGAGATTCCTCGCCTGGTCGTCAGCAAGGTTGCGAACTTCTCCGTCGACCTTCCCGAGGCCAGCGTCGCTATCCAGGTGTCCGGTGCCTTCGGTTCGCGGCAGGAGGAGGCGCAGCGACTCGGGCGGCTGTTGCGACCGAAAGTCGATGGCCGCCCGGCCCACTTCTACACCGTCGTCTCCCGCGACACCGTGGACGCCGACTTCGCCCAGCACCGTCAGCGGTTCCTCGCCGAGCAGGGCTACGCGTACTCGATTGTCGACGCCGCCGACCTGTAGCAAGTGCCCCGACCGGCTCGCTCCACCAGCGGTCCTCCTCGACCGGCAAGGCCGTGAAAGGGTTCCTGCATGCCCGAAGGAACTGACCCACAGCTCAGCCTGGAGCGCGACCACCTGAGCACCTCCCGCCGGCAGCTGGCCAGGATGCGCGCCAAGGTGGCGAGCCTGGAGGCGCACGGCGGCGACGCAATCTCGACCGAGTACCTCAAAGCCGCCTTGTGGCAGCGAATGCAGGCGCTCGAGGACGACCCGGAGATCCCCTTGTTCTTCGGCCGTCTCGACTACGGCGGGACCGCGGAGCGGCTGCACATCGGTCGCCGACATGTCACCGACGAGTCGGGCGACCCCATGGTCATCGACTGGCGGGCAGGCATCTCCCGCCCGTTCTACCGCGCCAGCAAGGCCGCGCCAATGGGAGTGGAGCTACGCCGCCGCTTCGGTTTCTCCCACGGCGCCCTGACCGCGTACGAAGATGAGCACCTGAGCGCCGGCGAGGAACAGGTCGTCAGCCCGATCCTCGAGTCCGAGATCGAGCGTCCGCGCGTGGGGCCGATGCGAGACATCGTTGCCACCATCCAGCCGGACCAGGACGACATCGTGCGGTCGCAGCTCGCCGAGTCGGTGTGCGTCCAAGGCGCTCCGGGCACCGGCAAGACCGCCGTCGGTCTGCATCGTGCCGCCTACCTGCTCTACGCGTACCGCGAGCAACTGCACCGTCAGGGCGTTCTGGTGATCGGCCCGAACGAGTCCTTCCTGCGCTACATCGCCGACGTGCTGCCGGCCCTCGGCGAGATCGACGCCAGGCAGCTGACCGTCGAAGCGCTGGCGGCGACGGTACGAGTGCGCGGGACCGACGAGGCGGCGCTCGGCCGCCTCAAAGGGGACGCTCGGATGGCGGCCGTCATCCAGCGGGCCGTCTGGCAACGGCTACGGCCGCCGACCGAAGCCCTGGTCGTGCCGCGTGGGGTACGGCGCTGGCGCATCGCCGCGTACGAGGTCGAAGACATCGTGGTCGAGCTACGCGAGCGCGGTGTCCGGTACGGCACCGGCCGGGCGATGCTGGCGCAACGCCTGGCGCATTCGCTGCTGGTGAAGATGGAAACTGCTGGTGACTCACCCGACGACCGGGTGCAGGACGCGATCGCGAGGTCGCGACCGGTCAAAGCCTACGTCGACTCGGTGTGGCCTCGAGCAGTCCCGGCGCGCGTCGTGTTCGAGCTGCTCAGCGACCCTGCAACGCTGACCCGAGCGGCCGACGGACTTCTCAGCGAAGACGAGCAGCAACGACTGTGCCGGTCACGGCCGGCGACGTCGCCAGGCACCGCCCGCTGGTCGGTCGCCGACGCCGTCTTGATCGACGAGGCAGCCGACGTCATCGAACGGACGCCCAGCGCCGCACACGTCGTCCTCGACGAGGCGCAAGACCTCTCCGCAATGATGCTGCGAGCAGTCGGACGGCGGTGCACGACCGGGTCGATGACCGTCCTCGGCGACCTGGCGCAGACAACGACACCGTGGGGTGTCGGCTCGTGGCCGGTGGCACTGGCGCACCTGGGAAAGCCGGAGGCACACCTCGAGGAGCTGACTGTCGGTTTCCGTGTCCCCGCCGACGTCCTGGAGTTCGCCGCCGCGCTGTTGCCGGTCATCGCCCCTGACCTGGCACCGCCGAGCTCGGTACGACGCACTCGCGGGGACCTCGTGGTCATCGCTGCCGACGACACCTCCGTGGCCGGCGCCGATGCAGTCCGCCGCGCACTGAGTCGGGAAGGGTCCGTCGGCATCATCGTCGCCGATGCCGAAGCTGCCGAGCAGGCAACCGCCCTGGACGTTCTGGGTATCGAGCACGTCGTGCTCGGCGACGTCGGTGATGTCGAGGCGCGGGTCGATCTAGTACCGGCCAGCCTCGCCAAGGGCCTCGAGTTCGACCACGTCGTCGTGGCTGAACCGGCCCGCATCGTGGCCGGTGAGCCCGACGTAATGATCGGCCTGCGCCGCCTCTACGTCTGCCTGACCCGGGCCGTCACCTCGCTGACCGTGCTGCACTCTGCGCCGTTGCCAGCCCCTCTGGGAGACGAACCCGCCCCCCGACGGAACAGGCTCAACCGCCTCGGCGCCGACGCAACCCCGCCGCCGTGAGTCGGGCGACCAGGTCCCGGCTCGACGTCGGCACTGCCCCTGCGGCTACCAGGGCGTCATAGTGCTCGGCCGGTACGTCGTAATGGTCACGATCGAACCCCCGGAGCGGGACTCCGCACCGACCGGCGAAGTCGTGCAACTCCTCGAACGACGCGTCACTGACCAGGTGCGACCACAGCCGGCCACGGGCGGGCCAAGCCGGGAAATCGATCAGCACGGTCATGGCATGGGCATTATCCACAACCATTCTCGGCGGGCTCACTGTCGGGCAGGCAGCTGCTGCGGTGTCACAATCGCCTCCGTGACACCCGAAGCGCCGCTCCTATCGGCACGAGCGGCAGTACTGCACGACCTGACGGTACGTGGGCTCGCCGATGCCCGGGCTGTCTCGTTGCTCGAAGAGGCGCTCGCCTCGCGCCGGTGGTGGCTGAACCAGTGGGCCGAAGGCGCGGCTTACGTCCCCGGTCTGGTCGCCCAGGATGTCCAGGACGCGCTCTACGACGACTCCTGCCGGTGGCCCCGCTGCACCAGCTGCAACCGACCGGTCGAGCACTCGTTGCAGATCCAGCCGGAGCTCGGCGACGACCCACGCTGGATCTGCGACGAGTCCGGGCTGGTCGTGGCGCCGCTCGGCCAGCTCCCCTGAGCTCTCCGGCGTTCATCCCGACGCCTCCGCCACGTCGCCGAGCACCCGCAACACGTTGCGGCCGGCGAGCTTGGCGAGGTCGGCGTTGGACCATCCGCGTGCGGCCAGCGCGCTGAACAGCGCCGGGTACGCAGCGACATCAGCCAGGCCTTCAGTCACGAAGACAGTGCCGTCGAAGTCGCCACCGATCCCGATCGCACCGACTCCCGCCACCTCTCGGACATGCTCGATGTGGCGTACGACGTCGTCGATCGTCGCCCCGGGCGGGGGGTCGATCGCGGCCCGTTCGCGCATGACGAGATCAAGCTCGGCGAAGCGTCGAGGGTCCAGGCCACGGTCCCTCGTCAGCTGTTGGCACTCCTCGTACCAGTGCGCGGTCGCGGCGGACACGAACATCGGCACGAACGTGATCATGGCGACTCCGCAGTTGCCCGCCAGTGTCTCCAGCACGTCGTCGGGAACGTTGCGAGGGACGTCGCATATCGCCCGAGCGCTGGAGTGGCTGAACATGACTGGAGCCTTGGTCACGCGTAAGGCGTGCCGCATCACGTCCGTGCTCACATGCGACAGGTCGACGATCATGCCGAGCCGGTTCATCTCGGCCACGACATCCTCGCCGAAGGCACTCAGGCCGCGCAGCACCGGTTCGTCGGTGGCGGAATCCGCCCAGGAAACGTTGTCGTTGTGCGTCAACGTCAGGTAGCGGACGCCCAAGTCATACATCGCCGCCAAGACACCCAACGACTCAGAGATGCAGTGGCCACCTTCCATGCCCAGCAGCGAGGCGATGCGGCCCGAGCCGGCGGCGCGGGCGACGTCGGCGGCGGAGCGCGCCAGCGCGAAGTCATCGGGGTACCGCCTGATCAGGGTCCGCACGAAGGCGATCTGCTCGAGGGTCGCCGTGACGGCCTCGCCCCCCGCCATCGACGCCGGAACGAACACCGACCAGAACTGCGCGCCGACGCATCCTGCTCGCAGCCGCGGCAGATCCGTCTGCAACGCGGGTTGCGGCAACGCGATGTCCACCGCGTCGAGGTCATAGCCGGCCAGCTCGCGGTGCGCCCAGGCGAGATCGTTGTGGCCATCCACCAGCGGCGCGGCGACCAGCAGCTCGCGAACCGAGCGCGAGGTCACCGGACGCGGCGCTGCTCGGATAGTGCTACCGGCGTGCCGTCGGGGTCGGCAACAAAGGCCAGCCACAGTTCGCCGTCGTCGTCTCGGTGCACGCAAGTGGGTCCGGCAAGCTCGCGGGCGCCACGGCTCACGACCTGGTCGAACGCTGCCGCCACGTGGTCGACGGCAAAGTAGATGACCGGCCGGGAGCGGTACGCCTCGTCCTCCGGCACCCCCAGGTACAGGCGTACGCCACCGACATCGAAGAATGCCATCGGTTGCTCGGGGACCGTGAACAGGTGCCGCAGGCCGAGAACGTCGCGGTAGAACGCCACCGACGTCTCGATGTTGGTGACGCTGACGTGGATCTGACGAATGCCGGTGACCAGACTGATCACGGTGACCTCCGGGGGTTACCTTTCCACGATGCGGCACGTCGCGTACCACCGGTGGTCTGCGCGGCGGACTTCGCCCGGGCTCGGTCGCTTCCTGTGGGGATGTCGCTATCCCAGGTGAACCTGGTACGACGACGAACGCGCAACAGGGGCGGCCCCGGCGAACCGGGACCGCCCCTTGTGCGGTCTACCTGAGCGGACCCCTCAGAAGTCCATCCCACCCATGTCGGGCGCGCCACCCGGAGCGGGCGAGGCCTTCTCCGGCTTGTCGGCGATGACCGCCTCGGTGGTCAGGAACAGCGCCGCAATGGATGCGGCGTTCTGCAGGGCCGAGCGAGTGACCTTCGCCGGGTCGATGATGCCCTTGGCGATCATGTCGACGTAGTCACCGGTCGCAGCGTCGAGGCCCTGGCCCGCAGGCAGGCCACGCACCTTCTCCGCCACGACGCCACCCTCGTGGCCCGCGTTGATCGCGATCTGCTTCAGCGGCGCCTCGCACGCGGTCCGCACGATGGCGGCACCGGTGGCCTCGTCACCCTCGAGGTCGATCTTCTCGAAGGCGGCTGCGGTGGCCTGGACAAGTGCCACGCCACCACCGGCGACAATGCCCTCCTCGATGGCCGCCTTCGCGTTGCGGACGGCGTCCTCGATACGGTGCTTGCGCTCCTTGAGCTCCACCTCGGTGGCCGCTCCGACCTGGATCACCGCAACACCGCCGGCCAGCTTGGCCAGCCGCTCCTGCAGCTTCTCCTTGTCGTAGTCGGAGTCGCTCTTCTCGATCTCAGCCCGGATCTGGTTGACCCGGCCGGTGATCTGGTCGGCGTCGCCGGCACCCTCGACGATCGTGGTCTCGTCCTTGGTCACCACGACCTTGCGGGCGCGACCGAGCAGGTCGACTCCGGCGTTCTCGAGCTTGAGGCCAACCGTCTCGCTGATGACCTGACCACCGGTCAGGATCGCGATGTCGCCGAGCATTGCCTTGCGCCGGTCACCGAATCCCGGCGCCTTGACGGCGACGGACTTGAAGGTGCCACGCACCTTGTTGACGACCAGGGTGGCAAGTGCCTCACCCTCGACGTCCTCGGCGATGATCGCCAACGGCTTGCCCGACTGCATGACCTTCTCGAGCAGCGGGAGCAGGTCCTTGACGCTCGAGATCTTGCTCTCGACGATCAGGACGTACGCATCCTCGAGCACTGCCTCCATGCGCTCGGCGTCGGTCCAGAAGTAGGGCGAAATATAGCCCTTGTCGAAGCGCATGCCCTCGGTGAGCTCGAGGTCGAGCCCGAAGGTGTTCGACTCCTCGACGGTGATGACGCCTTCCTTGCCGACCTTGTCCATGGCCTCGGCGATGATCTC
>Ga0183260_10001833_pt1 | contig 17676 bp, 18 predicted proteins | sample AntDrymUQ4972206_2_FD_129768 | JGI IMG/M metagenome (GOLD analysis project Ga0183260, IMG submission 129768) | Polar desert sand microbial communities from Dry Valleys, Antarctica - metaG UQ497 (22.06) (version 2) (version 2) | ecosystem: Environmental > Terrestrial > Soil > Desert | place...
AGACCAGCTGGCCAAGAACTGGTACACGGCCGAGGTGGGGGAGATCAAGGAGTTGCGCTCGCTGCTGTCGGCGCTCCGGCAGGTTGACGCCGTCTTCGACGCCTATCGCGTCACACCGTCGTAACCACTCGCCGCAGAAGGCTTTACACGGTCCTTGCACTCGCCTGACATGGCGTGTCGACAATCCGCGCCATGTCCTGCCAGCCGGCGAAAGCGAGAGGCCGACGCGTGCCGCGAGTCCTCATCCCCCTCTTGCTCGTGGGCGCGATCGTGCTCGGTGCGGCTTGGCACGACAACGAGGGCTCCGCGATCGCCGCCGCGGGACCGGCACCGAAGCAGGCCCGTCCGAACGTGATCGTGATCGAGACCGACGATCAGACGGCCGAGACGCTGCGCGTGATGAAGAATGTGAAGGCGCTCCTCGGCGCGCAGGGCGCGACCTTCGAGAACAACTTCGTCACGTTTCCCCTCTGCTGCCCCTCGCGCGCCACGCTCCTGACGGGCCAGTACGCGCACAACCACGGCGTTCTCGGCAACTCGCCGCCGGCCGGCGGGTACGAGAAGCTCGACCACTCGAACACGCTCGCCGTCTGGCTTCAGCGCGCGGGTTACCACACCGCTCACCTCGGCAAGTACCTGAACGGCTACGGCAAACGTGGCAAGGAGCTGGAGATTCCGCCGGGCTGGAGCGAGTGGCACGGCGCGGTCAAGCTGACGTTCTTCGACCATCAGCTGAACGAGAACGGCAAGCTCGTCAGCTTCGGCAGCAGGCCCGCCGACTACCAGACCGACGTCTACGGCTCGAAGGCGCGCGAGATCATCAAGCGCCGGGCGCCCGGCACGAAGCCCTTCTTCCTCTGGCTCGCGTTCTACGCGCCGCACGGCGGCGGCCCCCCGGACTCCGACGACCCGAAGGGCATGGGAACGACGAAACCTGCGCCGCGGCACCAGAACGACTTCGCCACTGAGCCCCTGCCTGCTCCGCCGTCGCTGAACGAGCGGGACGTCTCGGACAAGCCCGCCGGCATTCGCTCACGGCCGCTCTTGAGCGCGCAGGACCTGGCAGCGGTTCGAGAGGCGTATCAACAGCAACTCGAGTCGCTGCTCGCAGTCGACGAGGCCGTCGCGGGAGTGGTCGCCCAGCTGAAGCAGGCCGGGGAGCTCTCGAACACGCTGATCGTCTTTACGGCCGACAACGGCTTCTTCCACGGCGAGCACCGAGTGCCGTCAGGAAAGGTCCTGCTCTACGAGCCTTCGATCCGCGTGCCGCTCCTGATGCGTGGTCCGGGAGTTCCGAAGGGAGTTCGGGTGCAGCAGCTCGTTGCCAACATCGACCTTGCGCCGACGATCGTCGATGCGGCGAACGCGAAACCCGGACGGGCGATGGACGGCCGTTCACTGCTTCCGCTGGTCAAGAACCGGCGGATCGCCTGGCGGAGCGAGCTGCTACTCGAGCGCGGGCCGGCCAGCGGCGCCGCGCGCCGGAACGCGCGCGACCAGCGTTACGCCGCGCTGCGGACGACCCGCTACCTGTACGCGGAGTACGAGAACGGGGAGCGCGAGCTGTACGACCTCGCGCAGGACCCGCACCAGCTCCAGAGCCGGCATGCCGATCCGGGCCTGGCCTCCACTCGCGGCGAGCTCGCCCAGCGGCTGGCCCGCCTGAGCAGCTGTGCAGGCCAGAGCTGTCGCTAGAGCTGAGCTCCACGGACATACGGGGAGACGAGCAGCGCCACACGCTCGCGAAAGGTCCGCTCTTCGGGATCCGAGGAGGCGGTAAAGGTCCCCGGCGTGAGGAACGCGAGGTCTGCCGTAGGCTCGAGCCGCCGCACCACGGTCAAGACGTCGCGCACGACTCGGTTGGCCTCGCCGCCCCGATTGAGGATGCGCTCGATCGCCTCGAGCGCCCCGCGTCGTTCCTGCTCTCGGGTCACGACCCCGCTCGAGCGAGCTCGAGGTCGTCACCCTCGAAGGCCTGGATGCGCTCGACGTAGGCCGCGGGGATCGGCGTCGCGCGTCTTTCGTCCAGATCGACCAGCACGAGCGTCTGCTCCGCTGTGACCATGAGCAGATCCTCGTGCAGTTTGTAGGCAGCGAACTCGTAGGTTGCGCTCGAGCTGCCGATGCGCCGCAGCCGGATGAACACCTCGATCGGGTCGTCGAAGCGGGCGGGCGCGAAGTACTCGACCGCGGAGGCACGCATCACGAACTCCTTGTCGTCGATCCGCTGGTCGAGGATGCCGAGGAAGCGGTGGTACTCCACCCGGGCGAGGTCAAAGTAGGGTAGGTAGCGGCCGTAGTAGACGATCCCCTGGGCGTCCGTGTCGGAGAAGCCCACACGCGTATACGCCCCGAATTTGAAGGGCGGTCTCCGGTCGGTGGCGTGTCCGAGCTCCGGGGTCACGAACGGATCGCCGCGAGCACCTCGTCTCGCCTCTGCTCCATCTCACTGGCAGAACGGGCCTCCAGGTTGAGGCGGAGCAGCGGCTCGGTGTTCGAGGGGCGCACGTTCATGTGCCAGTTGCCTGCTTCGATCGAGATGCCGTCGAGATGCGAGACGCGCGCCGGGGGGCGGCCGTAGCGCTCCTTCAGCTCCTGCAACTTCAACGGAACGTCCGCAACAGGGGTGTTCAGCTCGCCCGTCAGGAAGTAGCGCTCGCGGTAGGGGCGGAGAACCTCCGACAGCTTCTTCCCCCGCTTCGAGAGGAGCTCGAGCATGAGCAGGAAGGGCACCACACCGGAATCCGCCTGCGAGAACTCTCTGAAGTAGTAGTGGCCCGAGACCTCGCCGCCGAACGCCGCGTCCTCGGCACGCATGCGGTGCTTGATGAAAGCGTGGCCGACGCGGTTGATCAGCGGCGTTCCTCCCGCCCGCTCGATCGTCTCGGGCACCGCCCAGCTCGCCCGCACGTCGTAGATGATCTTCGAGCCGGGCTGCTTCTCGAGAATCGCCTCCGCGAGCAGTGCGGTGACGAAGTCGCCCGGCACGAACTCACCCGTGTCGTCGACGAAGAAGCAGCGGTCGGCGTCGCCGTCGAACGCGACGCCGAGGTCTGCGCGCTCTTCCTTGACCCTGCCGACGATGAACTCCCGGTTCTCGGGCAGAAGGGGATTCGGCTCGTGGTTCGGGAAGCTCCCGTCGAGCTCGAAGTAGCAGCGCACCGGCTCGATCGGCAACCGCTCCAGCACCGGCGGCAGCATCGAGCCGGCCATCCCGTTGGCCGCGTCGATCACGACGCGCATCGGCTCGAGGGACGCTGGGTCGACGAACGAGAGCACGCGCTCGACGTACGCCGGCCACACGTCGTACTCCTGGACCTCTCCGGCCGTGGACAGTCTGCGCGGCTCTTGTTCGAGGGTCTGACCCCTGGACGCGTCCCCTTGGGTCATGGCCCGATCGCGCACGTCGAGGAGGCCCGACTCCCCGCCCACGGGCAAGGCGCCCCGGCGGACGATCTTCATCCCGGTGTACTGCTTCGGGTTGTGGGAGGCAGTCACCGCAATGCCTCCGTCGAGGCCGAGCTCGCCGACGGCGAAGTAGACCATCTCCGTGCCGACGAGGCCCAGGTCGAGCACCTCGGCGCCAGCCCCCGCTGCACCGTCGATCAGGGCTCGCGTGATCGTGGGCGACGAGAGCCGCATATCCCTTCCCACGGCGATGCGCCTCGGCTCGAACTGCTCCACATAGGCGCGGCCGATCGCGAAGGCGCCTTCCTCGTCGAGCTCGGTCGGGTAGATCCCGCGGACGTCGTAGGCTTTGAAGACCTTGGGGTCGAGCACGGCGGGATGCTATCCCGTGGAACCGCGCACTTCGACGGGTTGTAGGTGGGGCAGACCCCGTGAAAGATCTGTGCCGATTATGTGTCTTAGCGCTGGCAGCCAGCCTGGCCGCCGCAGGTTGCGGTGGTGGAGGAGACGAGACCGTCACCATCTACCTGGTGCAGCGCCTCGGCCCGGATGGCCCTCCGGGGCAGATCGCCCCGGTCCTGACTCCGGTGGAACGGGAGGCGCGCGAGGGCCTGGGCGCGGCTCGCCAGGCAATTCTCGAGCTTCGTGTCGGTCCATCTCCGGACGAACGCGCGCGCGGCTTCAGGAACACGCTTTCTCCCGGGACGCGCCTCCTGTCGGTCCGCGAGGTTCGCGGTGCGGCGACGGTCGACCTTGCCGGTGTGGAGCCGGATCAGCTCGCGACGGCGGCGCTCGTCTACTCGCTGACCGGGCTGCGAGGTGTCCACGCTGTTCGGTTGAGGCTCGACCGGAAGCCATGCTGCGCCTACACGCACGCGGGCACGGCGATCCGCGAGCTGACCCGACGGAGCTACACAGGGTGGACGGGCGAGCCGTGCCGGCTGCGCACGTCCCCGACGCACGTGCGCTGCCGCGCCTGAGAGGAGGTGGCTGCGGATCAGCTGAGGGAACCCCCGGTCACGCAGATCAGCTGGGGCAACCTCCCGGTTTCCCCAGACCCCTTCCCCTGGTCCGCCCCGCGGACGAGACCTTCGGTCTGGTCCGCTTTCGCGGACAGGCCGCTTTGCGGCCGGAATCTTCGAAGCTCCGGATTCGTTCTTACACTTAGGGCATGGAGCGCAAGCTGCTCACGATTCTGTTCGTCGATCTGGTCGACTCGACGAGAATGGTCACCGGCGCCGACCCGGAGGTGGTTCGACGCCGCGTGACGGGCTTCATCGAACACGCGAGCAACTGCATCGCCGCGCACGGCGGCACGGTCAGGAATCTCGCCGGCGACGCGTTGATGGCGGCGTTCGGGATCCCACAGACGCACGAGGACGATGCGGAGCGGGCCGTCCGAGCCGGCCTCTCGATCCTCGAGGCGGTGCGCGACCTCGACCTCGAGGCCCGCGTCGGCGTCGAGGCGGGCGAAGTCGTGACGGACGAGAACGACACGACCTTCGCTACGGGCGAGGCGATCAACATCGCCGTCCGTCTGCAGCAGGCGGCCGATCCAGGGCAGCTTTTGATCGGCCCCGCCGTCTACCGGCTCACGGTCGGTCGCGTCGAGGTCGAGGACGTCGGTCCGGTGGCGCTGAAGGGCATCGACCGCCAGATCTGGGCCTGGCACGTCACACAAGCGGTGACCGGCCTCCTGCCGCAGCATACGAACGAATCGCCTCTCGTCGGTCGCGAGGAGGAGCTCGAGCTGTTGCAGAACACGTTCTCGCGCGTGGCCAGAGACAGCCGTGCGCATCTGTTCACCGTCTACGGCGAGCCTGGCGTGGGCAAGAGTCGCCTGGCGCGCGAGTTCGTCGAATCGCTCGAGGGAGTGACGGTGCTCGCCGGGCGCAGCCTTCCCTACGGCGAGGGGATCACGTACTGGCCGCTGGCCGAGATGGTCAAGGTCGCCGCGGGCATCACCGACGACGATCCCGTGCGCGAGGCGATGGAGAAGCTCCGCGCCTGCTGCGAGGACGAGGCGATCGCCGACCTCCTCGCGCTCGCGTCGGGGGTGCTGGAGGCCGTCGAGGGCGAGCGTAGCCAGCAGGAGATCGCCTGGGCCGCGCGCGAGTGGGCGGAGAAGCTGGCCGACGCGCAGCCGCTGATTCTCGTTTTCGAGGACATCCACTGGGCCGAGGAGCCCCTACTCGAGCTGATTGAGCACCTGGCGGAGTGGGTGCGCGATGCGCCACTCCTGCTGCTCTGCCTCGCCCGTCCCGAGCTGCTCGACATTCGCTCCGGCTGGGGCGGGGGCCGCCTGCGCGCAACGGCGCTCGAGGTCGGCCCGCTCGTGCCTCGCGAGAGCGAAGAACTGATCGAGGCGCTCTCGGACGGAAGGCCGATGAACACGCCGGCGCGTGAGCTCCTGGTCGAGAAAACGGGCGGCAACCCGCTCTTCCTAGAAGAGACGATCCGGATGCTGCTCGAGCAAGACGGCGGCGAAGGACTTGCGGAGCGCATCCCCGACACGGTGCAGGCGCTGATCGCCGCCCGCATCGACCGCCTGAACGCCGCCGAGAAGACCATCCTCCAGCGCGCGGCGGTGATCGGCCGCGTCTTCTGGGGCGGCGCGATCGCGCATCTCGCGCCCGAGCTCGAGAACATGGAAGAGCTGCTCGAGGATTTACTCCAGAGGGACTTTCTCCTCCTCAACCCACGCTCGAGCATCTCGGGCGAGACGGCCTACCGCTTCAAGCACGAGCTGATTCGCGAGGTCGCCTATGGCGGGCTCTCGAAATCCGCCCGCGCCGAGCATCACAGGCGCCTTTCCACTTGGCTGCGGGACCGGGCCGGAGACGAGCTGATCGAGAACCGCGCGTACCACCTCGAACGAGCTGCGAGCTTGCTCGCGGAGCTCGACGGCTCGGCCCCGGCCGATCTCGCCGGCGAGGCGGCAGCGGCGCTCGAGCTGGCCGGGAAACGGGCACTCGCACGCGAAGACAACCGTTCCGCGCGCAAGCTCCTGCTCCGTTCGGTCGAGCTCGAGCCGACGCTCGACCGGCGCTTCAAGGCCGCTCGCGCCGCGTGGCGGCTGACCGACATCCCGGTCGTCTCAGTTGAGATGGAGACGGTGCGCGCAGCGGCGCGAGAGGCCGGCGAGCACCGCATCGAGGCCCGTGCCTTGATCGCGCTCGCCGAGGTGGCGTTGTACAGGGACGGCGACGTCGATCGTTCGGAAGAGCTCGGAGGCCAGGCGCTCTCGCTACTCGATGCCTCGGATGACGAAGGGCGTTACGACGCGCTCGAGATCCTCGCCATGGTCGGCTGGTGGATCGGCGACTTGGGCAAGGTGGAGAAGTACGCGCGGGAAATGCTGGAGATCGGACAGCGGACGGGCCGGAAGAACCTCGAGAGCCAGGCGACGATCGAGCTGGCATCCATCTACGAGGTCCAGCTCGATGACGAGAAGGTTGACCCGCTGCTCGAGCGCGCGGCCCAGCTTGCGGAGGAGAGCGGGAGCCTGGTGGCTCGAGCCCACGCCTGCTACGTGCAGGGCGACCGTCACCTTCGCCGCCACGAGCTCGACGAGGCGGAGGCGGCGCTCGAGAACGCACGCGAGCTCTTCTCGGAGGCCGGCGCGGCAAGCTCGATCGCGCGCACGCTCAACCACCTCGCTCTCGTCGCCACGAAGAAGGGCGACCTCGCCCGCGCCGAGCGGCTGCTCCGCGAGGCGGCTCGAACCCTGACGCCGCTCGAGGATCGTGGCGTGCTCGTCGAGATCCAGCGAGCGCTCGCCGAGGTGCTACTCGAGCAGGGCAAGGTCGACGAGGCCGAGCGCTGGGCGCTCGCGGCGCGGCAAACGGTGACGCCGCAGGACAAGAGCTCGCTCGCCAGCACCAGCACTGCTCTGGCGCTCGTCCGAGCCGCGCAGGCACGCTACACCGAGGCCGAGCGCCTCTTCCACGAGAGCCTCGACATCCTCGCCGAGACGGATTTCCGAAGCTGGGAGCGGAAACCCCTCCGTGCGCTCGTTGCGTTTCTCCGCGACCGCGGCCGGGACGACGAGGCCGCGGCGTACGAAGAGCGACTCGACGAGCTCAGCCCGTCGACGCCGACCACGACGCCGACGCCGACCCCGACCGGCGAATCGACGTGGTCGACCTCGCTCAGCGCGCCGTAGCGCCGGCCAGCCACTGCAGCAGAGCGGCCCTGATCGCCTGGTGCGACGCCTCGTCCGGCGACTCCGTGATCACGGTGGCCGGGCGCTCGAACCGGCTAAGCGCCTCGCCGAGCGGGTCGGCGCGGAGCGTGCCCTCTCCGTAGGGCAAGTGCTTCGTCTCGTTCCGGTTCGCAAAGGCGATGTCGGAGAAATGGATGTGGAACGGCGCTCCGGCCTCGAGCAGCTCGTCCGCGAGCTCGAGCACCCCGGCGAAGGCGTCCGGGGCGAGGAAAGCGCCGTCCGTGACCGCATGCAGGTGGGCGAAGTCGAGCACCGGCCGCACCCACCCGAGCTCGGCCGAGACGGCGAACACATCCTCGGCAGTGCCCAGCTCACGCACCCGTCCCATGATCTCGATCCCGAGCGGCACACCCCGATCCTTGCCCTCGAGACGCTCGCGTAGGTCGCTTAGCTGCTCGCAGACCGCCCGCAGGGCTTCCGGCCGCTCGCGTCCGAGCAGGAAGCCCGGATGGAAGACGACGAGCTCGGCGCCGCAGGCTTTCGCGATTCCCGCCGAGTGGTCGAGCATGCCGACCGCCATGCCGTGCTTGCGGTCGCGCTCGACGTGGCCGAGGAACCCTGCGATCGGGGCGTGCACCGAGAGCGCGATGCCCTGCTCGCGGGCGAGCGTGCCGAATCGCTCTGCCCACGGGTAGTCCATCCAGAATCGCCCCTCGAAGTCGATCTCACAGGCGCTGTAGCCTCGCTCGACGAGCAGCGCGACCGCCTGCTCGGGCGTCTCCCGGGAGGGCACGCGGGCAGGCCCGAAGCGAAGCGCACCCATGCGCGCACGCTACCGAATGGGCGCCGAGCGCTTAGCTCTTCGACGCGGCGTCGGCCGTGCGCTCAGGCACCCGGTAGCCGTGCTCCTCGCACAGGCGGCCCGGGGAGTCCTCGGTCAGCGCGTCGCAGTACCCCTTGCCGTACGCGGCCCGAATGAAAGCGGCCACGACCTCGAGGTTCCACTCGCGAATCTCGTCGGCCTCTCGCCAGAGGTCGGCGAGCCGCAGGTCGATGTCGAGCTCGAGCAGGTCGATCCGGGACGGACGCTCTTTCATGCCGAACAGGGTAGGACCAGGGTCGGACGACAGCTAGAATCCGGCTGTGGCGCAGGGGAGAAGTCCGGCGCGGCTCGTCGTTGCGCTCTCCATCGCGGCTTTGCTCGCGGTCTTCCTCCTGTACACGTCGATCGCGGGTGGCGGCACGCCCTCGCTGCAGCCGAGCGAGCTCGGAGGACGCGCCGACCGCGTCTCGCTCGCCGGCAAGGTCGTGGGGCCGGTTCGCAAGACGGACGGCGGCGCCTGGAGATTCCGCCTGCGCGACATCGGGGGGCAGAGCAGCGTTCGCGTTCTCTACCGGGACTCCCTGCCGGATCAGTTCAAGCCTGGCCGCCACATCACCCTGGACGGCCGCCTGAGCGGCGGGGTCTTCGTCGGGATTCCCGGCTCGCTGCTGACGAAGTGCCCGTCGAAGTACACGGACGAGAAGACACCGGCGGCTTAGCCGGTGCCTGAGCTCGGGCGGGCAGCGCTTGTCGTCTGCCTCGGCCTCTCGCTGTACGCGCTGATCGTGGGCAGCCTGGCAGCCAAGCTGGGGCGACGGCGGCTGGCCCTGTCGGCGGCCAACGCGCTCCTCGCGGCCTTCGGCGCCGCCGGGATCGCCTCACTGCTGCTCTTTGCGGCCTTCGTGCGCGACGACTTCGGCTTCGTCTACGTCGCTGACCACTCGAGTCGCGCGCTGCCGATGGCGTACAAGGTCTCCGCCTTCTGGGGCGGCCAGGAGGGATCGCTGCTGCTCTGGCTCCTGATGCTGACCGGCTTCTCGGCCGCGGTCGTGTGGTGGAACCGGCGCCGGAGTGCGACGCGGGAGGTCGTGGCGTGGGCCGTGCCCGTCCTCGGTCTCGTCGCCGTCTTCTTCTCGCTCGTCCTCGTCGCGGTTGCCAGCCCCTTCGTGATGCAGGCCGCGCCCGCCGATGGGGCCGGTCTCAACCCGAGCCTGCAGAACCCGTACATGCTGGCTCACCCGCTGTTCCTCTACGTGGGCTACGTCGGGCTGACGGTGCCCTTCGCCTTCGCGATGGGGGCCCTCCTCTCCCGCCGAACGGACGAGGGCTGGGTCGTGGCCACCCGTCGCTGGACGCTCGCGGCCTGGGCCTCCCTCGGCTTCGGCCAGCTCCTCGGCGCGCACTGGGCCTATGTCGAGGTCGGCTGGGGCGGCTACTACGCCTGGGATCCCGTCGAGAACGCCGCGCTGATGCCCTGGCTCGCCGCCACGGCATACCTGCACTCGGTGATGGTGCAGGAGAAGCGCGGGATGCTGCGGGTGTGGAACATGCTGCTGGTCATCCTCGCGTTCAGCCTCTCGCTGTTCGGGACATTCCTCACGCGCTCCGGCATCCTGAGCTCGATCCACTCGTTCACCGAGGGGCCGCTCGGAGGCTGGTTCATCGGCTTCATCGTCCTCGTCACCCTCGGCTCCCTGGGTCTCGTGCTGTACCGGCTGCCGCTGCTCCGCGCGCGGACTCGGCTCGAGTCGGCGCTCTCGCGCGAGGCTGCGTTCCTCTATAACAACCTGCTCCTGGTCGCCCTCTGCCTGACGATTCTGTGGGGGGTCCTCTGGCCGATCCTGTCCGAGCTCGTCCGGGGCGAGGCGAGTGCCGTGCGGGGCCCGTACTACAACTTCTTCCTGCGCACCTTCGGCCTGCCGCTTCTCGTGCTGATGGGCATAGGGCCTCTGATCGCCTGGCGCCGCTCCTCGCTCCGGAGCCTTCTCCAGACCTTTCTCTGGCCCGCGACGGTGGCGCTTGCGGCCGGAATCGCCCTGCTCGTTCTCGGCGCGGGCTCGTCCCGCCTCGGTCTCGTCGCCTATACCTTTGCGGCGTTCGTTCTGGCGTCGATCGGGCTCGAGTTCGTGGCGGGCACGCGCGCTCGGCACGCCCTCTCGGGCGGCTCCTGGCCCGGCGCGCTCAGCTCGCTGATCGGCCGCAACCGGCGCCGGTACGGCGGCTACGTCGTCCATGCGGCCGTCGTGCTCCTCGCGATCGGCGTCGCCGGCTCGAGCCTGTACGACACGACGCGGGAAGCGACCTTGCGCCCTGGCGAGTCGCTCGCCGTCGGGCAGTACCGGCTCTTGTACCGGGGCTCGACCGAACGCCAGAACGGCAATGCGACGGAGCTTCGGGCCGTCGTCGACGTCGAGCGAGACGGGGAGTCGCTGGGCCGCCTCCAGCCGGGGAAGAACGCCTATCCGATCCCGGGCAGGGCCGACACGGAGGTCTCGACTGAGGCCGCGATCCGAAGCGACTGGCTGACCGGCGAGGATCTGTTCCTGATCGCGGAGCGAATCGGCGCCGGCCCGGGGGACGCTGTCGAGCTGAAGGTGCTCGTGAACCCGCTCGTGAACCTGATCTGGCTGGCCGGCTTCGTCTTCGTGGCCGGCTCGCTCGTCACGCTCTGGCCCGACGCTCGAGCGCGGCGCCGCCTGGCCGCTCGCTACGGCGAGCTCGCACCCGCAGAGGCGTGACCGGGCTCGTGCTCGGGGCGATCTTCGCGCTGGCGTGCGTCCTCGTCGTCGCCTGGCCGTTCCTGCGCGATCCGGGGCCGACGGACGATCGTCTGCTCGAGCTCGGCTCGCCCGAGCGGCGCCGGCTGGAGCTCGCCGCCGCGCGAGACCGTGCTCTGGCGGACGTCCGCGAGCTCGAGTTCGACCATCGCACCGGAAAGGTCTCGGACGAGGACTACCGGGCCCAGATCGGTCCGCTGCGTCGGCGCGCCGCAGAGGCGTTGCGGGCCCTCGAATCGCCGAGGCGCCCCGCTCGACCCACGGAGAGCGAGAACCTGGTAAGATTTAAGTAGATTGCAGCTTCGGCCGCCCGCGCAGGGACGACCGGCTGCCCGGCGAAAATCGATCCGTCGTGGCCCGACGACTACTCCTCCTCTGCCTCCTCTCGCTGCTCGCCGCCGCACCTGCGGTGGCACAAGACGTGTACGACCGCAAGCAGTCGGTCGACTCCAAGCTCTCGACGCTGCGCGACCGGATCGCCGCGTCACGCGAGCGCGAGCGTGAGCTCGCGGCGGAGATTGCAGCCGTCACTGCCGACATCCGCAGCCTCGAGGCGCGCGTCGGCGACGTCTCGCGTCGTCTCGAGGTGCTCGAGCACGACCTCGCGCTGCACCGGAGCAAGCTCGAGCGTCTGGCGGAGCTCCTGCGGCTGCAGACGCGCCGCTTCAAGTTCCTCGAGCGGCAGTACGGCGTCGCGCTCGAGCGCCTGAACCAGCGAGTCGTCGCGATCTACCAGGCGGAGAGGGTTGGCACGCTCGACGTGGTGCTCGACTCCGCCAGCTGGTCCGACCTGCTCGAGGGGATCGACCTCTTCAACCAGATCGGGCTGCAGGACAAGCGCATCGCCACGTCCGTCGGCGACGCGAAGGTCGAGGTGCGCGAGGCTCGGGAGCGAACCCGGCGAACGCGAACGGTCGTCGCCTCGGCCACCCGCGTGATCTCGGTTCGCACGTCGCAGGCCCGCGCGCTCAGGGACGAGCTGCTCGCGAGGGAGAGCAGGCTCGCCGCCGCCCGCAGCGGCAAGAAGCATTCGATCACCTCGGTCCGTGCGAATCGGGAGGAGTTCCTCGCCGAGACGGAAGCGTTGAGCCGGGTGAGCGCCCAGCTCGCTGGGCAGATTCGCTCCACCCAGAGCGCGGCTCCGGCTGCCGCACCTGCGGCCGCCGCGCCGGTCGCGGACATTCCGTCCTCGAGCGGACTCGTCTGGCCGGTCTCCGGGCCGGTGACGAGCGGTTTCGGGTGGCGGTGGGGTCGCATACACGAGGGCGTTGACATCGGCGCTTCGGCGGGAGCGCCGATCGTGGCTGCCGCGGGCGGCCGGGTCGTCTACGCGAGCTGGATGGGCGGGTACGGGAACCTGGTCGTCGTCGATCATGGCGGCGGGCTCGCTACCGCCTATGCGCACCAGTCCTCGTTCGCTGTCACCGGCGGCCAATCCGTCGGGCAGGGGCAGACCGTGGGCTACGTCGGCTGTACGGGCCACTGCTTCGGTGCGCACCTGCACTTCGAGGTGCGGGTCAACGGGTCGCCGGTCGACCCGCTCGGCTACCTCTGAGCGTTCACCGGCTGAGCCTCACCGGCAGCGGCCCGCGAGGTGCCCGAGGTCGAGGAATGCGAGCGTGCCGGTGCAGAGGCCGCGAGCAGCGCGCTGCCGGTAGGCGGCCGTGGCGAGCAGCCGGTCCTCGGCCGGATTGCTGAGAAAGCCGACCTCGACGAGGATGGCGGGGACGTCCGCCCAGTTGAATCCCGTGAGGTCGGACCGTTCGTTCAGGCCGAGATCTCGAGATCCGAGCGCGCCCACGAGCGCGCGCTGCACGACGGCGGCGGCTCGCTTGCTCCTGCCGTGGATGTCGTCGGTCCAGCCTCGACGGAGCGCGGGGTACAGGGTGTGCGACCCGCGCGTGGTGGGACTGGTCGAGCTGTCGGCGTGCACGCGCAGGAAGAGCCCGGCGCGCGCGCGGTTTGCGATCTGCGCACGCGCGACGTTCCCCATGCTCACGCCCCGTGTCGCGGTCCGGGTCATCACTACGGTGACGCCGGCAGTCCGGAGGAGTCGTCGCAGGCGCAGGGAGATGTCGAGGTTCACCGCCGCCTCGGTCGTTCCCGAGCCGACACCGCGCGCGCCGCCGCCGTCCTTCGGCTTGCGGCTTCTCGAGCCAGGGCCGATCGGCTCCGTCGCGGGGTTCGCGATTGCGTCGTGCCCGGGGTCGATCACGACCGTCCGACCCGGCCGCTCCAGGCCGGCTCCCGACACGCGACCCGCTCCCGCGAACGAGAGCAGGACGCACACCGCGAACGCGGCGGTCCCATAGCACGGCCGCCCGGCTCGCACGCCGACGAGAATAGTCGTCCTAAAGCCGTCCCCTACGCAGCGGGCGCGCGCTCCCGCCCGCTGCGCAAGACGTGCAGGTCGGGCAGGTTGCGATAGCGCTCCTCGAGATCGAATCCATAGCCGACGAAGAGCTCGTCGGGGACGACGAAGCCGACGTAGCGAACGGGCAGATCATCGACCAGGCGCCGGTAGGGCCGGTCGAGCAGCGTTGCCGCCGCGAGCGAGCGTGGGGAGCGCAGCCCGAGCGTTTTCACGAGGTAGCGGAGCGTGAGGCCCGTGTCGACGACGTCCTCGATCACGAGCACGTCGCGACCCTCGATCTCGACGTCGAGGTCCTTCAGCAGGCGAACGTGCGAGTGGCCTCCGGCCGGGGCACCGTCGTACCCGGCGAGCTCGACGAACTCGAGCGCGTGGGGGATGACGAGCGCGCGCGAGAGGTCGGTGAGGAAAACGAGACTCGCCTTCAGCGACGCCACGAGCAGTGGATTCCGACCCGCGTAGTCGCGCCCGATCTCCTCGCCGAGCTCGCCGACTCGCGCCCGGATCTCCTCCGCCGTGAGATAGACGTCGCCGACGCGACCGTCGCGAGCGCTCAGTGGGCGAGCTCGAGGTGGTATCGCTGGGCGAGGCGCTCGACGTCTCGCTTGTAGAAGAGCTTGATCCGGGTGTCCGGGTAGAGCTCCCGCAACCGGCGGAGCTTCCGGTTCTTGCGGGTGACGAGCGACTGCTTCATCACCGTCACCTCCACGTAGAGGTCCTGCTCGGGCAGATAGAAATCGGGGGCGAAAGCCTGGACGATTCGGCCGTTCTCGTCGCGCTCGAGCACGAAGAGTCTCGGCTCGTAATCCCAGGGGACGCCGTAGAAATCGAAGATCTTGGCGCACTCCACCTCGACAGGGTTGGCGAAACGCGGCGGCGTCTCACCGCAATACGCCTGGAAATCGTGCGTTTCGCCGAGCACGCACAGGCAGGATAGCAACGGCCCCCGACGGCATCGGGGGCGATTCGGAAACGAGCGTCCATCAGTCCGGAGGCCTCTACACTTCCTTCCAGGTGGCCTCCGGCGAGACGCTTCGGATCGCGCACATCTCCGACCTGCATTGCGGAGGGCCGTATTTCGTGCCGAACCTGCTCGAGCGCGCGATCCGCGAGGTGAACGACCTCTCGCCCGACCTCGTCGTCTGCTCGGGTGATTTGACCTCCTTCGGCTTCAAGGAGGAGTACGCGCAGGCGAAGCTGTACCTCGACCGGATCGAGTGCGACGAACTCGTCGTCGTCCCCGGGAACCACGACTCGCGGAACGTCGGTTACATCCACTTCGAGCGCCTCTTCGGCGAGCGCAGCTCCGTACGGCACGTGAGCGGCGTCACCGTCGTGGCGGTCGACTCGACGGAGCCGGATCTGGATCACGGGCAGATCGGCCGGGGGCGCTACCGGTGGATCGAGGAGCAGTTCGCCGAACCGGCCGACCTGCGCATCTTCGTGTTGCACCATCATCTCCTGCCGGTGCCCGGCACCGGCCGCGAGCGGAACGTCGTCTACGACGCGGGCGACGCGATCGAGTGCCTCCAGCGCGCGCGCGTCAACCTCGTCCTCTCGGGCCACAAGCACGTGCCCTACGCCTGGCGGCTCGAAGACCTCTTCGTCGTCAACACGGGCACCGTCTCCTCGCTTCGACTTCGTGGGAACACGAGGCCCTGCTACAACGTCGTCGAGGTCTCGGGCGCCCGCGTGGCCGTCTGGCGCAAGTATCCGTTTCACGGCCAGGAGCGGATCATCGAGTTCTCCACCGAGACGATGGCGTTCGAGAAGTACACCGACCGCATCGAGCACGAGGTGACGACGCGATGACGCGCGCGCTGGCGTTGATCGACGGGGAGCACTACGCGCCGGTGATCAAGGACTGCCTGGAGGCGCTGCCGTACGACTTCGTCGGCGCCTATCTGCTCGGGGGAACCGAGAAGCTGAAGGGCGGGGACGACTACGGGGTGGCCGTGCACGACGACCTCGAGGCGGCACTCGACGAACTCGAGCCCGACGTGGTGCTCGATCTCTCGGACGAGCCGGTCCTGACCCCGCGAACGAGGTTCCAGGTCGCGAGCCGCGTCCTCGCCCGGGGAATCCCGTACGAGGGCGCCGACTTCCGCTTCGATCCGCCTGCCCTGCAGCGCTTCGAGCTGCCCTCGCTCTCGATCGCCGGTCTCGGCAAGCGTGTCGGCAAGACGACCGTGACGGGCTACACGTCACGGCTCCTCTCGCGCGAGCGAGACGTGGTGATCGTGACGATGGGGCGGGGCGGCCCGGCGGAGCCGCGCCTCGCCGACGAGCGGCCGACGGTCGCGAGCTTGCTCGAGCTCTCCCGTTCGGGCGCCCACGCCGCCTCGGACTACCTCGAGCTGGCCGCCGTCTCGGGTGCGATCACGATCGGCTGCCGCCGCTGCGGAGGTGGCCTGGCCGGCGATGTCGCCTACTCCAACGTGGCGGCGGGCGCGGCTCTCGCCGCGGCGCGCAGCCCGGACATCGTGGTCTTCGACGGCAGTGGAGCCGCGCTGCCCCCGGTGGCCACTGATCGGCGCATGCTCGTGGCGCCGGCGCACCTCGACGCGGGGATGCTCACGGGCTACCTCAACCGTTACCGCATCCTCGTCTCCGATCTCGTCCTCCTGACCATGGCCGAGGAGGGGAGCGACTGGCCCGCGCTCAAGCGGGCCGTGGGCGAAGTCAAGGGAGAGATCTCCGTCGTGGCCGCCGTGCTTCGGCCCCGGCCGCTCGAGTCGATCGACGGCGAGCGGGTCGCGCTCTTCACGACGGCGCCCGAGCCGATCCACGAGCGGCAGGCAGCCCACCTGCGCGAGGAGCATGGCGCCGATGTGGTGCTCGTCTCGGGCAACCTCTCCAGGCGGGACGCCCTCCGCGAGGACCTCGAGCGGGTCGACGCCGACGTCCTCCTGACCGAGATCAAGGGCGCGGCGATCGACGTCGTCGCCGAGACCGGCGACCGCCGTGGGACGAAGGTGGTGTTCTGCGACAACGATTTGCTGCCCCTGCCGGGCGAGCCGAACCTCGATCGGGAGCTCGAGGCGCTGGCCGAGGAGGCCGTGGCCGCGCGGGCGGCAGCGCGATGACGCAGGCCCGCCACGCCGACCCGTACCCGCTCGGCGGGGAGGGGATGCCGTATTCGAAGGGGATCATGGCCCGCGCTCTGGTCGCGGTAGGCGTCCCTGCGACGGCGGCCTACGAGCTCGCGAGCCTGGTGGAGCTCGATCTGGCCGGGAACGCCGAGGCGGCGGTCGACTTCGAGCGCCTGCACGTGCAGGCCCGCAACGTGCTCGGCGAGTCCGCAGGCGACGCTGCGATCGACCGGCTGCAGCGCTACCAGGAGCTGCGGGAGCTCGACGTTCCGCTGATCATCCTCGTCGGCGGTGGCACGGGGACCGGCAAGTCGAGCGTGGCCACCGAGGCCGCCTACCGGCTCGGGATCACGAGGGTCACCTCCACCGACGTGATCCGGCAGACGATGCGGGCCTTCTTCTCGGAGGAGTTCATGCCCTCGATCCACTATTCGAGTTTCGAGGCGGTTCGTGGCTTACCGCGGGCCGAGCGCGAGGCGGCGGGCGACCCCGTCGTCGCCGGGTTCCTCGATCAGACCCGGAACGTGCTCGTTGGGGTCAAGGCGGCCATGGCTCGGGCTCTCGAGGAGGGCTTCTCGATCGTGCTCGAGGGGGTGCATCTCGTCCCTGGCCTGCTCGCGATGCCGAGCTCGGGCGCACTCGTGGTGCAGTGCGTGCTCGCGATCGAGGACGAGGAGATGCACGAGAGCCACTTCTGGATCCGGGACGCCGTCTCCGACGGGGTGCGTCCGCTCGAGAAGTACCTCGAAGGGCTCGACGGCATCCGGCGGATCCAGGACTCGATCGTCGCGCGCGCGGAACGCGCGAGTGTGCCGGTGATCCAGAACGGGAACATCGAGCGGGCGATCGGGGAGGTGATCGAGCTCGTGCTGACGGAGGCAGAGCGCATGCGCGATGGCTGAGGCCACGGACGTCGCCGAGCAGCTGCAGGCGCTCGAGCGGACGCCGGGGCGCGGCTGCCTGTGCGAGACCTTTGCGCGCGTCACCGAGCGTGCCGCCCTTGCAGGAGCGCGCTGGCTCGGCCGTGCCGACGAGGAGGC
>Ga0183260_10001834_pt1 | contig 17673 bp, 28 predicted proteins | sample AntDrymUQ4972206_2_FD_129768 | JGI IMG/M metagenome (GOLD analysis project Ga0183260, IMG submission 129768) | Polar desert sand microbial communities from Dry Valleys, Antarctica - metaG UQ497 (22.06) (version 2) (version 2) | ecosystem: Environmental > Terrestrial > Soil > Desert | place...
CGACGCCGACAAGGGTCCCAGCGGCCCGCTCATCTCCGTAGACTCGCTTCGATCAAGGCTGGGCTCAGCCGACTCCGACCCCGGTGGTGCCTGGGAACCGGCTCCTGTGCTGGCGGAGCTCGGTCCGGGCCAGGTGGGCGGCTTCACCCTCGGTGGTATGGCGGTGCTGGCGTGCCGTATCCAAGACGACCTGTTCGTCTTCCGCGACCACTGTCCGCAGTGCACAACCCGACTGGTCGGAGCAAGCCTCGAACGTCGCCTCGGCTATCCGGCCAGTGACTTGGTGCTGCGGTGCCCCAGCTGCCAAAGCCACTATGACGTACGGCGGGCGGGGGCGTGCCTCGACGCAGACGGTGAACACCTCGCGCCCCTGCCGCTTCTGGTCCGTGACGGGGTAGTCGCCGTCGCCATACCTGCGGGTAGCCCGTGACAATTCCGGGGAGTCGCACCGCTCGGTCAGGAGCGCCGCTGTCTACGCTTCGCCGCATCACCACTACGCGTCCGGCACCCATCACGTTCGAGCGCTGCGAGATGTGCGCTGAGCCGATCGCGGAGGAGCACCAGCATGTGGTGAACCTCGAGAGCCGCGCGTTGATGTGCACCTGCCGCGGGTGCTACCTGTTGTTCACGGCGGAGGCGGCGGAGATGCGGTACCGAGCCGTGCCTGACCGCTATCTGTCCTTCCCGGAGTTCTCGGTGGGCCCTGGGCAGTGGGACTCGCTCGAGATACCGGTCGGGCTGGTGTTCCTCTTCCGCAACTCGATGCTGCGACGGACCATCGCCTTCTATCCCGGTCCGGCCGGAGCCACCGAGTCGGAGCTGCCGCTCGAGGCCTGGGACTCGGTGGTGAGCGCCAACCCGCAACTCGGGCTTCTGCAGGCCGACGTGGAGGCTCTCCTCGTTCGCTCCCCAGAAAGAGGTCGCGCTGACTTCACCTGCAACATCGTCCCCATCGACGCCTGCTATGAGCTGGTCGGGCAGCTACGCCAGCTCTGGCGCGGCTTCGACGGAGGCAGAGATGCTCACCAGGCGATGGATGACTTCTTCGAGAAGGTCTCGAAGCGCAGCCGGCCGGCGCCGTCTGTGCAAGAACGAGCTGCTCCATGAGCGACCTCTCCTTCTCGATCGTCGACGTCTTCGCCGAGCAGTACGCAGCGGCGCCTCAGTTGACGGCGCGGCTCAGGATCGAGGAGTCGACCGAGCAGGTGATCCACGCCATCGCTCTGCGCTGTCAGGTGCGCATCGAACCGCAGCGCAGGCGTTACAGCGCCGACGAGGAAAGTGGCCTCCTCGACATGTTCGGCACTCGCGACCGCTGGTTCGACACCCTCAAACCCTTCATGTGGATGCAGTGCAGCACCATGGTTCAAGGCTTCACCGGAATCACCGAAGTCGACCTCGCCATGCCCTGCACCTACGACTTCGAGGTGACCTGGTCGAAGTACCTTCACGCGCTGCGTGACGCGACGATCCCAGTGGTCTTTCTGTTCTCAGGGACCGTTTTCACCCGAGGGACCAGTGGCTTCGGTGTCGAACAGGTGCCCTGGGACAGGGAGGCGAGATACCAGATCCCCGTCACTGTGTGGAAGGACATGCTGCACTACTACTTCCCCAACACGGGCTGGATCAGGCTTCGCCACGACACGTTGGAGACACTGGCGCACTACAAGTCCGTTCGAGGGTTGACCACCTGGGAGGCGACTATGGAGTCGCTGCTCGCCAAGTCGGAGATTAGCCCATGAGCCTCGAGCTCGCCCGCACCGTCGCCGACGCTGTTCTCTACGAGGGCTACCTGCTGTACCCCTACCGCGCCACATCGAGCAAGAACCACTCGCGCTGGCAGTGGGGCGTGCTGGGGCCGCCGGGAGCCGCCGCGGCAGGGCTCGGCGAAGAGTCGAGCATGTCGACGCAATGTCTGGTGCGCGGCGGTGTGGACGCAGAAGTCACTGTGCGGCTGCGGCTGCGGTTCCTCCAGCTGCAGACGAGGGTCGTCGAACGGGTGGACCCCCACGACCCGGCGCATTTCGAACCGGTCTCCGAGCTCAGTGCTGGGGCTCTGACCTGGATGAGCTGGGACGAGGCGGTGCCTCATGAGATCGACCTCGACCCTTTGCGGTTGGTCGACCTGCACGGCGGCCGCGACTTCCCGGTGCGCATGGGGGCCGGCGAAGACGTCGAGGTGCTGCAGGACGAGGCGGGCTTCGTCGTGGGCCGGATCGTACGGCGCCGTTGGCCGCTGGAAGCCGTCCTGCACCTGAATACCACCCCCATCGACGGCCTGGTCCGGCTCAGCATCGTCGTGGACAACTGCGCTTCGGGTACGACGATCGACAAGGAGCAGGCGATCCGCAGCTCGTTCATCGGCGCGCACCTGCTCCTTGCCGCCGACCAGGGTGGATTCGTCTCGTTGCTCGAACCGCCTGACGATGCGCTTGCGGCAGCCGCGACTTGTCAGCAGTCTCGCTGCTGGCCGGTGCTGACGGGTCAGCCCGGTGAGACCGACGTCCTACTGGTGTCGCCAATCATCCTGTATGACTACCCAGAGATTGCGGAGCAGAGCGCCGGAGCGCTGTTCGACTCCACCGAGATCGACGAGATCTTGACTTTGCGCGTCATGACCCTCACCGACGAGGAAAAGGCGGCAGCGCGGGCGACCGACCCCAGGGCGGCAGAGATCATCGACCGCTGCGACTCGATGTCGCCGGAGAGCATGCAAGCGCTGCACGGCATCCTGCGCGACCCTCATGCCGGCATGGAAGCCGGCCTTGAGCAGGATCTCCTCCGCGAGTTCGGCCCCTCGCGGCCACCGCCTGACATGGACGCCGTGCCGACGTTCACCGAGTTCCCCGCCGCAACCGACGAGCCTTCGGACGTCGAGGCTCCGACTTACACCTACGAAGCAGGCACCGGTGACATCCGCAACGTCGACCCGCCTACGTTCGACACAGCGGGCGCGCCTTGGTGGGATCCGGCCGAGGACTCCAGTGTGCAGCCAGACGTCGACACAGTGCTGATCGACGGAGTTCTGGTGGGCAAAGACAGCGTGGTACGCCTCCGGCCTTCTCGGCGTGCCGATGCGCAAGATCTCTTCTTCGCCGGGCAGACCGCCCGCGTCACCGCAGTGCTCAGCGACGTGGACGGTCAGATTCACGTCGCGGTCGTGCTGGTCGACGACCCCGCAGCGGATCTGCACGAGTGGTACGGCCGCTTCTTGTACTTCGCTCCCGAAGAGCTGGAGCCGTTAGGTCACGGGACCCAGAAGACACCGGATCATCGAGAGGAGAGTCGATCATGAAAGCACTCGGAACAGTCACGGCCGTGTTGTTGTCGGCCCTGGCGGCAGTCGCCGTTGGGGTCGGGCTGCGGTCCATCCCTGACATTCGCCGTTATCTGAAGATGCGCAACATGTGAGCAGGCAAAGGAGCCAACGATGAGTGACAAACCAGCTGAGCACCTCGAAGAGGAGCCTCAGGCGGTCCGCGGAGACATCGGTTCTCGCGACACCGGCTCGGACGAACCCGCAGGGGGCCCGGTCGATCGTCCAGCCGGTACAGCCGATGAAGAGACGGACACCTCGGTCGATCCGCAAGGGCCTATCCGGGAGGACATGCCGAATATGCCCACCGGCGACCAGGGTGGCTGACCGAGCACAACACCGAGCACGACGCAACCGAAGGAGAACCGCATGACGGAGTTTCACAGCGAGGAACCGGACACCGGTGGGCGAGCAGTGCCGCCGTACGACGGTCGTCGCGAGACCGCGGACATCGACGGAGAGGAGGAGCTTCGAAAAGACGGAGCTAACGTGGGGGGTGCGGCCGGTCCGGTCGTAAGCGACGAGATGAAGTCAACTCCCAAGGAGGACACTCCCCGCGGAGCCGAGGCGTCGCCGTCAGACGAACAACCGGCCAGCGAGATGCCCGAGACGGATCTCGACAAGGACATGGTCGGGCCCGATCATTACGAAGGCACCGGTCGTGGTGAGAACAAGGCAAAGGGCACCGGGAAGGCCTGACGTGACGACGAAGGTCCTGGTCGCCGGGATCGGCAACATCTTCCTCGGCGACGACGGGTTCGGTCCTGAAGTTGCGCGGCGGATGGCAGCGAACGACCCGGACGCAGGTCCACTTCCCGACGGTGTTCGGGTCGTGGACTACGGCATCCGGGGCATGCACCTGGCCTACGACCTTCTCGACGGCGTCGACGCACTGGTGATCGTGGATGCGATGCCTGGGAACGGCCAACCCGGCGCCATCACCGTGCTCGAGGTCCAGCCAGACGGCCTGGGCGACGGGCAGTTCGACGCGCATGGCATGGATCCGGTCTCGGTGCTTGCCAGCCTGAGTGCCTTAGGTGGAGCACTCCCGCCCACGATCGTCGTCGGCTGTCAGCCAGCCGACCTGAGCGAAGGCATCGGCCTCTCGGCAGAGGTGAGCGCATCCGTGGACGACGCCGTTGCCACTGTGTTAACTGTGATCAATGACCGGCTCTCCCCGGTTGTACTGGCCGGAAGAGGAGTCTGACGATGTGCCTGGGCATTCCTGGACAAGTCGTCGAGAAGGTCGAAGGCTATGGGGGCCAACTAGCCCTCATCGACGTTCTCGGCGCCCAAAGCCGCGTCAACATCGGGATGCTCGACCTCGACGAACAGAATCTCGTTCCAGGTGACTGGGTCCTTATCCACATGGGGTTCGCGGTGGAACGGGTCGACGCCGCCGGCGCCGAGCAGGCTATGGCTGGCCTTGAGATGATGGGCCGGCCGCGCGATTTGTGACTGTCACTACCGAGCCTGCGTCACGGAAACCGGGCAGTTCCAGTCGGGAGCAGACCGCTGAGATCGCCTCCACCACATCACCTGCGCCTCCCCAGTCCACCAGCGGGATGCGGGCTCGATCCGCGGCGAGCACGTCGTCGCTCCACGGCACCACGCCAACCATCGCAAGCCCGTGCCGGCTGCAAAACTCGGCCACGGCTTCGCCGTCGGCCTCAGAGCGGACCTTGTTCGCGATCACCGCGACGCTCGGGATGGATAGCTGGGCGGCCAACGCCGCCATTCGTCGTACGGTCTCCAGCGATCGGTAGTAGGGCTCGGCGACCAGGCCCAGCACGTCAGCGTGCTTGATCGTGCCGCGGCTCAGGTGCTCAGGGCTGGCCTCCATGTCGATCACCCCAAGCATGTCCGGGCGACCGCCGAGATCCTCCAGCACCGCGGAGACGACTGCGTGCGCCGAGCACAAGCAGCCCTCGCCAGCATGAGTAGGAGCACCCATACCGACCAGTCGGACCCCATCGGGGCCACCAAGAGCGAATCGGCTGAGTACCTCATCGAGGGATTCGGTCAGGGCCGCGCCACCAAGCCGCCGAGATACCAGTTCGAACGGGACCGGGCCAAGGCCCGCCGCGTCGCCGGGCGACAGTCCGAGTGCGACGGCGAGGTTCGGGTTGGCGTCAGCATCGATCGCCACCACCTGCTGCCCGCGCTTTGCCGAGAGCCTCGCGACTGTCGCGCTGATCGTCGTCTTCCCCGCGCCCCCCTTGCCGGCGATCGCAAGTCTCACGTCGAGCGTCGCCCCGAGGCCCGTCGGTGGCGTCGGTGAAACGCCTCAATGGCCTGAGCCACCTGTTCGAGCAAAGCTGCCGCCTCGTCCAGCGACTCTCGCCCCGCCTCAGTCACGGTGTAGGTGCGCCGGGCCGGGCCTAAGGTCGACGGCTCCCAGTGCGACTCGATCAGCCCCTCCGCATCCATGACGCGCAAGCAGCGGTACAGCCGCCCTGGGTCGACCTTCGCCAGGCCGAGCTCCGCCACTCGGTCCAAAAGCTCGTAGCCATGTGCTGTGTCCTCCGCGAGCGCCAGCAACAGGCAAGGACGCAGGTAGTCACGCGGCATAGCGAACGACGTGTCGAGGCCAGGCTGACTGCTCACCCTGTTGACCCCGGTCGCCGTTCAGCGGCGCACACAAGTGCCTCCTCGATGGAGACGTGGCACCAGCAGTCGGCGCTGCATTCACCGTGCGCGGGTCGCGTGAGGTCAGCGAAACTGAGAGCGAACTCGGTCTTGCCCTCGCGCAGCCCCTCTTCGGACAACGCAAACCCATTTGGGAGCCTGTCCAGGTAGCCCTCAGCCACCAACTGGTCGAGGTAGCCGATTCCATGGTCGGCGTCGACACCAAGAAACCGTTCGAGCAGCGCAGCATCGACCTCGTCGCCGAGGCCCTCGCCTCTCAGCCAGTACATCACCTGCAGGATCTCGCCCCGCCAGTACAGGGCTCGCAGCGACTCCGACTTGGGCGGGTGCAGCTCATCGGTCATTGACAACCGCCACATGCGACCCGACGGACTTGTTCTCCGCCAGTCCTGTCACGGCGGCAAGGGCACCCGCGATGGCCTCCAGCTGGCCGTTCATCGTCGTGACCACAGGACCGATCGGAGCGCACTCGGTCTCGATCGCCCGCACACCGAACGACACCTTTCCGAGGAGGGTGGCGGTTCGTTGAAGCGAACGTGCAATGGCCACCAGGTAGAAGACGAGCACCAAGACGACCGCGAGAATCTCCACCACCGTGAGCACGATCAGGAGCGCTCTCATCGGGTATCACCAGTCGAAGCCGCGCTCGGTCGAAGCAGTGCCTCATGTCGGCCGGCTTCGTCGATGAGCAGGTCGAGCCGCTGCGAAGTCTCAGCGAGCAGCCAGGTGGCGGAGGTGTTGGAGGCGACCTGCTTGCCGGCCTGCCAGATCTGCTCGGCGCCCCGCTCGATGCGTTTGACCTGCAGGAGAAATATCTGCAGGAGCACCACAGCCACGACGGCGACCACCAACCCGAGACCAAGAGCAACCCACCAGTAATCCGTGGACGTCATCGCCGGTCTCCGCCCCCCAACGCTGTCCGGGCCTCGCTCGCGGCGACCACAATCCGTTGCGCCATCAGCGCTGTGGTTCCTAGGTCGCGTATCGGAGCGGTACCATCACGCGCCTGGTGAAGACCCGCGAGAATCGCCTCAGCCTTCTCGGCAGTTCGGCGAGCACCCACAATCATCAGCAGGAGAACCGCGACAACGACGACTACAACCGCCGCGCCAATGAGATAACCGAGGATCCATCCGTTCATGGCATCTCCTGCTCGCGTTCGGCGTCTGCGCTCGGTTTCAAACTACACGTTGGGAACGCTAGGTGTAAGGTGCATCTACAGAAGCGTGTCTCGCTCATTCCGCCTGACAGCAGGAGCGCAATGGCCGTCCGACCAAGCACAGACACCGTGCGAACACCCGCGCAGGAGCTGCTCGCGGAGCTGGGTCCGGCCGATCGGTTTCACGACATCTCTCACCTCGGTAGCTTCGGGATGCCCGCCGGGGCCATGACAGAGGATCTGCTGTCCCCAGTCGCCACCGCCTCCACACCGACGCGCTTTGGACCCCTTGAGAAAGTGCACGCGTTCTGGTTCGCCGGGATGAGCTGCGACGGGTGCAGCGTGGCGGTGACGGGCGCTCAATCGCCATCGCTCGAAAGCATGCTGCTCGGCGCGCATCCGGGAATTCCGCGGGTCATCTTGCATCACCCAGTCCTCAACATCGAGTCCGGCCCTTACTACATGCAGCCGGCCGAACAGGCGATGACCGGTCAGCTCGACTCGCCGTACGTCGTCATCCTCGAGGGCTCGATCGCGGACGAACTGCTGGCCCACGCCACCGGTGGCTACTGGTCCTCCCAGGGGGAGGAACCGTGGGGACCTGACGGGCAGCTTCGTCCAGTCACGGCAACCGAATGGATCGCTCGGCTCGCGCCGAACGCCGCGGCGATGATCGCCATCGGCACCTGCGCCACCTGGGGCGGGGTTCCCTCGGCTGAGGGCAACCCGACCGGTGCGATGAGCCTGATGGACTTTCTCGGCAAGGACTACCGCTCAGTCCTCGGCGTTCCGGTGGTCAACGTCCCCGGCTGCCCCCCGGTCGGTGACAACTTCACCGAGACCGTGGCCGCTGTCCTGTACTTCTTGCAAGGCTTCGGTCCGCTGCCCGAGTTCGATGAGCTCGGGCGGCCAGCCTGGCTGTTCGGAGAGACCGTCCACCGCCACTGCGTGCGTGGCGCCTACTACGAGGAGGGGGTGTATGCCGAGGAGTTCGGCGACCCCGAGTGCCTCGTCGAGATCGGCTGCTGGGGCCCAGTGGTCAACTGCAACATCACCTCCCGTGGCGCGATCAACCATGTCGGCGGCTGTATGAACGCAGGTGGGGCCTGCATTGGTTGTACCATGCCTGGATTTCCCGACAAGTTCACGCCCTTCTACAAGCGACCGCCCGGCTCACTGGCCTCGACCACGGTGTCGAGGATGGTCGGGAGCGTCATCCGGCCGCTCCGCAAGTTCAGCAACAACAACCTCAACCGCGAGGTTCGCTGGGACAGGCAGGGCGCCTCCCCCAGCGGTTTCTCAAGGGAGAAGGCCGAACCGACCGCTGCCTCCCATGTCGCTCACAAGTTCTATGACAAAATGCGCCGCTCAACCGATACCGGTCGCAATGACGCCGACGTGTGGGGCAAGCGCGAGGAGGCTCCCAGCGGCGGAAGCCCGCGCTCTCATACATGACCGCCTGACCTCTTTCCAGGAGTCCATACATGTGCTTCAAGACGCTGCCGGTCCAGTTCGACGCGCGTGGTAACGCAACGCTGCTAGAGGGCATCCCCAACCCGTACGACGTCACCGTTGCGAAGCCAGACATCGACCTGAGCGAGGGCGAACGCCGCGAACGGATCGAGCGGCTGGTCGCCCGCAACGGCCATATCAAGGATCTCAACATGGATCCGGTCACCCGGATCGCCGGAGCCCTCGCTGTCCATGTGACCGCTGACCTGGAACAGCGCACCTACTTGGACTCACACGCGCAGGCCACTCTCTTCCGCGGTTACGAGGTCATCCTCATGGGCCGGGATCCGCGCGACGCGATCTTCGTGTCATCCCGCGCCTGCGGCGTGTGTGGCGGCGTGCACGCGCACGCGGCTGCCTACGCGATCGAGGCGGCGATGGGCATCGCCCCGCCGCCGCTCGGCACGGTGGTGCGCAACATGACAGAGGCAGCAGAGATGGGCTACGACAACCCGCTGCATTTGTACCTGCTGGCGGGGCCGGACTACTCCGAGGCCGTGATCAGGTCGTCCAACCCCGAGCTCTGGCCGAAGGCGGAGGGCTGGAAGTGCCCCAACGAGCACATCCACGGCTTCGCGACGATGGCGGACCTGATGACGGCGCTGAACCCACTGACCGGTGCCCTGTACCGAGAGGGCCTGGACTTCACCCGGCTGTCGCGCGAGATGGTCGTTCTGCTGACCGGAAAGTACCCGCATCCGGAGAACGTCGTACCTGGCGGAGTCTCGACAACCCTGAGCCTGCAGACGCTCAACGAGTACCACGCCAGGCTGGGCAAGATCTTCGACTACGCCCAGCGGATGATGGCGGTCTGGGATGACATCCCTCAGTTCTTCTACGAGGCCGATGAGCGCTACCAGTTCGTCGGCTACCGACCGACCAACCAGATCGATCCCGGCTATTGGGACGACCCCTACGCCTACGATGCGAGCTACGAGAACTGCAACTCCTGGGGCGAGCGGCGCTGGTCGACACCAGGTGTGGTCCTCGGCGGTGACCTCGTCACTACCCGGCTCACTGACATCAACATCGGTCTCGAGGAGTTCGTCGAGCACTCCTACTACGACGAGTCGTCGTCGACCCGCTACGCCACTGACATGCTCGGCAATCCGATCTCCCCCTACCACCCTTGGAACAAACGCACCCTGCCCAAGCCCGGCGGCCGGGACTGGAAGGAGAAGTACACCTGGGCCACTTCTCCGCGCTGGGACCGCCAGGTCGTCGAGGCCGGCTGCTATTCGCGGCTGTTGATGACTGCCAAGGCGCAGAAGCTCCCACAGAGCGACTTCATCACCGCCACGGGTCACAGCATGCGGCTGCTGGTTCCCAAGGGCGAGGTGGGTGAACGTGAGGTCGAGTGGCACGTGCCGGAACGGTGGAACGCCCTCGAGCGCAACCGCGGCCGTGCCTACCACTACTTGTTCAGTCAGCTGGTGGGGCTGGAGAGTCTGCTCGAGGCGTACAAGCTTTTCAAGCAGGGTGAGCGCAAGGTCGCTACCCTCACGCCGTCTGAGCTGGAGGACGCCATCCCCAAGGACGAGCGTCGCAGCGTCGGATGGTGGGGCGCGGGCCGTGGCTGGCTCACCCACCACCTGGTGATGGACAAGGGCAAGATCACCAACTACCAGATCGTCACCCCGTCCACAATCAACGCCTCTCCCCGCGACCCGTGGGGGCAACCCGGTCCGTACGAAGAGGCTGTGATGAACACTCCGATCATCGAGGACGTGTCCAACCCCTCGACTTTCACCAGCATCGACATGCTACGCGCCATTCGCAGTTTCGACCCGTGCATGCCGTGCACCACCCACGCCCACACCGGAACCGGCGAAGTGGTCCGCGAGGTCAACACCTGTTCGTGCGGAGCGGACTGAGTCGCGAGGCGACTCGATGACGGTGCTCGTCGGAGGAGTCGGCGAGCTCTTCCAAGGTGACCTCGATCTCGGTCGGTTGGCGGCCGAGATCCTCAAGAATGATGGCCTGGGTCCTGATGTAATGGTCGAGGAGTTGTACTACGGCGCGGTGGCTGTCACCCAGCGGATCGAGGAGCTTCGACCTGAGGCGCTGGTGCTCGTAGGAGCGGTACGACGAGGGCGCACGCCGGGGTCGGTCGAGCGACGGATGGTCACCCCCCGGTCCCTGAGCCGCGACGAGCTACAAGCCGCAGTGGGGGACGCGGTCACGGGCTACGTCGGGATCGACCTGATCATCGAGGTGGCAACCGGGCTGAGCTTCCTGCCCCGCCACACCATCACGGTGGAGGTCGAGCCGGAGTACGTCGGTCCGGTCGAGGGTCTCACCCCGAGTGCCGCTCGGGGGTTGGCGAAGGCTCTCGAACTCGTCCGGCTGGAGGTTCGACGGCTCCCACTGTTTCAACTGGCCGCGCGCTTAAGACCCCTCGTCGCGCCAGACTTACTCCAGCCGGAGCCGGCCCTGATCGTCATCCGTGACCTCCTCGGGCAGCTCGAGCTCCTCGAACGGGAAGGGCGCTGGGGGCCGCGCGCAGCAGCCTTGCGAGACCAGTTGATGCTGGAGATCGCGACCGGTCAGACCGGGAAGGGCATGGACGGCGAAGACTGGGCGCTTTGGGAGTCGCTGGTGGAGGGGGTCGACAGGGTGCAATCCGCCGAAGCGTCAACCCCGCCCGTCGCCTGACCCGCTCAGCTCCTCACCCGCTGGGTCGTCGTCGAAGTCGGTCTGGGCCTCTTCCAGCAGGCCAAGGCTGTGAGGCGGAACTGCCACCCGGTTCCCACGTGCGGTCAACAGCACCAGGGCGCCGTCGCTCAGTACGTCGACGGCCTGACCGCTTACCTCCGGGCCGCCAGGTCCCAGCGGTACGAGACGTGCGCGCACTGTGCGATGCAACGTCGCACACCGCGCGCGATAGTCGTCCAGCACGCCGCCCGCATCTGCGTGCATCCGGGTTTCGATGGCCTCCACGCAGCTCGCCAGCAACTGCGCTCTCGGAGGCGTCGCGCCGACAACCAAGACCGTGACGACAATCCACTCGACAGTGTCTGCTCCGAGGTGCACGTACACACCGAGCGCCGCCAGCCGGTCGCCGGTCTTGGCGTGGTCGACGAAGTCCGGCCATTCGAGCACGGTGTCCCCGTCAGCAAGCACCTCAGCGAGAGCCACCGACGCTGCGACGTACCCCCATCCCTCCCGCGAGGAAGAAAGATCTGGTCGAAACACCACAGAGAACCCGAGTCCTCGGCCCGGCTCGACCGACCAGGGCCAGCCTCCCCTGCCACGTGGGCTGGCCTGGTAGTCCGCCACGACCACCGACCCCGTTCGCGCACCCGACCGGGCCCATGCCATCGCATCCGCCTCAGTGGACAAGAGCGCGGGGTAGACCCGCACCGAGCGTCCGCTCATCGCCGTACGAACCGACGACTCGCTCAGGTCGCCACTCAGGACCACTGAGCTGCCACCCCCAGCTCAGCCGACGCAGCGTCGAACGCGGCGGCCAGCCGCTGCCACTGGGGGAGGGCGAACCGTGCCATCCCGGACCGCACACCGGCGCGAAACGCCTGCGCGTCGTCGAGGGACCGATCCGCCGCCGCCAGCACGATCGACTTGACCACGACCTGGAAAGCCGCAGGCGGTAGTTCGAGCAAGGCGCCGAGCAGGCTCTCGGCGAACTGGGCACCTCTACCTGACCGGCGAAGCTGTCCCGCCACCCACGCGCTCGCCGCGCCCTCCCGCGCCGTCGGGGATGCATCCGCCCACCACAAGACCTCCTCGCGCACCAGGGCAACCCAGCTGTCTGGGGGCGTGTCTTCGAGCACATCGAACAGCTCCGCCCCTGTGGCTGGTGGCAGGCGCTGCAGGACTTGTTGCGCCTGAGAGCACACTGCAGCCGGCGCCGATCCGATCCCCAGCGCCTGACGCGCCGCCAGCCGTGATCTGGCCGTGTCACCGGCTCGCTCCAACGCGAGCGCCAGGTTCGCCTTCGCCATGGCGTGCTCCACCGGTCGGACACTTCGCGGATGAGCTCCAAGAGCGTCGCGAAAAGACGCCGCTGCGGCGGTGGCTTGAGCCGCAGCCAGATGCGCCAGACCCAAAGCGTTGGCGGTGGCCCCTGCTCCGGCCATGTCCCCACTGCGGAAAGCCAGCTCGACCGCGGGTTCGAGCATCTCTACTGCGGCGGCTACCTCGCCCGACGTCAACAGCAAGGTCCCATGCTCACGAGCTGCCGCAGCGGCCTCAGCTCCGCGACCCGCTGCCGAGAAGAGCTCAGCGGCCCGCGTGAAAGCCTGCCCCGCACCCGCGAGATCGCCACTGTCACCGCACGCGAGCCCCAGGTTGTACGACGCCGCCGCCGCCTCGAGCCCACGCCCCAAAGCGCTGAACTCGTTGACGGCGAAGCTGAACGCCTCGGCAGCTTGGTCTGGCCTGCCCGCCGTTCGCAATCCCACGGCCCGCATGTTGGCGGCTTTGGCCCTTTCGAGTGCCAAGCCAGCCTTGGCGAAGCCCTGCTCGGCGGTGGACAGCGCCGCTAGGGCCTCCGGTACTCGGTCGGCTTGGAGAAGTGCCGTCCCCAGGTGGAACTGGGTTGTGGCGTGCTGAACGGGATATCGCTGTGGCGGATAGCGAGTGAGTCGCCCACTGAGCTCGGCTATCTGTTCATCAAGTGGTGGCACGGCCACCTACCCTTGCCCCGTGGATGTCCTCGTTGCCTGTTTTGGAAACGTGCTCCGCGGCGATGATGGTTTCGGAGCGGCAGTTGCACAGCGGCTCCTCACCAAGGAGCTGCCGAGCGGAGTGCGTGTGCTCGAGGTGGGAATAGGCGGCATCCATTTCGTCCAGGAGCTGATGGGTGGAGTAGATCTGCTGGTCGTGGTCGACGCCGTGGACGTGGGGCGACACGCTGGCGCGGTGATCACGCAGGTGCCCGACGTTGCCGACGTAAGCATGCTGACCGTCGACCAGCGACGCGACGAGCTGGCCGACATGCACTACGCGACTCCTGAGCGAGCGCTGATGCTGGCTCGTGGACTCGGCGTTCTGCCGCCAGCGACGTGGGTTGTCGGGGTGCAGACAACCGACACGGAACGGGTCGGGCTCGGCTTGTCCGAAGCGACCGCAGCGGCTGTCGGGCCGGTCGTCACGGAGATCTTTCGGCTGATCTCCGTATGCTCCCCGACGAGGGACTGAGCTCACTCGCCCGGTTCAGGCTGGCCGCGGTTGGATCTGCAGGAGGGTGGGTCCCGGCGGTGGGTGTGATTCTGCGTCGTCGGGCTCGACATCGACCGCCACGAATCCTGGCAACCCACTTCGCAGCGCTTCTTCCACGCCCTCGCGCAGGGTGATCGCAGCAGCCGAACATCCCGAGCAAGCGCCTGCCATGCGCAGCCTTACCACTCCGTTGTCCACCGCCAACACCTCCACGGCTCCCCCATGTTCGTTCAGGTAGGGCTCCATCGGTTCGAGCGCTTGTACAGCGGCAGCAACATCGTCGACACCGACGCCGTACGCCTCGAACAACCAGCCAATGGCAGGGTCGTCGGCGGCAAGCCTGTCCGCATTGGTACCGATGGCAGAGGCCAGTCGAGTGATGGCCAGCCGGTGCAGGGCGTCGATGCCGTCGAGGAGCTCGAAGACACCGTCGCGAGCTGGCTGCTCGTAGCCTTGAACCTCCTCGAGCAGCTCCTCGAGCCGGTCCAGGAGTGGGCCGAGCGCAGACAGTGCGTCCTCGGGCCGGTTCCCGGCCTCAGCCACCCGATGTACTCCCGGTGGCACGCACCTTGGTCCGGGCGAAGTCGACAAGCGTGTCGTTCAGCTCCACTCCATGCTTGTCCTTGGCGTGCTCAGCAATGGCTGCCACCAGCGATTCCTCACTCTCGGCCTTGGTCACGCTGCGGCAGGCAACCCCTACGTCGGCGCATCTAAATTCCAGTGACATGAACCCTCCTTGTGTGCGGCCGTCAGGAGGCCCGGGCCTGTGAGTCGCCCTCGAGATCAGAGACGAGTTCTTCCAGGGCCTCAGCCACTGCGCCGAGGTGGTTGTTGATGTCGGTGACAAGAGGTCCGATCGGCGCGACCCGATGGGCGATGGCACCGACTCCAAACGTCACTTTGCCCAAGGTGTCGACCAAACGACGCAGAATCAGCACGACCCAGATGAGATAAAAAGCCAGCGCGAGCACCAGCACAGCGGTAACTCCTATGGCGACGACCCCGGCGGCAGACATTTGTTCTCCTGGTAGCGCTAGGCGAGACGTCTGAGGGCGGTGACGTAGGCGACCGCGTTAGTGGTCACGTCGGACACCAGCTCGTTGGTGCGGACAAGAGCGGGAACGGGAGCCACATTCGCAGCCAGACCGACACCATGCTCAAGGATGTCGTCGGCGTAGCGGGCCGATTCCAGCGCCAGTGAAATCACCCGGGACGCCAACAGGATGACCAGCGGTGCGACCACGAACAGGCCGACCGCGCTCATGATCCAGAGCATCGTCATGAGGCCTCCAGGGCAGGGCGGGCGCCGGTCAACTGTCCGGCTACTCTTACCAGTGTGCCTGACCTAGATGATCAACGCTACTACCGATCGGAGAAGCGGCGGTGGGCGTGAGAGCGATGACCTTGGGTGTCGTCGGCAAGGGCGGAGTCGGCAAGACCACGTTCACCGGGCTTATCGCTCGCGCTTACGTCAGTCGAGGCGCGCGCGTCGTAGCGATTGACACCGACTCAAATCCCAACCTCGGGATGTCGCTGGGGCTCTCGCTCGCTGAGACTGAGGCGGTACCGGTACTGCCCCGCTCGGTCCTCGTAGGTGATGGGGGATCGACAACGGCCGACCGGTTGGTCGCCGACTATGGTCGGGTCACCCCTGCCGGGCCCACGCTGTTGTCAGCTATCAAGGTGACTGAGGCCGGCGCCGGATGCACCTGTGGCGGGCATGCGACGGTTCGGGGCATGCTGGCCGACGCACTGGCCGACGTCGACGTGACGCTTGTCGACATGGAAGCCGGCTTGGAGCACCTCAGCCGCTCAGGCGGCACGTTGGCATATGCCGACGCTCTCTTGATCGTCTGCGAGCCCACCCGCAAGTCGGTGTTGACCGCGACCCGCACCGCAGCGCTGGCGGCTGAGCTCGGGATTCCCGCGACGCTTGCCGTCGGGAACAAGACCCGTTCGGATGCAGATCGGGAGTTCTTCGAGTCGGCTTTTGCTGCTGGTGGTCTGCGGTTGGCGGCCATCTTGCCGTACAACGCCGAACTAGCCGAGGCAGACCGCACCGGCAGCGTCGTCTTGGCTGAAGTGCCGACCTCAGTCCAGGCCGCTGTTGACGCGGTCGTCGATGCTGTCGAGTCGGTTCGCCAACCCGCTTGACGAGCTGATGCCTGGTCTCGTGCTGTTGCCGGCAACGTTTGCGTGCTTGACCAGCTCAGGAAGCAGTCGATCCTGCGGCGCTAGGCAACTTGCGCGCGAAGTGGAACGATCTCGCAGGTGACCAACAGCCCCGCCGCGGCGCAGCGCTTGCGCGACCTCGCACGGCTGCGCCGCGTCCGCGACCGGATCGACCGGGAGTTCGCGCAGCCGCTGGACGTCGAGGCGCTCGCCCGCGGCGTGCACATGTCGGCCGGGCACCTCAGCCGCCAGTTCCGGCTCGCCTACGGCGAGTCGCCGTACGCCTATCTGATGACGCGGCGTATTGAGCGCGCCATGGCGTTGCTGCGTCGTGGCGACCTCAGCGTCACCGAGGTGTGCTTCGGTGTCGGCTGCTCGTCGCTGGGCACCTTCAGCACTCGCTTCACCGAACTGGTCGGTATGCCGCCGAGCACCTATCGGGGCCAGACAGCTCGCGCGACAGCGGAGATGCCGCCGTGCATCGCGAAACAAGTGACCAGACCGATCAGGAATCGAGAAGCACCGGTGGCCGAGCCGCAGCTAGCGTGACAGTCATGGACATCACCATTCACACGAGCTTCCTCCCGCACGACGACCCGGACGCCTCCCTGGCCTTCTACCGCGACACCCTCGGCTTTGAGGTCCGCAATGACGTCGGCAACGGCAAGATGCGCTGGATCACGGTCGGCCCCGCCGAACAGCCCGACACGTCGATCCTCTTGGCGCCGCCGGCCGCCGACCCTGGGGTCACTGACGACGAGCGCCGCACCATCGTTGAGATGATGGCCAAGGGAACCTACGGCTGGATCCTGCTGGCCACCGCCGACCTCGACGGCACCTTCGCGAAGCTGGAGGCCAGCGACACCGAGGTTGTTCAGGAGCCGACCGAGCAGCCGTACGGCGTCCGCGACTGCGCGTTCCGCGATCCCGCGGGCAATCTGGTCCGCATCCAGGAGCTGCGCTGAGCCGTTCGGTGATCGCAGGTCGGACCGCGTCAGCGTTGGTCGGGTCTGCCGCCGAACCGCCAGTGGTGGACCTCGGTCCGGCCGTGACCGCCTGCGGGCAGCATCATTGCTGCGGCCCCCAGGTCCGGCGCCTCGACGATCGCGGCCCGACCAAGTCGCGCCTCGCCGTCGAGAGCGAGCAGCTCGCCGTACACAACCATGTGTCTCGAGGTGGCCGGTGCTGGATCGGTTTCCGCCATCGCGATCACCAGGAACCGTCCGTAGTTGTCGACCGCCTCGGTGAAATCCCACCTCGTGCGATCCAGGAGGTTGGCAAACCGGCACAGCAGCACGCTCTCGAAGACGCCCGCGCGGTAGTACGGCTCCGCGAACGCGAACGCGCGAGCCGCCTCCACGTCCGGGAGGTTGACGATGTGCAGACTGCCCGTCGGAAGTGCCTCGTCATCCGCACCGCTCAACGTGGGACCGCGGGCGACCAACAGTTCCTGGTAGCCGTCCATGAAGGCCCAGTGTTCGTCGTTCAGGCTCATCTTGAGCTCGAATGCCCCCGGACGGTCGCGGCCGTACACCAAGTACTCCATGACGCCTCACACTAGATCCGCCGTCGCCCCCTAACCCAACAGATGGAGATCCGATGAGCATGGCTACGAGGACAGACACGCAGTCGCCTGCGCTGCACGGTGCCGACAGTCATGACCTGATCCGCGTGCACGGCGCGC
>Ga0183260_10001836_pt1 | contig 17665 bp, 15 predicted proteins | sample AntDrymUQ4972206_2_FD_129768 | JGI IMG/M metagenome (GOLD analysis project Ga0183260, IMG submission 129768) | Polar desert sand microbial communities from Dry Valleys, Antarctica - metaG UQ497 (22.06) (version 2) (version 2) | ecosystem: Environmental > Terrestrial > Soil > Desert | place...
CTCCACCACCGAGCGCAACGCGGCGAGACCGGAGCGCAGCGCATCGAACATGTGACGGACCATACAGAAGGGGTGTAACACCCACGCCGGTCACACCAAACGAGCGAGTAAAACCCCTGGTCAAAGGCCTTCAAACGCGGCTCCCCGTCAGCGACGACGCGGCTGGCGAGCCGTAGCGCGACCGCCACCTGAGTTCCTGATCGCCCGCTACCCCGTGCCGGGCGTCACGCCGGAACGTGCACGCGCGGGCGGACCTCGGGTGCCTCGAGGGTCGGATCCCAGTACGCGTATTGAGCGGTCGACGTGGTCGACGCCGCGTAGTGGCCGCCGTCGGCGTCGGCCGCGACTAGGTGCAACGGAACCGACCCCTCGCCGATGTCCGGGTCGGCGAGATCACCGAGGTACAGCGCGCACGCTTCGGCGAGGGTGGCGCCGTGCCGGAGTGCGGTCACGACCAGAGCGGCGCCGGCGCTGCGCACCGCGAGCTCGCCCCACCCCGTGCACGCTGCGGCGCCGAAGCGGTCGTCGCAGTAGTTGCCGGCGCCGATCGCGCCGGTGTCGCCGCAACGCCCCGGGTACTTCCATGCCCACCCGCTCGTACTCGCGCCCGACACCAGGCGACCCTGGTCGTCGCGAGCGATGACGTTGACGGTGCCGGTCACGTGGTCGGGGTCCAGCACCAGTCGGCGGACGTGCGCGGCGAGCGGTCCGGCGAGGGCGCCTTCGCCCTCAGGGAGGGTGGCGATGCCCCGTTCCCACGTGGCGCGCGCCTCGTCGCTCAGGGTGTCTGCCGCCGCGATCCCGCATTCGGCCGCAAACCGCGCCGCGCCGTCGCCGACGAGGAGCACGTGCGGAAGCCGCTCCATGACGCGCCGGGCGACGGTGATCGGGTTCGGATACCCCCGCAGAGCGGCGACCGCGCCGGCGCGCCGTGTCGCGCCCTCCATGATCGACGCGTCGAGCTCGACCTCGCCGAGGATGTTCGGGTAGCCGCCGTAACCCACCGTGTGGTCCTCGGGGTTGTCCTCGACCCAGCGGATCACGGCCTCGACGGCGTCCAGCGCGCTGCCGCCGCCGACCAGGACGTCTCGACCGAGTGGTAGAGCCTCGAGCGCGTTGGCGCTCCCGAGCAGCATCATCGTGCTGGTCTAGCGCGGCGACATTCGCACGCGTGCGCGAGCGGTCACGCGGGCTCAGCGGCCTTTGTCACGAGCAGCCGCTGCGCGTCGGCGAACAGCCGGCAGTTGAGCGCGGCGCGCCACCGCGCACCGCGCACGATGCGGGCGTTCCACTCTGGATGCGCCTCGACCAGTGGGGCGACGGCGCCCTCGATCCACTCCTTGCCGTGGCGCGGATCGGTGTCCGCGTGCTCTTCGTAGAACGGGAATGCGCCCTCGGGAGCACCGAGCCGTCGCAGGGCGCGCACCACGCGTCGGCACCTCGGCCCCGCCTGGAGCTCGAGCAGCCCGAGCGCTCCGATCATCTCCGGCTGCAGCCACCGGTTCGTGGCCAGCAGGCCGTTCAGGGCACTTCGTTCGAGCGCGCTCAGCGGCAACTCGTCCCAGCGCAGACGAGGCAGGTCGACGGCGCGCGCGAGGCGGTGGTGCAACTCGGTGTGCACCGCCGCAAGCTCGCCCCGTCCCATCTCGTCCCAGTAGTTGGCACCGAGCACGACCTTCGGACCGCCGTCGATTCCGACCTGACAGATGGCCACGAGGTCGTCGAACCCGCCGTCGGGGCCGCCCTCGATCGCCAAGAACCTCACGAGCTGCGCCCACGTGGCCGACGTCGCCAGCCAGTCGTAGATCGGTGCGTCGTCCCGTCGGGCGATGCGGCGGAGGGCCCCGACGGCGTCGACCTCCTCCACCGTGTGGGCCGGCACCAGCTCATCGAGCCGGGCGAGGAATCGTGCCTCGAGGCGCCACTTGAGCGCGGCCACGGCCGGGTGGTTCTGGTACCGCTCGCGGCCGTCCTGTTCGCGCACGTCGCCGAGCCACAGGTCGTAGATCGCCAGCAGGGTGACGACCGCGTCCGCCGGCCCCGCTGGTTCGACGCCATCGATGCCCTCGAAATCGCCCGAGGTGAGCGCGCGCTCGAACTGAGCGGCGCACGGGGTCGCAAACGACGTCCCGCGCGGCGCGATGACCACATGGTTCTGACTCACCCGCCCGAGGTACCCCACTTTCGCCGGTGCAAACCGGCCGGGTGGAGTCCGGTGCCGACGGGTACCGCCAGACTGATGCCGCGATGAATGCACCAAACGCCCAGTCGTGCACATTCGGCTCGCTGCGAATCTCCTACGACGACCGCGTGCTCGCGCCGCGGTCGTGGACCGAGGCGCAGAGCCGTTGGGTCGCCGACCTCTCGGCGCGCGCGCCCGCAGGGGCCATCGCCGAACTGTGCGCGGGGGCCGGCCACATCGGGCTCCTCGCCGCGGTGCTCACGGGCCGGCCGCTCGTCCAGGTCGAGGCGGACGCCGTGGCCGCGGACTTCGCCCGGGGCAATGCTGCTGCAACCGCCGCGGCACCCCGTGTGGAAGTGCGCACGAAACCGATCCAGTCGGCGTTCGCGGCCGGCGAGCGTTTCCCGCTGCTGATTGCCGACCCGCCCTATCTACCGACTGCCGAGGTAGCCCGGTTCCCCGACGATCCCTTGACGGCGATCGACGGTGGCCCCGATGGACTGGCCCTGCTCGGGGTGTGCCTCGACGTCACCACTTCGCACCTCCTCGACGACGGCGCCGCCGTGTTCCAGGTCGCCGGTCCGGCACAGGCCGACTCGCTCGCGCGCATGTGCGAAGGCTCGGGTCTCGCCGCGCATGAGCGCCGAGTAGTCGACGACGAGCGCGCCCTTGTGTTGCTGCGCCCTCAGCGCCTCCGGTGACGCGTCGCCCGGTGCTGCCAGCACCCTTTGTGCCAGTGGCGCCGGTGATCGGGATCGCCCAGTGGCACGACCACGAAGTGCGCGGTGCCCGGGTTGATGTCGTGGGAGCACCCGGGGCAGACGTAGGTCTTGCGCGCTTGGAATGGGTGGACGAGGCGGACGTCGAGCGCGTCGTCGTCCGAGCCGCCTACCGCGGGAACGCGGCCCACAGCACGAGCAGCGCGACCACGACGAAGGCGGCCACCACGAGGACGTAGTCGGACGAGCGGCGCTTCTGCTGCCGGAACGGGTTGAAGCCCACGACCTCATTATCGTGCCCGGTGGATGGAGCAGGCGTCAGCTCTCGGCTGACTCACCTGGTTGCACGACCCCCGCTTCGTATGCGAGGACCACGGCTCGGACCCGATCCCGCACGCCGAGCTTGCTGAACACCGCGCTGACGTGGCTCTTCACCGTGTTCTCGCCGACGAAGAGACGCTCGGCGATCTCGGTGTTCGAGAGCCGAAGCGCGCCACACCCTCCCGGTAGGGTGCGGCCAGCGCCTCGGGGCCGGCGCAGGCAACGGCCTCCCTCAGTAGCTCGCCTTGCTGAAGCGAGGCCGCCGTGCTGGCAGCAATCCCGTCCGCGACTCTGCTCGGTGTCGACGGCATCGAAGTACGCGTCGAAGTCCACGTCTCCCAGGGTCTGCCCGGTTTCACCGTCGTCGGCCTGCCGGACACTGCGTGCCGCGAGTCGCGCGATCGCGTGCGCGCGGCGTTGTTGTCGTCGCGGCTGCCGTGGCCGCAGAAGCGGGTGACGGTGAACCTCGCCCCCTCGGGGCTCCGCAAGACGGGCGCCGGGCTCGATCTCGCCATCGCCATCGGCGTGCTCGTCGCCGCCGACGAGATCACCACGGAGGCGGTCGCCGGCCTGGGGTTCCTCGGCGAGCTAGGTCTCGACGGATCGCTGCGCACGGTGCCCGGCGTGATCTGCCTTACACCCGCGGTCGACGCGCTCGCAGTCGTCGTTCCGAGCAGTGCTTACGGCGAGGCGCGCCTCGCCGCGCCCGGGCCGGTGCGCGCCGTCCGCACCCTGCGCGAAGTCGTCGACGCGCTACGAGGCGACGCGCCCTGGCCGGAACCGCCGGCGTTGGCCGACCCACCGCTTCCGCCGCCCCCGCCCGACATGGCCGACGTGCGCGGGCAACGACTCGGGCGGTTCGCGATCGAGGTGGCCGCCGCCGGCGGGCACCATCTGCTGCTCCTCGGCCCGCCGGGCGCGGGCAAAACGATGCTGGCGCGACGGCTCCCAGGCCTGCTCCCGCCGCTCGCACCGGAGGACGCGCTTGAAACGACCCGGGCTCACTCGGCCGCCGGCCTGCCGTTGCCTCCGGGGCGGTTGATAACCGACCCGCCGTGGCGCTCGCCGCACCACGGCGCGTCGGTGGTCGGGCTGGTCGGCGGCGGCGGGGCGCGGCTGCGGCCGGGGGAGATCTCCTGCGCGACGGGCGGCGTCCTCTTTCTCGACGAACTCGCCGAGTTCGCGACGCCGGTTCTCGAAGCGCTGCGTCAGCCCCTCGAAGAGGGAGTCATACGCGTGAGCCGTGCCGTCGGCACGGCAACGTTCCCGGCCCGGTTCCTCCTCGTCGCCGCGATGAACCCATGCCCGTGCGGCGACGGTGGACCTCCGGGTTCCTGCCGGTGCAGCGACGCGGCGCGGCACCGGTATCAGCGGCGGCTGTCAGGGCCCTTGCTCGACCGGTTCGATCTGCGCCTGCCCGTGCACCGTCCCGACCCGGACGACCTCGTCAGCGGCGAGCCCGGCGAGGGCTCCGCGTCCATCGCCGCTCGGGTCACCGCTGTGAGAGCGCTCGCCACCGCCCGCGGCGTACGCGTCAACGCAGAGCTGACCCATTCGCAACTCGAGCTTCACGCGCCGCTAAACGCCGGCGCGAAGCGGCTTCTCGAGCTGCGTCTACGCGGCGGCGTGCTGAGCGCACGCGGGCTCGACCGCGTCCGGCGCGTCGCCCGGACGCTCGCCGACCTGGCCGGACGCGACGGGCCGGTCGTCGAGGAGGACGTCGCCGTCGCTCTGGAGCTTCGTGCCGAACTCGACGTGCTGCAGGGGGTGGCTCGATGACCGGCAGCTCCGACCCCCCGCAGCACGCGTACGCCGCTGCGCTCGCGTCTCTGCCGGGCTGCGGTCCCGCGCGCTTGGCCGCGCTGCTCACGACCGGCTTGCCGCAGGAGGTGTACGCGCGGGTGGCGCGGGGTGCAGCGCCGCGCGCGCCGGAGGTGGCGGCAACGCTCGGCCGAGACCCGACCGCGCTGATCGCGTTGTGGCGACGCGAGCTGGCTCGTATGGGTGCTGGCGGTCATCTCGCGCAACTCGTCGACGCGGGCGTCGGTGTTGCGCTCCCGGGCGACCCCGCGTATCCGTCGGCGCTGCTCGACGACCCCGAACGCCCGGAGGTTCTGTTCTTCCGCGGCGATCCCACGGTCGCTCTCGCACGGCGCGTCGCGATCGTCGGCACCCGACGCTGTACGGCCTACGGGCGCCAGACGGCGCGGCGTCTCGGAGCCGAGCTAACGGAGGCAGGCGTCGTCGTCGTCTCCGGTTTGGCGCTCGGGATCGACGGCGCCGCGCACGAAGGGGTCCTCGACGCAGGTGGCACGCCGCTCGGCGTCGTCGGCTCGGGGCTCGATGTCGTATACCCGCGCCGCCACTTCCGCCTGTGGCACGCGGTCGGCGAAAACGGGTTGATCGTGAGCGAGTCGCCGCTGGGTGCGGCCCCCGAGCCGTGGCGGTTCCCAGCGCGCAACCGCATCATCGCCGGGCTCGCCGAGATCGTCGTCGTGGTCGAGTCGCACGAGGCAGGTGGGTCGCAACACACGGTCGACTCCGCGATCGCGCGCGGCGTGCAGGTCATGGCCGTGCCCGGCCCGGTCGGCAGCCCGCCGTCCGCGGGCTCGAACCGGCTGCTCGTCGACGGCGCCGCGCCCGTGCTCGGCGCCGTCGAGGTGCTGACCGCGCTCGGCGTCGACCACGCCCGTTGTGTCGTGCCGCCGGTGGCGAACCTCGCCGTGCCCGACGACGACGCGCAACTGGTGCTCGACTGCCTGGAGTTCACACCGCTCGCCACGGAGAAGCTCCTGGCGACGACGGGGCTCGCTCCCGGTCGGCTCGCCGTTGCGCTCGCGGCACTCGAGGAGACCGGGCACGCCACCGGTCGTGGCGGGTGGTGGGAGCGGCGATGCCAGTGAGCATCATTTGGCCCTTCCAACTGCGCGTCCTCCGCGGTACGTTCGTCTTGCCGCTTCCCCCTCGGCCAGAAGTCCTCTCGCCAGGGAGAAGTCATGCGCCGCCAGCTCGTGGTGGTGCTCGCTACGGTGCTCGCCGTAGCGGTCCTCGCCGGGTTTGCACCCCCGGCCTCAGCCCAACCCGTCACCTACGTCGCGCCGGTCTCCGCGCCGGTGATCGACCGGTTCCGACCGCCCGCCACGCCATACGGCGCCGGCAACCGCGGCCTCACCTACGGAACGGCACCCGGCACCACCGTCCAGGCGAGCGCGCCGGGGCGCGTCACATTCGCCGGCCCGGTCGCGGGCGCGCTGCACGCGGTTGTGCAGCACGCCGACGGCGTCCGCACGAGTTACTCGTTCCTGCGCACGATCGCGGTGGCAACCGGCCAGACCGTCGCGCAGGGCGCCGTCATCGGGACCACCGGCCCGAACTTCCACTTCGGTGCGCGCATCGGCGACGCGTACGTCGACCCGGCCGTACTCCTCGAGTCGAGCCCGGGGCGCGTCCATCTCGTCGCTGATCGCGAGTTCAGTGAAGCAGGCGCGGCGCGCGACAGCTTTGCGCTCGCCAGGATCGTGGCCGACGCCGTCGGCAGCGTCGGCGCCGCCGCGCTCGAGTGGGCTCGTGCGGCCGGTGGCGCGGCGGCGTCGGTTGGCGGCGCGATCGCCGAGGCCGCCGATGCGACCGCGGCGGCGTTGCGCGATATGGCGGCGACGGGCACGGGCATCGGCGCCGGGCGCCTGGAGGAGCTGCTCGACAAGATCGCCAACCTGCGCCACCGAGGTGGGCACTTCGCCACGGTGGCCGCCGCGCTCGCCACGATTGTGGAGGCGGCGCGCCGTGACTGCACGCCCGCGGCGGTTGCGCCACCGCCGCAGGCGAAACGGCGCATCGCCGTCTTCGTCGCCGGTCTCGGTTCGCGCGGCGACAACCCTCTCTCGAAGCGCGCCGACGCCGCAGCGCTCGGGTACGCGCCCGGCGACGTTCACGACTTCTCGTACCGCGGCGGTCGCCGCTGGCGCACCTACCAGCCGAAGGACACCGAGGTCGATCTGCGCACGAGCGCGCGGCGCCTGCGTGAACGCCTCGATCAGATTGCCCGTGACCACCCGGGCGTCGAGGTCGATCTCATTGCCCACAGTCAGGGAGGGCTGGTCGTGCGCGAGGCGCTGTGGCACGAGTACGACGCGCTCGACCGACGCCTTCCGCCCGTCGCCCACGTCATCACCCTGGGCACGCCGCACCACGGTGCCGATCTCGCCACGATGATGACGCGGGTCCTCCGCGGTGTTCCCGTCAAGGGTCGCGCCGGGAGGCAACTCGCTGAGACGTCGGACTTCATCCGCGCGCTGAACAACCGGCCGCTCCCACCGGGCCTGCGCTTCACCTCCATCGCCTCGAAGGACGACCTGATCGTCGCCACGCCGCGGTCGCGTGTGCGCGACGCCACCAACGTCGTGGTCGACGCCGGCGGCGGCTTCGCCAACGCGCACAGCGCGCTGCCGGGATCGGCGATCACACGTCGTGAGGTCGCGCTGGCGCTCGCCGACCGCCCACCGACGTGCCAGGACTTCACCGAGCAGCTCACCAACGCGATCACGGGTTCAGCCATCACCGCGATCGAAGACCCGAGCGTCAATTTCGACGCTGCCATCCCGTGACCCGAGGAGCCGTCATGTCCGTCCGTACTTCTTCTGGCCGTACTGCACCCCGTCCCGCGCTCGTTCTTGCCGTCCTCTTGCTGGCCGTGGCCGTCGCCGCTCCGGCGTGCGGTGGTGGCGACAACGCGCGCCCCGCCGCTCCAGCAGCGGGACTCGAGGAGCTGGTCGCCGAGCAGCGATCTCAACCTGTTGACCGCGCCGCGGTGGCCGACCGCACCGATATCGCCGCAGAGGCGAAGGAGCGCTGGCGGTGGGCCACCCCCGACAACGGTGCGCTCGGCCTTCCGTCGACAGACCATGCGGGGGTCGTGCTCACACACAGCGGGAGTCACCTTGTGGCCGTCGATCCGCAGGGCACGCTCAGCTGGTCGGTGGCCCACCAGGCGCTCCGGCCTGTCGAGCCGCTCCTCGTGAACGGCTCCGTCGTCGCCGCCGGAGAAGACGATGTCGTGGCGGTCGCGAGGTCGACGGGCGAGCTGCGCTGGCGTACCCCGATCGGCCACGAGAGGGCCAACGCGCCTGCGGCCGATGGTGACACCGTGTTCGTCACGACGTGGGAAGGCCGGCTGCTGGCGCTCGAGCTGGCCACCGGGGTGGTGCGCTGGTCCGTCACGCTCGAGGGCCCGTCGCTGTGGCGGCCGGCGGCGATCGGAACCACGGTGATCGCCGCCTGGGACGGCGGGTGGGGAGGCTTCGACGTCGCTTCCGGGCGGCCGGTCTGGAGCGAGGAGCTCTGGCCCGACGGAACCGGGTCGCCGGCCGTGTTGACGGTACGCGGAGATCCGGTCGCGCTGATCGCGTCCGGTGGCCGCGTCGACGCCAACGACGCGAAGACCGGAAAGCCGCGTTGGCGCACGACCACCTGGGTCGACACGGCGATCGACCAGAGCGTCACTGTCGTCGGCGGCCACGTCGCGGTGCCCGACCGCCAGGGAGGGGTGACGGTGCTGGATGCGGCCACGGGCGCTCTGCAGTGGTTCCTCGAGGGCGGGAGGGGCGACGTCGCCGAGCGTGGTGCTGTCGCGGCGCTCTCGGACGGACTACTTGCGTTCGCACTCGACGTCGGTGGGCTGCGGCTGTCCTGGCCCGGCGGCAAGCTCGACGTCGACCCCGGCGCGCTCGTCGCCGGCGTCGCGCCGCTCGGTGCCGGGCTCGTGGCGTCGACCTGGCACAGCGATGCTCCGGCGCTGGTGGCCTTCGAGGTGCTGACCGGCCCGACGAAACGCTAGGTTGGTCGGCCGCCCGGCAACCCTTGCCGGGTCACCACTCGACCATCACTCCGAGTGCGCACCTACGGTCGCCGGCTTCCGGCGCGTCGCGCTCGGCTCGCCAACCGTAGGGAGGAGCACATCACCATGGCTGTCGTCACCATGAAGCAACTGCTGGAGGCCGGCGTGCATTTCGGCCACCAGACCCGCCGGTGGAATCCGAAGATGAAGCGATTCATCCTCGGCGAGCGCAACGGCATCTACCTGATCGACCTGAACCAAACCCTCGAGCGGTTGGGCTCGGCATACGAATTCGTGCGTGATCTCGTCGCCGACAACGGGACGATCATGTTCGTCGGCACGAAGAAGCAGACGCAGGACCCCGTCGCCCGTTACGCCGCCCAGTGCGGGATGCCGTACATCAACGAGCGCTGGCTCGGCGGCATGCTCACGAACTTCAGCACGATCGCCGCGCGCGTCAAGAAGATGCAGGACTACGAGCGGATGCTCGAGGCGGGCGACTTCGGCGCCATGCCCAAGAAGGAGGCGCTGATCCTGCGCCGTGAGCTCGTGAAGCTCCAGCGCAACCTCGGCGGCATCCGCCACCTCGGTCGCCTGCCCGACGCCATCTTCGTCATCGACACGAAGAAGGAGCACCTCGCGGTCACCGAGGCCAACAAGCTCAAGATGCCCATCGTCGCCGTCGTCGACACGAACTGCGACCCCGACGTCATCTCCTACGTCATCCCGGGCAACGACGACGCGATCCGTTCGGGCAACTTGCTCTGCCGCGTCATCGCCGACGCAGTCGAGGAGGGTCGCTTCATCGCCAGCCGCCGCGCTCGAATCCTGGCCGAAGCCGCGGGGCCCGCAGTAGTCGAAGTCGAGCGCGACCCAGCCGAGGAGGCCCGCCGCGCCGAGCAGCAGGCGGAAGCGCGCCGCCAAGCCGCACAGCAGGCCGCCGAGCGCGAGGCGAAGCTCACGGCGGCAACCGACGCCGTCGGCGCGGACGCAGAGCCGATCCCGGAGCCGATTGCCGAGCCGACCATTGGGGCGCCCGTCGAGAACGAGGCCGAGGGCCAAGCGCCCACCGCAGAGGCCTGACCCCCGCACACGCCTGACTGCCCAAAGGACTGACGCAGGGGCTGAACCGCCCGCCACCCACCAACGCACCAACCGACGAGGACAACAATGGCTGACATTTCCGCGAAGGACGTCCAGGCCCTGCGCCAGCTCACAGGCGCTGGGATGATGGATTGCAAGAAGGCGCTCCAGGAGACGGACGGCGACGCGAAGGCGGCCGCGTTGTGGCTGCGCGAGCGCGGGCTCGGCAAGGCGGCCGAGCGCGCCGGCCGCGAGAACACGCAGGGTGCGGTCGCGATCGCCCGCAACGGCCAGGTCGCCGCGCTCGTACTGCTACGGGCGGAGACAGACTTCGTCGCCAAGTCGCCTGACTTCGTGAACCTCGCCAACGACCTCGCTCAACTCGTCGTCGAGAAGGGCGAGGAGGCGGTGAGCGAGCTCGACGGGGCGGTCGAGGATCTCAAGCTCACCCTCAAGGAGAACATCGACGTCGGGCGGGTCGTGCGCTTCGATGCCGGCGCCGACGGCGTCCTCGACACCTACCTCCACGTGCAGAACGGACGCGGCGTGAACGGAATCATGATCGAGCTCACTGGTGGTACGCCCGAGCTCGCGCACGACATCGCGCTCACGGCCGCGTTCAGCAAGCCTTCCGCGGTGACCCGCGACCAGGTCGACCCGGCCACCGTCGAGGCCGAGCGCGAACAGCTCATCAAGGAGACGCGCAACGAGGGCAAGCCCGAAGCGGCGTTCGAGAAGATCGTCGAGGGCAAGCTCACCGGGTGGTTCAAGCGGATGCCGGGAGGCGTGCTGGTCGACCAGCCGTTGGCGAAGGACTCAAAGCTTTCCGTCGGACAAGTGCTCGCCGACGCCAAGATTACCCGGTTCGCTCAAGTCGTCATCGAAGGTTGAGCGCGCAACGGTCGTCGTCGACCCCACGTCAGAACGCGTGACTCCCGGGAGCGCGCTGCGCTGGCGCCGTGTCGTGCTGAAGCTCTCGGGCGAGGCGTTCGCATCGGCGTCGTCCGAGGACACGATCGATATCGCGGTGGTCGACCGCATCGCCGCGGAAGTGGCGGAGGCCCGGTCGGAACTGGGTGTCGAAATCGCCGTCGTCGTCGGTGGCGGCAACATCTGGCGTGGCACCGTTGGCGAAGCGGTGGGCATGGATCGCGCCACCGCCGACTACATGGGCATGCTCGCGACGGTGGTCAATGCCCTCGCGTTCCAGGACGCGTTGGAGCGTGCCGGGCAGGACAGCCGCGTCCAGACCGCGATCCACATGGCGCAGATCGCCGAGCCGTATATCCGCCGCCGCGCCATGCGCCACCTCGAGAAGGGGCGAGTCGTGATCTTCGCCGCGGGCATGGGGAACCCGTTTTTCACCACCGACACACCAGCGGCACTGCGCGCCGTCGAGATCGAAGCCGAGGTCCTGCTGAAAGGAACCCATGGCGGCGTCGACGGCGTGTACACCGCGGACCCACGGCGCGACCCGTCTGCGACCAAGCTCGACGAGGTGTCGTTCATGGACGTCGTCAGTCAGGACCTGCGGGCGATGGACCTCACCGCAATCACGTTTTGCAAGGACAACAAGCTGCCGATCCTCGTGTTCGACGTGATGACGCCCGGCACGATGCGTCGCGCCCTCCTCGGCGAGCCGATAGGTACGCTGATCCGGTGAACGACGACTCTCTTGCCGGAGCCGCGCTGGCCGAGGCGCGCGAGAGGATGCACAGCGCGGTCGCACACGCGCAGCACGATTTCGCGACGGTGCGTACCGGTAGGGCGTCGCCCACACTCGTCGAGAACCTCAGGGCCGACTACTACGGCGCCGACACCCCCCTCAAGCAGCTCGCCTCTTTCAGCGTGCCCGAGGCGCGACTGCTGGTGATCTCGCCGTTCGACAAGGCGGCGCTCAAGGGCATCGAGAAGGCCATCCAGAATTCGGACCTGGGGCTCCAGCCGAACAACGACGGTACGGTCATCCGCATCAACTTTCCGCAGCTCACCGAGGAACGGCGCAAGGAGATGGTGAAGATCGTGCACCACAAAGCCGAGGAGGGCCGCGTGGCCGTCCGCAACGTCCGCCGAGCCATCCGCAAAGATCTCGAGGGTTTCGAGAAGGATGGGGACATCACGACCGACGAGCTCGAGCGCGCCGAGAAGGATCTCGAGAAGATCACCCACGACCAGGTGGCCGAAATCGACCGTCTGTTGCAAACCAAGGAACAGGAGCTGCTCGAGGTCTGAGCAGTTGGCGGCCCGGCGCCGTCGGTCGCAGAGTTCGACAGATCCAAGGAGAATCGATGGACGACTGGGACGGCGACGACCGCGAGGATCTCGACGAAGACCCGGTGCCGACCCGTGCACCGGGCGAGGGCGTGCGCATTCTGGGCGCGGAGGAGGCCGCTGCGGCGCTGCAGTCGGGACACGGAGAAGGGCGCGAGCCGCTGCGGTTCCCGCCCCGCAGCGCTCCGGAGGGCGTCACACCTGCGGCCAGCTTTCCGCTCGAGGTCGACCCCGGCGAAGTTCCTCGACCGACGGTGGCGATGCCTGCGGCGCCGCCGACGCTGCCGCACTGGACCGAGCCGCCGACCGGCGAAGTGCCTTCGGTCCTGTCGGGGCGCAGCGCGGAGGAGACCGATGAGGACGATTTGAACGCGTGGTCGGCGCTGTCGGGCGGGCAACCGCGGTGGCGCGACCGGCACGATGCATGGGACGACTCGGGCTACGACGACGCGTCTGTGCTCGCCGACGATCAGCCGCCGCTCGGCGCACTCGACGAGAGCCGGGTGTCGCCGTTCGACTTCGACGACGAGCACGTCGACGAGGACAACTTCGGGGCCCTCGGCGACTCCGGCGTGGGCGCCGTCGTCGACCCGATTCCGCTCCGCCAGCCGCCGGCCGCACCCGAACGGCGCAGCCGTGCGCCGCGCGTGCCGCGCACGCGGCCCTCCGGGGTTCCGGCCGTCAGCGGCAACGGCGGAGCGGCAGAAGGCCGCGACCTCGGTGCAGCCGTTGGCCTGGGCGTGGGCATCGCGCTCGTCGCTCTCCTAGCGTTCAAGCTCGGCCCGTTTTGGACCGCGCTGCTGGTCATAGGCGTGGTGATGCTCGCGGCGGTCGAGCTCTACGACGTGTTGCGCCGCGCCGGCTACCAACCGGCCACGCTGCTCGGCCTCAGCGCCACCCTCGCGCTCCTGGTTGCGACGTATCAGGAGGGTGAGGCCGCGCTTCCGCTCGTAACCGTGCTGCTCGTCACGTTCACGTTCCTCTGGTACCTGGCGCGCGTCGTCACGGCGCGGCCCACGGTCAACGCCGCGGCCACGATCCTGGCGTTCATGTGGACCGGGTTCCTCGGGAGCTTCGCCATGCTCATGGCCCGCCCGGATGGCTCCCGCGCCGGCATCGCGTTCCTGCTCGGCGCCGTGCTGGCCACGGCGTTCAACGACATCGGTGCGTACTTCGTCGGCAGCCGTATGGGCAGTCGTCCGCTTGCTCCGGAGATCAGTCCCAACAAGACCTGGGAAGGCGCCATCGGGGGTGCCGTCGTCTGCATCGTCGGGACCGTGCTGATACTCGGCTTCGTGCCGGGCATGGCGCCATGGGACGGCGGCAAGGCCTTCTGGCTCGCGCTCGTCGTGTCGATCGTCGCGCCGCTGGGCGACCTCACGGAATCGATGATCAAGCGCGACCTCGGTATCAAGGACATGGGCCGACTCCTCCCCGGCCACGGCGGGGTCATGGACCGCTTCGACGCGCTGCTGTTCGTGCTGCCGGCCGTGTACTACCTCGTGCGCGTCCTGTACACGTAGAACCTGTACACGTAGAACCCTGTACGTGAAGGACATGGTCGCCGTCGCCGTACTCGGATCGACCGGCTCGATCGGCACGCAGACTCTCGACGTCATCGCACAGCACCCGGAACACTTCCGCGTCGTCGCCCTCGCCGCCGGTACCGCGAGTGCCGCGTTGATCGACCAGGTCCAGCGATGGCGCCCGGAGCTCGTCGCGGTAGCCGAGGACGCGGGCGCCGAGGTCGTTCGTGACGCGGCACCGTCTGGCACGCGGGTGGTCGTGGGCACCGAGGGGCTCGCCGAAGCGGGCGCCGCGGGCGACGTGGCCGTCAACGCCGTAGTCGGCTTCGCTGGCCTCCCTGTGACGCTCGCCGCGCTGTCGGCCGGTCATCGCCTGGCGCTGGCGAACAAGGAATCGCTCATTGCCGCCGGGCCGCTCGTGGCCAAAGCGCGGGCCACGGAGGGTGCGGAGATCATCCCCGTCGATTCCGAGCACTGCGCGGTGCACCAGTGCCTGCGATCGGGTGGCCGTGCCGAGGTTTCGCGGCTCGTGCTGACCGCTTCGGGCGGTCCGTTCCGCGGCAGGACGGGCGCCGATCTTCACAACGTCACCGTGGCCGACGCCCTTGCCCATCCGACCTGGGCGATGGGGCCGAAGATAACGGTGGACTCGTCGACACTGATGAACAAGGGCCTCGAGGTGATCGAGGCGCACGAGCTCTTCGGCCTGCCTTACGAGCGCATCGATGTGGTCGTGCACCCGCAGTCGATCGTCCACTCGATGGTGGCTTTCAGCGACGGCGCCACGATCGCGCAGCTCTCGCAACCGGACATGCGCCTGCCGATCGGGTACGCGCTCGCGTACCCCGATCGCCTGCCGACGCCGTTCGGCGCGCTGTCCTGGGACGAACCGACCGCGCTCGATTTCGAGCCGCCTGACCGTGACGCGTTCCCCGCGCTCGATCTGGCGTATGCGGCCGGCAGAGCTGGCGGCGTCGCCCCGGCATGGTTGAGCGCGGCGAACGAGATCGCGGTAGCCGCGTTCCTCGAGGGCCGGCTGCGGTGGATCGAGATAGCCGAAGTCATCTCCGAGGTGCTCGCGGCCGCGCCCGACGCGATGCCCGCTACCGTCGAGGACGTGTTGGACGCCGATACCGAAGCCCGTCGGCGAGCCGCGGAAGCGGTATTGCAGCGGGAAGCGGCATGACCCAGACACTCGAATCCCCCCGCTCCGACGTCCCCGCCGTACCGGTACCGCCCGACGAGGGCCCCGCTGCGGTGGTGCGACTGGCCGCCGTCATCGGCGCGCTCGTCGTCGCCGCGGTGTACTTCGGCGTGTGGCGCACGGTCGCCGTGATGTCGGCCGTGATCCTCATGATCATGCTCCACGAGCTCGGCCACTTCGTCATGGCGCGGCGGGCCGGGATGAAGGTCACGGAGTTCTTTCTCGGGTTCGGCCCCCGACTTTGGTCGATCCGTCGGGGCGAGACCGAGTACGGCATCAAGGCGATCCCCGTCGGCGGCTACGTCCGTGTCATCGGCATGAACAACCTCGACGAGGTCGATCCTGCCGACGAGCCCCGCACCTATCGGGCCCAGGGATACCTGGCGCGGCTTGGCATGGCGTCAGCGGGCTCGATCGTGCACTTCATTCTCGCGTTCGCGTTGCTCGTTGGCATCTACGCCGGCACGGGCGTGACCGACCCCGACAAGGCGACGGCGCGCCCGGTCATCGACCAGGTCATCGCCGCCGAGGAGTTCGGAGGCCGAACCAGCCCTGCGGCCAAGGCCGGCCTCCGGCCGGGCGACCGCATCGTCGCGCTCGACGGTCAGCCGGTCCGATCGTGGGAAGACGTGCCAAAGCACATCGGACCGCGCGTCGAACAGCCGATCGTCATGACGATCGACCGCAACGGCACGCGGCGCGACATCACGGTCGTGACCGCGAGCTCGAAGGAGGTGCGCAACGACAAGGTTGCGACCGGCCTCGTCGGGATCGCGCCCGAGGTCGACCCGGGACCGGTCGAACGCGTCAATCCCGCGGTCGCGGTCGGCCGATCGGCCAAGCAGCTCGTAACGCTCACGGGGCAAACGGTCACCGGTCTGGTCCGCATGTTCACGCCGAGCTCGATCGGCGACTACGGCGATCAGCTCACCGGGAAGCCTCTCAGCGATCCGGCGGCGGAGGGCAACCGGTTCCTCAGTCCGGTCGGGCTCGTGAACCTCGCGAGCGACGTGTCGGCCGTCGGCCTGCGCGAGGTGCTGATGCTCCTCGTGCTGATCAACGTGTTCGTCGGGATGTTCAACATGATTCCGCTGCCGCCGTTCGACGGTGGCCATGTCGCGGTCGCCACCTATGAGGCCATCCGCTCGAAGATCACGGGCCGTCGTCATCAGGTCGACATGAACAAGCTGCTCCCGGTCGCGTGGGGCGTCATCATCCTCTTGTTGTTGATCAGCGTCTCGGCGTTGTACCTGGACATCAAGAGCCCCCTCGACCTGAACGGATAGGCGGTGCAGTTCACCGGCCAGGCTGCGCCCCGCCGAAAGACGCGTCGCGTGATGGTCGGCTCGGTCGCGGTCGGCGACGGGGCGCCGATCAGCGTGCAGTCGATGACCATCACGAAGACCGCCGATGTCGAGGGGACGCTGCAGCAGATCTACGCGCTGGCCGCGGCCGGCGCCGACATCGTGCGGTGCACGTGCAACGAGATCGAGGCGGCCGAGGGCCTCGCTCAGATCGTGCCCCGCTCACCCGTGCCGATCGTCGCGGACATCCACCACCAGTACCGGATGGCGCTCGCCGCGCTCGATGCGGGCGTGGCGTGCCTTCGGTTGAATCCCGGCAACATCCGCAACCCCGATCAGATCAAGCTCGTCGCCAGCGAGGCCCGCGACCGCAAGGTCCCGATCCGGATCGGGGTCAACGCCGGCTCGCTCGACAAGGACCTGTACGAGAAGCACGGCGGCGCCACCCCCGAGGCGCTCGTCGAGTCGGCGCAGATCGAGTTGCGGTACTTCTCCGAGGTCGGCTTCGACGACGTCAAGATCTCCGTCAAGGCGTCGAACGTCCCCCTGATGATCGAGTCCTACCGGCAGTTGGCCGACGTCACCGATGCACCGCTGCACCTCGGCGTCACCGAAGCCGGCCCGCCGCCGGCGGGGCTCATCAAGGGCACGGCGGGTATCGCAACGTTGCTGGCCGAAGGGATCGGCGACACGATCCGGTACTCGCTCACGTCGGACCCCGTCGACGAGGCGCGCGCCGGTCGTCAGCTCCTCGAGGCGATGGGCCTGCGCGAGCGCAAGAACGTCGACTTGATCGCCTGCCCGAGCTGCGGGCGCGCCGAGATCGACGTGTACAAGATCGCCAACGACGCGCTCGAGGCGTTCGGTGACCGGGAGATCCCCTTGCAGGTCGCGGTGATGGGGTGCGTCGTCAACGGCCCGGGCGAGGCGCGCGACGCCGACATCGGCATCGCCGCCGGGCGCAACAAGGGCCATCTGTTCGTGAAGGGGGTCAACGTCGCCGTCGTTCCCGAGGACGAGATGGTGTCCGCGCTCGTCGAGTGGGCCGAGTTCATCTCCGAGCACGGCGCCGAGGCCGCTATCGCCAGGGTCGACACGGAAAAGGCGCGCCGGGAAGCGGAGAAGGACCGCGCCCTGCTCCTCACCGAGCAAGGCGACGACGCCAACGCCGCCGAGCAGAAGATCGACCTGATCCGCAAGCGCTAAGAGCAGTAGGGGGCTC
>Ga0183260_10001837_pt1 | contig 17663 bp, 13 predicted proteins | sample AntDrymUQ4972206_2_FD_129768 | JGI IMG/M metagenome (GOLD analysis project Ga0183260, IMG submission 129768) | Polar desert sand microbial communities from Dry Valleys, Antarctica - metaG UQ497 (22.06) (version 2) (version 2) | ecosystem: Environmental > Terrestrial > Soil > Desert | place...
CTCGTCCACGTTCATCTTCCCGACGACGATGCGGCCGTTGTAGTCCTTGGCGAGCTCATCGACGGTTGGCGAGAGGCGCCGGCAGGGTCCGCACCACTCGGCCCAGAAGTCCACGAGGACGGGCTGAGGGGTCTGGTTCACGGTCTGCTCGAAGTTGGCGTCGGTCAGGGTCTGGACGTTCTCAGAAGCCATAATTGGGTGTCCTCAGGATGCTGCTCTGTACACTTTGACATATTCCCGGGCTGAGACGTCCCAGGAGAAATCCTGCCGCATGGCAGTTCGTTGCATGAGCTGCCACTCGTCGGGCTGCCGGTAGGTCTGGAGAGCTCGCTGCATAGCCTCCAGCAGCGCCTCGGTCGTGTAGTTCCAGAACTTGAAACCGGTCCCTCCCCCGCCCGGGGCGTCTCTGTCAATGACGGTGTCGTCGAGACCTCCGGTGGCGCGGACCACCGGAAGCGTTCCATACCGGAGACTGTGCAGCTGGTTCAGCCCGCATGGTTCGAATCTCGAGGGCATCAGGAAGATGTCTCCCCCCGCTTCGATGAGGTGCTCGAGCGCTTCGTCATAGCGGAGCGTGCTCGACACCCGTCCGGGGTGACTCATGGCCAGCTCCTTCCACAGATCCTCGTACCTGCGCTCCCCGTTTCCCATCAGGACCCATGCCGCATCGAGTGCCATCAGCTCGTCGGCAGCGGCGGCAAACAGGTCGAGCCCCTTCTGGTCCGTCAGTCTGGCGACCATGCCAATCACGGGCCGTCGGAGCGCGGCCGCCGACGTGGGGAGCCCGGCCTTCTTCAACAGCATGCGTTTGGCCTTGGCCTTCCCGGAGAGCTCATCGGCCGTGAACGGTGCCCCTACGAACGGGTCGCTCGCGGGATTCCACCGGGCGGTGTCGATGCCGTTCAGGATGCCGTGCAGGTCGTCGGCCCGTCTGGCGAGCACGCCGTCGAACCCGAAGCCCATCTCAGGGGTCAGCATCTCCTTCGCGTAGGCCGGGCTGACAGTCGTGATGCGCTCGCTGAAGTTGATCCCTGCCTTGAGATAGCTGATCTGGCCCCAGAACTCCATCGCCTGGACGTGCATGACATCCCAGGGCAGCCCGATCTCGGGGAGCATCGCTGCGGGATACAGCCCCTGGAAAGCCAGGTTGTGGATCGTGAATACCGCCGGCACGCCCCCGACGACCGGGTCGTTCGACAACAACATCTTCTGGTACGCGGGGACGAGGCCCGCCTGCCAGTCGTGCGCATGAATGGCTGCAGGGCGCTCCCCCCGGAGGCGGAGGTACTCCAGGGCCGCGCGGCTGAAGAGGGCAAAACGCCAGGCGTTGTCGGCGTAGTCTCCGTCCCCGTTGCCGTAGAGACCCTCCCGATCGAACAGGTCCGGCGCGTCCACGAAGATCACCGTCACGCCGTCTCCGCCCGACCGCCGCACGAATCGCACAACCTGCCGTCGATGCCCCAGCTGGAGCTCCGCACCGCCTTGGAGGTCGCGACTTCCCTCTTCCCGAGCGCCGGCGTCTTCGGTTGCGATGCCTCGATACCGGGGCAGGATGAGGGTGACCCTGTGCCCGAGCCGTGCCAGCGCACCAGGGAGTGCGCCCACCACTTCCGCGAGGCCGCCTGTTGTCGCGAACGGATGGGCCTCCGACGCTATGAGCACGATGTGCAGGGCGTCAGGGTTGGCGGCCGCCTGCGTGGCAGGTGGAGCAGGGCGCCGTGCGCGAGAGCGGACTGGCGCATCCGCCTTCGATGGCGTTTCCGTGACGGACGTCCGTCTGGTGCGCGAGGTGCGCCTGGGTGAAACCGCGGGAGGAGGTGTGGGGGGAGGCGTATCCGGGGACTGACGTTTCTTGGCCATCAACAGCATCTGGCGCACGAACCAGTGCACCCGAAGGCCTGAGTTTACCATGCGGGTGCGACGCGGCCAGGTGTGGAGCTCTCGCGGAGCGATAGCGATCATGCGCCGGGCGGGCGCGGAGTACAATTCGCTGGTGACTGAAGCTCAGCAGCCCCGGCCGGAGTCCATGGAGATCACGGAGCTCAGGCGTCTCAAGGCGCTCCAGCCCGATCTTGCCGCCGCCGCTGACCTCCAGATCGAGCTGCTGCAGCTGCAGCGGCGCGTCCAGAGCCGCGTGTCGCTTCCGACCATCCGGCTCGACTCGACCTACCTGACCGAGCGTCTGGCGGCCGGACCGATCCTGCGCTACGAACACCTGCGGATCGACTGGAGCGACCTGCGCTTCCTCCTCCGCGCCACGGCCGCCGCCATGCGGACGCACGAAGCGCTGGACCCCGCCGATCTGCGCAAGGCAGACCTGATCACGCGCGACGCGGAACGCCTGCCGCCGTTCGTGTGCGCCTGGTTCAACGGGACTGCGCAGGGGGCGGATTCGCTCCCCCCGGAAGTGGCGGGTCTGGAGTCGGTCCTCCTTCAGGCGATGCGCCCCGTGCTGACGCGGGCCGCTGACGCCGTTCTCGCGCGTGTCGAGACACGCACGTGGGGGCGGGGTACCTGCCCGGTCTGCGGCGGCGAGCCGGACCTGGCTGTGATTACCCCTGCCGCCGACCGGCTCCTGATCTGCAGCCGGTGCCTGGCGCGCTGGTCGTTCGAGCCGATAACCTGCCCGTTCTGCCGCAATGCGGACCGCTCGCGCATCACCTCGTTCGCCAGTCGCGACGGTCGCTACCGGCTCTACGCCTGCGACGTCTGTCAGCGGTACCTGAAGGCCTACGACGCCCGATCGGCGTCCCGTCCGGTGCTGCCGCCGGTCGATTCGGTGGCGACACTTCCGCTCGATGCCGCTGCCATGCAGCGCGGCTACAAGTGAGTGAACGCCAGACCGCATGCGATTCATGCGGGGTGTACATGACAAGGCCGCCAGGTGTTGGCGGCGATTGGAGTGTCCGACCGGTGAGCCGCGCGAATTACTCGTTCTGAGCGAAGACGTCGGCGGTCCGGTCGGCAAGCCAGTTGAACAGGTGGCGGGTTTCCCAGAACCGTGCGGGGTTCGACCCGGCGCCGAGGATCACAACGGCAATCTGCTCTTCGCTCTGGGGCAGCCGCAGCAGCGTGGCCAGGCAGTAGCCGGCCTTCCGGATGAACCCGGTCTTGCCGCCGAGCACGTCCACCTCACCGCCGCGAACGAGCTGGTTGGTGTTGCGAATCGCGATGGTGCGGTTGTGCGTCTGCGCCGTGTAGGTGGCCATGCGCATGATCGGGGCCAGCTGCTCGTCGTGCGCCGCAAAGGTGATCAGCCTGGAGAGATCGTAGGCCGACGAGATGTTCGCGGGGTTGAGACCCGAGGGATCGGCGAACGTGGTGCTGTCGAGGCCGAGCTCCACGGCCTTTTCGTTCATCCTGTCGATGAAGGCTTCGGTGCCGCCGTGCGGTGAGACCCGGGCGAGGGTTCGGGCGGCCGCGTTGTCAGACGCAATCAGGGTCAGGTGCAGCAGGTGACCGGTCGTGATCCGGTCGTTCGCGCGCAGATAGGTCGTCGAGGCGGCAAACACGTCCCCACGCTCGATCGTGACGATGCGGGAGAGCTCGGGGGTCGTCTCGAGGAAGACCACCGCCGTCATCACCTTGGTGATGCTGGCGATCGAGCGCTTGTCCTGCGCGTTCTCTTCCCAGAGGATCTCGCCGGTCTGCGGATTGAAGATGATCGCGGCGGCCGCGCGGATGTCAGGCACGAGTGCGCCTGTCGCGTCGGTCTTGTAGCGCGGCGTCATCGTGTCTTTCAACGCCTGCAGTGCCCGGAGGCGCTCCTGCTGCCGCGCCTTGGCGGCGACGCGAGCACGCTCCAGCCGTGCTTTCCGCGCCTGGGCCGCTGACGTCGACGCGGATGCGACCGGCTTGCGCGGGGCCGGCTTGGCGGCAGCTTTCTTCTGGGTTTCCGCAGCCGCGGCAGCAGCGATGGCCGTGGCCGGGACCGAGAACCCGAACGCCAGCAGCAGCGTAAGCAGCCTGGCTACGTACAGAGGCTTAGATGCGCGCACGAATCCTCCGATACGCCGCTGGAAGGTCGGCAACCGTTGGGGGACGAACTTGGGACGCGAGTAGTGTAGCAACACAGAACGCCCTCGCGCAACCAGAACTGTAACGGCTGAATCCGACAGCGCCGTGAAAGTGCCGGATAATCAGCCCACCGGCGCTTGACGACAGCGCATCCATACAAGTCTGATACCAGCGCGGACTGTATTCGACACCGGCGCCACCGGACCGCCGGTTGTCTTGCTTGTACTCATCGGCAGCGGACACGGGTACATTTACTCAGCCGTTTGGTGGAACTTTGCGATTCACCACAGAAGAAAGACACGCCTGTGGGCCACTGCTGTCGCGACGGCGGCCGTCATCACGGTGGCTGCCGCTTCGGGTGAATTTCTTTCGGGCCGCTCTTGGCGGCGCGCCAGCGGAGGCGGTCCTCGTCGGCGCGCTCCACCTGCTCTTCATCTACCGCTTCTTCATCTACCGCCTACGGGTTGCGCACGCGTCCGCCACCGCCCGCGCGGCCGATCTCCAGATGTTCGTTCCCCTTCGTGAAGGCGATGCGCGGGCGGAACAGGATGTGACCGGCGGGCGTCCTACAGCGTAAAGGGTGTTGCGCCGGATCGCCGCGCTGGCCGATCCAGCGGCTTGATGTCCCTGATTCAACTTCGCGTGCGTCGTTCGTCGCCAGAGACAGCGATGGGGCCGATTCTCTTTAACCTCAGCGGTACAGGATTTGCTCAGCCGTCGGTCGGAGCACCCTTATGATGAGCCTTGTTCGTCTCCTCGGATTCACGACACTTGCATGCGGATGCGTGACGGGTCGATACCGCGAAGTAACGACCAACCGCGAGATCACCTACGTCGAGGAGAAGGGGACGGGCTGCCCCTACCCTACCCACCGGCGCAATCACACGCTTGCAACGACAGGGTTCGGGTTGTCGGCTGTCAGTGCAAAAGCGTCATAACTGTTCCAGGGCGGCACACGGCTGCCCAGCGGCCGCTGGCTCCTTGTCGGCGCTCCGGGGCTCATGTAACGCCTCACGTTCGAGGGACTAGTTGAACGAGTAGCGGAAGCTGACCATGAACTGGAACACGTCGCCCAGCGTCGTCGTCGTCTGGAACGAGTTCGTCACCAGCTGGTTGTTCACGAGCGCCAGGCGGTAGCTGGCGCGGCCCTGCGCGTCCGCAGCCGCATTGGTCAGGATCTGAGCCCCGTTGGCGGCCGTAACCGGGAGGACCATCCGCTGGCCCACCCCCCAGTCGGAATTCAACAGATTGCCGAAGTTGGTGATATCGAGCCGGATCTGCCCCGCATTCCGCCTCCCGGCGACATTGCGGAACACATCCTGAAGGACGCTGAGGTCCAGCCTCTGGGCTCTGGGGAGGAACAGCCCGCCGCGGTCGGCATACTGCCCACGGTTCTTGCGCAGGTAGGGATCCTGGTTGATGTACGCCTCGAACGCCTGCGCCTGCTGGTCCGCCGTGAAGGTCACGCCACCGCTCGTGAAGGTCACGAAGTTCATCTCGGAGATGTCCCGTGGGATGTAGATCAGGTCGTTCCCCGAATAGCCGTCACCGTTCATGTCTCCCTGGAAGACGTTGCTGACGTTGGTCGCGAAGTTCTGGGTCGAGGGCCTCGCCTCCCAGAACGCCGAGACGGTTGTCGCGCCGAAGCCGAAGTACGACCGGCTGTACGACGCCTGCATGAACACGCGGTGTCCCTGCGAATACCCGGACAATCCGACCCCGGGATTGTTCGGGTCCAAGACATGCTGGTTGTTCGCGAAGGACGAGAACGCCGTCGAACCCGGATCGATCGTGTTCCTTGCCTCGCCGTAGCTGTAGGCGCCTCTCACCGTGAGGCCGTGGAACGCCGTCTTCGACAGGCTCCCCGACATGTTCCAGGAGGAGCCGACGCTCTGGTTCTTGATGACCATGGCGTTGGTGATCACGTTGGGAGGGGTGTTGTTGATCCGGTTGCTCGTCCACCGGGGGCGATTGTCCACTCCGGTGAATGCCGTCTGCGCAGGGGGCAGGTTGGCGTTGATGTAGTAGACGCCGTTCACGTCCGTGCTGTAGATGAATTCGGCGGTGCCGGTGATGCCCCCCGGCAGCCGGTGGTCGACCGCCAGATTCGTACGCCAGCTCTGGGGGAACTTGAAGTTCGGATCGGTCACGTTCAGCTCGAAGCTGGAGGCCCCCTGGCCTGTCACGTCCGTCGGCTTGTACCGATTGGGATCCGGATGGAAGGGACGTGCCGTCGTGTTCTGGTTCACGATCTCCCCGATGAGGACACCGGTGTTTCCCAGCTGGTTTGAAATCCAGACATAGAGCGGTGGGCCGGTAAAGACTCCGGTGCCAACCCTGACCTGCGTGCGCTGGCGCCCGGCCACGTCCCAGTTCAAGGCCACTCGCGGGGACCAGTGAACCTTCGGGTCCGGCATCTCGCCCGTGGAGTACTGCACGGGCGAGCCATTCTCGTCGCGGAACGTGAGCGCGTCCGCCTTCTCGTTGCGGAAGGCCGTGTTGGCAAACACCGGGATGTCGAATCTCACCCCCCCGGTGACCGTCACGTTGGTTCGCGGCCGCCACTCGTCCTGGGCATACGCTCCGCTGTACCAGACGCTGAGCGGTTGCACCGGCTTTTCGAGCCCCGGGAGGTTGGTGTACCGCACCTTGAAGAACCGGAGGGTGACTGGAGACGTGGTGCGGTTCGGGTTCGCGAGGTAGTCGAGCGCGTCGGTGTAGAAATCCTGCAGTGAGTTGTACGCGTAGTTGCTCTGCGGACAGCAGCTCCAGAAGACGTTCTCGGACTCGTACCGCTGGGTTGTTGCGCCGAATGTCAGGGTGTGGCGGTTTGTATATTTGGTGAAGCTGTTCTGCAGCTGAAACGTCTTGTAGCGCAGCTCGTTCTGCACCGAGAAAGGCTCCGACCCGAAGGAGGTGTAGGTCGTGCCCCCCTGGTGGATGTCCACGAAGGGGAACAGCGGGCCGATATCCCCACGGCTCTCGTCGTTGGACGTGAGCCCGACGATGAGGTTGTTCGACATGCTGCTGCCGATGACGGAATTCCACTCGCCGATGCCCGACTTGATGTTCTCGAGCACCGTGTAATTGGACGCGCCGAAGTGCAGTCCGCCGTTCGCGCCGAGACTCCGTCCGGTTCCGGCTGAAGACGAGGTCGACAGGTTGCTTCCGGAGCTGGAGTCGAGCTGTGTGTAGCGGAAGCTGACCTTGTTGCTCGTGTTCAGGTTGTAGTCACCCCTGGCGAGGTAGCGCCTGGCGGGGGTGATGTCGTCCAGGTCCTGGTAGGGGCCGGTCTCGTATCCGAAGTTCTGCCCCAGGAAGCTGCTGAGCGCGTTGAGGTCCGACGCGAGCACCCGCGTGACGCTCCCGCCGACCGGCTCCCCGCCGGCATTCGCCCGGAAGGTATGGAGGGGACGGCTCTCCTCCTCGTTCTCATAGTTGCCGAACACGAAGAGCCGATTCCTGACGACCGGCCCGCTTGCCCAGAAACCTGTGTCACGGAAGGTGAACGTCCCAGGATTCACCGCGAGGCCCCGTGCTTCCGTGCCGACCAGCCCTTCATTGCGGAACCGGTGATACACCGAGGCGCTGAGCTGATTCGTGCCGCTCCGGGTGACGCTGTTGATTGCAGCGCCGACGAAGTTGCCCTGCCGGACGTCGTAGGGCGCCACGCTGACCTGCACCTGCTCGATGGCCTCGAGCGAAATGGGCGCGACACCCGTTCTGTCGCCCGGCTGCCCGCCCAGGCCGAACGAGTTGTTGAAGTACGAACCGTCGACAGTAATGTTGTTGAGCCTGTTGTCCTGCCCTGCGAAGGAGTTGCCGCTGGCCTGGGGCGTCAGACGCGTCACGTCACTGATGCGCCCGGAAATCGTCGGGAGCGTGGCGATGTCGGCTCGATCGACAGCCGTGGCGGCCCCTGTTCTGCTGGAGGCGAACACGGTGTCCGACTGCCCCATGACCGTGATCGTTTCCTCGACTGCAATCGTCCGGACGCTGAACTGCACGTCGGTCGCGATCCCCAGGTTGATCACGATATCGTCCAGCGTTGCTGGCTCGAACGCCGTTCCGGCGCCCGTAAAGGTGGCCGTCACGGAATAGGGGCCGCCCACGCGCATCGCCGGGATGGAGAACCGTCCGTCCGCGCGTGTGACCGCCTCGTAGCTGGTGCCCGACGGCAGGTGGATGGCGATGACGTTTGCGCCGGTGACCGGCTGCTTCGCGGCGTTCAGCACCGTACCGTTGAGCATCCCGGTGGTGACGCCCTGCGCCTGCGCGGGCATGGCCGGCAGCAGCACCGCGCAGGTGAAGATGAGCGTCGAGACGAGACTTCTACAGCACAGCCACGCTGTCAGGTTCAACACGCGCTTCATTTGACAAACTCCCCAGTGCAGAGACGTGAAACACATCGGGCAGCGGCCGCGCTGCCCGGCAGGGATCGCGGCCGTGAGAAATCGGTTGTCGGGCCAGTATAACAACAGGGTTGCAGCCGGTTGTTAAACCGGTGTAACGCACCGCTGTCGGCGGAGAGAGCGCAGGAGCAGCGAATCACGGTCCGCAGCACGCTACGGTTGTGTCAGCGCGACGCGGTCGGCTGCGTGCGCAGCGTGTAGGACGTCCGGTGCCAGACGTTGGCGCCGTCGCGGTTCACCTTCACCTCGACGGAGCGGCGCTTCCGGGTCGGATCCGGGTTGCTCGAGTAGTAGCCGACGACGTAGTAGTCGCTGGTTTCCTGGTCGATGCGCTTGAGCGCGCGCGAGAAGTCGTTCTGGTTCACCACCGCCAGGCCGCCGGTCAGGTCCGCCAGCACGCGGAGGCTGTCCTGGGTGTTCCTGACGTAGTTCTGGTACTCCATCATGTCGATCTTCTCGTCGAGATCCGGGCCGCCGACGAGTCCCCGCGGATCGATCGAATAGATGGTCGCATTGGCGCGGTTGGCCGCTCGGGTCACCTCTGCAAGCTCGCTGACCAGGTCGGCCATCGCGAACTGGTTGCCACGGCGCATCGCCGGATCGTTCGGATCCATTCCTGACGACCCGTCGCCGCTGTTGTCGACCGTGTCGCGGAACTGTCCGTAGCGCTCAGAGTAGTTCTTCGCGCGGGTTTTCGAGAAAGGATCCAGATCGTACCCGTTGCTCACGTAGATGAACGCCTTGCGCCGGTTCTGCACCTGCTCGAGGTTCCGCATCATGTCGCGCGCGGTCGAGAATGCCACGTGGGCGCGGTGGCGGACTTCGGGTGGTCCCTGCGAACCTTCAGGTACGTCGAGGATGTCCTTCGGGGCGAGGCCGGCACCGGAGATCTTCTTGATAGCCTCGTCGAGACGCTTGCGGTCGTAGGTCAGATCGATAGACAGCGACGAGGGGCCGGTGGAGACGATGCCGAACATGTCCCCTTCGTGAATCAGTTCCTGGGCGATCTTCTTGAAGAGATCCTTGATCCGGCCGGTGTTCCGGAAATCGAGGTGCAGGTCGTCGACGAAGATCAGAAAGATCCGGCCCGCTGCGTCAGGCGCGGGGCGGGCAGCCGGCAGGATAATACCTTCGGCGACCGGCGCCGGAGGGGGGGCGGCAAGGTTGAAACTGCGCCCGCCGTGCGTCAACGAGAAGGAGATGACCTTCTGGGACACTCCGTCTTCGAACACCTCGAAGTCGTCCTTCGAGAGGTCGGCGATGAACTGCCCGTTGTTGTCTCGAACGACCACGTCGGTGGTGACCAGTTCGACGTTCGAGCGGAAGGGTTCTCCCTGTACGGGCGCGGGAGCATCCTGGGCCTGAACGGCCATTCCGCTCATCGCCAGGAGCACGGCCGGAACGTACTTCGCGTGCCACCGATAAATTGCTTCCATGCAGTCGATTATAAAGCAGGAGGTCAGTCTTCTGCCGGGGGATCGCTTGCGGCGCTACTCCCCTCCTGATCGGATGCAGCTGACGGTCCGCTGCGAGGCCGCCGGCGGCGCCGCCGGCGCGGGGCGGCGGGATCCTGGAGGGACATCGCACCAGGATCCGGGGGCTCCGCCGTTTCCTCCTCACCCCTGAGGATCCGGGGCCAGTCGAACCGCACGTCCGGATGCGTGGTCTCGATCAGGCGTATGGCCTCCGGATCGAGCGGGGTGCGGCCGACCCGGACGCCTGGCGGCGTCCTGAACCAATAGAGGATGCGCGTGTTCCCCCTGGCGCGCTGGCGGGGGGTGTCAACGACGAACGTGTTCTCATAACCGCGCTTGTCGCGCGAGAAGCGGAGGCTCGGCAGATCTATTTCCTCTTGTGCGCTCGGGCCGCGGTCTTGGCCGCAGGGGCCTTCGCGCGAGCCGAGGGGGCACTCTTTCGGGCCCCCGCTCCCCGGCGGGGCGCCGCCGCGGCGACACGTTTCCTGGCGGTGTCCGGCGGATCCGCGGCAGGGCGGGCCTGAGCGGCCGGCCGGCGCCGGGCCGGCGGGGCTGGCCGATGCACCATCGTAAACCGCGTCTGATCGCCGATCGTGTGGAAGGTCCAGATTTCCGCAACGGTCACGGCATTCTCAGCGACAAGCCGCCGGGCAATGTCGACACATCCGGCCGGTACGTAGAGATAAAACGGAGCGCGAGCCCGCCCGAGGTGGGCCCATTGCGCCATGGCTTCCAGATGGTTGACGGATTCGGCGGTCTCTACCTCGACCGTTCCCATCAGCTTGCGGCCGCCGTCCGGGGAGGTGAGGACCAGATCCGCGAAGATCTGCACCTGCCCGATACGCACCGGCACCGTCTGGCTTTCTCCGATATTGACGGCCACCTCGTGTCGGCGCTTGAGCCGGACCTGCAGGAGCCGGATGATACGGTCGTGCTCGAGCTGCTCGCGGACGGGCCGCACCAGGATAGGACTCACGACACCTCCCGGACGAGACAGTAACCCGAAACGGCCATTCCCGGCACGGCCAATCTTAGCCTGCGGCTGCCAGATTGTATACAAATGGGCATCTCCCCGAGCCAGACCGCGCTTGACGTACAACTCTCTCCCCCTGAGAATGATGCGGTGATCGCGCCTCTCGAGCCGTACCTCGTTGATGCCGCCACACAGACGATTCTGATCGTGGACGACGACCGGTCGGTGGCGGATATCTTTGCGCGCATGCTCAAGCTCGAGGGTTTTGGTGTGGCAACCGCCCTCACTGCCGAGGCCGGTCTGCAGCTCGCAGACGAGGTTGGACCGGACGCCATCCTCCTTGATATGAGGATGCCCATCACGAGCGGCCTGCAGTTCCTGCGGCTCATTCGATCGCGTCCCGCCCTCCACGACACTCCCGTCGCCATCGTCACAGGAGACTACTTTCTGTCGGACGCCATTCAGCAGGAGTTGCGCGCGCTCGGCGCGTCCATCCGCTACAAACCACTCTGGCTCGAGGATCTGATCGTTCTCGCCAAGCACCTGCTCCGCCCGTGAAGGACCGGTTCCTTCGCGCGTGCCGGCGTGAGCCGGTCGACATGACCCCTGTCTGGTTCATGCGGCAGGCCGGGCGCTACATGGCCGAGTACCGGGCGCTCCGAGAGCGATACTCGATGCTCGAGATCTGCGCGCAGCCGGAGATCGCCGTTGCGGTCACGCTCCAGCCGGTGGACGCGATCGATGTGGATGCGGCGATCTTGTTTTCGGATCTCCTGCTCCCGTTCACGCCGCTCGGCCTCGACTTCGATTTCGTGAAAGGTGAGGGGCCGTCGGTCGAGCGACCCATCCGGTCGGCAGCCGACGTCGAGCGGCTCCGCGAGGTCGAGCCGCGCGAAGCGCTGGGGCACGTGCTGGAGACCATCCGCCTTCTCAGGCGCGAGCTCGAGGGGCGCGTCCCGCTCGTCGGCTTCGGCGGTGCCCCCTTCACGCTCGCGGCGTACGCCATCGAGGGGGGGCCGTCCACCACCTACGCGCACACCAAGGCGTTCATGTACTCCGAGCCGCAGGCGTGGCATCGGTTGTGCGGCCGGTTCGCCTCGCTCATTGCCGATTACATGCGTGCGCAGATCGAGGCAGGCGCGCAGGCCATCCAGATCTTCGACTCATGGGCCGGCGCCCTGAGCCGTCCGGATTATCGTGAGTTCGCGCTGCCCCACTCACGCCACATCTTCGAGGCGCTCTCCGACACGGGCGTGCCGGTGATTCATTTTGGCGTGGGCGCCGCGGCCATCCTCCGCGATCTGTCCCTCGCCGGCGGAGACGTGATCGGCGTTGACTGGCGTCTGCCGCTCGACGAGGCGTGGGAGGTCATCGGCGCGGACCGCGGCATTCAGGGCAACCTGGATCCCACACGGCTGCTGGGCCCGGCAGATGGACTGTTTGCCGCGGCAACCGAGGTGCTGCGCCAGGCCGGCGGCCGCCCCGGACACATCTTCAACCTCGGGCATGGGGTGCTGCCGGGCACACCGCTCGAACGCGTCCAGGAGCTTGCACGGTACGTGCACCGGACATCGGCGAGTTGATCCTCATCATCGGCGGCGGCATCACCGGTCTTGCCGCGGCATTCGAGCTCGCCCGGCGTGACGTGCCGTTCCTGCTGCTTGAAAAATCGCAGAGACCCGGAGGTCTGATCCGGACCGAACACGTCGACGGGTTCACGCTGGACGCGGGTCCTGATTCCCTTCTGGCGCTGAAGCCTTCGGCAATCCGGTTGTGCGAGGAGATCGGCCTCGGATCACGGTTGATCAGCAGCACTCCCCCGCGCACCGCCTTCGTGCTGAAGCGCGGCAGGCTGCACCCCCTGCCCTCCCCTTCCGTGCTGGGCATCCCGACGGGCCTGGCGGCGCTTGCCGGGTACAGCCTGCTCACCTGGGGCGCCCGGGCACGCCTTGCGCTCGAACCGCTGGTGCCACCGGCGGAGGTCGCCGACGAGTCGGTGGCCGCCTTCTTCGAGCGGCGTTTCGGGCGCGCGACAGTTAGCCTCATCGCAGAACCGCTCCTCGGCGGCATTCACGCCGGGCGTGTCGGCGAGCTGTCGATGCGATCCCTCTTTCCCCGGCTGGTCGAGGCGGAGGCAAAGCCTGGCAGGGTCCTCCGTAACCTGAGGAGTCGTGGACCCGCGGATCCGGACGGGCTGTTCCGCTCGCTCCGGTCGGGCATGGGGGAGCTGGTCGAGGCGCTCGTGACGCGGCTGCCGGCCGGAAGCATCCGGCTCGGGGCTGCAGTGGAATCCCTCACCCGCGGCTCCTCCTCCTGGTCGGTGGCCACTGACGCCGGGACCGTCGAAGCCGCGGCGGTGATCCTTGCCGCGCCCGCGCATGCAGCGGCCACACTCCTCTCTTCGTTGGATCCGGCTGCGGCACAGATTTGCGCCACGGTCCCCTATGTGTCCACCGCGAGCATCGCGCTCGGCTGGCGGCGGGCCGACGTTCCGCATCCGCTGGCCGGGAGCGGATTCGTCGTGGCCCGTCGCCACAACGCCCTCCGCATCACTGCCTGCACGTGGGTGTCGTCGAAGTGGCCGGGCCGGGCACCGGAGGGGCACGTGCTGTTGCGGGCCTTCGTAGGTGGCGCGCACGACCCGCACGCCGCCGCGCTGGACGACGAAGAGCTCGTGAGCACGGCGGTGCACGACGTGTCGGCCACGCTCGGCATTGCGGCACCGCCGGTCCTTGCGCGTGTCTACCGCTGGCCCGACTCGGGGGCCCAGCACACGGTAGGGCACCGCGCGAGGATGGCTGCACTTGGAGAACGCCTGGGATCGCTGCCCGGTCTCTCGGTTGCCGGAGCCGGGTTCGATTCAATCGGCATTCCGGACTGCATCACGCACGGACGGCGCGCCGCGGCGGCGGCGGCCGATTACGTTACGATGGGCCCGCCCTGATCGGCGCCCGGGCAGCGGCTCGCTGGTGAACATGAAGGAAAGGAGATGTAGTGCTGAAGACGAGGAAGAGGGTGGTGGGTGCAGGGGTGATCGTGCTGCTGCTCATCGGGGTGGCCGTGCTGGCCAGCCGCCAGAGTGCGTCCCGGGAGGACGTGTGGGCGCTCCTGGCCGAGATCAAGGCGCAGGATGTCGGCCAGTTGGCGATTTCTGAAGAGGACGGACGTTTCCTCCGCCTGCTGATCGCGACGAGCGGCTCCAGGCGTGCGCTCGAGATCGGCGGGGCCAGCGGTTACAGCGCGATCTGGATGGGCATGGCCCTGCGCGAAACGGGCGGGAGCCTCGTGACGATCGAATATGATGCCGGGCGCGCGAACGAGCTCGCCGAGAATATCCGCCGCGCCGGTCTCCACGACATCGTGCAGGTGGTATCCGGTGATGCCTTCCAGCAGATCCCTCAGCTTCCCGGCACGTTCGACTTCGTCTTCCTGGATGCCTGGAAAAAGGACTACCGCAATTTCTTCGAGGCCGTGTACCCGCGGATGGACGTCAAAGGACTGTTCATCGCGCACAACGTCGTCAACAAGCGCGATGAAATGGAGGATTTTCTCGAGGTGATCCAGAACCATCCGGCGCTCTGGACGACGATTGTCTCCCCTTCCGGCGAGGGAATGTCAGTGTCGTGGAAGCGGGAATAGGCGCGAGGCCGCCTACTCGTCGGCGGCGGGCTGAGCGGCGGCAGCCGCAGCCGCGGCCTTCTTGGTCACACGCTTCTTCCGGGGTCTGGCGCCCCTGGCGCCTGCCGGGATGGGCTCGTCGCTTGGTTCGAGCTTGGACATGCTCGTCAGGAATTTCTTGACGCCGTGCTCGTCGAACTGGATCCGGGTGTATGCATCCTCTACCGCAACCACGGAGCCCAGCCCGTAGGTCGGCTCGATCACGCGTGCCCCTACTTCGAACCGCTTCATTCAGTCATCCTCCCGCCCGTGCGGACCGCACCGGAGGAGGCGCGGCGTTCGCCCGCCCCTGCCCAGCTCCGGCGGCTTCGCCGCAACTGCAAGCGTAGCTGAGGTTTAACCCTTCCGTCAACTGAGCCGGTCAGGTGTGCACGCCTGCTGCCGTTGACGCCCTCTGTTCCCCGGCCTACAGTCGGGACATGAAGGAAGTCCACATCATCGGCGTCTCGCTCGACCTCGGCGGGAATCGCCGCGGCGTGGATATGGGGCCTTCGGCGTTCCGCATTGCCGGCCTGGCCGAACGCCTCGCCTCTCTCGGGATCACTGTTGTGGACGACGGGGACCTGGTGGCGCCGATTCCGGAGGTGAAGGAGGTCGGGGATCCGGGGAAGAAGTACATCGGCGAGATTGCGCACCTGTGCGAGCTGCTCTACCGGAGGTCCCTGTCGGTGCTCGAGGCCGGCGGGATGCCCGTGGTGCTCGGGGGCGATCACAGCCTCGCGGCGGGCTCGGTGGCGGCTGCTGCCGAATTCGTGCGGCGTGATGGCGGGTCGCTCGGCCTCATCTGGGTTGACGCGCACGGCGACATGAACACGCCGGCCACGAGCGGCAGTGGAAACGTGCACGGCATGCCGCTCGCGGCGCTCCTCGGACCGGAGCCGGCCGAGCTCTCCCGGATCGGGGGCTTCTCTCCGAAGGTGCAGCCCTCGAAGACGGTGCTCATCGGGATCCGCAATCTGGACGAGCGGGAGAAGGAGATCGTCCGGGACGCCGGCGTCCACGTCTTCACGATGAAGCACATCGATCGGGAGGGCATCGCGTCGGTCGTCGAGCAGGCGCTCGCCTTTGCGGGCGATGGCACCGCAGGGGTGCACGTCTCGTTCGACATGGACGTCTGCGACCCGTCGATTGCGCCGGGGGTCGGCACGCCGGTCAAAGGAGGGCTGGACTACCGCGAAGCGCACATGGTGATGGAGATTGTGGCCGACTCCGGCCTGCTGCGGGCGCTCGATCTGGTCGAGGTCAATCCCATCCTCGACGACCGCAACATGACGGCAATCCTCGGCGCCGAGCTTGCCTGCTCGGCCCTCGGCCAGAAGATCCTCTGACCTGTGTCACCGCTTCTTCGTGGCCCCTTCGTCTCTCCGGCCTCGCGCCGGCCTTGTTGACCGTTGCCGCCGCGATCCGCTGGCGGTGGCCGGGCTGCGGCCGCTCTTGCTGCTTTTCACTCCACGTGGGGGCATGACTGTTCCTCCTCCGACAACCGCCGCGTCGAAGCCACGGCTGCGGGGCGACTGAACCTGTGCCGAATCCACATCCGACCAGCCTGGACATCATCGTCGCCACGCTCAACCGCGCTGACCGTCTGCGTCTGCTTCTCGACAGCATCCGCGACGCACAGCATCCCGACGGGTTGAGTGTTCGTGTAATCGTCGCCGACAACCGGTCCACGGACGGCACCGCGGAGCTGGTGCAGTCGTACCCCTCCATCCACGGACAGCCGGTGCGGTGAGGCGACACTCACTGAGGCGGCTCATCCGAGACGTGGTGGGCCGCCTGGGGATCGAACCCAGGACACCCTGATTAAAAGGCGCCCCGCAGTCGTGCTTAGTGGTGTCTCGGTGTGTTTTTATTGGCATTTTCGTTCCCGGTCATATCCCCAAGAACCCCGGTTTGTGCCCCTGTTTCGGAATCCGTTGCACGCGGTTGCACACGGGCCCCGCGCGCTTCGAATTGCCGCATGGCCTCATCGTTGTCAGCCGCGTCGGCTTCGAGGTACGTCGAGGTCTGCGCAATGTTCGCGTGCCCGAGCCATTGCTTGATGCGGTGCAGCGGCACGCCGCCGTCCAGCCAGCGCGAGCCGGCCTCCCGCCGCAGATCATGAAAGTGCAGGTTGATGCCTCTGAGCGTCCCCCGGGAGGCCGCTGACAGCCCGCGGGCGCCCTTCGTGGCGTACTCGGGGGTGTGCCCATGGGCGACGAGCACGGCGCGCTCCCAGGCCCGGGAGATGCGCTTGACGCGCTCCCCGACTTGATTGCCGAAGACGTACGCGTCCGGCCGGTGCGGCAGCCCGTCAGGACCGGTGCGCCGCATGGCCAGGATGCCCTGTAGCCGCGTCGAGACAGGCACCCGGCGGTCTTGCTTGGTCTTGGTCTTCCCCGACGGCAGGAAGAGTTCCGGGCGCGGTTCTGCGCGGACCTGGTGCCACTGTAAGGACAGCAGCTCGCCGAGGCGGCAGCCCGTCTCGAGCGCCGCTTCGACGACAGCCCGAAGATGGGAGCCGCAGGCCGACAGCAACCGCTCGCTTTCACCCGCGTGCAATCGCCGCGATCGTTTTGTCTCGCGCGTGAGCTTCACGGCTGCCGCGGCACCATCCAGGAACGGATTCTCCGATGCGAGCTTCCGCTTGCTTGACGTTGCCCAGTTGAACAGCGCCCGCAGCAGCGCCAAGTCTCGATTCGCACCGATCGGCGCCGTCTCCATGCGGGCGTGCCGATACTGTTCAACCACGTCGGTTGTGATGTCGAGCACGAGCCATTCACCAAACGCGCGAGCCGTACCGTCCTGGCGATCAAGGGACGTGCGCAGAATCTTCCCGATCTGCGCCTCCGTGTTGCGGAGCGTGCCCGCCCGATGCACGCTGATGTACTGCTTCCGGTAGGTGTCCAGGAGCTGACCCAGCGTCAACGTGTCGCGTTGCGGCCTGTCGGCCGGTGCCTGCTGCAGCGTGCCGTCTCGGATCGCCGTCCGTAGCCGATCGCGTTCGGTCTCCGCCGTCGTCTTGTCGGTGATCGGCTTGCCGAGTGTCGAGCGGTCCCGTTCCCACTTGCCGTCCGCGCCCCGCACGATGCGCCCGACGTGTCGCTCGAGGCTGAAGCGGTACACTTC